>Ga0209737_10003665_pt1 | contig 10724 bp, 11 predicted proteins | sample TergutCu122P3_FD_187284 | JGI IMG/M metagenome (GOLD analysis project Ga0209737, IMG submission 187284) | Cubitermes ugandensis P3 segment gut microbial communities from Kakamega Forest, Kenya - Cu122 P3 (SPAdes) (version 2) | ecosystem: Host-associated > Arthropoda: Insects > Digestive system...
GTGTTATTCTCGGAAAACAGAAGAAAAAGCAGAGCGATGAGCGCCAGCACAAGCATTAAAACGATTAGGCTAAAAACCCAGCTACCGCTTATAGCTGTGCCTGGTTTTTTAGCTGGTCGAATAGTTTGCATGCCGCCGTAAACTTTCGCATCTTGTTTATACTTCGCTGAAACAGTGTGGGAGGTGCCATGCGACTGCCTATCAATCGTCAACTCCACAGTCACGGTGGCCTCGCCTCCGTTAGTGCTAATTTTTATATGTCCTGTATCGTAGAATCCGGGTACTAGTCCGTCTGTGTTTACGCTAATTATGCAGCGGGTTACGGACATTCTTGGAAGCATCAGTTCGCTTTTTGAAGTGGTGAGCCATGGGGAGTCGCTCTTAATGAATCCGTGCAATGTGTTATCGCCGGTATTATATATTTCCAGAGTGCTGCTTCGTGTAGTGTTCTGTGGGATTTTATGAAACTTGTGTTTCCCTTTTTTTATTTTGAGCTTTGCCGATAAAGAAGATGGAACTATTTCAACATTAACAGAACTCTCGTCTGCCATCCCTGTTTTCTCATTCTTTAGCTTAACCAGAATTGAACAGCGTTCCGTCTGCACGACTGAAGGTATGCCAAGGGCTTCTATGGTAACAAGTAATGGCAGGGCCTCGGAAGTGGTTGCTTTCACCCCTGTCACTGAAAGCCATGGCGCCGGGGAATTATCAACCCAGCAGTTAGTGAACGGGCCGCCGACGTTGCTGATCTCAATAGTGGTTGTTTTTTTCTGATTAAGGTCTACGTCAACAAAGCGAATCGAAGAAGGGACAATTTCTAGCTTCGGCGGCGTAAAAGGATTGTTCCTTTCGTTTGAGAGAAAACTATAGGCAACATTTACGCTTCCCAGTTCTTCCTCGGCTTTTTGCCTGACCTTCTCAGGTTTATCCAGTGTTTTATCCGGATGCAAGAGTTGAACTTTGTATAAGTATTGCTCTTTTATCTCAGACTGAGTAGCTGACTCAGTTACCCCTAGAGTACGGCAGGCTTCTTCCCACAACATATGGCTACTACCTTTTGATGAGCCCACGAGGAGGCGGCAACATGCTTGAAGCTGACGCTATTGCCTGAGAAAACACAGCGCTAGCGACTTTTGTAGATAGTCCTTGGCGTGTGGCTAGCTTCCCAAGGAAGTCTTTGTTGGCGTCATCTGTTCCGATAGCGATAAACTCTATCCCATCGTTTTTAGCCGCCTGCGCCACTTTCAGTGTAGCCTTTGTATCATCGGGCATTCCATCTGTGGCGATAACAACTACCCGAGTTCCACTAAGATGCTTTAGTTTATCGTGAGCAATTCTTATTGCTTTTACCATGTTGGTGCCACCGCCCACTCTGAGAGCATTGACTCCAATAGCAAGCCCTTGGATATCACTAATGGGTTCACAAACAAGTCTGGCATCAGTTTCAAAACATATTAGCCCTACTTTGTATTTGTTTAGAATAGCGTCGGTAGCAAAATCAATAACGCCTTGTTTCGCTTGATCGAGTTTGTTTTTATTCATGCTTCCGGAGCAATCAATTAGCAAGTAGACATAGGCATGTTGCTGAACGAGTTGCACATCAAGGGGTTCTCCTTTGGCGGACACACTCTCTCCGCCTACGGAGATTTCCACAGCTTTTTGACCTTGTTGCTTTACTATTTCGATTCCACGGGTGTTTTCGCTCATTGTCTTATTCTCAATAAGAATAGTATATGTTATTTGAGATACTTTTCGCCATGATGCACAAGTAATTCATATACCTACGCTTTGAAATATACAGAACAAGCATTGAGCCGTCAACCTTGTGATATGAGTGCTTGACTGTTTTTATTGCGATGCTCATTGTAGGTGTTAGTTTTTCATTGCGAGCATATGAACTTTGTCCGCATTGTACAACAAGCAAAACAATTGTTCAAAGCTGGTTTAAGGCAGTAGGACACTCCGTACGCTCAAGTTGTTTTCTTCCAAGATGGTCGAAGACTTCTTGGGTAAGCATATGTATTAGCACAAAAATTGAGGTGCCCCTCACTAACACATATAGGAGTGGTGATATATATAGCGGTTGTAGACTAGAGTGGCGTAATGACTTGAAAACGCTAAGAAGTCTAGTATTGCAGACTTCTTTTTTTGTCTTCGGAAAGAGTCAAACTTAAAAACTTTAAAGACTTTTTTAGTTTAAACTCAAAAAATCTTGACAATAATATGTGAACAATGAAATGGACTATTTTCCCCCGAGTTTTTTTAGAAAATCTTTTGGTTCAATCTTCTTAACAGGTGAACTGTCCCGCAAAAACTTTTCATCACGGCTAATAATATAGTCAACTTCGGCTTTCTGCGCGCAAGCGGAAACAAGTGCGCCTTCAAAATCATCTATAGGAATAGACATGGCGTTAACATAATCCTCATGCGTAACCGAAACGAATTTATAAGTCGCAAGCAAAAAAGTCATAACCTGCCTTGCAAACTTCGTACCATGCGTTTTACTGTAGAAATAAAAGATGTCCGTTGCTGCGTTAGCAGTGAAATAACAGTCATACTCGCCCTTTTGCGCGCGCAAAAGAATCTCTTTCGCCTCTACATCGAATGGCTGACGTTCTTGTAATGCGTCCATAATTACATTGGAATCAAGTAAAACCATCATTTTGTCAGCCGGTCCATTCTAACATCATCAAGATCAATGTCATTCGGGAGCGTTCCAAAAAGGCTATCTACTGACGTAATCTTCTCGGGTATTTTTTTTAGATACCACGGTTCTTTATCATAACGAATAATCTTTGCGGCAGGCTTTCCATATTTTGTGATTATTACGTCTATGGTTTCTGCTAAATCCACATATTTACCTACATTGACTTTCAAATCAGATAATGCCACTCGCATAAGTTATGCCCCTTTCATGATTTTGTATTCACAGCATAACATATCGGTGCTGTTCTGTAAACAATTTAGGTGCTATATGTACGGCGGTGCGATTGAACCCTGCGTGACGGAGAAGTTTACTGCAAAGACCCGAATGAACTCTTGATGAAGAGATTGAACCCTGCGTGACGGAGAAGTTTACTCCATTGTATAGGCGGATTATTATGGAGGTGCCAATCCTAACCAAATACAATGCGACTAGGCAGATGGCATTAGCACAAATTTATCAGACTCAAAATATTCACGAGAGGGCATATACCCCTATGGATTATCGGTATAATTGCGCAACAGTTTGGCAAGTCAGTTGGCAAACTTGTTGTTTAGTTGGCATAATTTCGCAACAGTTGGCATTTTTGTTGGCATTCGCAATACTGTATGTTACAAGGGATAACTACTATAGTTTACAGTACGCCAAATTAGGCAGCGACAGTTACTGAAACGGTTAGCAAGCCTAACTGGTTGACTACTGATGTTTTGGCGTATTGGCTTTTGCCATAGAGGGGTGTTTGTCGGTTGCTGAATCTTCATCGGATTGAAGCAGTGGGCTGGTAAAGTTGGAGGATGGTATAAAAGAAAAGACCACGAGGCGTGCTTGAGGTTGAACAATATTGGTTTCGCTAGTAGAATACGACCAGATAATTATGAATACCAGTGGGTCGCAACAGTTTGGTGGGGTTTGGACAGAACAAAAGCTAATTGCTGTAGAAAACTATCTTAGTTTCTATACAACCGCCCTAAAAAAGACAACATTTAAGCTTTGTTATATTGATGCTTTCTCTGGTTCAGGAAATATCACGTTAAAAGATGGGCGGATTATAGATGGCTCCGCAGTTAGAGCATTAAGGTATGACTTCGACAGATACTATTTTTGTGAAGAATCTAAGCAATATCTTGATAGGTTACTACGTACTATTTATGAGCAGTTTCCCGAGAAGAAAGATAGAATCATACCGATACTAGGTGATTGTAATCGCATGTTAACAAACATCGCAGATGACAATGAATGGTTCAGCAGTGGTTGGCGTGGAGTAGTTTTTCTGGATCCGTATGCAATGAATTTATCATGGTCATGTTTGGAGTCTATTAGTAGGGCAAGGGCTTTTTTTGATGTTTGGTATTTATTCCCTTTCTCGGCGGTAAACCGCAACCTCCCCAAAAGTGCGATAATTGCACCTGCAAATGAAGCCAGATTAAACAATATTTTTGGCACTACTAACTGGAAAGAGCAAATATATCAATTATCCTTGCAACAGCCACTCTTTGGCGGACCAAATTTGAAAAAAGTGTCTAGCGCTGCCATAAGAGAGTACATATTAAATAGGCTGAGAGAAACATTCTGCACTGTCGCTTCCAACCCAGCCTTGCTTAAAAACACAATGAACTCCACTATGTTTTTATTGTGTTTTGCGGCAAGTAATCCCAACCAAAGAGCAAGTGAAATATCGCTTAAAGGTGCGAACCATATTCTCAAGCATGTATTTGACGAGGAGGAAGATGATGGCACTTAAGTCTAAAATAGAATGGACGGAAAACACTTGGAACCCTATTACAGGATGCAGCAAAGTGTCTGAAGGATGCCAAAATTGCTACGCTTCCACATTAGCCTTACGTCTTCAGAGAATGGGTAATCCTAAGTATGCTAATGGTTTTAATTTAACTTTACACGAGAACAGCTTAAATGATCCATACACATGGAAAAAACCTTCCAGAATCTTTGTTAATTCAATGTCAGACTTATTTCATGATGGTATTTCCCTAGAATATATTCAGAAAGTATTTGATGTCATGAATAATAATCAAAGGCATGTCTTTCAAGTTCTTACAAAGCGGTCTAGAAGGCTTGAGGAAATGTCTACTATGTTGAATTGGACGGAAAACATTTGGCTTGGGGTAACTGTCGAAAACGCAAGAAATAAAAACAGAATAGAACATCTAAGAAATACACCTGCAACAATAAAGTTTGTATCTTTTGAACCCCTTATTGGTGACGTTGATGAGGTGGATTTAAGTGGTATTGATTGGGCAATTGTTGGTGGGGAAAGTGGTTGGAAGTCGCGGCCTATGAAAAAAGAGTGGGTTATCAATATCAAGAATCAGTGCGAACAACAAGGCACTCTGTTTTATTTCAAGCAGTGGGGCGGGGCGAATAAGCGACAAGCAGGAAGATTGTTACTTGAGCGAACATGGGATGATATGCCAGCGAGAGCACAGCGTTGAGATGCTACAATTCACTAACCACTAACATGACCTTTGTTGCGCCTTGCTTAAAGTCCAAGTTGCTTATCTTTGATTCTGATACTTCCCTACGACGTAAGCCGGAGTCATACAGTAGCATAATGAGCGCCCTATCCCTTCTGTCCCTAAAGCAGTCAGCGTAGTAGTTTGGCATTCTTTTCACTTGAGCCGGGGTAATCGGTTTGGGACATCTTGGCACTTTTGGATTCTTGAGAGTGGCTCAAAGTCTTTAGTCCCAATAAGACGTTCTAGCGGAGTAGTCAGCGGCACAGTAACTGTGCCTGTCAGTGCCTGTGAAAAACGATTAGTCAAGTGTAGAATATTCAATTCTTGGCGATCAGCAAGCTACTTTTTTGGTTTTTCGCACCTAAAATGAGCCGCCTGGGGCTCGAACCCAGCACCTACTGATTAAAAGTCAGTTGCTCTACCTAATGAGCTAGCGGCCCAAGAAAGAGTAGTCTATCAAAATGTGGGTGCAATCGCAAATAGCCGAAATATTCTCCGTAAATTTCCGCCAGTCATCCCTCCTGACTGACATGTGATTAAGGAAGACTGATCATGCGACTTTCAGTACTTCTCTCAGTCGTGTCTGTAACTCTTGCGACAAACTAAGCCCGGCAATTTCTGCTCTTTGCTTTAGATAGCGGGGCAAACTGACATTAGTACGTACCGTTGACATATCGACGGAACGTCGATAGCCTTTCGTTTATTTCGTTATGTCTCGGGATTTGCTCTGATGCATGTCAATTGGTATAGACTGTGTGGTTTTCCACTTCGCGAACAAACCGCCAACCATTTTGCTCAAACTTTGTTATTAAGTCTTTGCCTTTCATTCCGTTCGTGTCTGATACCCCGCAGCTTGCTTCGTTGTCAATAGCGGAGTACAAATGTATGTTTTTGGCGATGGGCAAGTGCCAAAAGTTACAACCTTATCGCCTCGAATAGTGTACACAACGTTCTGCCCTGAAAAGTATTGACGATCTCTTAACTGCTACTCCAAATCTTGAAACATGCGTGACAGCATATAGTAAACCGCCTCTTGGCGATTGGTGACTCCGATTTTGGAATAGATACTGTTAATATGGTTTTTTACTGTTTTTTCCTCAACAATCAATAGACTCGCTATTTCTCGATTATCGTTGCCTGCAGCGATCAGTCGTAGAATCTCTTCTTCTCTACGAGTTAGAGCTTCAGAAAAGCTGATGGTTGCAGATGCATTATCGCTTATTTGGAACACAGGCACATTAACCTTTTTACCTTGTGCTGTGGCGCGAATTCCGGCAACCAATTCCTCAGGAGTGAAGTGCCCATAAACCATATAGCCTTTTGCCCCAGCTTGCATGGCGTTCATATGAATGGTTGGGTCATCAATAACAGTAGCCACAAGAATGCGTGCGTTAGGGTTTTGTTTTAGTAATGCTGCGGTAGCCTCGACGCCGCTCATATTAGGCATGCGGATATCCATTAAAATCACATCGCATTCACAAGTGCTAAGTCGTTTTATTGCTTCCGCTCCGGAGGAAGCTTCCCCAACAACGACAATGCCGTCTTCGTTTTCCAAAACGCTACGCAAACCCCTTCGGGCGATAAAGTTATCATCAACCAGAAAAACGCGCACCGTGCTCATTTTATTCCAGAGGCTTGTCGAGAGATTTTGCTCATGGGAATGGAGACTGTTACTGTCGTCCCGGAGTCATTGCTGCTAAGCGCAAGCTCTCCGCCGGAAGTCTCCGCTCTTTCTTTTAGCGATACCAAACCTAGCTTTCCGGTCTTGGCAAGTAAGTATAGGTTGTCCTCAAGGCAGTCAAACCCATGTCCGTTATCTTCAATTATCAGCTGGAGTGCTCGATCAGTTCGAATGAGTGAAAGCTTAGCTCTTGTGGCGCCGGAATGACGCTTAATGTTCATAAGCGCTTCTCCGGCGATTTGGCGCAGGTCATGAGACATTTTGTGTGATAGAGTTGGCAGGTTGCCTTCGAAAACTGTTTCTATTGCTATCCCCGAAGATGCGCTCCAGTTTTCAACTATGGTTTTTAATTGAGCGGTAATGTTGGGAGTATCGCGCATATCATCGTCGCGAATATCCAGCACAACACTGCGAATTTCTTGGCTCATGCTCTTGCAGACTTCCTCTATGAATCTGGCTTTCTCTTCAACAGGAGGCATTTGGTTGCGCTCTGCTGTTTTCATAAGCATGTACGCTTCTAAGGCAAGCCCTTGCAGACTTTTGAGCACAGTATCGTGGAGTTCGCTTGAGATTCTGCGGCGTTCCAGCAGACGTGTTCTGTCCATCGCCAGTATCTCGGCATACGCACGTTGTTTTCTTCCCTCACGAATAGCCATACCAACCATGATTGACAACAGTGTTATGAGCCCGACCCAAAAAACATATTCTTGATAGTTAAAATCCATTCCGTATCTCACCACTCGCAGTATCCAAGCGGCTGACAGACCAATGATAAAAAAGACTCCGCTGAGAATACTTCCAATAAAGCTAAAGCGTACGGCACCTTCAATGATAATCAGTGTGAACACCGCGTAAATAACAGCGGCGGGTTGGTGGACAAATAGAATCATCAATCCCCAGGAGGCAAGCCCGTCAACGACCAGCATGAAGAGGCTGAGTGCGGTTTGTCCCGAGACGGTTTTTAGATTCTTGGAAAGACGCCAGCAGAGCAAGTTAGAAAGGCATAGCCATATCAGTATGATTCCAATAGGAATTAAGGGGATTGGACGATAGAGATAAGCCACAATAGCAATTGCCACAGCGTAAAGCCAGCGATGATACACGAATATTCGTTCAACACGCCGGATTTCACGGATTTTGAGCTGATTTCGAATTACATCATGTTGATTCAATGCTGGCTCTCGCTTTATTCTAAACCGTATATATGCCCACTTGAAGTGGCAAGAATTGCTGGTTTTCTGGATGCTTACTCGGGCGCGGGGTAGTTACATTTCCAGTTTGTGCGAGCGGCTCTTTTGCCACCGATATCCTGTGCTTCAAAGTAAAAGGATGTACGTAGCTGGCGGGCGGAACAACCACGCTTTAACGGCTTATTTGGAGAAACCTCAACCCCGACATAGAAAGATTTGGAATGGAGAGGATCAATATCCATCGGTAGTGTAATGATGTCTTTCAGCTTGAGCCTCTTGGAGTGACCATCTATCCTTGGCTGGAAGATGGCAATGTCTTGTTGCAGAACAGCGGAAAACCTCACCTCTTTCATCTTGAATGAATTGGAATCTTGGCATAACAAGCTGAAGATGGTTTTGGGTATTGATGCCGTGTTGTATACTGAGATTTTTAGGCAATAATAGGCGGAAGACTCATTGATATCAACCAACTCAGATTCAATTATGCGCATGGAAAGTGGGCGTGCCCGCCTGTAGAGTTCAAGCCCAATGGGAATCAGAATGGAAATGAGGACAGCAAAAATAGCTACAAAATCCGAACGACCCATTTCTTAAAGATTTCTCCCTATCAGTAGTTATTCCATCTCAATGACTTACGCTAAGCTGCTTATGTGGGAATGTATGCTCTCAAGGAATAAGCACGTTCTTAACAGCAAGTCCTTTTGATATCAGTAGTATAGACACAAGAGGTTTGATATGCAAAGAAGCAACTACTTTTTACCTTATTCTTTACACTGTAAAAAGCAAAATAGGGGGGGTATCTTCAAGTGTGCTATACTGGTCATTAGTTTGATTGGCAAAATGCTTAGATACAGAATGAAATCCTGTGAGCTTAAGCTTCTTTCTTGGAGTAATTAATGGAAAACATCGGGCTGATTCTGGTTGCGCTTTTTTTTATTGTGCTTGGGTTCATTTCCTATTTTAGGATAGTAAAGACCGTTGGCATAATTAAGGGAGTTATGCTTACTTTGGGGGTTATTTCTTTTACCGCCGGAGTGGCAGTAATGGTATACGCGATATGCAGAATAATCTGAGCGTCATTTTCTCAGAGAAATCATAATGAAAGACCTCCCAAGAAAAAAGCGCATGATTTTTCACTTTTCTTGAGAGGTCAATTAGTTCCAGATTACTATTTTAGGCGCTGTCTAGAAGTGCTACTGTAAAGGAACCTATCAGTTTTTTCAGATAGAATTAATTCTTTCTCGTATTCTTTGGCGCTCTTTTGCGCTCGTACCGTAATCATTTTTTGCACCAGAATTCGCAAGATGATGAGGGCGAAAGAGACCCCAAAGAGCATAGCCGCAAAGAGAATTGTCCCAGTTGCTGACGCACCTAGTGTGCCGCTTGTTGTAAGACTTGCTCCTACTTGATACGGTTCAGCTTGCTGGTAATCTGTGGTGCTTGCTAACTGAGGCAAAGCAAGAAAAAAAGTGAAAACGGAGCCCGTCACCCAAATGACCTTTTTCATTGTTTGACTCCTGTTGGTGTATTTGACGCTGGTTTCTTTTTGGGAAGCAGAGTGAGGAACGACAGAGCGCAAACAACAGCTATAATCACGGCAACAAACATGATAGCTGTCGCATCTGATTCATCTATGCCTAGCGCACGCAGAATAATGAATGAAATAATGGAGAAAACCAGAAATGAGACTATGCTAACGATTGAGGCTTTCATTTTATCAATCGGAAGCGTACCGATTAGCTTTCCGGTCTGTCCGTTCATGGCAAAATGATAAACCTTGCCCTTCCAATTAGTGGAGAGCATCCAAACAGGAAACAGCGCGTAATGAACCTGGGCGTCATGGGCGTTAATATTTAGGGTTTTGAGGGTAACGGTTGAGTACCCCTTTATCGTGCTTTTGAGAGATTGCTCAACGCTGCTTTGTATTCTAGCGTTAATTCGTGGCTGGTTAGCTTCCGCTGTCACGTCATATTTGTCCGCCATATAACCAGATAGGTATGCCATTGAGAATGGGATGAGGTCATTGTATTTGAATGGTTCCAAAGACTCCATAAAAGTGTCGTCGATTTTTGACAAACCGTCTGCCGGAATCTTGTTGAATTCCATGCTGCCTGAACGCGTGACCATGTAATGGTCTGTTTTGTTATAACGAGTGTTTCCACTTGTCCGCGATGAGGTTTTGGTGGCGTCATAAACAGCGAAGCTGGTGGTGTTGCAGTCATATAGCCAAAACGGTATGTATGTGCCCATAATGCCTTCGACCCTTGAGTCCTTAAAGTGCCTTGGCAAAAGAGGTTTGCCCTTGTAAAACTTCCTCAAGGCGGCTTTTGCCGCCTCCTTATCCAATTTGAAAGGAATGACAAAATCAGGCCTAAGCATTTCGGTAACTTTTTTGCTGGCGACGGCGGAGTTACCGCAGTACGGGCATTCTGAAGCAATAGTGGTGCTTTCCATTATCAGCTCGCCGCCACATGAGCGACAGACTGCCATTGTAAGTGTGGCGTCGGTCCACAGGGAAACGTTGGTGTCCTTCCATACAGTTTCTTTGAGGGTTTCATCTTTCTTCAAGGCATTGTCATATGCTTTGAAGGTTTCCACATCTATCTCGCTTCCGCAAAAGTCACACCTCATTTTTTGTGTGGAGGAATCAAAACTGACGGGAGCGCCGCAGTTGG
>Ga0209737_10003666_pt1 | contig 10722 bp, 10 predicted proteins | sample TergutCu122P3_FD_187284 | JGI IMG/M metagenome (GOLD analysis project Ga0209737, IMG submission 187284) | Cubitermes ugandensis P3 segment gut microbial communities from Kakamega Forest, Kenya - Cu122 P3 (SPAdes) (version 2) | ecosystem: Host-associated > Arthropoda: Insects > Digestive system...
TAGAAGAGAGCCTCCGGCGGTCAAGGGGCGAAGCCCCTTGAAACCCCATATAGACTTAAGTTGACAGCATTGATACTAATAGGCTATAATTATATATATTTTGGAGGAATTTTTATTATGAAAACAGGCATTAAAAAAGTTGTACTTGCATACTCGGGCGGATTGGATACTTCAATCATTATTCCGTGGCTCAAAGAGAACTACGATAACTGCGAGGTTATCGCTGTTTCAGGCGACGTCGGACAGGGAACGGAGCTTGACGGGCTTGAGGCGAAAGCGATTGCGACGGGTGCGTCCAAGCTTTACATAGAAGACCTGAAAGAAGAATTTGTTAACGATTATGTTTTTCCGACAATGCAGGCGGGTGCCGTCTATGAGAACAGATATTTACTCGGAACATCTTTTGCGAGACCGATTATTGCTAAGAGAATTGCCGAAATCGCACTCAGAGAGGGTGCCGATGCAATTTGTCACGGCTGTACAGGAAAAGGCAACGACCAGGTTCGCTTTGAACTTGCGATAAAGGCTTATGCGCCTGAAATGGCTATTATCGCACCGTGGAGAGAGTGGGACATTAAGTCCAGAGACGAGGAAATCGACTACGCGGAAGCGCATAATATCCCTTTGAAGATAAGCCGTGAGACCAATTATTCTAAGGATAAAAATCTTTGGCATTTATCGCATGAGGGGCTTGACCTTGAAGACCCCGCAAACGAGCCGCAGTATAACAAGGAAGGTTTCCTTGAGATGGGCGTTTCGCCTGAGATGGCTCCCGACAAGCCGACTTATGTCACAATTCACTTTGAAAAAGGCATCCCGACGGCCGTAGACGGCAAGGAAATGGGCGGCGTTGAACTTATCGAAACGCTTAATAAAATCGGCGGAGAGAACGGTATCGGTCTCGAAGATTTGGTTGAAAACAGACTTGTAGGCATGAAGTCGAGAGGTGTTTACGAGACGCCTGGCGGTGCTATACTTTACCGTGCTCATGAAGTTCTTGAGACGATTACTCTTGACAAGGAAACATCAAGAATGAAACAGCATCTCAGCATTAAGTTCGCCGATATTGTCTATAACGGACAGTGGTACACTCCTCTGCGTGAGGCTCTCACCGCTTTCGTTAACGAGACGCAGAAGACGGTTACGGGCGACGTAAGACTTAAACTTTACAAGGGCAACATCATCAATGCCGGCGTTACTTCGCCGTATACGCTTTATGATGAAGAGGTTGCGACATTTGATGAGGATAACGTCTACAATCAGGCGGACAGTGCAGGATTTATCAATCTGTTCGGGCTTCCGATTCAGGTTAAGGCGAGATTGGACGCTAAGAGAAATAATTAATTAAGGAGTTGTTAAGTATAGCTGATGTGGTTGAAATTCGTGAAAAGAACAGACAGCTTTTAGGTTCACTGTTGAAAATCAAGAAGAAAAATCCTGACATTGTTATAGAGGGCTTAGACGAATTAATTGCTGATGCTGTTCTCATTATGGACACAGAAGACGTTGCATTGGTTGAGAAAGTAATCGGAGTTAAGGTCCTGTAAGGAGAAAGGTAAAAATTATGACAACAAATAACGAACTTAAAGCAAACCAAAAGTATCTTCTCGGCGAATTGCTGACGCTGAAGAAATTGAATGCTGGTGCGGTTATTAATGGGCTTCAAGAAGCTATTATAAGGGCAACGTTTGGTATGGAAGAAGAAGACATTGCTGTCATTGAGAAAACTGTAGGTATTAAAGCTTTATAATTATTATCAGGAACGGCTTCACCGCCGTTCCGCAGTGATTTTGAACGAATATTGCGGATTATCGGAGGGAATTGGTATGAAAAATCTGTTTAAGAAAAGCCTGGCTTTCTTAGTTTCTTTGGCTCTTGTTTTACCTACGGCTGCGCAACCCGTTTCAAAGAATTCTGGCGGAACAGTTGCTTCGGCGGCTACAGTTAATTCTGCCAGCGATTTTGTTATTGAAAACGGGGTTCTAACCGCTTATAAAGGCAGCAGTGCTGTTGTAACAATTCCTAGCGGGGTCACAAAAATCGGAGAGGGAGCTTTTACTTTCAAATCAATACAGGAGGTTATAATCTCTGAGGGAGTTACCGTTATAGGTAAAGAAGCGTTCGACGCATGCTCGTCTCTAAGTAAAGTTACTCTGCCGAGTACTCTTACTACAATAGAAAAGTCTGCATTTAATTTTTGCAAAAAGCTGTCAAACATAAAATTTACTGACGGTATCACAACCATAGGTGAAGAAGCGTTCTTTTCCTGCGTTAATCTCAAAGAAGTAACGCTCCCGAAAAGCGTTAAGACTATCGGCAGCATGGCTTTCGGCTACTACTTCAATTCCGATATTTCATGGGACGATTTGAAACTTTCGGGATTTACTATCAACGGTTTCGCAGGCTCTGCCGCTGAAACTTATGCAAAGAATAACGGCTTCGCATTTAATGTTATTACCGAAATGCCAACCGTTACTACAACTACGACGACAACAACTACTGCAACCACAACGTCTACCACTACTACTACGACTACCGTCAGCGGCACACAGAATATAACCGACGGCGTCCTTGTCAAATACGTTGGAAACGAAAAGGTTATAGTTGTCCCTGAAGGCGTTGCGAGTATAGGTGACAATGCATTTAACGGATGTTCTGAAGCGGAAAAAATTGTACTCCCTAACAGCATAACATCTATCGGCGAATTGGCGTTTTCAAGATGTGCGAGTTTAATGGAGATAGTTATGCCTGACACTATGGAATCGCTCGGCAAAAATGCATTCGGAGGTTGTGCAAGCCTTAAAGAAATTGTAATACCTGACGGCATTACAACCATCAATGAGTCCGTGTTTATGAATTGCAAGAGCTTGACGAAAGTTGTAATTCCTGAAAGCGTCGATTTCATTGACGGGTTTGCGTTTTTAGGCTGCAGTTCGTTGGAGTATATAACATTCCCTGAGAATGTTTCGGAAGTACGGGTTAAAGTTGATTCAACTTGCGGGTTAAAAGGCGCTAAAATCCTTAACAAAGATGCGTTCATAAGCAGTGTCGCTTTCAGATATTCTGAAAGAACCACTGTCGGTGGAGCTCCGCTAATAACGTATTATAAACTGGACGGTTTAACAATCTACGGTTATACAAATTCAACGGCTCAAAAATTTGCCACGGAAAGCGGTTATACGTTTGTTTCACTGGGGACAGCGCCGACAACTGCAACAGTGACGACAACTGCTACCACAACAACGGATACAACTACCACCACCACAAAGACAACAACCATAACAACGGATACAACTACCACAACAGCAACAACTGTCAACCCGTTTGTCACAGACGGTAACGCTCTTGTGAAGTACAACGGTACAGATAAGATTGTTACGGTTCCTGACGGCATTACTAATATTAAAGCTTATGCATTTCAGAATTGTGCCAGCATAGAAGTTTTGGTCATTCCTGAAAAAGTCGTTGAAATATATGCTTTTGCCGCATTGGACTGTCCGTTAAAAAGCGTTAAAATTCTTAACGCTGAGGCTGAGATTGGCGTCAAATCTTTGGGCTATTATTTAAATGCAGTCACTGCTGAATACGGGAAATACAGCGATTTTAAAATCTACGGTTATGCAGGTTCAACAGCGGAGAAGTATTCCGCCGTTAACGGTTTTGAGTTTATCTTAATTGACGAAGCCACTCCTGCACAGCAACTCGGTGATTTCAACGGCGACGGTTCCGTTGATGCAGGCGACGCTTCTGAGGTTCTTTCGCTTTATGCGTTAATTTCTACGGGAGGTGTTGCAGGTCCGACAGATGAGCAACTGTCTTTCGGCGACGTTAACAGCGACGGCACTGTCAATGCAAGCGACGCTTCGTTAATCCTCTCGTATTACTCGTATGTCCAGACAACGGTCGGGGAAATTAAGAATTCTGAGGAGTATTTTTTGAGTTATTAACACGCAGCGGAGGGTGATTATTATGGCTAAAAGGGCGAAGTCATAAAAACAGTAGAATGTTGACATTTAGATAGATATATGATATAATAATACCTTTTTTAATGACTTTTATTCTTGTGCGAATGGATGTGCTCTTTTAGGTATTCTTCATCTTAAATCTTGTAATCTTATACTATTCTCTGATAAAAATATAGACAAAATTTGCTGAGGATATTTTTCGTCTGCCTAGGATGACGACGCAGTCATACTGGCGTATGTCGAGGAGGAAGACAACGGCAGGCGTAAAATAAACCGCAAATTGTCTATGTTTTTATTGGAGAATAGTATTAGGCAAAGCCTAAGAGACCGCCGCCTCTATCCCTTGCATTTAACTTGATGACGGAAGCTTTGAGGAAATAGACGTTACCGAATTTGATGATTTCGCGGAGAAAAAGCTATCGTTTATTTTTCCACTTGGGATGATGTAGATAAATGGCAGTATTTTGCTGAAATTTATTGCATAGATAAACGCAGATGCGATAACACAAAGTATTATATTAATGAAATGCATGGCAGTCTCTTTTGGGTGACAGAAGATGAGGCATATGTCTATGGTTATCCAACGGATGATGAAAGTTTACCTGAAAATTTATGTAACTATTCAGTTGTTTTGATGATTTTTGTTGTTTTGCACAAAAAGCGTGAAGGGATTCGGGGACAGAGTCCCCGAGAAGCGGGGCAATAAACAGGTAAGCTTGGAAAAAGCATCTCAAATATATATGTTTTAAGGAGAAATAATCATGCCAAAAATGTGGGCGGGGCGGTTCTCGAAAGAAGTTGACGAGAACGTAAATGCGTTTAATTCGTCAATTTCTTTTGACGGAAGAATGTACAGACAGGACATCGAAGGGAGCATTGCCCATGCTCTGATGCTTGGTGAACAGGGGATAATTTCTTCTGACGATTCTGCTGAGTTAATCTTCGGTTTGAATGAAATTCTCTCTGATTTGGAGAGCGGAACACTTGAAATAGACATGACAGCCGAGGACATTCATATGTTCATCGAGGCTGAACTGACAAACCGTTTGGGTGAAGTCGGAAAACGGCTTCATACCGCACGTTCCCGTAACGACCAGGTTGCAACGGATATCCGCCTTTATCTCCGTGAAGAGATTGAAGAAATCCGAAGTCTGCTTTACGAGCTTTCAAATACGGTATGCATTATCGCACAGCAGCATACCGACACAGTTATGCCGGGATATACTCATTTACAGAGGGCCCAGCCGATTACGCTTGCGCATCATCTGCTTGCGTATGTACAGATGTTCATACGCGATTTGGGCAGACTCGACGATACCGCAAAACGCATGAATTTCAGCCCGCTCGGCTGCGGTGCGTTGGCGGGAACAACTTACCCGATTGACAGGCGAAAGACCTCTGATTTGTTGGGTTTTACCGCTCCTTGCGGTAACAGCCTTGACGGCGTTTCCGACAGAGATTTCTGTGTAGAATTATGTTCGGCTCTGTCGCTGATTATGACGCATCTGTCACGCTTTTCGGAGGAAATTATTCTTTGGTGTTCATGGGAGTTTAAGTTTATCGAACTTGATGACGCCTATGCGACAGGTTCATCAATCATGCCTCAGAAGAAAAACCCTGATATTACAGAATTAATCCGCGGAAAGACGGGACGGGTCAACGGTTCGCTTATTACTCTTTTAACCATGCTCAAAGGCACTCCGCTTGCATATAATAAAGATATGCAGGAAGATAAGGAAGCTATTTTTGACGCTGTTGACAACGTTAAACTTTGCGTAAAGACATTTACTCCTATGCTTGCGACAATGCGTGTTCTCAAGGAGAATATGCGTAATGCCGCAGCTAAAGGGTTCATTAATGCGACCGACTGTGCTGATTATCTTGTTAAAAAAGGTATGGCTTTCAGGGACGCATATAAAATTACGGGTACGCTTGTTGCACAGTGTATAGAAAAAAATCTGACGCTGGAGACGCTTCCGCTAGACGGTTACAGGGCGTTGTCGGAGCTTTTCACGGAAGACGTTTATGAGGCAATCAGCCTTGAAACCTGCGTAAATCAGCGTAAATCAGAGGGCGGACCCGCCCCTGAAGCGGTCATGATTCAGCTTCATGCCGTCAGACAGGAATTAGGAATATAATTTATGATGAAGAAAAAAGATGTGACGTTTATAGTTATACTGACGCTTATTGCCGCATTTGTGTGGATTGCCGTCGAGGTTCTGCTGTGGTGGCAGCACTGGAGCGGAGGAGCGATTTTGGCATGGAGAATATTTGTCGTCGTAATAACCTGCATAATAAGCGTATGGCACGCATTTAGAGAAGAAAAAGAAGCGGAAAAGAAAAAGTCGGAACGGGCGAAGAAATACACACGAAGAAGAAAGAGATGAGAATCATTGAAACAACTGAACAGTTGCGAAAAAACGAAAGGGATGAAAACTTGAAACCTAAGGTTTATATAGACGGGCAGGAAGGTACGACAGGACTGAAAATTGTAGAAAGGCTTTCTTCACGCAAGGATATTGAGCTTGTCGAAATCAATCCGCAGCTCCGAAAAGATGTTGCGGAGCGGAAAAGGCTCATTAATTCAAGCGATTTTGTTTTCCTTTGCCTGCCTGATGATGCGGCAAGGGAGGCCGTTTCGCTTGTCGATAACGGCAGTGTTCGTATAATCGACGCTTCTACGGCTCACCGTACAAATCCCGACTGGGCTTACGGTTTTCCCGAACTGTCGGCTGAACATAGGGCGAAAATAAGAAATTCCAGCCGTGTTTCCGTTCCCGGATGCTATGCGACTGGGTTCAACGCACTTATATACCCTCTTATTGAAAACGGCGTTATTACTCGGGATTTCCCTGTTTTTACATATGCCGTTTCGGGCTATTCCGGTGCGGGAAAGAACGGCATAGCCGCATATGAGAACGAAAACAGGCACAGAGATTTTGACAGTCCCCGCATGTACGCCCTCTCGATGGCTCATAAACATCTTCCTGAAATGCAGACGGTTTCGGGACTTGAAAGAGTGCCGATGTTCAGCCCGATGATTTGTGACTATTTCTGCGGTATGCTTGTCAATATTCCGTTGCAGGTGTCGCTTCTCGCAAAGAATACAACGGCGGAGCATATCGCTGAGCTTTACAGAAAGCATTATAACGGCTCCAAATTCGTTAAGGTAATGCCGTGTTCCGCCGATGAACAGAAAACGCTGTTTCTCGGTGCAAATACGCTTAGCGGCACCGATATTCTTGAGATATACATTTTCGGCAATGATGAGCAGATTTTGCTTACGGCAAGGCTTGATAACCTTGGAAAAGGTGCGAGCGGAGCAGCGGTGCAGTGCATGAACGTGATGATGGGGATAGATGAGGATACAGGTTTGACTGTTCCGAACAGGGAGTCTTATTAATGGTTTGCAAGCGCTGCGGCGTTGAAAACAGCGACACAAATTTGGTTTGTTTTCAATGCGAACTTCCGTTTTTTAACAGTTCAAATGAAAGCGACATCAGAATTTGCGGGCGTTGCGGTACTGAAAACGACGTAAAAAACGGGGTTTGCCAAAAATGCGGCGATTCTCTTTACAGCGGTTTTTATGCGGCAGAAAAAAATTATGCTGAGGATATTAAGATTTGCAAGCGTTGCAGCGCCGAGAATTATCAGACTAACAGAAATTGCGATAAGTGCGGCACCTCCTTTTATACGGGTTTTTACCGTCATGAAGCGCAGGACGGCAAAGACAAAGAGGAGATTAAAAAAGGAACGGTGTACGGCGTTGTTGCAATGCTGATAGGACTGTTTCTGCTTCAGTTTTCCGCAGTTTTAATAGGCTGTATGTTTCACGAAGACAGCGCCGTTTTGAGTCTTGCGCCGATTTCCTCACTGTTTTCTGCACTGACAATTTGGATGGGGAAATCCGCCAAACAGATTCACATTCAGAATGGAGAGAAAATAAACAGCTTTGCGGCAGTGGGCGTTGTAACGGGGATTATTTCACTGACTGCGTCAATTATTACTTTTGTAATATCAATTATTTTGATGCTTCAATAAGTTTCTATAATAGACCTGTCCTGAAACTAGCATGAGCATATTTGCCTGGATGTTTTGGGCAGTGCTAGGAAAACGAACGCAGGCGGGCTAAGGAACTGTAACTAAATAACTTAAACGTTTACCTTGCCTTTTTGTCGTTATACGTTGTCTAAAATCCTCGTTTTGCATCAGCAAAACTGTGGTTTTCTCCTAGCCTAACAACAAAAATTCTGCGGCAAACTTGTTCAACTTATTTAGTTACAGTTCCTAACGTCCGTCAAGGAGTTTGACAACGCAATGCGTAAAACAGACCGCAAAGATGCCATGATAGGTTTCAGGAAAGGTCTAATGTAAGGTGATAAAAAATGAAATTAATTATATTTGATGATATAAACTGTACAGAAGGCGGCGTTTGTGCCGCTAAAGGATTTAAGGCGAACGGCATTCACTGCGGTATCGGAAAAAATAAAGAAAAGAACGACCTTGCCGTTATTTATTCCGACAAACCGTGCAAAGCAGCCGCTGTCTACACGACAAACAAGCTAAAAGCGTCTCCTATTACCGTCACAAAGGAGAATCTTAAAAACGGCATGGCACAGGCAGTTATCGTCAATTCAGGCAATGCAAACGCCTGCAATGCGGACGGCTATGAAAAGGCTCAGCGTATGTGCGAACTCACGGCGAATACGCTCGGACTTGCAAAAGATGATATTATCGTAGCGTCAACAGGCGTTATCGGGCAGATTTTACCGGTTGAGCCCATTGAAAACGGAATTAAACCGCTCTGTGACGGGCTTTCTTATGAAGGAAATTCTGCGGCAATGACGGCGATTATGACAACCGACCTTATGCCGAAAGAATGTGCGGTTAAGGTTACTGTGGGAGGTAAAGAAGTCACTGTCGGCGGCATGCTTAAAGGCAGCGGAATGATACACCCGAACATGGCGACGACGCTGACGTTTATTACGACTGATGCTGAAATCTCGAATGAGCTTTTACAGCGTGCATTGGATGACGCTGTAAAAGGTACGCTGAATCGTGTGAGCGTTGACGGTGATACTTCGACGAACGATATGGCTTGCATACTGGCTAACGGTATGGCGGAGAATACGCCTATAAAGCATGAGGACGGAGATTTTGAGATGTTCAGCCGTGCGTTAAGATGCGTTCTGTTGAATCTTGCACGCATGATGGCGCGTGACGGCGAGGGAGCGACAAAACTCATCGAATGCGGCTGTTACGGCTCGAAAACGGAGAAAATTGCCGAAACCGTAGCTAAGTCGGTTATAACATCGAGCCTTTTCAAAGCGGCGATGTTCGGAGCCGACGCCAACTGGGGACGCATACTCTGTGCAATCGGATATGCCGACGCCGAGTTCGATATAACAAAGGTTGACGTTGATATTTCATCGCCTAAGGGAAGCATTTCCGTTTGCCGAAACGGCGCGGGCGTGGAATTTTCCGAAAAAGAGGCTAAAGAAATTCTTCTTGAAGAAGAAATTAAAATCGTCATTAATCTGAATGACGGCAACGGTTCCGCTATCGCCTGGGGCTGCGATTTAACATATGATTATGTTAAGATAAACGGAGATTACAGAAGCTGACGCAGTGCGGCTGAGTTTTATTAAGGAGGAAATAATTACAGATAACATACTTTTAAAATGCCGGAAGCGGCACGTTGAAATGTTAGCTGTTAATTGTTAATTGTTTAGATGGATATTTCTACAAAGATAAGGTCGCAGGTGCTTATTGATGCGTTGCCTTATATACAAAAATACAACAATAAGATTGTAGTCATAAAATACGGCGGGAACGCTATGACTAACGACGAACTCAAAGACGCCGTTATGAGCGACATTGTTCTTTTGACTCTTGTCGGGATTAAAGTTGTCCTCGTGCATGGCGGCGGCCCTGAAATTAACGAAATGCTCGGCAAACTCGGCATCGAGAGCAAGTTTATAAACGGTCTCAGATATACCGATGAAGCGACGGTCGAAGTCGTGAAAATGGTTCTTAGCGGTAAAGTCAACAAGGAGCTTGTCCAGCTTTTAACTCAGCATAAGGGCAGTGCGGTCGGACTGTGCGGGCTGGACGGCAATATGCTCATTGCCGAACGTAAGTACGGCGATAATGATGAAGATTTAGGACAGGTCGGCGAAATTGTCAAAGTTAACAAAAAGCTGATTACAGATGCTATCTCAAACGGATATATCCCCGTTATCGCAACGGTTGCGACAGATGAGAGAGGAAATACATACAACGTCAATGCGGACACGGCGGCGGCGAGGATTGCCGCAGAGCTGAAGGCTGAAAATCTCATTCTTATGACGGATATTGCAGGGCTTCTTACTGATAAAGACGACCCGTCAACGCTTATTCCGTCGCTGAATGTCAGTGAAGTACCGTTTATGAAGAGCCGTGGAATTATCTCAGGCGGAATGATTCCGAAAGTTGAGTGCTGTGTTGAGGCTGTAAGACGCGGAGTTAAGAAAACAGCGATTATTGACGGACGCGTCCCGCATTCGATATTGATTGAAATTTTGTCCAAAGAAGGTATCGGTACACAGTTTTCATAAGTAATTTTGTGAAAATTTCTACACTGCAGTCTGCTCATACTATTCTCTGATAAAAATATAGGTAACTATTCAGTATATAGCATAATGCACAAAAAAACAGTTCTTAGCAACCACAATCGGAAACGAAAAACGTGGGTTGCGGGGCAGTAGCCCCGCTTCTC
>Ga0209737_10003667_pt1 | contig 10717 bp, 7 predicted proteins | sample TergutCu122P3_FD_187284 | JGI IMG/M metagenome (GOLD analysis project Ga0209737, IMG submission 187284) | Cubitermes ugandensis P3 segment gut microbial communities from Kakamega Forest, Kenya - Cu122 P3 (SPAdes) (version 2) | ecosystem: Host-associated > Arthropoda: Insects > Digestive system >...
CTGAACATCTCCCGTTGAATAGGAATTATTTATTGTGCCGCCCCAATTTGTCCCTACCAATCCGCCAATTCCGCCATCTCCTCGAACATTTCCCGTTGAGTAGGAATTTGTTATTGTGCCGCCCCAATTTGCCCCTACCAGTCCGCCAATATCCCACTTTCCAATAATATATGAAGCAACTACACCAAGGTTTTTAATAGTTCCGTCTTTTGCGAGAAATCCGAACAATCCGATGCTATAATCGGCAGCAGATATATAAATTCCGCTCACAACACGCCCATTACCATCAAATGTGCCGTTAAACGCTGTCAGATAATCCTCTGCATTATCCGGTTCCCCATCGTTTATCCAAGATGTTGTATCGAAAATTCCAGTAATCGGAACCCATTCTCTTATAGGAGCGTCATTTATCCAATTTCGCCAATTTGTAGTGTCGTTGAGCATAATATTTGCGCCGAGTTTTATAGTTTTGCCGGAAAAATCGTTTCCGTCATTCACAAGTTCAGCCAGACCTGCCAACTGCTCGGCGGTGTTTATTGTAAATTCGTTTTGCAAAGCGTTATACCAAGATGTATTTGCCGTTCCGTTCCAAACCGCACTCGTTTGCGCCGTTGTTATTGTTGCAATAATCGCTATCGCTGCCAATATTTTGAAAATTTTATTTTTGAGCATAAAACCTCTTTTTTGAAGAATTTAGCGAGAAAATAATTTTTTCTTTTGTGGGAAAACGATGTTTCGGAGAAATATCTTTGGTTTTTTAAGAAATTTATTAGATTGTGCGTGATTTTCATTCTGGACTCCGTAAGTTCACACAAAATAATTTATGCTTAACTTATCTTAAACCAAACATTTTAATTTCATTTTTGTTTTGGTGTTATGGCAAATAGTATATTTTTAGAAATTAAAAGGACAGGTAAAAAATGGAAAAGTATGTAGAATTAGACGACCCCGTTAAAGAAGTGTATAGAGTCCGTGAAGCAATAATGAAGAAATTTAACTATGATGTTAAAGCATACCATAAATATTTGCGAGAAACTTCGGACAAAATGGAAAAATTAGGTTTTAAGCAAGCCAATAGAGCATTTGCGTAGTTTATTAGGTTTATCAAACACTTTTTACGCAAATGCTATTTCGATTTGGGAAATTTAGCCACTAAAACACTATTTCGCACAAGGCAAATAATATTTTCCCAATGAAAAACATCAAAACAAGGAAAAATAATGGAAAAAAAAGGCATTTTCGACTGGTTTTTAAGATTTATCAAAGGAGCGGTAATCGGCTTGGAAGTTTCTGTCCCCGGAATTAGCGCCGCCGCTATGGCAGTGGTTTTCGGGCTTTATGAGCGGATAATTCAATTTGTAGCAAACTTGCGCAAGGATTTTCTCAAAAACGCCCTGTTTTTCCTGCCCGTGGCGTTCGGCGGACTGCTCGGAATATATCTTGCTTCGTATCCGATGGTTTTTTTATACGAAAATCATCAAACGCCTCTGTTGTGGTTTTTCATAGGAACAATTTTGGGAACAATGCCTAATCTTTGGCAGAAATCGGGCAAAAAAGGAAGAAAAGCACCGCATTTCGCAATTTTGGCATTCAGTTTTATTTTCACGACAATTTTCCTGCTCTTTTCAAGCAATTGGGTTTTAGGACAAATAAATCTTAATCCCACGGCGGCTTTCGGCGCAGGAGCAGTTTTCGCACTAACAAGTTTAATCCCCGGTTTCAGTTCGTCAAATATCTGGGTAATGTTCGGATTTTACGACCAAATGCAGGAAGCAATTAAATCGTTGAATATGGGAGTAATAATTCCGTTTGTGGCGGGAATTGGTATTTTTGTCATACCTTTCTCAAAAATAATAAAACTTTTGCTCGACAAAACATTCACGGGATTTTTCCATTTTATTATAGGAATAGTTTTGGCTTCGGTAGTTTTAATAGCCGTAATCGCCTCCGACGGTTACAATTATCTGCAAATCGGAACACTCGTTAGCGTAATCACGGTTGTTACCGGAGCGATTTTCTCATATAATATGTGCGCTGTGAGCAAGAAATTAGACGAATAAAAAAAGGGGCAGATACAAAACCTGCCCCTACAGTTAAAAATTTCTGATTAAATTTTGTCTTCGCCGGTGTAAGGAATTTGAATTCCCATCGCCTCCGCCCATTTGTCCAATCTTTCATAGACGGCTTGTCGGGTATATGCGATTACTTCCTTTATGTTCCCGGGAAGTTTTCCGCCGATTTCCTTGTCTGCCGCAGCAAAACCGCTGTCAATCGCCGCTCTTACCTTTTCGTAAAATTCCTCGCCCGAGAGTCCGCTTTTTTCGTAAAACGATACCGCAAAGTCAATTATTCTTTCGGCAACCGCGTCCGGCTTCCAAGCGTTCGGCAACATTTCAATCAGTTGCTCCGCCGTGAGACCTTTTTCGCTTTCGGGAATCTCCAAATCAAAAATTGAGTTCCAGTCAATTTTGCCGTTGTTACCGATAATTCCTGCCGAAACAAGCATTGATTTGACGATGTTTGCCTGAAGTTTTCTGTGTTCGTCCTGAACTCCCTTGACAATTTCGTCGTTCGTCTTTTCCGACCAATTCTTTTGAGCGTCTTCCACGCCTTTCGACGAGAAAATTGCCTCGTCTTTTTTCGACGGTGTTTTCAGGGCATTTTCGCCCGCTCCGCCGCCGTCTTTCCGATGATGTACCGAACTCGCTCGATAGTTATCAACGGAAACATTGTTGATTCCAACTCCCTGAATCATACTAACCCTCCTTGGTTGAATCCGTTCTTTTCTACAAGTATCGGCATTTCGCATAACAAACTTTACTTTTTTCTTCAAAATCGTTTAATTTTGCGATTTTTCACTTTTATCCTTTCTTTTTTGGCTGCCGATTATTTATTTTTGCATTCTAAATCTAATGGTTGAGAAGGTGAATGATAGCAGCGTTAAAATTATTTTCGAATGAAAAAGATGACGAATTGGCTCTAATTTGGGCTGAAACCGCCGCTGTTATAAAAAGTAAGGAGAAAAAAAATTGGCTGCCCACCATTGCAGACAACACGGAACTTTTGCGACTTGACAGAAATATGGCGGTCTTGTCCATTCCGAGCGAATTTCACAAAGAGATAGCGGAAGCGGAAGAAAATAAGACGGGGCTATTGGAATATCTTCGCAGAAAACTACCGCACATCACGGATATTTCGTTTGAAATCGTTGAAAACAAAGACGCGAAAAATGAAGAGGAAATGCTGCGAAATGCGGAAAAAGAGCAAGTTTTGCGTCGCCAAAGAAATATGGAGCAACTAATCGCTTCAAAGCCCGCGTCACCGAAAATCGTTATCAGCGGAAATTTTTATGAAAATTACAAATTCGATTCTTTCGTAGTTTGCGACACCAACAAAAAAGCGTTTGATTTATGTTTGGCTACCGCAGAAATGCCGCAAAATTCTCCGAGCAAAATTTTGGTTGTTTACGGAAAAAGCGGCGTCGGAAAAACACACCTTTTGCAGGCGGTCGGACAATTTGCGTATCAGGAAAAAACGGCGAAAAACATAAAGTATTTATCGGCAATCGACTTTGTTGCGGATTATGTTAATTGCCTGAAAGAAGGGAAAAATCTGACGGAATTTCACGCCGGTTTCAACGATGTCGATTTGTTTTTGATTGACGACGTGCATTTGTTCCGTAGCGGACAGGGGCAGAGCGGGACGCAAAAGGCGTTTTTTGACATTTTGACGCTTCTCTATGACAGCAACAAGCAAATCGTAATTACTTCGGACTGCACTCCCGCCGACATTCCCGATATGATTGAGTCCCTGAAAATGCGGCTCAGCAACAGCGTAGCGGTGGAAATTCTTGCACCGTCGAAGAAAAATCGAATCCAGATAATAAAAAAGAAATTATGCGGCGGCGATATTCATTTGAGCGATGACGTTTTGATTTATCTTGCCGACATTCCCACGACAAATATCCGCGAACTTGAAGGGCTTTACAACCGTCTGCTTGCGGCGTCGGTTTTCTGCAATGCCGATTTGGATTTGAATTCGGTAAAGGAAATTCTAAACAACTATATAAAAGATACGCGACGGATTACTCCAGACATAATTTTGGACAGGGTTTGCACGTATTTCGCAATTTCGACACAGGAAATTCGTTCGTCGTCCCGTGTGAAAAACATTGCTTATGCACGCGCTGTTGCAATGTATTTAATTCGCACAATCACGGGAAATTCCGAGCAGGTAATAGGAAATATTTTAGGGCGCGACCACTCGACCGTCTGTATTACCTGCAAAAAAGTAGGCAAAAATCTGGAGGACGACAAAAAACTCCAAAAAGACCTTGGTTTGCTTACCGAGATAATCACCGGACAACGAAAAATCTGATTGTTTCAACATGGCTGAAAAAATAAAAAAACTATCCGATTATTTTGAAAACATTGATGTTAAATTCATCAAGTCGGCGGAATTATTGTCGCAGTGTCCGCAAAACAATGCTTCGGAATTTGCGCTTCTCGGACGCTCTAATGTGGGCAAATCGTCGTTTGTGAATTTGATTCTCGGCGAAAAAATGCTTGCAAAGGTTTCGCAAACCCCCGGAAAAACGCAACTTATGAATTTTTTCTCGCTTAACGAAAATCTAACTTTTGTGGATTTGCCCGGTTACGGTTACGCAAAGGTTTCAAAAACCAAGCAGGCGGGTTTGTCAAAAATCATAAAAAACTATTGTGAAAAACGCGAAAATTTATCGGGAATAATTTGGCTTTTGGATTACAGGCGCGAAGACGGAACCGATGCCGACCGCGATGCCGCCGAATTTTTGTCGAAGTTGCAAATCCCGATTTTTGTGGTTTTAACCAAAAGCGACAAATTAACTCAATCCGAAAAAACAAAAAACCTTGCGGCAATAAAAAAAGTTTATCAACTTCCCGACGGGATTCCGCTTGTCGCAACAAGCACTGCCGAGCAAAGCAGCAAATGGGATTTTTGGAAAATGTTTTCGGAATGGATAAGTAATTAAACAAAAAAATAAACAAAGGGGGACTTCTATGTTCAAAGTTATTTTAATCTTCTTGTGTCTTGCGCCGATGAGCGCTTTTGCCCAAGCAGTAATTTTTTCGGACGATTTTACAAATCCACTGGCATCGCACCAGAAATGGTCGCCTTCTCTTGTTAGTGGCATCTCTGACGGAACGGTAACAATTACCAACAATCACAGCACAGCCACGGAATTACGTACCGCAACACTAAATCCCAAACCATCGACTTTCACTCTTTCATTTATTGTTAAATCTACCCTTAACAATAACGGAGGAGTATTTTTCTGCAAACAGGAAGGAGTCGGCAATTTTGATGGCTATGCAATCACAACATTTTCTGATATGGTGGTTGTTTTCAGGCATATTGGCGGCACAGGAACATCTGTTTTCAACGAAAGAAGTTTTGACCTGAAACCGGAAGGAAACAACAAAATCACCGTCAGTAAAAGCGGAACCAAATTTAACATATTCGTAAATGATATGTATTTGGGAACATTTAACGATTCGCAATACGCTTCGGGCGATATTTCACTTTTTGTCAGACCAAACACATCCATTACTTTCGGTGCGATTACAGTAACAGACGAATTTATTGAAGAAAATCACAGAACATCATTCCGTTCAAAATTTGACAGTCCGGACGGAAGCGGGCTTAGATATTGGAATATTCACGGAGAAAGTGAAATTGAAGAAGGGAATGGCGTGTTATATGTAAAAACCGGTAATGCCGAAAGTTTTTTGGGTTTTGTAGATTTGAAACTCGGTGATGAATTTTCTGCGAAAGTTGAAACGGGATTTGTTCAGGGTGATTTAACCCATAATAATACTTACGGAATTGTTTTGGTAGGCGAACGCGGAGAATCGACTCGAATGGTATATTTCGCAATAAGCGGAGCCGGTCATTATTATATATCAAGCGGTGGGTCTGTTGCCGTTAAAAACAGCAATAAAATTTGGGGGCATTTGCAGAATGATACGCTTGAAGTTAGAAAACAGGCGGGGTCTTCGGTGTATGAATTCTATGCCAACGGGTCGCTTTTAGACTTTTTTCCTGTCGTAGATTTCAAAATCGCAAGTATTGGGCTTTTTGCCAACCGAAATTTGTTGATTTATTTTGATGATTTCTTCGCCGGAAAAGAAGGCACTACTTCGATTAGCAACATACCGGCGAAAAGGTCGGTTTCGACGGCTTCGTTTGCGGGGATAAAAAACGGACAAATCAATCTGCGGCTTCAGGCAGGAAATTACACCGCCGAACTTTACAATTTGCAGGGTCGTTTAATAAGCAGTGTCGAAATTAACGCAATAAACGGCGTAAACGCAACAGGATTGAGAACAACAAACCTCTCAAAAGGCGTGTTTATTCTCAATGTTAAACAAGCAGGAAATTCGGTGTTGCGGAATAAGGTTTTAGTGAAATAGTAAAACAAAAAAAACGGGGCGCAAATGCGCCCCGTTTTTTTTACCCAACCAACCGCCACCCGAAATATCCAAATTCTCCCGCCGGGTCTCTATGCGCCTGCCCCAAATCAATCAATTCCCAAATTCTGCCGTCAGCCGTGCGGCGTTTGTCGCCGATTTTCATTTGCGTATAATGCTCGCCTGCGCTCCACAACGGTATATTTCCGTCGTCGCTCGGCGGAGGGATTATTATGCAATCGTAATCGTTTTGTTTAATAATTTTCATTACGGCGTTTGGATTTGCTATTCGAGTTCGTTGCGGCTTTGGTGTTCTATAACGCTTTTTTGTTGTGGAGCCGTTGCCGTTGCCGTCAATTTCGCTTTTCTTTTCTCTTCGAGTTATACGCGCTCCCTGTGCTGTTGCGAATGCCGCCAAAAACTCCGATAACTTTTCCGCCCACCTTAGCATAAACTCTTCGCAGTCAAATAATTCTCTCTCCACAGCCCTGCGACTATTAAGAAGATTCATAGCGTTGCGATAAGCCGCATCAATTTGTATGCGGATTGTTGCAATGGCATTTTCGCTATTATATTCATTAATATTGTCAATCGCAACTTGTGCTTTTGCCGCTTTTACAATCTCTTCAAAAAATTTATCTACAAGATTTGTGAGCGACAAATCGGCAATATAGGCGGAATGTTTTTTTAGTTCTGCCATCAATTCAAGGTACAACTGAATTTTGGTATTGACTGCCTTGTTTGGGATTTCGCCGAAACCGCGAATTACGCTGTTAAGAGTTTTCGCTTCCGAAACAATGCTTTCCGTTTCTTCTGCCGAACGTCCGGTAACGCTTTTTCTGAATCGCCTGAAATAATTGTCCGCATTTAATATATGTGCGTCTCTTTTGTTTTTCTGGTTAATAAGCGGCGCCTTGTTGTTTGCTTCGCCCAATCGCTTACGAAGCGGAACAAAAACTTCATAAAAACGAATTTCATTTCGCCTTTGTAAAGGCAAGTGGTTTTCGACATATTTTTCAAACAATATCATTAGAGCAAGGTGTGTTTGATTGGTCAATCTTTTAATTACGGATATTACTCCGATTTTTATAATAATGTCTAACATGTTTTTTTCTCCTTTTGAGATTTTAATATAACAATTAATATAACCGATTCACATTTGCGGGCTTTCCCGCTTGGCAAAGATATTAAAGTGATTACTTTGCTTTCACTATTGATAAGTTTTTTTATACAAGTGTCACAACTGCCTCCATTGTAAAAGTAAAATTTTGAAAATGTGCTTTTTTTAACATATTTTTTCAAATACATTTTAATCAATCTTTTCAAAGAACTACATAGTAATAAAATAAAATGAAAAAAAAATTAACTTCAGAGTATAAATTTTGTTAAATAATTGAAAAAAAACAAAAAGAGCGAGAATATTTTGATTCCCGCTCTGTGAAAAAACTTTGATTGATACTTACCGCTTCACGCCTAATCGTGCCGAGTAATGATAACGCTTTCTGCTCAATCCTACCGCTTCAACGATAACCAAATATGTTCCCGCCGAAACAAACCGCCCTGCTTCATTCGTCAAATTCCATTCGCCCGACACATCGCCGTTTCTGTCGGTTTTTAGTGTTTGTGTATTCAACACATTACCGAGATTGTCGAAAATTGTGAGCGTTATTTGTGCTTGTTCGGGTGTTGAAATTGCGAATTTCGCCGTTTCGCCTGAATTTACTACGCTGTTTGCGAACAGAACGCCGTGTTTGGGTTTGTTTTTTTGGTCGAGGATTGAGGTTACATCATCGCAATTTGTTCCGCCTCTCTCTCCGCAGGATGAACATTCACTTCCGCATAAATGGGGGTTATACCCTTCTGCGTGGTTTCGATAGGTAACTTGTGCATTAGTTGGTAACCAGGAAATACTCGGATTGCCGCATCTGATAATTGTTATTCTACTGCTGGGAATGGGAAAAACACTGATTTGCCCAATTATTCCACCTGATATTTCCAAATTGCATTCGTTTGTGATTGAGCCTACCCTACCACCTGATATTATTACATTGTTATGTAACCTGTTGCTAATATCACTCACAACACCACCGAATATTTTTACATTACCACTAATGAATCTTCCGTCCACAAAGTCGCCGTTAGCGTTAATAATCTGTGCCTCAACATTGCCGCCTAATACCTTAACATTGCCGGCATTGTTAAAGATTCCGCCAACATTGCCGCCGGTTACTTCAATATTGCCGCTATTGTTCCGTATAGCCGTACCAGCAGGTCTTCTGCTTTGGACACCATTGCTGCTTACAACTGTGGCCATCATTATAATTTCACCGCCATCAGCAATTTCAAATGTGCCTGCACCTTGTATTTCAATTAAATGGCTGAGGTTAGAAGAAAGAACGGAATATAATTCTACGACAAATTTCGCCTTCCACACCACACGAACACCTGCGGGAATATCAATCTTGAGCGTTGTCGCTATGTCTGTAAGTTCTCCTGTTACGGTAACTGTGCCGCCGTTAACCGATGTGATAAATTTGTTGGAATATGCAGAAATTTCTTCGGCAATTTGCGGTGCTCTTGTTGCGCCGCAAACTTTGCAGATTCCGTTTTCTCCAACATCATGTGGTAGATATGTAATGTTGCCATGAATATTTCCTTGAATATTCGCACCGCATACTATTATTATTAACTTACCAGTGTTTGTAATTGTAAAATCCGCTTGCGAACTTATCACACCGCCAGATATTTTCACAACGCTGTTGTTGCCGGAATTGGCAACTGCTCTGCTATCCAAATCACCAGTTGCTCTAATATTGCCTCCTGATATTTCTATATTTCCGCCGCCAGTGTTGCTTATTGCGAATGCTCTCGTTGCGCTAATATGACCGCCTGTTATTTCTACATTTCCGCCATTGTTACCGATTGTCCAACCCCTTGTTGCTTCAATCGTGCCGCCCGATATTTTAAGATTACCGCTGTTACCGATTGCCGTTGCTCCTGAGATTGATGTTCCTGTTGCACTAACAGTGCCGCCCGACACTTCTAATCTTCCGGCATTAGAAATTGCCACACTGCTGTGCGCCTTAATGGTTCCGCCGATAATTTCAATATTACCACCCATATTCCGGATAGCCCCGGAACCATCTTCCGCACTAATTTCACCGCCTGCCATTTCAAATATTCCCGCGCCTCGTATTTCAATTAAAAAATGTCCGTTGCTGCTTCCAATATAATTTGCATTCCAAACCACACGGACACCGTTGGGAATATCAATCGTAAGTAGCGGAATTCTTGTTCCTATACGACCTAATGTTACGGTAACAATGCCATTTTTAGCCGTTGCCATTATTGAATGTTCCTGAAGTTTTTCGACAAGTTCCTCTGCAAGTTTTTCGATAATCTGTTCTTCTCTTGTAGCACCGCAAATTATGCAAGTGTCGTTTTCATCATTGACATGTTCTTTCGGAATCGCATTACCGCCGCAACCGCTGCAAGTCGTGCCGTGAGCAGTATTGTCGTGGGCAAGACAAGTCAAATTCAAACCCGCTATTATTACTTCAATAAAGCCGCTATTCCCGCCTTTAGCATAATAAATTCCCGTTTTTCCGCCGCTTATCCGCCACTGCGCTATTGCGCTTGCGTCTTTTTCGCCGCTTGCGGTTTCCCACCACAAATCTGTGTTGCTCAAGACATTATATCCCGCTGTTTCCGTCGGTTTATCCCACCTGATAACTATCCCGTTGCCGCTGTTGCTGTAATCAATCGTAGTGCCGTAATAAACTAATCCGCCGCTGTTAGAGATAGCACTGAAGTTCGTTGCACTAATATTTCCGCCTGTTATTATTAAATTTGCGCCGCTGTGGTTAGTTATTGCATTATCTCTCGCCCTAATATTTCCGCCTGTAATTTTCACATTGCCGATATTGTTGCCGGTAAAATTGTTTCCGCTGTTGCTGTTTCTTATAGCCCTTCCGCCTCCGGCTGCACTGACAGTTCCGCCTGTAATCTCAACATTGCTCCCATTGTTAAAGATTGCGTCGGCGAGAATAGTGTTGTTATATACGATAATTTCGCCGTCCTCTGCAAGTTCAAATATTCCGTTACCTGAAACAATAATTGCGGTAATAGTCGCCCCAGCACTTGCTTTCCACACCACACGGACACCTTCGGGAATATCAAGCATAAGCGTTGCTGTCATACCCACATTTCTTCCCGTTGCGGTAACAGTATTACCCGCAACTTCTGCCGAAAATCCGGCATTTCTGATT
>Ga0209737_10003668_pt1 | contig 10714 bp, 4 predicted proteins | sample TergutCu122P3_FD_187284 | JGI IMG/M metagenome (GOLD analysis project Ga0209737, IMG submission 187284) | Cubitermes ugandensis P3 segment gut microbial communities from Kakamega Forest, Kenya - Cu122 P3 (SPAdes) (version 2) | ecosystem: Host-associated > Arthropoda: Insects > Digestive system >...
CGGCAAGCCATAAAAAAATGGCGAGCAAAACGTAAAAAATTGACCAACGGCGATTGAACAAGTGCATGGCAACCTCCTTGCCCTGAGCTTTCTTCTGCATGTGAACGCCATGGCGATGACGGACATACATCACACCTGAATTCTAAATATTATCAGTTTTGCCGTTTTGAAGCGAGTCAAAACACCGAATGGCCGTGCACCGGGATGAATTTTGTGCCCAGGCAGGGAATGCCATGACAAAAAGCGCTATCAGGGCGCCGCTCATTAGCACTCGACAGTGCTGGAAATCTGATATAACCAGGAATCAATTCATGGGAATGGGTGACAGGCGCCGATCTCTGAACATCCCCCGCCTTCGCTGGTGGAGACCTTCACAAAAACGACAATTTTGGCCAAGAGGTATGTTGCCACAAACAATAACATTTTTCCCTTCACCCACAAGCGATACGCAGTATCGCAGGGGGTGTGGGGGAACAAGTTCCCCCACATAAAAGGTTAATAATGAAGCATTTTTGTATTGGGCTTTGTTTTTTGGCACTTTGCCTGTTGCCGCTGCCGCTGCCGCTGGCGGCAGAGGAAGCGCTTGTGTTTTCGTATGTGCGAACGCGGGAGGATAACGCAAGCTGGGCGGTCGTGCCGGTGCTCGTAGATCTCCCCAACAGGCAGGGCGTATCGCTGTTTGATGCGCTCAGGCAGCGCAAGCGTCCGACCTATGGCACGACAAACTACGATCCCAACAAGCAGACGGTGGTCATGGATGAAACGAAGTGTGCCTTTGGGGCGATCATCGCGGCGGAGGTGTACCACACGTTTCTTGCGCATGGCTTAAAGGTGCCGCAGATTTCCTGCCGCGGGCAGGCGGTAGCGGCGCATGCCGGAGCGCTTGCGCACTATGTGCTCGTTTTGCCGCTTTGGCAGGCCCTGTCGGTGGGTGAACCGCCGCATGGCGCCCTGGCAGGCGTTGGCGCCGAGGTCATCCCCCTGAAGGTCTTCGAGTCGCGGCTTGCTGCCCGCGACAAGGCAATTCTTGCGGCCATCGACAGCGCGCTGGAGGATCGCGATCCTGTCGTCCAGTTTGGCACGATGCAGGCCGTCCTGGCGCGCCAATTGCCGCAAGCCGAATCGAAAGTTGCCCGCCAGCTCGACGCAAGCCGCGCCGAGGCGGTGCAGTCTGCTTTCCGGGCACTGCTTCAGACAAAGGATGGCAAGATTCTGGCGCGCATGCGCGAGCTGATCGAAAAATCGACGGTTGCCGAGGGGAGTCTGGCAGAATTTGCCCTTGGCGCAGCCGACGCTTCGCTCCGCGACGCAGGCGCAGTCAGACTCCTCACGGCGGGTACGGATACTGCCTTCGATCTTGCCTTCGCCCAAGTCCTTAAAGATCGGCGCCTCGACCTCCTCCCCCCCCGGCTTGATGCCATCCTTAAAGCGAACTCCCCTGCAAAAGCACGAGAAATCACCGCTTTTCTGGTTTCTGCAGAGGCCCTGGCACCCGTTGGCCAGTGGCTCGAAACCGCCCAGCCTCAGGCCGTATCCCAGGCGGTTGCCGAAACGGCGATTGATCGCCTTCCACCAGGTCAGCGTCCGCCTCTCTATGTTCAGGCCCACGGCCTGCTGTTGGCCAGCGACGACTTCGATAAAGCCGAGCGCGCATTTTTCGAGCTCACCGGCGAATCTGCCTATGACATGACCCCATGCAGCACGCCGTTTTGCACCGCTGCCAGGGCTGATGCCATGCACAGGCAAGCCGTCGCGCGCGCTGCAAATCACCCACACCACGTGATCCGCCATGCCGCAGCTCAGTGGCTGGACGAAACCTCTGCGCAGCAGGAACCCGATGCCGATGCCCTCAAACAGGCAGTCTATGCCACGGATCCCGAAGTTCGGCGCGCTGCAGCCAGAGCTCTGAGCCTCGGCGATGCCGGACTCGATCCGCTCCGAAGCATACTTCTGCGTGACTCAGATGCACGCGTCTCCGAAGCCATGGTCCTGGGGCTAGCAAACCTCCCTGAGTCACCGTTTGCCAGAGATCTCATCCAACATGCCAAAACAGCCCCCCTCCCCGTGCGCCTGGCTATCCTGCGCATTCTGCCCGCCATCATGACGGCAAACACCGCCCATACCATCGCCGCCTTCGTCGCCAACGAAGCCTTCGATCCAGACATCGACATCAAGATTTCCGCCATCCACGCCCTCGCACAAATCGCCCTGCGCTCAGCTGACCCTATCATCGCCGACAACGCCATCACCTCACTGGCCCTGACGACACAGGACAAAGACCCGCGCATCGTCCACCATACCCTCCTGGCCCTTGCCCGCACCCAATCCCCCAGCGTCAGGGATATCTTTGCATCTGCCCTCCAAACCCATCCCAAAAGTGCGATAGAAGCCATCCTTCGCTATCGAACAGAGGTGCTTGTCGAAACGCTTCAAGACTATGCCAAACGCCACCCCGACGATCTCGACGCCCGGCGCGCCCTCTCCATGCTTTAGGAGACTGACCATGCGTTTATTCACTCTACTCTCTCTGGTTTGTCTGCTTTTCGGATGCTCAGCGCCCAAACCCCAAAGCGACGCGCGACGCGAAGCCGCCCTGCCACTGATGCTGATCGACCCACATGCCCTTGAACGCGATTACCAAAAACCCTGCACCCACACGCAAGCCTGCGAAGCCCCGCTCGTCTGTATCAAAGGGCAATGTGACATTCCCCCAAGTCTCCTCGGCGACAACGCCCATGATGCGCCCAAACTTCGCTTCAGAACTGGCCTGAGCGAACACGAAATTGCCCTCGAAATCTGCGACGACGATTACACACGAGCGCGGGGCATGATGATGCGCAAGGCCTTCCACCCCGATTGGGGCATGCTGTTTATCTTCGGGCGCGACGAAATGCGCTCCTTTTGGATGCGCAATACCTATATCCCCCTCGACATGGTTTTTATCCGCCGCGATGGGTCGGTTGCCAACGCCCTGCCCAACGCCAAACCCCTCGACGAAAACCCAAGTTATCGCTCAACGGATCGCGTGCGCTACGTCCTCGAATTGCCTTCGGGAAGCATACAGCGATTCGGTATAGACGCCGCCACGACCTTCGACATGAAAAATTTTGGCGGGAAATGACGAAAAAATTGCCATAGGGCACAATTTTTGTCCGTAGGGGCAGACCTGCGTGTCTGCCCGTTGCCCCCGTAGGGGCGACCGGGACGGTCGCCCGATGTTGTCTGGTCGCCACCCAGCGGGGCGTTGCGGGGCCGGCGATTGAGGCCCCGCTCTTGGGGGTAGACGCGTATCGCGATCGCCGAAATGTGCATCTTCGTCGTCAGCGGCGTCGTTGTGGTCGGTCACGTACGAAGTACGCTCCCTTCCACGCCTCCTTGCTTCCTGGAATCTGCATCATTTCGACGCCGCGATAGACCGTTAGTGATAAGGCAAGTGCGATAGCGGCGCAGGGGGATTTCCCCCTACAACAAAAAAATTGTCAAAGGGGCAATCATTTCAATCCAAAGGCAACCATGTTTGCTCCCAAAGCGATACGCAGCATTGCAGGGGGTTCGGGAGAGCTGGCTCCCCCAAAGAAATTCGGCTTGATACACAGCCCTCCCACCCTGTAGGCTAGGTTCGCAACGCCATGGATTTCTTCTGAGTCTTTCCACATGGCGCCCGACCTCATGATCATGGGCGCTCCTGCCCACACAGCATACAAAATACCATGACACAACGCGACACCATGAAAGTTGGCTTTAAGCTTGGCGGCAAGCTGCTCGAAGACGAGGCCCGTGCCCAGAGTTCTCTGCGGTTTGGCCTGAGGCAGCACCTTCCTGTGCGTGCCCACCAGGTGCATGTTCACGCCAGTGCTTCACTCGCCCATGGCACACACGCCATCAACCTTACCCATCGAGCCGTGAATCTTGGTATCCAGGAGAACACCCATGTCAATCTCGAGGTCATCTGCCGCGAGAACGAGGCTGGGGCGCTGTGTGTTGAGCATGCCAGCATCGACTTCAACCATCCGCTTCACATAGAGGATGTCTTTTCGACGCTTGATGAAGTGAGCGTATTGATCATCGACAGCCCGAGCAAACTCATGCCCAAAATCAACCATGAGTTCCTAAGCAAAGCGGGCGATTATCTCGAAAAGAAGGCAGGATCCTACCTCGAAAAGATTGCCGACTCAAAACCCTGGAAGCGTTTCAAAGAGGCTGCAGACATTGACGGTATTAACGCCAACCTTAAGAAATCCAAGGAATTGCTGGGACGTTTGCTGGAAAAAAGCGAATCCATGATGGATGACGTCATCGAAGGCGTAAACCTGTCGAAGATCGAGGTCATCGCGGAGGGCGAAGGCAGGGACGCTTCGCTTCGTATCTATCTGAGCGGTGAGGTTATCGTCTCGGAGAAGCTTCGGGCGGGATTTAAGGCAGTGCGTTTGCCGGAGCAATTTTTGCCAAGGTTCGACGTTCAGCTCTCGAAGCTGCTTGATCAATTCTATGTGGATCCCTCCCGGAGTGCGAGCCTGTCAAAGTCGCTTCTTGCCATGCTCGAATCGGCCGAGGGGTCGTTTGCTTCGAAAGTTTCGCTGTATCCATTCAGCCTCGAATTTCTGACGCGTGAGAGCCGCGAGATTACCCTTGGCGTGGCGCTGGAAACGCAGCACCAGCTGATGATAAAGTATGATCTTGGCAAAGTTGCCGATATTTTTGCCCTCGGCATGGAACTCTATCTTGAGCACAGCGAGGACAAAGTGCTCAACGCCCGGGCCAACCTTCAGGCCAGGTCAGAGGCCATCGTGGCATTCGGGCAGTCCCTTGCCAAAGATGACTGGAACCTGGTGCTTCTTGGACATGGGCAAGACATTCAGGGGCGCATCGTCATTGAGCGCGATTGTACGCTTCTCCCGGAATCGCTGGGACTCACCCTCGTGGCACGCGATGCGCGTCTCAAAGACTGCCTCGAACTCGACCTGGGGCTCACGTCGACAGCCCTGCAGGGCACTGTCGATTTCAGCGTGTGCAATGAGGCGCGCGCCATTTACGCGTATGCCTTCAGCCTCAACCTGCATGGACAAGCCCATTGGAAGTCGCAGACCTCCCTGCACCTCGACAACGCCACCACGCAGTTTGATCCTCTGCAGGGAGAGTACCGCATTGAGGCCGTTCGCAAGGTGAATGGAAAAATCCGCATTCATGCGGATGCAAAGTTGGATTTCCTGGCCAAAACTCAGATCGAGGCCATCTCGGTTCCCGAATTCAAACTCAATGATCCCCAAATCGACTGTCAGATTTCGGGCCATGTGGGTGCCAGGCTGCGCATGCAAATCGACACGACACCCCTTGAGCGGCTCATTGTGAGCTTTGCCGGCACGGGTTTTAAGGCGACCTGTCACCACCTTGATGTAACCTGGAACCACCTGTCGGTGGTGGCGCGCGACAGCATCCACCTGGAAGCGGATACCCTTTCGGCTGCACTCTCAGACAGCGGCATCACCGAGAGCCTGTTCGATCTGATGTGGCACAGCGAAGAATCGCCGCAGTTTTGCGTTGCGACTGAATCTGCCCCCATCCTGTGCGATGATCTCAGGCAGGGACATCTTCGCATTCGAATCACCGAGCGAGGATTGCTCCGATTCGAGGGGGGAGACGGATTTTTTGATGCGCACTTCTTTAATACCCTGCTCTACCCGGAGACAGAGCGCCAGAGGTGGCCAAAGATACTGGCAAACGGTGCCCTCGCAACGCATGTGCAGCGGCTCGTGTGCATTTTTATGGCACCCATCTCCGGGACTTTCGAGCGCCTGCATCAGCGTTACACCCGATGGCGGCATCGTTGCGACGAACTCGGATTGCTGAGTACCAGGCATCTTGTGCACATTCCAAATCTTGCCAAGGTGATTGCGCTTTTCCTCTTTGACGACACCAGGCATGTCGAGGAAATCACCCAAATCATTGACAGAATCCAGGAAGGAAACGGACTGGATCGCTACAAGGCAGAGGCGTTGCTGGATGCGGCTTTCCCCGAAGAGAATCTGACGCAAATCGGCCCCATTTTACGGTGGTTTAATCGGCTCGTGACGCCTGTATCGTTCATTTCACCGAAAGTTCAGCGCAATCTGGCGCTGTGTGACGATCCGCAGCACCTGGATGCCATCGTCGGCCTGCCAACAGCCAATGCACTCTATGACGGCGACTGGCGCGATGGAAAACTGGCCAGACAGTGTTTCCGCTATGCCGCAGGATTCAGCCTCGATCAGCTGGCCTGGCTCATAGACAACCGCACAGCAGCGTTCGATGCAGAGGCGTTAAAACGGCTTAACCGGCTTCTCGCCATCAAAACGCGCATCCGCATGCAATCCCCTCAACAGGGAAGCCTCTTCATCCAGGATATCAACATCGACTTCTTCCTCCAGGAGCTGCTTGATGCAGAGGCTGCAATCCTCGATCGAGACTTGCTTGGGAATACCGTTTCGGATGCTTTCAGAACCTGGCTTTGTCCAAAAGATGTGGCCTTCCTCATTGCGGCTGGCATTTCGAGCCGGTTTCACGGGCAATTCGTTCAGGTCAATCAGGCCAAACTCTTCGAGTATCTGCTGCGGCGAGGACGTGTGTTCACCATGGCCGTCCTCTATGAAATCGGTCAGCAAAGCGTTCGCATTCTGACAGGCATGTTGATCAGCTTCCTCGGACAGAATCAGAATCTTTTGCGCGCCCCCGTCGATCGTGCCAGGCTATTGGGAGAATGCCTTGGCATGGCAATTCCGCACCGAGACGCCTTCCTTCCCGGCGGTGATCTTGCGTCCGAGAGCTACTTTGACGCCATCTACACGCTGGCCGAAGCGATTAACCAGGCCAACGATACTTACGAAGCGGCAAAAATCCGCATCCAGCGGTATCGCTATGAAACCGAAGATGCGCCCGCCACAGCGCTGACCCCCAAGGCTGCCGCCCGAAGCATTTCCTTGCCGGATGCCCAAACCCTGGCACAGTTGCAGTCAAAAATCCAGACGGCAGACGCTGCCGCGGCAGACATCGTCAACCTGGCACTGGCCAATGAAACGCCTTCCGAAGTTCGCCTTTCTGAAGCTCGCACCCAATATGCCGCCGCGCTCGAACTGGCGCGCGAAATCCTGCATCAGTATCCTGAAGCCTGGCAGACGGAAATCTTCAAACACCTGTGGCAACGCATCTACGAGGCTATCCTGATCGACGACGTCTACCAGAATATCCTCGAAAATGCCGAAGAAACGCGTGCATGGCTTGCCAGGCGCACGGGCCATGATGTCGGCAAAATTGACACGCTCTCCCGTGTCGAATGCCTCCACGCCATCCTCCATGCACTCTTCTTCCATGAGGCAGATCGCGAAGCGCTGCGACGCGATCCCATGACCTGGATTCGCCTCCGGGCCCCTGAGGGGCCTGTCAACTTAACCATCCTGACGGCCATGGGCATCATCACGGAGGGAAAATCAGGCTATGAGCTGGCCTCAACCTTCGAGCGGCTCAGGCAAACGCGCAACATCCGCATCGTCCGATCCGACACGGGCACCATTAAAGCCCTCGGATTCAACGCAAGCCAAATCGAAACCGCCCTCCTGGGCATTGACGGCCCCTTTGTTATGCTTGGCTACAGCCAGGGCTGTGCCAACATGATGCGCACCGAATCCAATCTCTATTCGAGCACACCCGAAAAGCGCGAAAAACTCCATAACCTCCTCTCCCGGCAATTCCTCTATTCGGCGCTCAACGGGTCGATACATGCGGTCTGTGGCGGCGAAAAGTACCGCCGCCTCATCATCGATGGCGAATCCCTCATGAAATCGTTCAGCGCATCAAGCTCCCGATCCCTGTCGAGAATACTTTTTGACATCCTCAGGCGCGTCCTGGATGCCCCGCTCTTTACGGGCAGCCTCAGCGGCGTCGAAAGCCTGTCCTACACGGGCCTCAGCCACCTGTCGAGGGACGCGCAGCACCCAACACATGTCATCAGCACCGAACTGCAGGCAGTTGCCGAAACGTACATCCCGGAATCCCTGGTCTTCATGCAAAGACACTTCAAAAAACAACAGTCCGATCAGCTCAACGACTCGCAAGTCGGCACCGATTGTGCACACAGCTACCACGTCTACAACCGCAACGACAGCGTCGACATCCTGCGCAAACAGGCCATCCCAAGCCGGGCCCTGGCGGGCCACCACTGGCTCCCCCTGCTTCAGGAAGTCACGTTTCTCGAAACGGAACAGGATCGCCGCGACTATGTCTACCGCGGCCCCAAAGATTTCCACGTCCTGCCCTGGATCGAATGCCTCATCCTGTTTGGCAAAGTGCCTATCATTACTTCGGGTGAATTCGTGTAGGGAATCAATGTACAATGTACAAATTACAATGTACAAATGATTGCTTGCTAGTCATGGGTTTTGTCGTGTAGAGGAGGAGTTTCGTAGACATGGAACGTCCTTTATGTCTTGCAAACCCTTCGACATTTGTACATTGTACATTGTACATTCAATCATGGGTTTTGTCGTGTAGAGGAGGAGTTTCGTAGACATGGAACGTCCTTTATGTCTTGCAAACCCTTCGACATTTGTACATTGTACATTGTACATTCAATCATGGGTTTTGTCGTGTAGAGGAGGAGTCTCGTAGACATGGAACGTCCTTTATGTCTTGCAAACCCTTCGACATTTGTACATTGTACATTCAATCATGGGGGATTGTTGAGTGACTTAATGATCGAAATCAACAATCTGTTGAGTTCGTTGCAGTCTTGATAAATGCTCTCAAATTGCTCTTTTGCAATATAATCCGTTTCGTGCAATAACTCTAACCAATACTCTGTCTCACTTGCTTCTTTCAGTGAAATATTCAATTTTGCACGAAATTCCGCCTTACTCATAGCGTTGTGAGCTTCACGAGCATTTGCGCCAATGCTTGTACCACTACGCAAAACCTGCTTGCTCAACACAAACTCACTCTTCTCCTTGCATAAGTATTGGTACAACCGAATAATCCGAACAGCAAACCTCTTGCTCTTCACGAGAATTGCACTTTCTTTCTTCATATCACCTTCTTCAATGTACAAATTACAATGTACAAATTACAAATAATCGTTCTCTTATCATGATCTTTCACTGGATGACCTCATGATCGAAATCAAAACCTACTGCGTTCAGTGCAGATTGCATCAACCAACAGCGATACCGCCCACAATTGTACATTGTACATTGTACATTTCCTAAAACGCATCCTCATCGTCATCGGTAGCCGCAGGGTGACCTGGCACAGGCTGGGGCGCAGGCACACTGGGAGGCACTTGAAGCTCGACCGGGGCGGGTACAACCGGAATCTCTTCAACCATCGTGCCTGTATTGCTGCTCGGCTGCCTTTCGGCGGTGTCCGTCTGCCTGGCTGCATCGATCAGCTGGTCGATGGGAATCGTGGCAGCCTCATTGGCGGTAAAAGTCACGGTCATGGCATATGGCTTGACGCAGCCATCGCCCGCACCGGACACAACCACATAGTACACGCCATGGGGCGCATCAAACGCAAGATGCATGGGCCTGGAGAAGTGCACACTCGCAGACTGGGCAATCTCATAACCTTCCGAATCCTGAACCTTCAGACTGAGCTGGGCAATATACCCGGGATCCACGACAATCGCGATCTTCCCGGCAAGATCCGTTACCCCCGGCACCGACGGAACCTCAATGCGATAGACATCGACATCGGTCGAGGGAAAGATATGCCCCAGCACGCGCGTTCCAAAAAGGACAGGCTGGGCGGTGGCCAGCGTCTGATTGGGCTCGCGCTCGATCTCGGACGCAGAGTAAGTCGAAAACGCCAACTGATAGCCCGCAGGGTAGTTCGGTGCGGTACCATCATGGGAGACGCGCACGAAAAAATCCTCGCCAGGGGAAACGGTAAAACCACAGGCCGTCGCTCCATCAAGGACGACCTGATCACGGGGAACACCAGCAGGTGTCAAAATCTGAAGCCTGGGCCCAACCCCGCTCGCAGCGGTCACGCGCACCGAATACGCCAGAGCAGAAGCGCCGCCCTGACGAATGCGGAAGAAATCCACATCCGAACTCGAAGAAAAGGTAAAATCCAAAGGAGAAGAAATATCCTGAATGAGCTGCGCCTGTTCAATGGTATCATTGGGCTCAATCTCGCCAGACAACGACTCGGCCGCCGAAACCTGACAAGTGTACGAAGCCACATCCTCCAAGGCATCCAAACCCTGAATCCTCAGGAAAATCCCCACATCACTTGACCCAAACACGGCACTGCGAAGAGGACTCCCGGCCGCCGCCACACCAGACCATAGCGTCTTCGTGCCATCCATGAGCATCATCTCTGAAGCCTTGCCGCTGAACTGACACTCCACGTAGCTGGGCCCGGTCACGCTGAGACGGAAAAAGTCTACATCTCCCGCAGGATTCGTCGTCCCCTCAATCTTTTGTGCGCCCACCACCATCTGAGCCATGGACACAGTATCGTTGGGCTCTTCTTCCAAAATAGTCCCGGCACTCGTCATGCGCCGGCGAATGGTCACCACATAGCGCACGGTCTCTTCGTTTCGCCCGCGCACTGTGAGAAAGCCTCCCTGCGGCGTTAACCGAATATTGGTCAATACCTCGGCCTCATTCGCAGGCTTGGAATCGTAAAAGCGACGGCCGCTGTCCTTATCAATGGGAGAAAAATCCACGATGACATCAAAACC
>Ga0209737_10003669_pt1 | contig 10714 bp, 5 predicted proteins | sample TergutCu122P3_FD_187284 | JGI IMG/M metagenome (GOLD analysis project Ga0209737, IMG submission 187284) | Cubitermes ugandensis P3 segment gut microbial communities from Kakamega Forest, Kenya - Cu122 P3 (SPAdes) (version 2) | ecosystem: Host-associated > Arthropoda: Insects > Digestive system >...
AGACTGAAGGAAAACTGGATGGAAGGAATAAAGAAGGCCATGAACGAAAGAAACCTAAGTGAAGGCCAGTGGGAAAATAGGAAGCAATGGAGTCTAGGTGTCGGACAACGTAAAAAAATGTTTTGAACCCAATATATACACATATGTTTCACTTTCTGATAACATATCTGAAGTTCTTAAGTTATCACATGCATAAATAGATTTGTAGTTACAGGGATAAGAAATGACTAGTTTTAGGTAATAACTGGTAACTGAAGCAACTGCATGGCTCTAGAACCATTTATTTAATAACTATGTTCCATAGTCCCTTCGTCATCAGGGCGCTATGGTGAGGTGTCCAGATTACCTGAAAATCCAGACCACCCAGGTGAAACTCCATGGTATAGGTAACATACATAAAATGGTCACTCAATGCTACAGTAAAACTGCTTAAAGTCAAAATACTGTACCTAACAGTATATGATCATGATAATGATATATAGTAATAATAACTGCAGTGGGAAATACTGGGCTGTTGTTGGCCAAAAATTTTCCTAACCCCTTGTGGATCCAGAGTCCAGGCATCCAAAATGCCAAGAGACCACTGTACTTATTTCACCTAGGAACAGGCTTGTAGCCAGACCATGAACACAGGAACACTGTGAGTGCAGCGCTACCAGTGCAGGTGCATATTTGTACATATGTTTATACAAATATATAATGCTGTATTATACATACATTATATGTATGTGTGTGTGTATGTATCTTAAGTGTGCATAAGCACAATAAGCACCTTTGTCAGGACCACTAAAATGGTGTTTTGACACTTTAATTACCTTATGCACTCTGTAACATTGCAGAAACCATCTTGCATACTTATACATTTTTAAAAATGAGTTGTTTCCCATTGCAGTTGTTCAAAAGAGGCAATGTATGGAGGGAGAAGGGTACCACACCTTTTTTAGCAGACTGATCAGCATGTTTGTCTTTGAAATTTTGCATATTCCTAGTGGGTGCATTGCACTCCCTTGCACCCACCTGGCTATGGGCCTGCTTAGGAACATGTAGGAAAATTCTTTCCAAGTCTGTATTCTACCTAACCAAAATGCCTACAGCAAAAAATATTCAGTGACACATGATAGTGAACGTGACCAGTAACTAACATATTTTGACTTCATTTCCTTTGAAGAAAATACTTGGCAACCTGGTGTAACAGCAACACTTTTTGAGACTTCTATTCCGTGCCCAGTTTAAATCTTGGCCAGGACACTGGCCATAGTGACTGATATTCCCAGTAGTTAACCTGTTTGCTCCAGCTAATACCGTCACTGCTATCACCAGTAACACCCAGTGGTGAATCCTGATCTTGGGGAGGTGCAGGCATTGCAGCATTGTACCATTCCGCTATACCAAGACCACCAGATCAGCTGTAAACTCTAAGATTTTGATGGCTTTGTGAAGTAATCAAATAAAAATTAAATATAAAGCAACATTAGAGCTGATTATGGTTCGTGAAAACGGGACGGATAGGGAGAAAGTTCCAAAATCTTTCCAGTTAGTAGCAGTTCTCACATCTTTCGTAATGCTCTGTGCCACAGATTACTGCCCTGTGTTGTTTGAGATGATCTCGTGATCTGTGCTGTTCATAGATGGCAGGAAAGTTTAGTAACGTGCAGCCATACGGTACAGACCAATACACACGAGATACCGCATAACTATTGGAGTCCTGCCATCTATCACCCATTTGTACCAACTAACGTCAAGGGACACGATCGTATTCATTGCCAACTGAGTTTCGGCTGTTATTGAAATTTTATTATCGTGTAGGTAAGAGACTAGATTTATCCAGACTACACCTCCATATCTTATTATGTACGTTATTCAACACCATACTGAAAAAAAAAAAAACTTTGGAATACTGCGTATGCTCCACTAGTTTTGTCACGAAATCTTTGATATTAGCTGTGTGGGGATAGAGAAATAGGTATGAATTACTTTTTATGTGCATTAAAGTCATGTTATATAAAAGTTCTAAATTCCTCATGATACCGTACATACTTATGCTGCTCTTATGTTCCATACATTGCAAGAGCAAGCAAAAATGTGTGTAATCCGTGGTAGCACAAATATCCTAGTATCATTATTAGAAATCCGTGGATAGAAGTACTAGCTATGGTAATTGCTGTATCATAACGATTATTATTCATTCGGCCTGGTATTGTTACTGGGGGCTCTAAAACTTTACTTTAGGAGCAGTATGAAAGTGCAATAAGTCTCATGTTACTATGACACTCGAACAGCTTTGAGAGTCGCAAATTCATATCGCAGACCTACTTGCTTCTGTTGGTGTTGGAAATTCTAAATGTGTCACCAGATGGCAGTGCAGATGTCTCATATTGCCAACATTGAAGTGCAGATTGTGGTATTGCTTGTTGGTGTGCTGACGGTGGAATGTTATTTCTCGATTACAATGACGAGAGAAATGCAGTAACCAGATGAACAGGTTAACTTATATACATTCAACTGTACTGTACGAATAGAGAACATTGCCCTTTACTGAGTCATGTTACCTTTATAATGACTGTTTATGTGCAGTATTTTTCGTGTCTTCACCCGCTACTGCTGAATTCAAGGTTCTATCAAAGGTGATGGGTGTTGGTAAACTACTAATTTGAGCCAGTAATAAACTTGTCTGAAGCGTGCAGAATATTATAATACGTAAGTTATAAATGAAGATGTGTAATAATATGCTGACGTAGGTCGTAGGAATAAAAATAAACGCGGTCGTAAGTTCAACACTAATTCTCAAACATTCATGTTTATAGAGATATTTCAAGTGAATTACCATGGATATCCCGCTACCAGAGGAGTCTCAGCCCCCTGGACTGCCTGATGGTCAAATTTCTTCTTCATTTCCACGATGTGATAACATTCCTCTACCATCATGTGGTATGCAGTTCAACACAACCGCGTTACCACCCCCGTTTCCACCACCTGCACTGCCAATTGCAGCACCAATATTACCACCAGAAGCACCACCACTTCTCCAGACACCAGATGCAAATACTGAACAAGCAGATGACCCAAACAGGTTGGTTTGTGAAATTTGATTGTGAGGTATTAAATTTGTGCAAGTAACTGTGTTCCCTCATAGTTTGAATTCACTGCAGGTATTCACCAAGCCGTGCAACTGCTGAAGATGATATTCCAATCACTCCTCCTCCTTCAAAATCGGAACCAACTCGTACTCACTCATTTGGGCCCAAAACTACAGTGCTGGGGAAGGCCCAAGCCAAGAAGCGACTGCTTGCTTTCTCCATGACCAAACAGGGTGGTGGAGCAGGATTGTCTTTTGGTTTCCAAAAGAAAGCAGTACCAAAAGTGAATACTGGAAGTGCAAAAGCATTTGTAGGTAAGTAGGCTCTCATGTTTCAAATTTAGCATTTAAAGCTTAAAAAGTGAAGAAAGTCAAGTAGAGCACAGTTATACCAGAAGTGTAGTATGATTGGTAATCATAGGCATTTACTACCTGTTTTAAACCATGTGACAACAACTTTCTGTAGGAAACTCTGTGGTTTTACTTGTGCTTGAGTTATAGTATTTATGGTTGAAAGGTACATGGTGTTAACTCTGTTGTGAGGTCACAAGTATGTATTGGAACTGAAATAAGAATTTTTCATTACATTTCATCTTTTATGTTGTTAATGTGTATCTAATAGAAATCAGCATTATTCTACGTATAGGAACATAAACACTTTTTTTTAATGTTTTGTGTATTGTGCATTGTGATATGATTATTTAACATAAACCAACAAAATGCACACTATTCAAATTTTGTTAGTTTACATTACATAAAAATTATTCTTTTAGTAAGTATTTGGGTCCCAGATTTTGGTATCTGAAAATATGTATGGTAGGGTAAACAGAAGTTTTAATTACAGGCATACATATTCTGTAGCTGAAGATGAAGTTGCTTAAAATGAATAATGCACACATGGCTGTATTTGTTAAGTTTTTATTTGTTATAAAGTATATTTGTGTAGAGAGATGCATGCACACTCACAAATTATGTAACATATCACAAGAGAGTTTTTTTTTTTCGTTACATGGTATGTCACATGTAATTCATCTTGTAACAGTGATGATTTGAATCTCTTGATGCTGATTTCCAAAAAAATGTTCTGCTATGTTACTGGTAGAGAATTTTAATCTGCCAAATGAAAATGCAGTTAGAATCCAACATTGCAGCATCTGTGTCTGTCTCATTTACCAGGGATTGATGTGATTGTGTGACTGCCCATTGTATTTGTATATGTGGTATACTATTGGAACCCAGGGTTCTTATTCAGGGGTGGACCACAAGGAAACACCGGGTAGAGTCAGGTCACCCCTCACACAACTCATAGTGCTTATCCTGAACCTTCTGGGATGCTGGCTGTCACTGATTCTTCCTCATTTTGTTTCTTCATGATTCTGTTTTGTCAGAGCACCAGGATAGACTTAGAGTGAATCCTGTATCTCTGTTGAAGTAATCAAGTGTTAGATAGATCTAATTGACCTCCTTCATTAAGCAGGCAGTCCATGTAGTGCCATTCTATCCAGTATTGTAGTGTTATGCCATGATGTTGCGTTCTGACAATACTGACTTCTTCAGTGTGGAGGGGTCATATGTGCTGCATATGTTCTTAATGCCTGATTGGCATAACCAGTCTGTCCATTGTATGATTTACTCCATTCATGTGGGATGCAGTCTGTGGTTAGGATCCTGAGACATGAAGCTTACTAGCTACCAAACTTAGGAATGAGTAGAGCTGTACCTGCACTTCCCATGTGCCTTCCTGCTGTGAAGAGGGACAGCTTTACCTTTACTTTGTGACCTAAACCATCTTTGACTGGTTGGAACAGGTGTACATGCACAGTTTATTGTGTTGTTCCTCATCAGGAACCCATGGATCCTGGTGGAAGTGTTCTGCACATTGAGTGTGGTGGCTTCCCCAGATGGCTTCTCCTGCTATCCTGCTATGACTGACATTCGTGTCATTTTAAAGGCCTGGTGGATGTCTGCCAAAGCATAACCATTCTGCCTGAAAGTCTTCTTCAAGTACCGGATATCTCCATTAAGATTTAGGCACTTGTGGTCTTAGCCACCTGGATGAATGCAGAGAGAATAACTTGAGCGATCAGAACCCAACACATTACACAATTAAATATGAATAAAACCAATTTACATTTTGTCCTAGATGCTTGACCCTGCAGGGCCATCTTCAGAGTGATCATATAATGTAGAGGAGCTTACTAAAGCTTACATCCAACTGTACCCTCTAAGTATTTTTAAAATAAGTAAAACTGCTCCAACATGTTTCAGTTTACAAGGAAACCATCATCAGGGAGCTACAATCAGTACTTAGCTAAAAATTACACACTTGGTTAAAAGTAGATACGTAGAGGCTGTACAGGACATTTTCAGTGTTATGGCTGCATGTTGTGACCTGTGAGGCATGTATACAAACTGATTGTAGCTCCCTGATGATGGTTTCCTTGTAAACCGAAACATGTTGGAGCAGTTTTACTTATTTTAAAAATGTTTTAATAACTACGTTTTTTAAGGTTGTGTGTGTCAGTTGGTTATTAAAGTGTTGAATACTGTGTGTGACTTTTCTTTAGAGTGTGAGTCACAGTAAGCTCTTGGGCTTCTTTATCAGTGCTTTGAGGAATGGTAGTTTGTTAGTATGTTGAACATACATGTAGAAGTCTGGGTGTTATATGATTGGTATAGGCTTATTACTAGTCTCACCTGTATATGTGTTAATGTGGAACTGATGGTTTTTAAATGGCTATGGTAGGAAAACTGTTCAGTGCTGTTGCCCCATTTCACTTGCTGTTTATTCTGCCATTTTGTTATTCGTATGTTTATTAAATACTGTGAACCATAAATTGCTTGCATACTTGATGTAATGCAGGAAACCTTCAGTGTTAGAGGTTAAAAATTCTATGGTATTAGTGAAGTCCATTTATATCTTTCACGTATTATCTGTGTTACTACAGCATACTGTAGAATATAGCTGATTCTTTTTCAGAAGGAGGTTGAGTATCTGTAAGTTGTTTATGCAGTCTTATCACTACAGGATTCTGATAGAGAGATGGGATTTCTATATGAACGATGCAGTTTGAAGACAGTTCAAATATTGCTTATATTTAGTGGCTTGAAGAGATCACTGTTGAGCTACAGAGTATTCATTTAAGTTTAAATGTGTCAGTTGAATTATAGTGTTTGTGCCAAATGTTGTCTGTATGGCCAGTTCTATGAAGAATAATTTCAGAGTGAGTTTTGAGGTTTCTGAATTTGTGAAGCACAGGGGTGAACAAATCAGCAGCAACTATTTTTGTATGGTGGCACCTAATATTTGAGGGTCCTCAGTTTGCAGCGTGCTTCATGTCACCTTCCAGACACCTAGAATTTTTAGGTGATGCCTATATTTTCTGTAATTTGTGAACCCTGGTGTAGCAGAGGATTCAGTCATCCAAGGGTATGATGCTGTGCCAACAGGAAATTGGATCCTGACATTTCAAGGCATCACATGTCCTGAAAACACTGGAATCTGATTAAAAGTTTGATTTGTCTATGGCCTGTTGACCCTTGAAGATAAGGGCACAGTGTTGCTGCAGAACATCAGGATTTGTTTACCCATTCCCACATTGTTGTATCCCAGAAGAACAGAATCCTAATTTTTTATCATTTAGATCAAGCCATGTCTACCATCTTATGCTTTTTTGCATAGGTTTCTTTGCTTGTAATCCTTTTGAAGTATGTTAACGTACAGTCTCCATGTGACTGTCAAAAGGTGCAACAGTGGATGATGATGCAACCCAGGAAGGCAAGGACCCGGCAGCAAAACCGGAGAAACAGTCTTCTCAAGTGAAGAAGAAGTCTTCTAAGAAAGGGCTTTCAAGAGATGACAAGGCACGGGCTGTTGTGTCCGCTATAGAGGAGATAAAGCGGGAGGAGCTAATGTTGAGGGGTGTCATTGCATATGGTAGTCTGGACCTGAAGACAGCTGGTGACATGACTGCACCTCTGCCGTTGCTGGGACATCCTCTGGGAATGCCACGTAAGATATATTCACGTCTTTTTTACTGTCTTGTAGCATTATCCTCAATAGACATTTGTGTAGGAATACCTGTAAAGTGCAATGTGTGCCTTCTACTCACTGGATGATATTTATGAAGGCCATAGGAGACATTAGGTAAGAATGCCTTTAAATTAAAACTCTTATACCTTAATACATTGTAACTACATCACACTGTCTGCTTTAGAAGTATGCAGTGGATCCTGTGCTCCCTCTAGAGACTTAACAATAGAGCAGTAGTTATTTCTGCTGTGTAACCAGTGTTGTTCAGTCCATGGCACATGGTCTTATGATGAAAAGAGGACAGTTGAAAATGTAATTTAAGTTTCAAGTTGAATGACATATGAAAGCATTCTAATGAGAACAGTAGTAATGAGATTTCATTGTGAATCCTGTGGTTCAGAGGCAGATATTTTGAAAATGACCATCGACTTGCAGAAGTGGAACACTTAGCTGAATGATACAGGATATGATACTTGACTTCATTTGTTATGTTAATTGATTTGTTTTCTTTTCACCTTTGTTTCATGAAATATTAAGTAATACTGTATTAACCTGGGGTGAATGCATAGGTAACCCCAATCAAAGGACAACTTTAACTCCGTGGTAATGATCAGTATTATTGCACTTTAAGTAGCTAACACATTGCATGGAGCAGAGTCCTTCTTGAGAAGCTAACAGTAGCTCAGTTAGTCAAGAAATTCCCTACCTTTCATGGAACTTGGACGTCCACTGTCATATTCACCAGATCCCACCACTGGTTCCTATTCAGAGCCATATGAATCCACTTGATATCCTCACAATCTTTCGGTAATATTCATTTTGATGTTCTTTGCTATATGGCAAATGTGTTCCAAGTGGTCTCTGCCAAGTGTGCTACATGCATAATTATTCTGCATAGTGATGAAAAACTTTGCCATTTTAAGGTAACATAATGCTGTGTGATAAACTACATCATAATATAATCTCATTGTCTCTACAGGCCAACCCAATTCCCATTTCTGTTGCCCAGTGCCTCACACATTTGTAAATTTCAGAATTTTTGTTTTTCAGTTAAACCCAAAGATGACTTTGATTTAAGTGGAAATCCACTACTGGAGCAGCAGAAAGGTGCAATTGAATCACTGTTAGACAGTCTGCTGTCACAGACTGAGAAAGCACACAGTAATGACAAAGGTGCAGTGAATTCTGAGATGGATGCGGATGGAGGGAGGTCTGAAAGGCATGATGGTGGGAGGAGAAAGGAAGAGAGGAAAAAGGACTCTGACAGGGGAAGCAGCAGTAGACGCAGATCTGATGGGCATGAAAGGAGAAGAAGCAAGGAACGACATAGTCGAAGTGGAAAGGACAGACACAAAGATGAAAAGCGATACCGTGCTGCACCCACAGAACTGCCTACAAGCTGGGCTCACTTTCGTTCTGGTGGTTATCGTATAGAAGAGATCAGACGCCTGAAACTGAAGCTGGATGACCGAGATCTTGGAGGTGGTTCAAGTGGTAGTCACAGTAGAGATAGACGCCGTAGGAAATCCAGGGATCGCAGAAGTCGGTGAGCATTTGACAGGTTTGCAGTGCTTCTGCAGTGAAGTGTTGGTAATTCACTATCAGTTGATTTCAAATACTGTTTAATTGAAAGTATCACTTCACAGCCTTGCAAGTACATTTGGTGTGCTGTAGTTGTAGTTAATTCAAACTGCCATTAATTTGCAATTCATAGTGATATTTAAGCCTTGTGAGTAGTAAAATTCAAATTACTTGAAGTTAGTATATAATGTAGACTGTGATTTGCCTATATATGTAATTTTCACTCAAGTTAACAGTCTGTGGAGCCCTGTATCTTTCTTTGAATCATAGTACTTAATGTTAATGAGGATATGCTGTACTTCATTTCAACATCAGTAATTGTGAAGTGTGATGTAATGTTCTGATTAACAGTAAAATTGCTTGGAGGTGGTATTGGTTGATTCTGCTGCACAGAACAGTTTCTGAAAGTGTATTTTTCAATAAAAACTTAACGATATTTAGGTCCTTGTTCCACAGTTTTGTTCTGATGTACAGATAAATTCTTTGAAGTGCTTGGAAAATTGATTCTCTTAAGATTCAGAATTTGTCTGGTTCTGAAGGCATGTTATTGATTAACACACTTTTCATCTGTAAGGTCCATAAGTTTTCTGTTTTCTTTCATTAGATCTCGGGAAGATAGGAAACACCGCAAGTCACCGAATCATGATGCTGTTAAGGAAAGTAAAACTGAGGAAGACTTGGATCATTTATATCGTCCATTCGAGGGTCCATCTCGCTTACGTTTTCCTCTAGTGATCACTAACTCTGCACAAATGGTAATAGAATATCCACGAAGTTTTGTGCGTTACACAAAAGCTCGTCCTCCAGTCTCATACTGTGAAAATCCTGACTCAACCAGTGCTCACTTCCGGTCAAGGACTGAAATATTCAGTGATGCTACCTCTGAGTTGGTGACACTCATGAAGGAAATCATCAGCAGTAAACAGCAAGAGGAACCTATCAAAATTAAACAAGAAGCTGGCGAGAATCTTTCCAGCAGCCTGGCAGCCCTTCAGGTGTCGTACGATGAGGCAGAAGTTGGAGGTAGTCCAGCCTCTCCTGAAAATGTCACTGATGGTAGGCGAAAAGAACGATCTTGGTTTCCTGAAAAGGACTATCTTCTGTTGACAGAGCATGAAGGTAAAGATGATAATTTACTTTCTGAAGCTGAAGGAGTTACCAAAAGTGAGAAGGAGAATCTAGAAATGGATGGAGAGAATGTAACAGAACGGAAACTGTCTGTGGATGCAAGGGATTGTGTTGAAAGTGACAACCACACATCCCGTAATGAAAAAGATGAAGAAAGAACACCTGAGATGCAGTCTGCTGTTGCAGCTGTTAATGTGCCAAATGCTGAAAGAACTACAGTTCGCTCAAAGTGGGACAGTGATTATGAAGAAGACATTGTATCCACTGAAGAAGCTCAGCATAATGCTACTGTAAAGGAGTCCTTAAATCATGAACTAGTGGACTCTAACTTATTTGTTGGTCCAGATTATTTAACAGAGGAAATTAAAAGTAGGATTACTGAAGAATATGATGATAACATAGACTTTCAAGGAGAAGAACATGTACGTGATGAAGAGAGGCAGAGTTTGAGGAAGGAAGAGCAGTCAAGGAAAACTCTGGAAGATGGAAGGATAATAATAGCAGAGACTAAAGATAATGATTGTGTTGATGACAAAGATGATAATGGCGGCGGTGGTGGTGGTGGCGACGACGAAGTAGAAGAAGAAGAAGAAGACAACAAAGAAGAAGAAGAAGAAGAAGATGATGATGATGATGATGATGAAGATGAAGAAGAAGAAGAAGAAGGAACAGAAGTTGATGATGGGGGTGATATGCAAGCTTTTGAGTATGCACTGCAAACTAATGAGTTGAGCAAGGAAAACTTGGCTTCTACGGAGACTAGTAATGAAGGTAACGCAGATCAAAAGCTTGTATCAGAGTATGAGGAATTCATGAAAGCTGTGAGCTTTGAAACTGCTCCTGCTGATGAAGCAGGTGGTTCTGGTGATGAGCCATATCACCAGCAAGAGTCTGCA
>Ga0209737_10003671_pt1 | contig 10713 bp, 8 predicted proteins | sample TergutCu122P3_FD_187284 | JGI IMG/M metagenome (GOLD analysis project Ga0209737, IMG submission 187284) | Cubitermes ugandensis P3 segment gut microbial communities from Kakamega Forest, Kenya - Cu122 P3 (SPAdes) (version 2) | ecosystem: Host-associated > Arthropoda: Insects > Digestive system >...
GTTGCATTGATGAAATCTAATATAACTTCCATTTCTGTAGCCACCTGCAATTGACCGGTAGCCGGATTGAATTGTATAGGATTAATATTGAGAGTTACGAAATTTTGGCTTCGCAAAGCACCGGTTCCGGTTAAAGTATAATCCTCGCCGGGGGTAAATGTGTTTTGCAAATAGGCTAAAGGGTTAATGGTAAACTGTTCTTCCAAAACCCCTTCGTTGTTGAGTTGAAAATCGGGAACAGGATATACCATGTATCCCGGTAAAGTTTGCATGGCAGTAACATTTACCGAATATCTTACTTCACTACATTTCGGTATGGCAATGCGTTGGGTAATGACCGGTATTTCCGGCGCGCCGGTGGCGCCGGTGGTTCCATAACCCTGAATAGAAATACGTTGGTAGTTGGTTCCGTTTTCTGTGATTGGGGTTGAGAAAAACCCGGGTAAACTAATGGTGAAGTTTACCTGTTGGTTGTTGGAGCGATGAACCGTAGCTTCGGGTGCGGCAGGCTCTGTTCGGGTAAGTGTTACCCAATTTTGGGTAAATGCAGAAAGTGTAAATACACCTGCAAATAAAAAAAAGATAAATAGTTTTTTCATAATTTTAGTAAATTATGTTACGCCTACTCTTTGAAAAGGTTTTCGGCTTCCCCTTTATGTTGGGGATAAATAGAAAGCGTGATAAGCTATCAACTTATTCTAGAAAGTGGGCTTTAGCGTGTGCCTTTGAGATAGAATAAATCAAAATGGCTTTCACGCTAAGCGTAAGTCAAATCAATTTTATTCTCTCTCAAAGAAAACCGCTAAATTAACTTTCGAGAATAAGGATAAAACACTTCCGTTTTTATCCGCCACAAAAATATAAAAAAACGACTTTATAAAATTTACAAAGCCATTTTCGCTAAAGTTCACTTTCTAAAAGAATGATAGTTATTGTTTTACTATTTTTTTTGCTACCATTCCTTTTTCCGTTGTAATTTTTATAAAATAAATTCCTGTCTTTAAGTGCATAATATCTAATGTGTGTTCTTGAGACATTAGAGATGTTAAAGACAATATGCTTCTGCCGTAAACATCAAAAATTTCAATACTCGTAACTCGTAACTCGTAACTCGTAACTCGTAACTTTCCAGTTGTTGGATTAGGATAAATTATGATTTTATCTACGTCTTCTCTTTCATTTATTCCTACTTCTATATTTACAATAACATGGCTCGAACTATCAGATATACATCCATTTACATATCTCGAAATTACATAATATTCATAATTGCCAACCAATAAGTTCTCGTCTGTATAGGTAGTATTTATAATAGATGACAATAATTCGCCATTCCTATAGATATGATAGTTTTCTACCGGTAAACTGCTTTCAGGTTCACTCCAGGTTAATAAAACAGAATTATCGTTAATTTTCTCTAAAACCAAATCATTGATAGCCTCACAAATTTTGCCATAGTTTTTGTGTAAATCGTGGCAGTAAGTAGCTACCAATGTTTCTCCGTAATCTCTGTAATACTCAATACAAACTTTTGTGTGATGCCCCCATGGGTTAAAGTCTTCTACTTGCTCAGCCTTAATAATATAAAATACATCTTGTTCTCTGTCTGACATAAAAAACGGATAGGAGTTTCCACCGATGGGATAAACATCGCTTACATACACGTGACGAAACGTATGACTTGTATCTGCACTGAAAGAAACTCTATATTTATTATCAGGGAACCATGAACTCACATAAACCTCTCCCGAAACACCGCCACGATAAACATCGGGACAAATGTTGCGACAACCAAAGACAAATTGACTGTCAATTGGAATTATTATACAGGTTTGATATCTGTCATAAGTATGATATAAACTCCATGAATAATTTGCACTGCCTGTAATAAAAAAAAAATCACAAGTATCAAAACCCGATTCGTTAGCATTAAATGAAATATTATTAACCATTGTGAAACTTGTGCCATAATTATCACTTCTAAATGCTCCATGAAAAGCGTTAGAACTTGTTCTATAAATTATTCCTTCAAAATTAGCGGAATAGTAATGGCGTTGTCCACTATTCTCTTCTCTAAAAATCCAATTTTTCCCATAGTCGAAACTTACCCATAGGGAAGTTCGAAATCCGGAGTTGGCGTAGTAGGTTTTTGCGTATATTACTCCGGGAGTAGCATCCGCAAGAATAGAATATGGCACTACCGTATCAGCAGGATTGGCAAAAGCGGAAATATCGTATTGTATAGTTAGTTTTTTGCCGTTTTCGGTTATTCGGTAAATGGCTGTTTGCAACGTATCGTAATACATACCTGTTGGGTTATAGATACCGTACCAACCACAGGCTAAATATAATTCTCCGGGTTCTGCACCTCGTGCTACGGAGCGGTTTTGTGCAAAGGAAAAACTGTTTAAGGTTAATAAAAGGGTTAAGGAAAATAGGATTTGTTTCATAAGAAAATCGCTAAATTAACTTTCGAGAATAAGGATAAAACACTTCCGTTTTTATCCGCCACAAAAATATAAAAAAACTAAAAAAACGACTTTGAAATTATTATCAAAGCCGTTTTTGTTATCATTTACTCATTGGAATAACTGATAGTTACTGTTTTATTATTTTCTTGACTATCATTCCCAGTTTTGTTTGAATTTTTATAAAATATATACCTGATGAAAAATCTGTTACATCAATTTCTTTCTGCTTTCTGCCTTCTGCTTTCTGCTCTAGCAGTTTTTTTCCGTAAATATCAAAAATTTCAACATTATCAATTTGTAGCTCATTACTTGTTATTTGTAGTTTCCCCGTGGTTGGATTGGGATAAATTACAATTTTATCTACATTTTCTCTTTCATTTATTCCTACTTCTATATTTACAATAGTATGATTTGAACTACCAGAGATACAAGTGTTTGTATAATGAGTAACCACATAATATTCATAATTTCCAACCGACAAATTTTCATCTAAATAAATTGTATTTGTTGTAGATAAAAGGAATTGCTCATTACGGTAAATACGGTATTCTTTTACAGGCAAACTGCTTTCAGGTTCGCTCCAAGATAAAATAATAGTGTTATTATCTAATTTTTCTGATATTAAATCATTTATTGGCTCGCATATTTTGCCGTAGTTTTTGTGTAAATCGTGGCAATAGGTGGCAACTAAGGTTTCTCCGTAATCTCTGTAATACTCAATACAAATTTTTGTGTGATGCCCCCCTGGGTTAAAATCTTCTACTTGCTCAGCCTCAATAATATAAAAAACACCAGGCTCTCTATCCGACATAAAGAATGGGTGGGTATTACCACCTGGCGGATAAACATCGCTTACATAAACATGACGAAAAGTATGGCCTGTATCAGCACTAAATGAAACCCTATATTTATCATCGGGAAACCATGAACTCACATAAACTTCTCCTGGTAATCCACCTCGATAAACATCGGGACTTCCCTGGCTCGTTTGACCAAACACAAATTGGCTGTCAATTGGTATTTCAGTATATGTTAGATATAAATCATTTGTATAATATAAAAGTCGTATATTATAATAGACATTTGTGGCAATAGTCATGAATTCGCTTTCTTCAAAAAATGTTTCACTGAAACGAGAAAAACCTTGTTCTTTCAACATATTCCATGTATTACCATAATCACTACTCTTATAAATTCCGCCTCCATTTCTATAAATTAATCCCTCAAAATTAGCAGGATGGTAGTGGTTTTGTCCACTATTCTCCTCTTGAAAAATCCAATTTTTTCCATAGTCGAAACTCACCCAAAGTGAAGTGTAGAAACCATTATTTGCGTAGAGATGTTTTGTATAAACTACACCGGGAGTGGCATCGGCAAGAATAATACCCGGCTTTGCCATTTCTTGAAGATTGGCAAAGTAGTCGACATCATATTGTATGGTTAGTTTTTTGCCATTTTCAGTCAGTCGATAAATGGCTGTACGCAAAGTATCGTAGCCAATACCCCATGGGTTGTAAATACCGTACCAACCACCGGCTAAATATAATTCTCCGGGTTCTGCACCTCGTGCTACGCTACGGTTTTGGGCAAAAGAAATACTGTTTGTAGTTAGTAAAAGCGTGAATATGAATAATAATCGTTTCATAATGATTCAAGGTTTATATGGATTATGCGGCAAAAATAAAAATTTTAAAATTATGTTTCGCCTACTCTTTGAAAAGGTTTTCGGCTTCGCCTATTGGTTTATTTGCGGATAAAGAAAAAGCATGATAACCAAAAACTTATCCTAGAAAGCAGGCTTTAGCGTGCGCCTTAGAAATAAAATAAATCATAATGGCTCTCACGCTAAGCGTAATGCAATTTGATTTATTCTCTCTCTAAGAAAATCGCTAAATTAACTTTCAAGAATAAGGATAAAACACTTCCGTTTTTATCCGGTGCAAAATAATTTTTTTTTTATTAATTTGCAGCCATTCAATAAAAGAATGTTCTATGAAAAAGATTTTCTTTTTCTTATCAGTAATAATGTTTGTAAACACATCGTCTTTTTCCCAAAACCGCTCAGTAGCACGTGGCGAACAAGGAGAATTGTATTTAGCCGGTGGTTGGTACGGTATCTACAATCCATGGGGTATTGGCTACGACACTTTGCGTACAGCCATTTACCGACTGACAGAAAACGGCAAAAAGTTGACCATACAATATGATGTTGACGCATTTGCCAATCTTCAAGAAATGGCAAAGCCGGGTGTTATTCTTGCCGATGCCACTCCCGGCGTAGTTTATACAAAACATCTCTACGCAAATAATGGTTTCTACACTTCACTTTGGGTTAGTTTCGACTATGGAAAAAATTGGATTTTTCAAGAGGAAAATAGTGGACAAAACCACTACTATCCTGCTAATTTTGAGGGATTAATTTATAGAGGGGGGGGGTGTTTAAAAGTTTAGATTATGGCTTAAATTTTAGTTCCATGATTGGTGCAGAAAATAGACGTACAGAATTAGGATTTGGTGATGAGGAAGTATTTTCAGTTGGTACAATAAATCCTTATGTAGGATTATTGACGTATTCAATTGATTACTATAGAACATATACACAAATTCCAATTGACAGCCAATTTATGTTTGGTCAAACGAGTCAGGGATTTCCCGATGTTTATCGAGGCGGCTTGCCTGGCGAAGTTTATGTGAGTTCATGGTTTCCCGATAATAGATATAGAGTTTCACTTAGCGCTGATACAGGACATACTTTTCATCATGTATATGTAAGTGAAGTTTATCTCCCTGGTGGTAATACCTACCCGTTTTTTATGTCGGACAGAGAACCGGGAGTGTTTTATATTCTCAAAACTTATCAAATAGAAGATTTTAACCCTTGGGGACATCATACAAAAGTTTGCATTGAATACTATAGAGATTATGGGGAAACATTAGTAGATATTTATTGTCATGATCTTCACAAAGATTATGGAAAAACTTGTGAGGCTGTAAATGATTTGGTTTTAGAGAAAATTGATAACAATTCTATTTTATTAACTTGGGGTGAGCCGGAAAGCAGTTTGCCTGTGAGAGGTTATCAAGTTTTTCGCAACGAAGAACTACTATCAGAAGAATTAGCAACCCATACCTACTATTTAGACGAAAATCTGCCGGAAGGCAATTATGAGTATTATGTGGTAGCGTACTATGATATGGATTGTATATCAGACAGTTCAAATAATGTAAAAGTAGAGATTGAGGTGGGGATAAGGGAGAATGAAGAAAAGGAGAAAGTTATGATTTATCCAAATCCTGCCTTTAGTACTGTAACTATTGAGGCAAATAATTTTAATAAAGTTGAGATTTACAATGCTGTTGGGCAGTTGTTAAAAACAGCATCAGCAAAAGTTGTAGATGTGTCTGCTTATAATTCGGGGATTTACTTTTTTAAAGTATTTGATACTGATAACAATGCAGTGGTTAGGCGAATTACGGTTGCACGGTAATGATTAATACTTTATTATGGTAATATTGCCTTTTTCCGTTGCTATTTTCATAAAATAAAATTCCTGCGTTTAAGTGCATAATATCCAATGTATGTTCTTGTGACCTTAGTGACATTAAAGACAATATGTTTCTGCCATAAACATCAAGCACTTCAATATTTGTAATTGGAATGGAAAGATTATTGCCAAAGTAAAAATATACTTCTTTTTTTGCCATAAAATATACTTTTAGTAAAAAATAATTACTTTTAGTGTAGTTTTATTTACTTTTAGCAACTGCATTTGCGCTGGCAAAATAATGAATGTATTTTTTGCGTTATTTTGCCTCATGAATTTTAAACTCCATTCCCAATTTTCTCCTGCCGGCGACCAGCCTGAAGCCATTCGCGAGTTAGTGGAAGGCTTGAATCGTGGCGATGCGGCGCAAACCTTGCTGGGCGTTACCGGATCCGGAAAAACATTTACCATTGCCAATATGTTGCAAGAAGTGCAACGTCCGGCATTGGTGCTCAGTCACAACAAAACATTGGCGGCGCAGCTTTATAGCGAATTTAAGCAGTTTTTTCCTGAAAATGCGGTGGAGTATTTCGTTTCTTACTACGATTATTATCAACCGGAAGCCTACATCCCCACTACAAACACCTATATTGAAAAAGATTTAGCTATAAATGAAGAGATTGAGAAAATGCGCTTAAAAACAACTTCTTCGTTATTGTCTGGAAGGCGTGATATTATTGTAGTAGCTTCTGTTTCTTGTATTTATGGTATTGGGAATCCTGAGGATTTTGCCAAAAATATAATTCATTTAAAACAAGGAATGATTATAAGTCGTGAACAATTTTTGTATGCTTTGGTTAACAGTTTGTATTCTCGCACGGAATTGATGCTTGAGCCGGCAAAGTTTAGGATAAAAGGAGATACGGTGGATGTCTATCCACCGTATCATGATGTTGCCTATCGTATTGTTTTCTTTGATAATGAAATAGAACAAATTTTTGAAATTGCTCCTGAAAGCGGCGCTAAATTGAGTGAGCAAATGCAGCTTACTTTATATCCTGCCAATCTTTTTGTAACCTCGCCCGATGCTATGAATGAAGCCATTTGGGAAATAAAATTAGATTTGGGAAATCAAATCGAATATTTGAAATCTATTGGAAAACATTTGGAAGCTAAAAGATTAGAAGATAGGGTTAATTACGACGTAGAAATGATGAAAGAGGTGGGTTATTGTTCAGGAATTGAAAACTATTCGCGTTATTTTGACAAACGAAAACCCGGAGAACGTCCGTTTTGTATTTTGGATTTTTTCCCCGATGATTTTATTTTGGTGGTAGATGAAAGCCACGTTACAGTGCCTCAAGTTGGGGCAATGTATGGTGGCGACAGATCTCGCAAAATGAACTTGGTGGATTATGGTTTTCGATTACCTGCCGCCATGGATAATCGTCCGTTAAAATTTCATGAGTTTGAACAATTAATCGGACAAGCCGTTTATGTGAGCGCTACACCCGCAAATTACGAATTGGAAAAGTCGAATGGAGTAGTGGTGGAACAAATTGTGCGTCCCACAGGCTTATTGGATCCGCCCATTGAGGTGCGTCCCGCAGATAATCAAGTAGATGACTTGTTAGATGAAATTGATAAAACGGTGGGACGCGGCGAACGAGTACTGGTGACCACATTAACAAAAAAAATGGCGGAAGAGCTAACCGGCTATTTAATTCGCATTGGAATAAGAACGCAATATATACATTCTGAAGTAGATACATTGGAACGTATCGAAATTCTCAAAGATTTACGTTCCGGCTCTATTGATGTATTGGTGGGTGTTAATTTGCTTCGCGAAGGCTTGGATTTACCGGAGGTTTCATTAGTGGCCATCATGGATGCCGATAAAGAGGGATTTTTGCGCAACGAACGCTCATTAACACAAACTGCGGGCAGAGCGGCGCGCCATATAAACGGTCGTGTGATTTTTTACGCCAATAAAATTACGAAATCCATGCAGGCTACCATAGATGAAACCAATAGAAGAAGAAGCAAGCAAATGGCATATAACCTCGAACACAATATTACGCCACAAACCGTGCGCAAAAATGAAGACCTATTGCCCGGTAAGAATGTCATTTATCGTTTTAGTGATATTATTGAAACCAAAGCTGCTGAAGAAAAGCCGTTTCAAATGTTGAATAAAGAACAATTACAGAAAAACTTGAAAATTTTGCGCAAACAATTAGATATTGCAGTAAAAAATTTAGACTTTTTAGAAGCGGCAGAAATCCGGAATAAAATTTTGGAAACGGAAGGGCGGATTAAAACTTTATAAATATTACTCTGCCAACACCTGAACTTTATTTTTAAATACTTCAACTAAACCTCCGTTAATTTCGAAATAAAGTGTTTCATTTTCTGAAATAACTTTCACTTGCCCTTTTTTTAATGCAGCCACTAAGGGGGCATGATTTTCTAAAATGGTAAACGAACCGTCAATGCCCGGAAATTGTATTAATGAGGCATTTCCGGAAAATATTTCTTTATTGGGAGTGATAATTTCTACAACCATAACTTATTGATTTGCAGAATCCATCTCTTTTTTTCCTTTTTCAATGGCATCTTCAACAGTTCCCACAAAACTAAATGCCGATTCAGGCAAGTAGTCGAGTTCGCCATCCATAATCATATTAAAGCCTTTTATCGTCTCTTCAATGGGAACGAAAACGCCTTTCATTCCGGTAAATTGCTCTGCTACATGGAACGGTTGCGACAAAAAACGTTGCACACGACGTGCGCGGTGCACCACTTTTCTATCTTCTTCCGAAAGTTCCTCCATTCCTAAAATAGCAATAATATCTTGAAGCTCTTTATAGCGTTGCAACGTTTCTATTACGCGTTGCGCCGTATGATAATGCAAATCTCCTACTATTTCCGGCGTTAGAATTCTTGAAGTAGAATCCAATGGATCTACGGCAGGATAAATACCTAATTCCGAAATTTTACGGCTTAGTACGGTGGTGGCATCCAAATGTGAGAATGTAGTGGCGGGTGCAGGGTCGGTTAAGTCGTCTGCGGGAACATAAATAGCTTGTACAGAAGTAATAGAACCTTTTTTTGTAGAAGTAATCCGTTCTTGCAACATTCCCATTTCGGTGGCTAAGGTGGGTTGGTATCCTACCGCCGAGGGCATACGACCCAATAATGCTGAAACCTCCGAGCCGGCTTGGGTAAAACGAAAAATATTATCTACAAAGAATAAAATGTCGCGACCTCCGGAAGTTTCATCGCCATCACGATAATATTCGGCAACGGTAAGACCGGAGAGCGCCACACGGGCACGTGCGCCCGGAGGTTCGTTCATTTGCCCGAAAACCATGGTACATTGCGATTTAGCTAATTCCTCTTTATCAACACTTGCCAAATCCCATCCTCCTTTTTTCATGCTTTCTTCAAATTCTTTGCCATAACGAATTACGCCCGATTCGATCATCTCTCTCAGCAAGTCGTTTCCCTCACGGGTACGTTCTCCCACTCCAGCAAATACAGACATTCCGGAATATTTTTTCGCAATGTTGTTAATCATCTCCATAATCAGCACTGTTTTCCCTACTCCGGCGCCGCCAAATAACCCAATTTTTCCTCCTTTTGCATATGGCTCAATCAGGTCAATGACTTTAATACCGGTGTATAACACATCTTGTGAGGTGGATAAGTTCTCAAAAGTAGGCGGTGCACAATGAATATCTTTACGTGCTTTGGATTCAATTTCCCCGATTCCGTCAATAGCATCGCCAATCACATTGAGCAAACGTCCGTTAATATTTCCGGTGGGCATAGAAATCATGCGTCCTAATGCCATTACATCCATGCCGCGACGCAACCCGTCGGTGGATTCCATTGCAATACAACGCATGGTACTTTCGCCAATATCCTGCTCACATTCCAAGATAATTTTTTCACCATTATCTTTGATGATCTCCAATGCTTCGTAAATATTTGGTAATGTGGAATTTTCATCAAAATGAACATCAACTACCGCTCCAATAATTTGAGAAATTTTTCCTTTAATTTGGGATGTCATATTAAGTTTTTTTAAATTACATTTTTATAAACCATCTACTAATTCTCTTTGCCTTTTAAAAAATTCAACGCGAGTTTTTTCGTCCACTTCCGAAATTTGAATGGATGTTCTTTTCTTTTTCTGCATCCATGTTTTGAAATTTTCTATCATAGCAGGATCATTAGTGATCAAATCATACGTATTAAATGCATGAACACGACACATCTCTGTATTTCCGGTATGAAAATAGCTGTAATTTGTATTTATATTAAGCATGGAAACATAAATTTGTACTTTATTTTTTGTTTCCGGAAAGCAACCTGTATTTGCAATCTCCAATAAATAATCTAACAATTTATGTAACTCTTTTTTTATGAGTTCTTTTTCTTCGTCGGTAACTAAAAAAATGGAATGGAAAAATTGAATTTCGCGTATTAAATTATCAAAAAGCATACTATCTAAAACATAACTCGTATTCGTTACATACTTCATGCTTCGATAATATTTATCCACCTCCTTGCGAAATATTTCAGGGATAGTAATGCCGGCAAACGTATCGTTGCAATTATTGCAATACTCATATGACCATCTGAATATGAGGAATCTATACAGGATCTCAAATCCGGAAGATAAAGACCGTGACAAGTGATTACAAACTACCATATATTCCGAGCCTGTAACATCCTTGAGTTGTTCGAGC
>Ga0209737_10003672_pt1 | contig 10713 bp, 11 predicted proteins | sample TergutCu122P3_FD_187284 | JGI IMG/M metagenome (GOLD analysis project Ga0209737, IMG submission 187284) | Cubitermes ugandensis P3 segment gut microbial communities from Kakamega Forest, Kenya - Cu122 P3 (SPAdes) (version 2) | ecosystem: Host-associated > Arthropoda: Insects > Digestive system...
CAATTTTGAACATACTTTGACAACCTGATCATATACAACAATAAAAAGACAGACGAATATCGACGATTGGTGATGCATTGCAACATGACACTGTCCAGCGTGGTTTCATATCACTGGACGGCCTCCTGCAACACAGCAATCAAACACATAAATATATATTCTCCCATTTTTAACATTTGTAACGTGCATCCCAATAATGACACTCACGTCCAGGATACACATGCTACTCTTCAATGCATCACAGGATACCAATTCAACGATGAAAAACTACTGTATCGGGCACTGACTCGCTATGCATGGGCAAAAGAACAAGACCTTGCTGCTGATGCACACATGGATGCCCTTGCAACGCTCGGAGATGCCGTCATTGAACTCATTGTGCTTGATGCGCTTGTACATGCTGGAATCACTGAGAAAGGAGAGATCAGCAAGATAAAAATGAATAGTGTGAACATGTCTGTGCTTCGCCGTCTTGCTGAACAGCTACAGCTTCACAAATTTGTGTACTGGGGTAAAGGTGAGGCAAACATGCAGATCTGGACATCTGGTCGCGTGCTTGCAGAATGCATGGAGGCACTCATTGGAGCAATCTATCTTGATGGAAGCATCAATGATGCAAAAAACGTACTCCAGAACTGCGGATTTTTCAAAACAATACCTGCTATCCATACATATTCTAGTAAATAAAAAAATATACCCGCCTTCTATGAAATCATCGCAAACAAAATGGATCTGGCTCTCTCTTGGATTCAGTGCTATTGTGCTTCTTATTGTTGTCTTCTCAACGGTCGATGAGAATACTCTTAGCTATCTTCAACAAGTAAATATCTGGTTCTTACTTGCTGCATTTGGTCTTCGCTTTCTTTCTTTTGGATTATGGGCACTTCGTATCAAACTCATGGCTCATTCTCTTGGATACAATGTCGAGTTTTTGCATTGCTTCAACATGGTGATTGCAAATCTCTTAATCGCAGCAATAACCCCTGGTCAGGCAGGGGGAGAACCAGTTCGTATTCATGAACTCTATAAAGCAGGTGTGCAGATTGGAGATGCAACCGCAATCTCAGTCTTGGAGAGGGTTTTTGATGCATTCATTCTGGTCGGTCTTGGTATATTATCTCTGACTGTCATGCTCGATCATCTGCAAGCTCTCCCAGCAGCAGTTATCAGTCTTACGATCATCTCCATGGTCATGATGATTCTAGCAGTAGGAGTGCTGATATATGCCTTGTATCGCCCTACTTCTACAAAAAAGCTTGTCATGCGGTTATTATTCTGGTTCAGTGAAAAGATAAAGCGCCCTCTTGCCGGTAAACTCGTAACTCGCATTGACACTGAGTTTGATAACTTCTGCAAAAGCAGTATTGCATTCTCAAATACGTGCAGACGTGGCCTCTACGCAGGAATAGCATGTTCTATTGGATTTTGGATATCAGAGTTTATTGTTGCATCAGTAATTCTTATGGGACTTGGAATTGCCCCGTACATCACTGAATCCTTTTTGTTCCAAATTATTATTGCCATTGTCAGTATGGTTCCACTAACACCTGGCGCTTCTGGTGTTGCTGAGATCTCTGCAACGTCATTGTACGCTCTTATCGTTCCAACATCTATTCTAGGGGTGTTCGTCCTATTATGGAGATTTATCATGTTTTACTTCAATGTGATTGTTGGCTTCATTGGAAGCATGATAATATTTCGACGTGAACTCCATGTCTCACCAAAAAGTGTAGTAGATGCAATTGACAGAGTATACGAGATGCAAGAGCAGGGAAAAAAAGAAATGGAAGAGGTGGAAGCAGAGTCACAATGTCGAAAAAAGATATAGTAACAATGAATTGTGTATTGTTTAAAGGCACCGTTTTAATGCTTTTCACCTCCAACATATGTTCACAATGAGTACTGCAAAATGTGCAGGCCGCCCAACTGTATTAGTTGTCTCAGAGATTACCATCGATGGTCGTCTGACAATACACCCTGGCTGTTCATCAAAAGAGCTAATGCAGTTCATGTCGCATGAAGCAGAGATCCTCTTACATAAGACTCGGGCAGAATGTGACGCTATTATGGTTGGAGCAAATACTATTCGTATTGACAACTCTTTTCTGACGGTGCGGCATGTTCCTGGCAAAAATCCGATACGTGTCATTCCAAGCGCAAGATGTAATCTTTCGAGTCAAGCAAATGTATTCTCACCAGATGCGAGAACAATCATTGCAACGACACATTTGGCACCAAAAGAAGCAATACAGGTATTAGAGGAGATAGGTGCGGAAATCATCATCGTTGGGGAGACAAAAGTTGATTTACATACGCTACTTGAACGCTTGCATGTGGAGTACGGTGTGAACAGGTTGATGCTGGAAGGAGGCTCCAGTCTAAACGGACAGATGTTTTCACTTGGACTTGTAGACAATGTACTGCTTATTCACATGCCATTCATTGTAGGAGGAAACGAAACTCCCAGTTTTGTTGGTGCATTCTCAAGCACAAGCGTTCATGATCTGGTGCGATTGCAGCTTGATCAATCCTATATGTGTGGAAGCAACCTCATTACTGAGTACACTGTTCTACCATAGATGCAAATCCTTGATGTGCAACAGTTAACCACGATAATTAATGATGCTCCTCTCTTGCAACAAAACTCGCAGAGGAAACAATAACACCTACATACCTCGGAGATAATAATGGTTCGGTACCACTATGCACTTGTCGATGATATTATCAGCAGAGAAGAATTCGACGCAAAAATAGAGCAAAAAACAAAGGAATGCGGAAATTTAGTCGATGAAACTGCAGCTGCACTTCTTGTTGTGCGTGATCTTGGCCGCGAACATGTGCAGATCTCCAAACTATACAAAAAACCATCTTTATTCTGCTTTTTTGGAAAAATACTTGAAATCAGCGAACCAAAGGAGTTTGACAAGCAGGACAATTCAAAAGGCATGGTTTCTCGGATGATTGTTGGAGATAAAACTGGACATGTCACACTTGTATTCTGGGATGAACAGGCAATGGCTCTCGCGGATACCTTCTCTCCAGGAGAATGTGTAGAGATAATTGGTAAACCGGGTCGGAATGCAAAAGAGATCCAACCACTAAATATGCGAAAAAGCATGGTTATGATCGAGTGCTCACGCGAACCAGGAAGTATTAAAGCCCCTGAACGTCGCGATGTTGATATGACACTGCTCGTTCGTAATCCAGTGCATGAATACACGAAGCGTGATGGAACCTCTGGATCCATGATAACCGGCCTTGTTGGAACAGACATAGGTGCTGCTCGCTTCGTGTGCTTTGATCCTGCCCTTCTTGAAGGGATCACAGTCGGAATGGCAATTCATGTTAGCTCCATTCTTGAAAAACAAGGAGATTATCAGAGTACTGAGTTTGTTATTGATGATCAGTGCACAGTAACTCCTATCGAGACAACTCCTACGATCAGATTTTCTTTATATGATGATGTTCTTCCAGATACCATGGTTTCAGTGCAGGGAATCATCACAGAGGTTCGCCCTGCAAAAAAATTCACCCGAAAAGATGGAGTAGAATCATATGTTCGAAACATCACTATTTCAGACCCAAACGATTCAACAAAAACACTCCCTGTTGTACTCTGGGATGAGGCAGGACGTAATGCCTGGTTTGTTCAAGAACATATAGAGGTTTTACTCGCGCTTGCAAAAGTCGGACGTAACGGAGAAATTGAAATCAGTCTCGGAAAAGGAGGGTTAATTCGTCCAGTATGTGACAAATGTAATGAATTCGTTGATATATGTGGCACTGTTTTGCACACAGAAGATGGATGTGTACTCGATACTGGCACTGATTCCTACCTCTTTTTTTCTTCTTATCCAAGTAGTTCGATCGTCTCTGCAAAGGCTGCTATTCGGGGTGCACGTGTGTTCTCTGAAAGTGAAAAAATCACAGATTACTCCCTTAATTCTGTAAAATCCCGCATACATTTATTTTTAAGAGTGACTGAATAGTCCAAATGTTCACTTTCACCCTATTCATTTTACCTTTATATGTTCTTTTTGTGACTCTCTATGTAGGGAAAATCACATGTCAGTAAAAAAACTCAGTCTAAAAGATATTCCAGGTGTTGGGCCTGCAACTGCAGAGCGATTGATGGAAGCAGGATACGAAACACCAGATAAGATTGCTAGTGCAACACCTCAGGAACTCTACGAGTCAGCTGAGATTGGGGAAGTCAGTGCACGAAAGATCATCGGATGGTGCACTGCCAACATGCAAAACGACGAAATTGGGGAAGTAAATATGATGGAAGAAGAACGTGTCTTACTCATAGAAACAAATGATGAAACTTATGTGGAAAAAACATCTCATCTTGTAGTTGGAGGATCAGGAATTCCTCCAGAGCATGAGGAAACAGCGGTGCCACAGACGCGATATGAGATTGAAGATATTCCAGGCGTTGGGCCTGCAACAGCAGACAAACTACGAGAAGCGGGATTCCTAACTATTGAAAGCATAGCAACATCTGCACCAGCAGCACTGAGTGAGGCTGCAGAGCTTGGCGAATCATCTGCAAAAAAGATGATAAAATGGTGTCGCGAACAGGCAGATATTGGTACATTTAAAACAGGAACAGATGTCTTTGCCCAGCGACTTCAGGTAAAAAAACTTAGTTCCCGTGTACCTGAGATTGATACGCTCCTTGGTGGAGGATTTGAGACACAAGCAATTACTGAGATGTATGGTGAATTTGGTTCTGGAAAGTCACAGATTGTTCATCAACTTGCTGTCAATGTACAGCTCCCTCTTGAGATGGGAGGGCTTGGAGGTTCTGCGATATATATCGATACTGAGAACACATTCCGCCCGGAGCGTATCGAACAGATGGTGCATGGACTTGAGATCGAAGGTGCAGATCCACAGGATTTCTTGAAAAATATTCATATTGCACGGGCACAGAGTTCTGATCATCAGATGCTACTCGTAGAAAATTCTCGAGAGCTCGCAGAAGAACTCAAAAAAGCAGGAAAACCGATTAAATTAATTATCATAGACTCACTCACAGGTCTGTTTCGTTCAGAGTATGCAGGTCGTGGAACACTTGCCGAACGACAGCAAAAGCTCAATCGTCATATGCATGATATTTTTAAATTGTGCGACGAATATAATGCTATAGGACTTGTCACTAATCAAGTTCAATCAAACCCAGCGGTGTTTTTTGGAGATCCAACAAAGCCAGTTGGTGGCAATATCGTTGGACACACTGCAACATTTCGTGTATACTTACGAAAGAGTAAAGCAGGAAAACGCGTATTTCGCCTCGTAGACAGTCCAAATCTACCAGAAGGCGAAGCACTTTTCCTGGTTGAGGAAGGTGGACTTAGACCGTGCTAGATGAAAGTAAAAACCATAAAAATACCTCCATGCAGCATCGCCCGAAACATATCGACGCTGTAGTAACAGATATCGATGGAACTCTGACAGATGGCAATCGTCTCATCAACTTGTCTGCCATAGAAAAGATCAGATGGATAGCTGATCAGAACATTCCAGTTATACTTGCGAGTGGAAACACATCCTGTCTCATGCATGGAGTCTCACGATTTTTTGGAACGAGTGGGACTTTCATCGCAGAGAATGGAGGTGTATACCGTATTGGGTTTTCAGGATCTGTAACGGTACATCCCCTTGCCTCACGAGATCTGATTCTTGAGGCATTTGAGCATATACGCTCATACTATGAGAACAAAGGAGTACCTCTCAATCTTTACTCTCAGCGCGAACGATTTTCAGATGTTGCGTTTCAAAAAATAGTGCCTGCTGAAGAAATTACATCTATTCTCGCCAATTTTCATACTCCAATAACTATTCTTGACACTGGCTTTGCGATTCATTTACAGCCAGATGGTATTAGTAAAGGAGATACGCTTCACATTATTGCAAAGGAAATGGGCCTTTCCTTATCAAACATCATAGCAATTGGCGACTCTATCAATGATGTTGAGATGGTTTCTGCTGTAGGTTATGGAGCTTGTGTTGGAAATAGCACACCAGAGCTGAAATCTGCTGCAATGTTCTGTGCATCATCAAATTATGGCGATGGCTTTGTCGAGATCATTGAACACTTTTTGGGATAAGTTGCATCTGTAAAAGGATGTAAACAAGTTCTTACTTTATACAAGGAAATCTAAATACTAAGTGCGACAATTTCAAAAAATACGAAAGATAGAAAAGAACAGATCATATATTCGATACGTGATAGGGAAGAGAAATGAACATAGCCATAACCCGCCTGAAAGAAAAAGAGACAGATGATAAAGACCGATGCTTACGCCATGGTCATGACTGTTACTCAGTGTCTCCATTATTTTCCAGGCTTTACTCTGATGAGATTGATGAATTCGTCAGGATGGCTAAGCAAAAACAATTTGATTGTATTTTTTTCACAAGTGCTCTTCCTGCAAGCCTTATTGCACCAAGACTTGCTACCGTTCCTCTTCCAAGAGTAATTGCTATCGGTCCCCAGACTGCAAAAATTCTTCGTTCATCTGGTGTACCCTGTGAAGTCTTGCCACAGTTTTACTCTAAGGCTTTCGTACCATATCTTGGATCGTGGATTGCAGGAAAGCGAATCGGCATTCCTCGCGCAGATGTCCCAAATGATGCTCTCATCGCCGCGATACATGAGGCAGACGCTACGGTAGATGAGTACCGATGCTATGCACTCTGCCCCACGTATGAGCTCATTGATCTCAGCGATAGCAGTACTGATGCAATTCTTTTTACCAGCTCTATGTCATTTACGGAATGTGTCTGGAAACGCCGGCCTGACCTGCTTACTATTGCGATTGGTGAGGTGACAGCAGAAATTATGACTCGGGCAGGTATGACCCCAGATATTGTTGGCGATGGTTCCCTTGAAGGAACACTTGATGAGATCAATATGTATCTTCTTCTTCATCCGTAATTCTACTCCTTTACATATGTCTAACGCGCTACATTCCCTTGAGGATCTGAAACACAGATCCGGACTTATTCTGATTGACAAACCTCGTGGTCCGTCCAGCCATCAGGTTGCTGCATGGATTCGTGAGATGATGGGTGTTTCACAGGTCGGACACACGGGTACATTAGATCCAGCGGTTTCAGGAGTACTTGTTGTTCTGCTTGGAAGGGCAGTTCGCCTAACACCCATTCTACATCTTGATGAAAAAGAGTATGTCTGTGTGCTTCGCCTCCATCATCCTGCTCCGCGGGAAAAAATAGATGCAGTTCTTACGGAATTTACAGGCAAAATATATCAGCGCCCTCCGCGAAGAAGTGCAGTAAAACGGGCACTGCGCATTCGTGAGATTCATTCTATAGAATGCCTTGATACAGATCACATGGATCTCTTCCTCCGTATTCACTGTGACTCTGGAACATATATCAGATCTTTATGTCATCATATCGGGCTTGCTCTTGGCGTTGGAGGCCATATGCAAGAGCTAAGAAGAACGATATCAGGTGGATTCACAGAGGCACAGACACAGACACTGCATTCCCTGGCCGATGCAGTTAATGATGCTCGCCAAGGTGACATTACCTCATTAGCACGAATGGTTCTGCCAGTTGAAGCGATCTGCTCAGGCATTCCATGTGTAACTGTGAAAGATACAGCACTTGATGCAATCTCACATGGGGCACAAATATCTGCTCGCGGAATTGTTTCGCTTGATTCTTTCTCAAATGGGGATAATGTTGCAGTTCTTGACGCAAGTCAGAACATCGTCTGTATGGGCCTAGCTCTTGCAGACTCTGCACAGATAACACCTGGAGAATATGGACTCGTTATTGCTCCATTTCTTGTATTCCGTGATCCACCAGCTTCTCCTTGTTAGATACGTCAACTGCCAATCAGGAATACAACACATAAGATGGCATAACAGATACGCGAAAGAAATATCCGAAGTCTCTTATGGCGAAACAACAAATGATATCTCGATAGTAATTAGATCTATATATTCTATTGACGTGCCTGGTACAGTGTCAGATATTAGGCGTGATTTTACATGACAGAATCACTACTTGTGCCTTTCATTATATTTATCGCCTGTTTTATATGTTCAGCGTTTTTCTCAGGCTCTGAAGCAGCATTTCTCTCAATTAGCCGTGCAAAAGCTCGTACATTTCTTGGAGAAGGAAAAAATAGTACAACTTCACTAGACCTCCTAAAACGCGACCCAAACAGGTTTTTGATGACCATATTAATTGGAAAGAACTTCTCAAACATCACAGCTGCATCGATTGGAACAATACTTGTTATTGCGTTCTTTGGAAATGAGAACGTTCTGCTTGCTATTGTAGTTGCAATACTTCTTATCACGGCTATGATGCTCATTGTTGGAGATATCATTCCAAAAGCGTACGCAACTCGGAGCCCAGAAGAGCTTATACTTACCGTCTCACCTTTCCTCCATATTCTCTCGCGAATGTTTTCTCCAGTTATCTGGATATTTGATGGTCTTGTTCACCTTATCTCTGGTGATCGCCCTTTGACTGCAAATATGATGACTAAAGAAGACATTAAAGAATGGATTCACGCAGGAACAAAAGAGGGGACTATCGAAGAGGAAGAACAGCAGATGCTGTATAGTGTGCTTGAGTTTGGAGACACCTCTGTTCGAAAAGTGATGATTCGTCGACAGGATGTTGTAATGCTTGAAGATACAGCAACTGTTGCACAGGCTCTCGCAATATTTCGGGATACACACTTTTCCCGCCTTCCCGTATATCAAGGTACAACTGATAAAATCATTGGAACTTTAAATATAAAGGATCTGCTTGCCGCAGATCTCACCTCAGATTCCATATATCAGCATGATACATCAATAGCTTCTCTTGCTTCTGATCCATATTTCATCCCAGACAGCAAGAAAATAGATGATCTCCTGCGTGAGATGCAGAAAAATAAGACTCATATGGCTATTGTGCTGGATGAGTATGGGGCATTTGAAGGAGTTATTACTGTTGAGGATATTTTAGAAGAGCTCGTTGGTGATATTTTAGATGAATATGACATTGATGAGGCAGAGATCGTGAAAATTTCCGATGACAAGTACTCTATCGATGCCAGTTGTTCAATCGAAGATATCAATGAAGAACTTGGTATATCGATCCCAATATCTGAAGAGTACGAGACCATTGCAGGCTTTATAATGACTCACCTCGGACACATTCCAAGTATTGGCGAGGAGATTACTATTGCAGGATCTAAAGAGAAAATTAAAGTAACATACATGAATGCAAATCGCATCATGCGAGTCAGATTGGACCTTCCTCCAGAGGAGGTACTATGAAGATCGTTGTGTTGGCTTCAGGCCGAGGTTCTAATTTTCAGGCAATTATTGATAATATAAACGCTGGGGATCTCTTGATCTCCTGCGTTGGAATGATTACTGATAATCCTTCTGCATATGCGATTGAACGTGCACGGGATGCAGGCATTTCTACTATCGTCATCGATTACCATGCATATCCGTCCCGATTAGAGTATGAGGTAGACTTGCTTGCAGCATTGAAAGGATTGCATCCAGATTTAGTTGTGCTTGCAGGATATATGCGCATTCTTGGAAAAGAGATCATTTTAGAGTACAAAGAAAGAATGATCAATATCCACCCCTCTCTTCTTCCCTCATTTCCTGGTCTTCATGCTCAGGCGCAAGCACTTGCATATGGGGTTAAAGTTGCAGGATGCACGGTTCACTTTGTTGACGAAGAGATGGATGCAGGTCCTATTATTCTCCAGCGTTCAGTTGTTGTAAAGGATAATGACACTGTAGATATGCTTGAAGAAAGAATTCTCAAAGAGGAACATATTGCTCTTTCCGATGCGATTCGGCTGTTTTACGAAGGAAAACTCATGATCTGCGATCGCCTAGTTGTTATCTCGTAGCAGAAGTCGTGAAAAAACAGAGACAATGAGAGGAAAAAGAAGAAAGAAGAAAGAGAAGGGAAGTCGAAGAGCTATTGCAGTGGAACGGGTTAAAATTCTTTTTACGCAGGCAGCGTGGTTTGGATCTAAAGATCTGTATCATGCAAATCGATGTGTCCAGCTTGCTCGTGCAATAGCCATGAAGGAACGGGTTCGTATTCCCCTCCCGTATCGTCGCTTCTTTTGCAGAAGTTGTTACTGTTATCTTATTCCTTCAGTAACAGAACAGGTACGAATTCATCATGGGTATGTACATTATCGTTGCCTGACATGTAGAGCAGTGCGGAAATATCCTGTTGCACGCACCATTCGCAGATGTATTAAAAATGTGGCAGAAAAACAATAGGTAAGATCATTTATGCAATCATATACGAAGAAAGAAAGACGCACAAGTGCGAAAGGGCATATTGGAATAAAGCAATATGCAGATATTAAGCCAACAATCTGGATTGGAAAGCAAGGAATATCTGATAGTCTCATTGAGGAAATTCGTGGGCAGATCAAAACGAGACACATTGTAAAGATTAAATGGCTGCAATCAGTTGAGATCGAACCCTTTGAGATTGCTGCGTCCTGCAATGTAGTGCTTGTTCAGACCCGTGGGCGTACAATGGTTATTGCTGAGAAAGGATATCAACGCAGATAAATGGTGGACCCCTTATAAATTAAAATCTATTTTCAAAATTTATAAATGCACAAATCAATGCCATACGCAATCCAAACCGTTTACGGCGATTACGGTATTTATTTGACGTAATTTT
>Ga0209737_10003673_pt1 | contig 10713 bp, 8 predicted proteins | sample TergutCu122P3_FD_187284 | JGI IMG/M metagenome (GOLD analysis project Ga0209737, IMG submission 187284) | Cubitermes ugandensis P3 segment gut microbial communities from Kakamega Forest, Kenya - Cu122 P3 (SPAdes) (version 2) | ecosystem: Host-associated > Arthropoda: Insects > Digestive system >...
GTGCATTGAACTAGAAGGGGACTATGTTGAACAGTAATAATATAATTATTTCAGTGTTTGCAATAAATGCTCTGTGAACAAAAAATTCCGATTTTCCATTGAACATACCTTGTATGTTGACAAAGTCACCTGGCTTCAGGAAATGATGACTCAGGTGCCTAAATTGTAATACTGCCAGTGCTTCACAATCATAAAGAACACTTTAGGCCATTTCAAATGCATGTTTGCCACTACCACACCGCGGACTGTCTACCAGCTTCAGTTTATGTCCTTTTAAATGGCAGTGCCCTGTTAGGAGCACTGTCAGTTCTTAGCTGGTTTCTGTTCAGGCTGAATAATTCCCCACCTTTTTTAGCAGATGGTGTTTTAAGGAAGCCCTTAGCCTGCCTTTGTCCATGAATGGACTGCCAATAGTCCTCATGTTTTGTGCTCATCCAGTACCTCTTCACTCTCCTAGTAACATGTGTAGATATGTCAGTGGCAGGCTGAGGTCCTGTGAGTGGGTGGGAGGAGTGTTGTTTAGCTAATTGATCAGCTGTTTAATTTCCATCAAGTCCCCTATATTATCCTGGCACCCGTACCATTTGGATTGTGTAATGATCTGCCAGTTTCACCAGAGATTGATGACAATCCCAGACTAATTGAAAATATATCTAGAGACTCTCAAGGCCTTTAATGGCTGCTTGACTCTGGGGAAGAATGTAGATGTTTGTACCTGTGTAGCCTTTCCCTGTATATATTCTCCATTATACAAGCCTAAAAGCCATATTTCAGCCTGGAATACTGTGGTTTGGAGCCAAAGGCTGAAGTTATGCCACCTTTTTGAGCCCCATCAGTGCAATCCAGCACCAGTGCCTTTATTGGTCTTGGACCCATCCATGTACCAGACCAGGCCCTCTGGTTGGAACTTGTTCTGCCACTTGCACTTGTCAGGGAACTTGACTGTGAATGGCTTGTGGTATGCATATCTTTGTTTCATCTTGTAAGTTCCCATTTGTAGGATGGGTTCATGCTCCATGTCCCAGGATTTTCTGATGCAAGGAGGAGGGAGTTTAGGAGGACCTCCATTGCAGCTCCTGGGGCCATCGTCACCACACCTCTGGTAACCAGACAGACTAATCTTGTAACATACTGAGTTCCATCCTGCTGATCGTGTATCTAACACGTGGCCACCGGACTGTGGGGCCATAGGTCAGTATGGGTCTGATTGTCATGAGTTATATTCAGTACTCTACTCTGGGTTTCAGACCCAAAATGTTTCTTTAGAGGCCCAGAAAATCCTGTAAGTCTTATTCATCACATTTTTCAGCTGTTGCTTCCATGTTAATCCCTTGTGAAGAGTAAGTCCAAGATATTTTACCTAGGTAGTTAGCTGCATTGTTTTCCAGAGAAGGTTGATTTCTTCATGCCCCTTAAATCACTCTTCCTAGTGAGTGAAACTATCGCTGTCTTATTGATAGACAACTAAGTTCTATCACACCACTGTTGTAGCACACCCAAAGCCTCTTGAAGCACCTCTGAGGTGGGGTTCAGGAATTTCCGCGTATTAGGATAACAATATAATCTGCATATCCCAGTATATAATACCCACTCTCATCAGGTCATTGGGTCCTGTAATGAGTTTGTCCTTAACCAGGCTGCACAAGAGGCAATAGTGGACAGTTGTTGGTCACAGACCCCTCAAGACTTTTCCTGCAAGTGTGGTGGTAATTTTCCTGCTACCCAGCATGGACCCAACCCACTGACAAATTGTATACTCAATCCCATGCTTCCAGCCGCTTACATTATAACTTTAAAAGGGATATTGTCAAAGGCCCCTTCAGTATCTAGGAAAGTTCCAAGTACTATTTCACTTTGTTCCACTGCATTCTGTATGTGTATGGCCACATTGTGCAGTGCAGTTTCAGTAGACTTACCTGTTTGGGAGGCAAACTGGTTTTGATGTAAGGGGTAAGACCTCAATATCTCATTCTTGTTTGCATACACACCAGTTTTTCTGTTGTCCCCAACATGAAGGGTGATGGATTAATAGGACAATGTGTCTTAGCCTTGAAATAGTTAACCATCCTGGGTTGAGTGATAAACATCAACTTAAACCCATATCCAAGCTTTGGGTATATTCCTTCCTGCCAGACAGGCCCTAAATATATGGCACAGATGAGCCGCTAAGTGCCCAATTCCTTGTTGCAGTTATGCTGGCAAAATTTTGTCAGTCCCTGCCTACTTGAATGGTTTTAACATACTTATACCTATCATATTTTGGACTGATCGACAGCCTTTTCAGACAGGTCCAAGCCTTCCCTGTTAGCTACACATGATCACAGCTTTGGCTGCCTGTGCCTTTCCATTGTGATTTCAGTTGTCTTAGATCCTGAAAAATGAACCCTTTGAAAGTCTTCCAGGGTGTCTTTCCTCTTATCAGCCATGAGGTAGTTCAATGGATCCCACCCTGTTGGTTGACTTGACTGGCCATGATACTTCCTCAATCCACAGGCAATCTTCCCTCCAAGCAGACCATTTGGCCTTTTGGCTTTGTTTATTTTAACAGGTGAGGGCCATCTTATATGACTCCCAGTCATCTGTTATTTTATCTTGATTAAAAAGCCGTCTTGTTAGAGCCGTAAGGTGGCTCAACTCTTTTTTGTGTCAAGGAACCCACCTTAGCCTACAGCTGCCTTGCCTGGACAGTTAAATATGAGGGGATTGCCTGTTGCATCGTGTCAGCAGGCAGCTCCACATCTGTTATGACCCCTAGATTAACCTTTAGGTCTTCCTGGTTGGTTCTCTTGAGGTTGTGATAGGTGACCCTGTTCAGTTCCAGGTCATGCACTTGAAATAGTATGTGTTTGTACTCTTACAAGGAAGTCTCATCAGATACATGCCAGTTTGACACCATGTCTATCTATTCAGTATTTGGTCTCAAGTCTGTAACCTCCTTCCATTTACTAATTGCAAAGGTAGTCCTGTTACCTTCATTAAGAATATTAAATTTTTGACTTACCAAATATTCTATTAAATATTCTTCCTGTGGGTTGATGTCTGTGCTTCCCCATAAAATGTGTGCACTGGCATCACACCCAGTGTTGAGCTGCATCTTATTCCTACTGCAGTAGTCAGCGACTTTCCATAGTCTTTAATGTCAAACCAGTAAAACACATTGGCCCAGTACTTTAATTGTCCTTGTGGGATGAAAGAGAAAACAAATTCTCAAAATGCTATGATGTTTTTACTATTTTCTGCATTATTAATACAGGTGTCTTTTTCAGAATATTTGTCTAAAGGGCTTTATGGATATGAAGGCTTGTCTGAAAAATAATTCTAGCTAAAAATGTCCACATATGAAGGGTACATTCCTTATGCCCTTACACTTATTGCAGGATTCATGAATTATTTACAGATATCTCCAAGTAGCTATTCCTATTTTCTTTTTTTCTCAAATTTGTAAAAATGAACAAATACACATATATATATATATAGGCCATTCCAACTAGTCTCTCTTCTTTTATGAAGCCTTCTGTGAAATCCTTTACCATTCATCCCTGTTATTTCATCAAGAAAGTGCTACTGAAAAGTATCAGTGCAGTAATTACAATGGCAATATGTATGTATATGTGTCTAAGTGCTCCCCTCTTCCAGGTCAGTGTCAGTTGGTCCTCAGAAATGCCATATAGTGTGACACCTTGGAAGCATGGGGTAGCACACAACCCCATGTTGCATTCTAGATTTTTGTGTGTGTGTGTGTGTGTGTGTGTGTGTGTGTGTGTGTGCATGCATGCACGCGCGCGCGTGTGTGTGTCCCTTCCAAAGGCCAGTATTTGTGTCAAATCTGTTTAGTAGTTCTTGCCCATGGTCTGAGTTCGAGGCATGCTCCCCTTGTTTTGTATTAGATCTTTCACCGACGTTGGTTTTGAATAGTCAGTGTGATAATTTTGAAGACTGAGTGGTGAGAATGATAACATTTTTGAAAATGATAAATTTTGGAAGGTGGAAAAATATCTTCTTTGCCCATTTTGAGTGTCATCTGTTAATGACCTAAGTTGTGCCGTCAGATTTGTCCACTTGCTTCATATGGCTATTACAGTTTTGTACTGGATCTGGTCTCAGAAATTTTCCATGCTTATCATAGAAATTACCCTCTGCTGGTAGAAAAAACATGTTTGTCAGTGTGTTTACATTTTGTCTGTTTCCACACCATGGCCATCATCATGCTGGGAGTTGAATGTTTCCTGTATCTGCCTTCGGATACATTCATATTGTACACAGGCCAGTATTTCTTAGAATCACACAACTGGTAAATCTTGTTCCAAAACTTCTATATTTCTTTGGTGTATGTTGTTTGAAAGTGACTTTTGACTGCCTTTGCAGAATAGAATAATTTCAAATGCTAATTGTTCAGCTGGTCTGTAATATTTAGTTTATAAGCCAATGAATGAGTGTTTTCCACAGTTGAGTGTATATTTTGTATCTTGTCAGGTTCATTTTTGTTGACTGAAATGCAGAAATCATGAAAGAATCTGTCTTGTGTAGTGTTGATAATGTTTCATAGTGCTTCAGATGAATGAATGTGTGTCATTCATGCTCTACTGTCGCTTGTGTTGTGTCACATTAGTACTGTGGCATTTGAATATGCAGGGTCTAACACACGCAGGAACACCAGCAATGCATGTTACTGAAGCTGCCCTGCCATACATATTTAATCACTTTAACTGACAAACTGAATTGATGAGGAGAAAATAGGCATGAAACATGACACTATAGAATTCAAAAATCACATACAAATCCTTACAGCAGAAGGCAGGAAATTTGCCTTTGATGCCATATTGCACTAGCCACTTTGAGAGAGGTCTGTTTGGGTTTTCCTCCCCCACTGATTTCAAAATATAATATGGACTCATTCATGAGCACATAGACAAGCCACTGTTCTAAGAAACATAAACTCTTGCTGACCTACACAGCTTGTTACACGCATTGACAGTCATCTCCAAATTTTGTAGCATGATGTGATTAACATAAATAGATATTTGAAATGAATTATTATTTGAACTAAAACTTAAAACTGAAAGACGAATTTAAAAATGATACTAAACCAAGTTGTGTAAAAATAAGTGGATTGTTTCACAATTGAAGGAACAATTAGATGGATCCATTCTTAAGAGTTTACTTTTCATTTGAAGTGTTTAGGATTAAAAATATATAAAATACAAGGTTAGTATCAGTGAGTACAGGAATGGCCATCTAAGGCAAAAAGAACCCCAGCCATTAGCACCTACATTGGTGTTTAAATATGCTTTACTTTAAGGATTTGGGCACTTGTAAACACCGTAATAAACCTTTGGGTTCCGTAAAATGCGTGGAATTTTTTGACTAGCTGAGAACAGGTTAGCTTCTCAAGAAGGATTCTGCTTCGTGAAGTAAGTAAGTACTTTTCAGGTTAATCCTATTGATGGGGTGGTTTGTCTGAATCATGATGGAGGTATACTGAGGTAAGAGTAAGTTTCCTTATTCTCTTTCCTCAAATATGTGTCATTCTGACTGTTGTCAGATCTGTAGAGCAGTGCTCCAACTACGGAAAGATATGAATTGTGTTCCTGACAAATATGCAGGGTAAAGGAGCAATACTTGGTCCGGCAGAGAACAGCAACCTGTCAATTGCACAATCCCCTTATTTGGTCCCCACAAACCCAGGGTTCTCAAATAAGTGCTATATCAATCTCCCTTATAGCAGGTTTTCAAAAAAGATGTGCTGTCACACCCTTGCTATGGGGCAGATTTATTTTGATAAATTTATATCTTTCACATCTGGCCTTTTGGGACCCATTGTTTGGTAGAGTGAGGTTTTGTGCCCTGGTTGTACTGAGCTCCTGGTAATCCTCTGACTGCCCCAATTTTCCTAAGCTTCCCCTTAGCAGGCCCAGTTAACTTCAGTCTGGCTGCTTGCAGAGCCACCACCAACACAGATTTTCTGGTATTATCTCCTTGTATTGAAATGCCAAATGAAGTCTCTCTCTGGAGTGCTTCTTACATAGCTAAGTGTCTTAAATTTGGCAAGTCCTTATCATGTATTTTTTGCTGTGTGTTCATAGGTCTGTTGAAAATGCCAGCCACATGGGATGGTCTGCCAGCACTGCTGGCCCCCCTGTTAAGCAGTATTGTACAGTTGTCTCTACAACAGAGTCCCTGCACTGAATGGGTTTCTTTTTGCTAGCCATTTCTATATGCATCAACAAGTAGTGGGGAAATAACAGTCACCACCAATAGAGCATCTTGCAGGCGGCAGGCATACATATAACGGTGCTGCCTGGTGCCCCAAGGGGTTTGTTCATGACACTGCCATCATCACCCGAGTGTCATGAAGCCTTTGGCACAGTGCTGCACACCTCGGCCTGAAAGGACCATTTTTCCTGTTATCTAGCTATAGACATTCCACCCACCATCTGCAGTGTGGATGCCAGAGGTTGGGTTTTGCAGGGGAAACTGTTAATAAATGCCAGTGATGCACTGTGGTAAACATTGTAGCCATTTTGCTGTAACCTTAGAAATGCCGGGTGGCGATTCTTTGACAGTTCAGACTGCTGATGAGGTTGCCTCAAGTTGTGCATGCAGCAGGTGCCCAGTTTGAATCTCAGTCAGGCATTACAAGGATTTGCAGTGCCCCTTTGAAAGAAATATTGTGTCCAAACATGTTAATGGAAATACAATGTAGTTAGCTTGTTTGAATTGTTACATAACAAGAAACGTAACATTAAATAAAACAAAGAAATAAAATTCTTTTTAAGTGTAGCCTAATGATCCGTTAGGGTCAAAAGTGTTGTTTCAATAAAAAGCATTGAACTCTCCTTTGTCAGCAGTTTATATATTTATAAACTGATCTCATGAGAACACAACAGGGTGTATAACTGTAAAATGGTAGTTACTGATTTTCGAGTTCGCAAATGAGATACAGAATGTGTTTCTAATCTTGTAATCAGTTCATATGTCCAGTATACAAACATTTCAGGAGCAGTGGATTAATTTAGATGACAGCCAGAGGACAGGGACTGGTAGTGGTGCATATGAATACTTCAGGGATGTTATCAGAAATTGGAAGTTTTATTAAATAATTGGTTTGAATAAATTATTAATGGTTTCGTTTTTTTAAGGCATCTTACATTTGTACCGATAATTCTGGAAGGAAATCTAAAATAAAGTTAACAAATAAAAAAAAAAGATGCTACACCAGTTTATACAAATTATATTTTCTACTTCTAGGAACCTTTTGTGTTTTCTACAGGTCAGAGGCCAAGTGGCCTGTGAACTATCTCAGTCTTTTTTTTTTTTTGGTGTCTTTTAGCACTTGGCTGATCCGTCTTGGTTTGGGTTTTCCCATATTTCTCTTTCCATCAGAGTAATTCTGATGCCCTGTCTTGTAGCAGTCCGTACAATTTTTTTTTTTAATATGGCCATACCACTTTTGCAATTTCTGATGTAACTGTTAACAAATTTTGGACTCCAGATGCAATCTAAACACTTATTTTCTGCTTCTATCCTTTCTTCTTTGCCCTTCATTACTTTCTCAAAATTTAATATTAATTTCCCAGGCTTTGCTTTTTTTATATTTTTAAAGGTTCAGGTTTTGTTTCAAATTATTTGTGATATTTTGTTCCATAATTTTGTAATTTTATAAGAGTGTATAACTCTTCTGTGTTGTTATGTTAATTTCTCCATTGATTTTTCTGTCAGAATTTATTTTCCAAATTAATGTATTTTTAATGTCAGAAGTACAGTAAAGTTTTTCTTTATTTTCAAAGAAGTGAAGGAGAAATACAGCAACTAATGCAGAGTGAGCTACGCTTGACTGAACAATGCCTGTGTGCCAATCCCAAATCATATGGTGGATGGCATCACAGAAGATGGGTGCTAGATAATATGCCAATATCCATTTGGGAGCAGGAGTTGGCACTTTGTAACAAGTACCTGGAGCTAGATGAGAGAAACTGTAAGTGTAAACTGTATACAAGGAGAAATCTAATAATATCAAGAGAATTTCTGATATGATAATTTACATTTCTTGAACTACTTCCACTTATGCAGAGAGACCAAATGTATGGCCCTCCTGCATAAGTTAGTAGTGGTATAACCATGGCTGCAAGTGGGGATGTCTGCCTAGTTTGATAGCTTTATTTAAATAAACCATTTTCAGTGTTTAAAACTGTTCTGCGCAGTGATATAATTCGCACTGTGTATCCTACAGATAACAGTGGGACACAGATGAACTGCACTTTGAAAAAGAAAATGTGAAACTTTAATTAAGCTGTCAGGGTCTATTGAAATTGCAGAAGAGTCTGGTTCAAGTGTTAGACAGTTTATTATGGATTACAGAGAATTCAAAGACTCATGAAGCAAGTAGGTTCCTACACATCTCCAGACACCCATAAATGTGAAAATTATTCCAATATCCATAGCTGAATGTGAATAAAGCTTCAGTGGTATGAATTTATGTTTGCCATGTCTGTATGTCCATGTTCTTCACTTCAAGTTGATTATATAAACTTTATTGTTCATCAAACTAGTAGAACTTCTTCCTTCTAAATTCAGTTTAGATGAACATGTGAATACATGCTGAAGTGACTACTTGTAGGAAAAAGTGGGGAGGAGGAGGGCAAATGCTACATTTACTTACCTGTGAGACACCTTATAAATTTTCAAGGTAAGTTGTGAGATTTTAAAGGTTGTGTCATAATGTGGGAAGTAGAAAACATTTTAAATCATTTTAAATATTTAGCCCTGCTAAAAATCTGAAACTGCAAAGGAATCTTGTTTTGCTATGCCCTGTAACTTGTAGGTTAACTGTTAATCAGTTCATGGACCTGAGTAATGATACACTTTTCATAAACAATCTTAATCATATGTTTATCATTCCTCGGGCTTTTGATTACAAATAGATGCTTGAGTATCTAGGTTTGAAAAAGCAGTTTCTCTCCTGGACTGTAACTGAGGTCTATCAATCATGAAAATCATTTTATGGTGGTAAGTTGTGTCTTTAATTTGCTATATGTTACATCACATCATTACTGCTTTTCACTGATAGGTAGAAGTACCTGAAAAACTTGGTCTTTATATTTCTTCAGGCTCTTGCAGGTCATGAGTTGGCTGTATCTTACGTTACATTACATCATCCCTGACTTTTGTCAGATAGCTTAGAACTGCTAGAAGTACTTGGTCTTTATATTTTTACAAGCTTTCATGGTGATTTCATTGCATTCAGTCTTGTGAGAGGAAGATATCCCAGTAACTGATTGTGTTCTTCCAGTTCATTGTTGGGATTATCGTCGTTTTGTGGTGGAAAGGTCACAAATTTGTGCTGCAGATGAATTTGCGTATTCAAGCAAGAAAATAATGACCAACTTCTCTAACTATTCATCATGGCATTACCGCAGCCGACTGTTGCCACTTATCTATCCAGATCCTACAGGGAAACTACCCATTCAAGAAAACAAACATAAGGAAGGTGAATATTTGGATTAATCACTTTTGTCCACAAGGACCATAAATGTCATATCATTTATATTGTTGAAAGTCTGTGTGTGCCTTACATGTCACAATTGTGTCAGCCCTCACCAGACTGTGTTTTATTTAAAAGTTGGCACGTTAAGGCAAGTTGATAGAAACACGTTTGGAGTGAAAATTTGGGGCTTGTTATCAGCCTGTTTCCAGGTGTGAGAAATAAATTGTATATTCACAAATTAAAACTCCATGGCGTAGAGTTTTTTTAGAGAAAGTGTATACATTCATTTGGTCAACAAATTCCCCAAAAGTTTATTACTGTTTCAACAGCCCACCACTGGATCCTGTCTTCAGCTGTTCGAGCTCACACTTAAAACCCTATTTATTAAGCTCCATATTATCAGTAGTAATTAAACTTCTATGCCTACATATGCCACGTGGCTATTCCCTTCATTTTTTCTGACTACAGGGAAGCTAAAAAGTCACCATACCCTTACTTAAATATGTGGTGACTGGTGCTGTACCTTAATTGTATGTGCATGTGCACTGTTATGTTCCAAACACAGCCTGATGTTCTAAAGCATCTGTGACTTATTTATGGTGACTGCCTGTTCCACAGTTGTGTGCAACTTCACACTGTTGCAGTAGTGGTGTGCAGCCACTCATCCCTTGATAATGCCCCATGAAGAGTTGTCCAGTGTGGTAAGCTCAAGACTGTGTGGTGGCCTGGAGAGTAGTGCATGACATGTAACTGAACCACTGGCAACGTTTGTTCACAGTGTTGTCCACAATGAAGGTGAAGTGTGCAGTTCTTCCATTGTGCTGCAGCTACATATCTTCGATAAATCCTCTGACCCCAAGCTGTAGCCATTATGGAGCTGTAAGATGAACAACACATGTCATTAAGGTGTGCACCCAGGGATTTTTTTACTCCAAACAAAGTAAAGAAACTAAAAGTTAAATAACTATTTTAAATTACCGACTAAACTCTACTTAACCTTTAGCGTACTGACTTTTAAATGGCCGTAGTCCCCTACCGGCCGGAGTTTTTTTGGGCATTTAATCTTGAAATTGCGTCCCTCCACAAAAACAGATATATTTTCTGCTCTATATAATATAAAATTATGAAATAAAAACTGTTTGAAAGAGAATAAAATTCTACATGAACGGACGAAGTTTCAAGTTTTAGCACTAAATCGTACTGAAGAAACTTTATGATAGATTCAAAAG
>Ga0209737_10003674_pt1 | contig 10712 bp, 8 predicted proteins | sample TergutCu122P3_FD_187284 | JGI IMG/M metagenome (GOLD analysis project Ga0209737, IMG submission 187284) | Cubitermes ugandensis P3 segment gut microbial communities from Kakamega Forest, Kenya - Cu122 P3 (SPAdes) (version 2) | ecosystem: Host-associated > Arthropoda: Insects > Digestive system >...
GTCGATGCGGGCGGCGTAGAGGACGGCTTCCTGGACGATGCGCTCTTCGTCGGTCGTGGTGAGCACTTCCTGCAGGCGGCGGGTGAGCCGGGCGCGGTACTCTTCGACGATGGCCGGAATGCGGGGCGCCACAGCGGCGGTGAGTTCGCGCATCCTGGCAATCCGCTCGCGAATCATCGCCTCCAGCTTCTCGCCCTCGCGTCGACGTGTCGCCAGAAGTTCGTCGAGCACGGCATTGGCAAGATCAACGATGACGGGCTGCAATGCTTCAAATTCCGGACTGTCGTCGGCGAGCATGCCCGGCCAGTGCAGCAGTTCGGATACGGACAACGGGCGGGCATTGGGAAATTGTTCCTGCACGACGGTTTCAGTGGACGCCATACGGGCGAGCAGGGCGGCGTTGGGCGTCAGCGCGCGCGGCGTGTCAACGCGCGTTTGCAGGTTGAGCCGACACTCAACCTTGCCGCGCGTGAGCCGGGCTGTCATCAGTTCACGCAGGTGCGGTTCGGCAGCACGAAGATCGTCGGCAATGCGGAAACTCAGATCGAGATAACGCGAATTGACGCTGCGTAATTCCAGATGGATGTTTATATTTTCCAGATCCCGATTCTGTAATGCAAAGCCTGTCATGCTGTAAATCATGGAAAGTACCTCAAAGATATGCCGAGAACCGGCTGCAATCGGCTAAACTGCCGACTTTCATCAAAACATTTTCACACAAGTCCAGTCCCGACGCTCACAAGATGCCGTCTCAAGTAAACTGCGCCCTACCTGCCGGTTTTCAACTCGACCGGTATCGAATCGAGCGTCAACTCTCGTTGGGCGGGTTTTCCATCGTGTATCTGGCCTACGATACCGACGGTACGCCGGTGGCCATCAAGGAATATCTGCCCAATTCGCTGGCTTTGCGCAAGCAGGGCGAAATCGAGCCGCAGGTGCCGGATGACAATCTTCCGGCCTTCCGCTACGGGATGAAGTGTTTTTTCGAGGAAGGCCGCTCGCTCGCCCGGCTGATGCATCCGAACGTGGTCAGGGTGCTGAACTTTTTCCGCGCCAACAGTACCGTCTACATGGTGATGCAGTTCGAGCGTGGACGTACCCTGCACGAGTATATTCAGCGCCATCGCGGACAGGTGTCCGAACGATTCATTCGGAACATATTCATTCGCATGCTCAACGGATTGCGCGAGGTGCATGCGCACAAACTGTTGCATCTCGACATCAAACCTTCAAATATTTACCTGCGCGCCGACGGTACGCCGGTGCTCCTCGATTTTGGCGCGGCGCGGCAGACGCTGGCGCAGGAGCAGGCGATGCTCAAACCGATGTATACGCCCGGTTTTGCTTCGCCCGAGCATTATGCCGACCGCGAACGGCTTGGGCCGTGGAGCGACATTTACAGCGTGGGTGCAACCATGCATGCCTGTATTGCCGGTTCCGCCCCGCCGCGTTCGGATGAACGGGTCAAGAAGGATGTATTCATTCCTCTGGCCAAAACCCATCTCGGAAAGTATTCCGCACAGCTTCTCGAACTTGTCGATTGGTGCCTGATGCTTGATCCGCTGCAACGCCCGCAAAGTGTTTACACCTTGCAAAAGGAGCTGGGACAAAAACCGCCGCGTGAAGAATCCGCTCCACAAAGCCGGTTTGGCAGCTTCCTGTCGAAAATCAAATCGTCGATCGGCAAAAGCTGAGGAAAATCGCCGTGAAATTCACCATTTTTCAGGAAAGCCGCATCGGCAAGCGCAAGACCAACCAGGATCGCATCGCGCATTGCTATTCACGCGATTCGTTGCTGATGGTTCTGGCCGATGGCATGGGCGGACACCTGCATGGCGAGGTGGCAGCGCATATCGCCGTGCAATATCTGACGCACGTTTTCCAGCGCGAAGCACAGCCCACACTGCCGGACCCGGGGATTTTTCTGTCGCGTGAAATTACCCAGGCCCATCACGCCATCCTCGATTACTCGATCGAAAAGGGATTGCGCGAAGCGCCCCGCACCACGATCGTGGTTTGCATCGTACAGGAGGGACATGCCTATTGGGCGCACGCGGGCGATTCACGTCTGTACCTGGTGCGCAACGGGCGCATCCATGTCCAGACGCACGACCATTCGCGGGTGCAGTTGATGGTGGATCAGGGATTGCTCGACGTGCGCAGCGCCGCCGTCCATCCGAACCGCAACCGTGTCTATTCCTGTCTGGGCGGCACCCATGTGCCGCAAATCGAATTCTCGCGCCGCACGCCGTTGCAGACCGGAGATGTCCTGGCGCTTTGCACGGATGGCGTCTGGGGGCCGTTGGGTAACGATGGCGTGCTGCGCGGCCTATCCCGGGAAAGTCCGATGATTTCGGTTCCCACCCTGCTTTCCGAAGCCGAGGCCATGGCTGGAGACCGTTGCGACAACCTGTCCCTGATCGCGATGGTCTGGCGTGAAGGGGAAGAAGAAAGCCTCGATCTGACCCACATCGTTTCGACGCAAACCATGGCGACGAGCGATTTCACCACCCGGATGGACTCGTTCCAGCGGATCCACCCCGCTACGCGAGAAGATATTGATCTTTCCGACGCTGAAATCGAGCAGGCCATCCAGGAAATCAACTCCGCAATTCAGAAATTCAGCAGATGAATACAACTTTCCAACGTTCCGATTCGCGCGCGCTGAACGAGCTTCGTCCCATTCGTTTTACGCGCGGATATACCCGCCATGCCGAGGGTTCGGTATTGGTCGAGTTCGGTGACACCAGGGTGCTCGTCACGGCCAGTGTCGAAGAAGGCGTGCCCGGATTTCTCAGGGGCAGCGGGCAGGGGTGGCTTACCGCCGAATACGGGATGCTGCCCAGATCCACCCATACCCGTAGCGCGCGTGAAGCCGCCAAAGGCAAACAAAGCGGACGCACCCAGGAAATCCAGCGACTGATCGGGCGCAGTCTGCGCGCGGTCATCGATCTCGCCGCGCTCGGCGAGCGTCAGATCATCGTCGATTGCGATGTGCTCCAGGCCGACGGCGGAACCCGCACCGCGGCCATCTCCGGCGCCTGCGTCGCGGTGCACGACGCGCTCACCCGGATGATGGATCGCGGTCAACTCGCGATCCATCCGTTGCACGAACTGGTCGCAGCGGTATCGGTCGGCATCGTTCAGGGCGTACCCGTGCTCGATCTCGATTACGCCGAGGACTCCGGCTGCGACACCGATATGAACGTGGTCATGACGGCTTCCGGCGGCATCATTGAAATGCAGGGAACCGCCGAGGAACAACCGTTCTCGCGTTCGGAACTCGATACCCTGCTCGATCTGGCCACCCGCGGCATCAGTCAGATCATCGTCTGCCAGCGCGCCGCGCTCGCTACGGCCCTGCCATGAGCCAAAGACTGGTGCTGGCAAGCAACAACGCCAAAAAAGCTTTCGAGATGCAAACCCTGCTCTCGCCGCTCGGGCTGGAAATCGTTCTTCAGGCCCAGCTTGGCGTAAGTGAAGCCGAGGAGCCGCATTTCACCTTCATCGAAAATGCGCTTCTCAAAGCGCGCCACGCCGCTGCCGTTACTGGTCTACCTGCCATTGCGGACGATTCCGGCCTGTGCGTCGCAGCGCTTGGCGGCGCGCCCGGCGTGCATTCGGCGCGCTTCGCCGGAGAACCCAAATCCGATGAGCGAAACAACCAGTTTCTGCTCGAACGCCTGTCGGGCGTGCCCGAAAAGAAACGAAATGCCTGGTATTACTGCTGCCTCGTCCTCGTTCGTCATGCCGATGATCCCTGTCCGATGATCGCCGACGGACAGTGGCACGGCTTCATCCTCGATACGCCGCGGGGCGAGGGCGGTTTCGGCTACGACCCGCTTTTCTGGCTGCCGGAACTGGGTAAGAGCTCTGCCGAACTCGATCCTGCGCACAAAAATGCGCTCAGCCACCGTGGAATTGCAATGCGCCGGTTACTCGAACGCCTGCAGGAACAACCTTTGTCCAAAGAGCCTCACCGACCCTGAATGTCTACCCCTTCCAGTCTCAAGACCTACTTTCGTCTGCTTGCCTACGTGCGTCCCTATGTAGGGATGTTCTTCATCAGCATTGCTGGCTTCATCATCTTTGCTTCCGCACAGCCGATGCTGGTCGGGGTGCTCAAGTATTTCGTCGATGGCCTCTTCGATCCGGGCAAGGCCGTTTTGCACGGCGTGCCATTCCTGGACGGCCTCGTCCTGATGCAGGCCGTGCCATTGATGATCATTTTTATTGCCCTCTGGCAGGGGACGGGTTCTTTTCTCGGCAACTTTTTTCTGGCCAGGGTTTCACTCGGGCTGGTGCATGACCTGCGGCTGGCCCTGTTCGACAAGCTGCTGCGACTGCCAAATACCTGGTTCGACAATCACAACTCCGGTCGGCTGATTTCACGCATCACTTACGACGTCACGATGGTCACAGGCGCAGTGACCGAAGCCATCAAGGTCGTGATCCGCGAAGGGCTGACGGTGACTTTTCTCTTCAGCTATCTGCTGTGGATGAACTGGAAGCTGACCATGGTGATGGTGGCCATCCTGCCGTTGATTGCTCTGGTGGTCAGCAAGGCCAGCCGCAAGTTCCGCAAACAGGCCCGCAAGATACAGGCTGCAATGGGAGACGTGACCCACGTTGCTTCGGAGACCATCCACGGTTACAGGGTCGTGCGCGGTTTCGGGGGAGAAGAGTATGAATCGACGCGCTTCCAGCAAGCCAGCAGCGACAACACGAAAAAACAGTTGAACATGATCAGGACGGTGGAAACCTACACGCCGCTTCTGCAACTGATCACTCATACGGCGCTGGCCGGTGTGCTGTTCCTGGTGTTGTGGCTGCGCGGCGACACAGGCGCGGGGGAGCTCGTGGCCTATCTGACTGCGGCAGCATTGTTGCCCAAGCCGATCCGTCAGTTATCGGAAATCAACTCAACCATTCAAAGGGGCGTGGCCGGGGCCGAGAGCATTTTCAGCCAGCTCGATGAACCGTCCGAGCTCGATACCGGAACCATCGAGCGCGAACAGGTGGAAGGCCGTATCACTGTACGTGATCTCGTCTTCAGTTACCCCGGCCGCGAACATACGGTGCTCAACGGATTGAACTTCGAGATTGCACCCGGTCAAATGGTGGCGCTGGTCGGCCGCTCCGGCAGCGGAAAATCGACGCTCGCCAGCCTGATCCCGCGCTTCTATTCGCATGAGCAGGGCCAGATATTGATCGATGGCATCGGCGTTGCCGATTACACCCTGCGCAACCTGCGCCGCCACATCGCGCTCGTCACTCAACAGGTGACGCTTTTCAATGGCACCATCGCCGAAAATATCGCCTACGGCGAACTCGCCTCCGCTTCGAGAGACGAGGTGGTACGTGTCGCCGAGGCCGCCAACGCGCGCGAATTCATCGACAGACTCCCGCAGGGTTTCGATACCCTGATCGGTGAAAACGGCGTCACACTCTCGGGTGGCCAGCGTCAACGACTGGCAATCGCCAGGGCATTGCTCAAGGACGCTCCCATTCTGATTCTCGATGAGGCTACCTCGTCGCTCGACAGCGAATCCGAGCGGCACATTCAGGATGCGCTGGAACACGCCACCCGCGGACGCACGACATTGGTCATTGCTCACCGGCTATCGACGATCGAACGGGCCGACCTGATCCTGGTCATGGATCGCGGACATATCGTCGAGCGCGGCACGCATACCGAACTACTTGCCGCTGGCGGGTATTACGCGAAGCTGCACACGATACAGTTCGGAAACGAGGAAGCCGGGGAGGAATGACCACCCCGGCGCTTCGCGCCACCCCTCCTCGGAGGGGAATTTACCCCTGCCTTTCGGGCACCCCGTTCAGCCCTGTTCCCCGCCAAGCGTTTCGATCAATGCCGGTAGCAGACGCACGAGTTCGCCGGTCATCAGGGCAAATTCCGCATCGAACAAGGCTTCGGCATCCTCTTCGTTACCGAGTTCTTCCCGCACGGTGCCGAGAAAATCGAGGCGTTTGAGTTCAAGCTTTTCGGTCAGCACAAAACTTATACGATCATTGAACGTCAGCGCCAGACGCGTGGGCAGCTTTCCGGCGGCGAGGTGATTCCTGATTTCGCCGCCATCGAGCGGATGATGGGCGTAACGCACCGTTGCCTTTTCTTCGCTGACCGAACGCAGTTCACAATCCTGATCGACAGTAAAACCTGCGGGCGCTTCACCTGCCAGCCAATCGGCCATTGCCGACTCGGGCGAGCGGGCGGTACGTACCAGCTTGAGCGGAAAATCATCGAGCGTTCGCCGCAGGCATTCGAGTACCTCTTCAGCGCGCGCCATGCTCGACGTATCGATTCCGAGCCATCCATCCACCGGATCGATCCACACCCAGGTGCGACGGCGGTAAGTAAAGGCGCGCGGCAGCAATTCCTGAACGATCTGTTCATGCAGTTCTTTCATCTGCCTGCGGCCGAGCTTGTAACCCTGCCTTTCGGCAAGCGCCTCCGCGCGGGTCTCCGCCTCCTGACGAACCACGGAACCCGGCAGCAGGCGCGATTCCACGCCAAACGCAATCAACCACTGCTGACCGACAGTGTGTAACAGAAGATCGTTGCCGAGAGGCGATACCCAGCCACGCGACTCCATATCCTGACTGCCGCAAGATTGAAGCGGATGCTTGTCAAGGCTTGCTTCGAGCTGCGAGGAAGTAACTTTCCACCCTGAGGGGAGACGGTAAAACAGAAGGTTCTTGAACCACATGAAGCGACACGAAAGAAAAAGAAAGGATTTTAAAGGTTTTTGACCTGTATACGAAAGTTTTTATGTTTATGAAATAAGGATTATCGGTTTCATTTGGTTGTTTTTATTAGTGTTTTTTTTTAAAAGAGAAAAGAATGTATACAAAAGCCTGTTTTCTGTGGATAAATCTTGTTTCTATTGATATTTGGATGCTTTTGAGCTTTGGCAAGGTTGTTGATAAGCGCTCCGGACTCATGTGCAGGAAAATGTATATTTTTCGAGACTCTCCACAAAAAATGCTTTGTCCACACAACTTCCCCGGTTTATTCACTGACTTGTTCAGGTGATGTGTATGGCTGCTTCCTCTGACCAGGCGAAATGGGAAATCTTTTGTCAGGTTGTGGATAACTATGGGGATATCGGCGTGTGTTGGCGGCTGGCGCGCGCGCTGGCCATTGAATACGGAGTTGATGTCCGGCTTTGGGTCGACGACTGGAAAACCTTCTCCAAGCTATGCCTTCAGCCTGTCTGGGATGGAGCAAGGGTCAGCGGGGTCGAACTGCGGCACTGGACGAACCCCTTTCCGGTGGAGGAGCCTGCCGATGTGGTCATCGAAGCGTTCGGCTGCCATCTGCCGGAAGAGCACGAACGGGCGATGGCGAAAAAACCGCCAATATGGATCAACCTCGAATACCTGTCCGCAGAAAGCTGGGTGGTTGAATGCCATAAGCTGTCTTCGCCGCATCCAGGGTTGCCGCTTACAAAGACCTTCTTTTTTCCAGGATTCGTAGAGGGTACGGGCGGTTTGATCCTGGAAAGGGGGCTTCTGGATAGGCGCGACCAACTACTGAGAAGCCGCGCCGATTGGCTGCGCGCGCTCACGCCGCTTCATGCGGACGCCCTCGTGGTATCACTGTTCTGTTACGAACCTTGCGGGCTTGCGGGTTTGTTGCATTGCTGGGAGCAGGAAACGCGTCCCGTGTTGCTGCTGGCGCCCGAAGGCCGCTCACTGGCCGGGGTGGAGGCTGCGCTCGGCATGAATCTGCCGGTTGGCGAGCAAGTACAGCGCGGCGCGTTGCGTATCGTTGCCTTGCCATTCACGGATCAGGACGGCTTTGATGCATTGTTGTGGCATTGCGACCTCAATCTGGTGCGGGGCGAGGATTCCTTTGTCCGGGCGCAATGGGCGGCGCGGCCCTTCGTGTGGAACATCTACCCGCAAGAGAACGATGCACATTTCACCAAGCTCGAAGCTTTTCTCGCACTGTACTGCACCGGCTTGCGGGAAGAAGCTGCCAGGACGATGGCCACATTCTGGCGAGCCTGGAACGGACGTGGAGACGCGGCAGAAGCCTGGCCAGCCTTCGCGCAAGCCTTGCCGGAACTGGAACGACACGCGCAAAACTGGCGCACTTCCCTGGCTGCGCGGCCCAGCCTCGTGACGACGCTCTGGCAATTTGTCGACACATCATTGAAAAATTTGGATAAAATCCCGCCTCTTTAAAATTTTGGTGGGCGGCTCAACGCCCAAGGGCCTCACAGCATGAAAACCGCGCAAGAACTCCGCTCCGGCAACGTCATCATGGTTGGCAACGATCCGTTGATCGTGCAAAAAGCCGAATACAACAAATCGGGCCGCAACGCCGCCGTAGTGAAGATGAAGTTCAAGAACCTGCTCACCGGCACGCCTGCGGAAGCGGTGTACAAGGCCGATGACAAGTTCGAGATCGTCATCCTCGACCGCAAGGAAGTGAGCTACTCCTACTTTGCCGACCCGATGTACGTGTTCATGGATGCCGAGTACAACCAGTACGAGGTTGAAGCGGAAAACATGACCGATGCTCTCAAGTACCTCGAAGACGGTCTGGCCTGCGAAGTGGTGTTCTACAACGGCAAGGCGATCTCGGTGGAACTGCCCAACAGCGTCGTGCGTGAAGTCACCTACACCGAACCGGCGGTCAAGGGCGACACTTCCGGCAAGGTCATGAAACCGGCGCGAATTGCCACCGGGTTTGAATTGCAGGTTCCCGCTTTCGTTGAAATCGGCGACAAGATCGAAATCGACACCCGCACCGACGAGTATCGCAACCGCGTGAAGTAAGTCTCTGTATTTCCCCTCTCCCCTTGTGGGAGAGGGGTTGGGGGAGAGGGGGAAAATGACCGCCTTTTCCCCCTCTCCCGCCCCTTTGGGGCACCCTCCCCCGCGAGGGGGGAGGGGAAAACCGCTCCGTTCGCCATGTCCAACGACGATCTCCGCGCCGACCACATCCGCATTTTCGGCGCGTGCCAGAACAACCTGCGCAACCTGTCGCTGGATCTGCCGCTGAATCGCCTTCTGGTCGTCACCGGCGTATCCGGCTCCGGCAAATCCTCATTGGTGTTCGACACCCTCTACGCCGAAGGACAACGCCGGTACGTCGAAACCTTTTCGCCCTACGCGCGACAGTTCCTGGAGCGCATGGACAAACCCCGCGTCGAGCGTATCGAAGGCGTGCCGCCGGCCATTGCCATCGACCAGTCCGGGCAGGTGCGCACCTCGCGCTCCACCGTGGGCACCATGACCGAGCTGGCCGACTACTTCAAGCTGCTTTACGCCCGCGCCGCCCGTCTGCATTGCCGGGGTTGCGGCAGGCCGGTACGGCGCGACACCCCGGCGAGCATCGCCGCCGATCTCGCCGGGCGCGCTGCCGCAGCAAACGATCCCCGGCTGGCAATCTGCTTTCCCCTCACCGTCCCCGGAAATTTCACCGCCGAAGAAGTGACCGCGCTGCTTGCCGCCCAGGGATATACCCGCGTGCATGCGCGTCAGGCGGGCGCGGAGGGAGACGTGCTGCAAGTCGTGCAGGATCGTTTCCGGCTGGCTTCAGCCGATCCGGGCCGCGTTGCCGAGGCGCTGGAAGCCGCCCTGCAACGAGGGCAGGGCCGACTCACGGTTTTCGCCGGGGAAGGTGACGAAGCATGGTCCTATTCCACCGGGCTGCACTGCGCCGAATGCGACATCGATTACTTTGACCCGACGCCGGGCCTCTTCTCGTTCAATTCCCCCATCGGCGCGTGCGAAACCTGCCGGGGATTCGGACGGGTGATCGGGGTGGATTTCAGCCTTGCCGTGCCCGATGAATCGAAAACCCTGGCCGAAGGCGCGGTCAAACCCTGGCAGACGCAAAGTTTCCGCGAATGTCAGGACGATCTGATGCGCATGGCGCCGGAACATGGCGTCGACGTCCACATTCCTTTCCGTGACCTGCCGTTTGAACACCGTCGCTGGGTGCTCGAAGGCGACGAAAAATGGAAAAGCTGGGCTTCTTCCTGGCCGCGTTACTGGTACGGAGTGCGGCATTTCTTCGACTGGCTGGAAAGCAAGTCCTACAAGATGCACATTCGGGTATTGCTGTCGCGCTACCGCAGCTACACCGAATGCCCGGCCTGCCACGGTGCGCGGCTCAAGCCCGATGCCCTGCTGTGGCGGCTTCCGATGGACGATGCGGATGAGCGGGGATTGGCCATTCACGAACTGATGGCGCTGCCGGTGGCGAGGCTGCGCGAATACTTGACTCCCTCCCCCGCTTGCGGGGGAAGAAAGCCGACTCCCTCCCCCGCTTGCGAGGGAAGAAAGCAGACTCCCTCCCCCGCTTGCGGGGGAGGGTTGGGGTGGGGGCAATTTGGGCGGGAGCATTCAGCGGCGTTTTCCCCCCATCCCAGCCTTCCCCCGCAAGCGGGGGAAGGAGTAAAGCAAGCGGGGGAAGGAGTAAAACCAGATGAAGCTGCTTCCCTGGTGCTCAACGAGATCCGCAGCCGGCTCGATTACCTCGCCGATGTGGGCCTTGGCTACCTGACCCTCGATCGTCAATCGCGCACGCTCTCCGGCGGCGAGGTGCAACGGATCAACCTCACCGGCGCGCTGGGGGCTTCGCTCGTCAACACCCTTTTCGTGCTCGACGAACCCTCGATCGGACTGCACCCACGCGACATTGGCCGCATCGTCAAAACGATGACGCGGCT
>Ga0209737_10003675_pt1 | contig 10712 bp, 9 predicted proteins | sample TergutCu122P3_FD_187284 | JGI IMG/M metagenome (GOLD analysis project Ga0209737, IMG submission 187284) | Cubitermes ugandensis P3 segment gut microbial communities from Kakamega Forest, Kenya - Cu122 P3 (SPAdes) (version 2) | ecosystem: Host-associated > Arthropoda: Insects > Digestive system >...
TTGGATATAGGTGTTTTGGGTTATATCGGTATAGTTTAACATAAGGAACACCCTCCCGAAGTTTGGTCCTTTCCTCCTGTGACACCCTGTATATAAATAAGATAGTTTAATGTTACCTTCCTGCTCTGTCTTGGTCTTCCAAAAATATCTGTCCTTTACTCTCTACCGACACACACGTGCCACATGCCCTGTCTACCTCATGTTCCAAGATCTCATTGCCCCAATAATTTGACAATCTTCCTCCAAACGCCACACGTTGTGCACTGTACCTTCAATTGCCGTTCCATCGGTCAAACGTGGCAATCGATAACTTCCAATTTGTTACCACTAACCTCCAAACATTTTATCTCGTTAAACGCTCTGTATTTCAGAGCCTTGAAAGTTTTGCGATTGTACCTGACGGCAGATTCAGTATATTTAATTTGGGCCTACATGACTTTCCGAAAGTTGGCCTCATAAATTCTGAGAGCTCAGAAAGCTCATTCATTACAACGTTGGTTGGATTATCGAGGAATCGGGGCTCGAATTCTTGCAGTAACATAGATTTTTCTCTTCTTCTCAGCATCCAAAACACCCACCGGTTAAAGCGTCCGGGATGTTAATCTGAACACTCGCATCCATCTATTGTCGAGATCAAGACTGTGTGGCTGTGTAAGCCTAATTCTAATTTCCCGTACGACTTCTTGGTCTATTAACTGGCATTTGCCTTCTGTAGCGTATAATTTTCTTTAACATTTCTATTGTCTTTGCGAAAAAAAATTTAGAAATTCTTTAAGACATCCAACACAGGGAAAAATTTTAGAAACCACATAATGAGTTCATACACTGAAAAGTCTCGAAAGTTAGTTGCAACAATAGAGTATAACTCCACTTATCCCAACGCTGATTATCCACATCGCCAATTATCCGGATGAGCTTGGCTCTTCGGGTAAATTTGTCGAGAACTCTACAAAACTAACTTGCCTTCAAATTACCGGTTATCGGATTAAGTACAGTACAGTGTTATGGCTTTTAGAACTTCAAATCAGGCGTGGTCGAAAGATTTATAAGCAGGTACAGACTGTAATAAAAGCCGAACTTCAAACTGCCAGTGTAGCCTATTTTCAAAGAAAAGTCCAATTATCTGGATTTTCTGCATATCCGGTTATTTCGCCGTCCCAATTAATCTGGATACGTGGAGTCCTACTGTACGTGTATTTAAAAATTTTATGATTTATATCTAACGATAGTGAGATGCTACGTTTGGAGCATAGCTACTTAAGGCGCTGAAACTAGGGCACTTCGGAAATTTTATCAGAAATACCTGGAAGTTTTTAAAATGTGGTGGTGGAAATGGATGGAAAAAATTGGTTAGACCGATATTTCGAATAATGGAGTATTACACAAAGACAAGAAGGACATGAACGTCCTACATAAAACGAAAAAGAGGAAAGATAAATTGTGAGTGGGACTTGCCTTATAAAACAAATTATTGAGGGAAGAGAAGTCGAGGAAGAATATGTAAGCAGCTACCGGTTGACCTTAAGGAAAAGAGAAGATACTTTAACTTAAACAGGAAGCACTAGATCGCACTCTCTGGACAACTCGCTTTGGAAAAAGATATGAACCTGTCGCAAAACAGACTAGGTAATGAATACATACCTTAAGAACCTGTTTTTGTCTATTGCAATACGAAGCAACAGATTAATAAGAATATAGATCTTGTATTCGCCCACCATTCGCGCACAGCGCACACACGCCTACACAACTTCGACATGCAAATTGAATAAGTGAAAATACGTACGTGTATGTCGTCCCAGCTGTCGGAAGACTCTACTCTCGCCAGTATCAAAAGATGCATAGCATGGAGAGATAATATAACTGAAGAGCTGCTGCATACAACGCGTACCTCATGCATCGATTTGTGTATCCCTTTGGGGCTAACTACCGACAAGCTTCTTTGATCTCTAACTCCACCAACACGTGTTAATTATGAGGGAAATTCTGTTGTAAAATTAAACAATAATAATTAAATTAGTTAAAAAAAAAGATCTAACAAAACTCATGTTTAGCAACTCCCGGATCTAGGCCAGGTGATTGCTGAGTTAATATATGTGGAAAATAAAACTATGACTATAATAATTAAACATGCCAAAAAAATGAAAGGAAATATCCGTAGAGCATAATACTATTGGCGAGTTCCATTCGTTGCTTTCCCCACGCATTATACTCGTACGTGTGAACATTTATAAAAAGATGTATTTTAACATACAGTGCAAGATTTCACCGTATCTTAGCAACAAATGTAAATCGATAATCAAGATATAATGGATACACTTCGATATACGACTGTTACAATAGAGCATGATTGACGCTCAGTGTTCCACTGCTTCTTCATTCTCAGCTCGGACTTCATGGACAACAGTTTATCTCAACTATAACGACCAATCATGGCGAGATATCCCAAAGTGCATTAAGTCTTCAAGCAAAGTGTCTGTTTTTTGGTCTGATTTTAACCACAATCGGGTTCAGTTGACACATGGTAATAAAAATTTTGAATATAACATTTCACAAAATTCTTCTCACTGGGAGTCGCTCTGTCCCATGCAGACTGACAGACACAGGCAGAGAAGAAGGCAGGCAGACAGACAGACAAACAGACACAGTGAATGTAACAGTTTCTTGCCGCCATTATTTGCGAATGTGTCTAAAAGGCTTGAAGTAGTGACGAAAAACTGTAATAAGTGACTGGCATGTCAGTTGGATGTTCTGATTAACAGCGCACAAGACGTGGCGGTAACCTGCCCACCTGCTGCATTTGAGTCATAATGCATTCCTTACGTTATCCAACGAGAGACAAATAGAAATAATACCCGAACAAAATGTGAAAACTCCATGAATAACGCCGTTTTCCGACATGGTTTCTACAATTATTATATGAGTAATTTACTACATTTTTACCTGTTATTTTTATGGTTGTAAAAGTGGGCCCCTCATTTACAGGAAAATACACAGTTCGTGGTGTTTTAAGATATACCAATCAGAATTTTTACCCTATCAGAATATTTGGATCTATGCTGGGGGGGGGAACAAGAGAATGGAGCAACCTGCATAATGAGGATGTTTATGTGTAATTGGCACATTTTAGCAAACATTCTTAGGGTGAAACACAACTTGAAAGGAGGGTTGAGGCATATAGAACGCACAGAAGATAAGCGAATACGTACAAAATTTTGGTACGAAATCTGAAGTGTAGATATTACTAGGGAAATTTGGATAAGACGATAATATTAAAACTGAAATCATAAACTGAAACCATCTGTATTGTAAGAGATCAGTAACAGGCTTCTGTGAGCGCTATTATGAAAATTCTGCCTTCATAGATTTTCCAGTAGTGCTACAGCCCCACTCAGACACAGACAGCCTCTTTTTGAGTTTTCTAGATCACAAGCAATTAGATAAACACACCCAGTAGGACTCCTCTGAACAAGTGATCATCTTATCGCAGAGTCACCTGCATACACAATACACAACATAAAAAAAGTCCATAACCCCGGCGGGATTCAAACCCGCGATCCCAGCAATCTAGCTCCCGCAGACATACACCTTAGACCGCATGACCACCGGGATCGACTGTGTCTTCACATAAGGAAGGGGAATTTTTGAATAAGTGAGCGGCTGTTAGCTTTCCAGGAATTACTCATCCCATTGATATTGGTTGGCAATGACTCGGCTTTGCATGCTATTAATGAAATGTTTTATTCAGTGGGTGACCACGAAAACTTGTCTTTTGGGGTACGACGCTGTGTACGTGTTAAAGAAATGCCGACGTTAGGAGTAACTTCAGAAACTTCTTAGCAAACTACACGTCGTCACATTCCAAAAAGATATCCATATTCAAAAATCATTCTATATATAATATCAAAGCAGCAAGTGAGACATAACTCGTCTAACGCAGTGTCCGTCCACTGCACTAAAACACTGTACCTAGTTCTGCTATAAATGGCGAAACCCTTGACTGCCACAAGTACATTATGCAATACACTATTATTGGATAGCTGAGTAGTCCTGGATTAGGCTCCAACTGTTGTTACTAATCTTGTAACTGAATTCCATTCAATTCGTCATTATCAATACACTAGCACAGCACTCAAAGCCTAATCACAGAGATAGCATAGGAACGTACGAGAAAATATATCAAACAACAGCTAGCAAACGAATACACATAGAAAAGAGGTAATAAAGACAAATAACATCAGGTAGCAAACTGCGTGAATGATATTAGGAATTTTAAATTAACAGAGACCATTAAACCATTTAGTGCAGAGGTTAAGAACGAGTGGACCTATGACTCCATTCCCTCTTCATGCCTTCATGGTGAGTATAGGGAAAAATCTTCATTTTTTTCTTTTAAATTAAATATGATTATCTGAGATCATTTCTTCCTATATGTATCGATATTTCGAAAATATTTAATTTTTTTGACGTGCAGACTTGGCAGCGCAGGACAAATTAAAAAACCAGCACGAACACGTGAGTACACAAATATACAGGTACAGAACAAACACACAACAAAAAAACAAATCAGACAAAGGAAATGTAAGTGCAAATGTTGACTTTACTACTACTACTACTACTACTACTACTACTACAATTACTGCTGTTACTACTACTACTACTACTAGAAATAATAATAACAATAATTTATTAACTAGCTAAGCGAATTGCCAAGTGGTCAACAAAATATTCACAAATTACAAAAGAAAGAACAGGACACACGCGAAACAAACACAAATGAAACAAATATAAGATTTACATCAATAACAGAGTAAGAAGCATGAAAGATAAAGTTCACCCTAGAACAGACCACGAAAGTCCAGAGGGTGACAAGATGTATAGCTCTACTCTCTTTTAAACTCGGCGCTAGAAGGAGTGGGTGGTCAACGCCACGCCACGGCCGCTTTACCCCCGGGAAAGGCGCGGTACCTATTGTATAGGAGGCTGGGCGAGCCCCAAGGCCGGTCTGGACAGGTCCTGAAAACCTCGCCCACACAGGGATTCGTTCCCCGGAGCCTCCAGCCCGTAGCAAGTCACTACATCGACTGCGCTATTGCGGCCTACAGGAAGCACTGTTATGTAAATATTAATAGTGGTGATAATGATGAAAAGAGAAAATAATATAAATGTTCATATTTTATGCCAGGAGTATACAAACTTCCCAAAATTCTAGGGGCCACATCACATTTACAGGCGCCAGAAAGGTGACATGAAATAAGTTCCACACCGTGGATCCACAAATATTAGCCGCCAGTCTGAATAATTTAGTTGCCACGGCGACCTGGTGCCTAGGATTTGCGTTCACTTGCTTCAGGCACAATGCCAGTTGCACCTAAGTTGCTGTTCCATCTTTTGCACATGTCATAAATCTCACTTAACAAGAGGCTGGCATTTCAATGTTTCACCGTGCGTTTTTCAATTCAATAATTGATAAACACCAACACATGCACTTTTTCACATTCAACACTGTATTAGTCTAAAATATTAATTTCAACGTTAAAATACATAAAAATATTTAAAGGTACTCCGACATGTTTCGATCTTAACAGATCATCATCAGGGAGTAGGCCTGTACCGCGTTAAAGTTACTGTATAATTTAAAATTGTTTAAAACCAGAATTTTAAAATTCTGACGATCAGTCCCGGTGTTGTGGCAGCAATACATGTAGTGGGTAAACGTTTAAACAATTTTAAATTATTCAGTAACTTTAACAAGGTACAGGCCTACTCCCTGATGATGATCTGTTAAGACTGAAGCATGTCGGAGTACCTTTAAATATTTTTATATATTGTAACATTGAAAATTAACATTTTAGATTAATACAGTGTTGAATGTGAAAAAGTGCATGTGTTGGTGTTTATCAATTATTGAATACTCTTTGTACTGTTTACATTTATTTGTGATTCAAACAAGTACCACGCACAAGTGCATGTCTCACATGTGGTATTTCTGTTGAAGTACATGGTCAGACTCTAGTGTGCAGTGTATTCACATAAGAAAGAAAATTACACTTGCTATATTGTTTTGTACTCATCTGTAATGGCTCCAGGAAAAATGAAAATTGTTATTATGCCACACAAACTCCCGTTGTAAGAATTCACAATGACTGGCAAAAAGCAACTAATTTTGTTTCCTAACAAACCCTTCCTCCAAACAATAATGATATTGTCAAGTACCAGGCTAGAATGCCTATCACGAAGGCTGTACAGTACAATATATGGACTACCATCTATTACTCCATCACTGGGGTCATTGGTTTGAGTCTCACTTACGACATATATGTGTTTTGGTCTGTATTGTCCTCTACTGGTATGGGCCTAGCAACAGCCAATCTCTCATAAAAGGTATCCTAACAAATGTCCACAAATGGGATCCTAAAACCTGGAAAACTGGAGACCATAAGCCACACACGTCAGTAGCACAATCAACAGGGATACAATTTTATCAGAATGTTAGTAACATGGTTACTGCGTACTATACATAGAAATGTGCCAAGATTACATAAGGTGCTTTGAACTCTCAACTGTAAAAATCTCAGACAGTCTTTGTGAACATTCTACAGGGTATACATGAAATATGTATACATTCTGAAATGCAATGAACTGATGACAGTACAATTTTACAGTGCCTTTACTTTCACATTAAATATGTATTTTTTATCAAATGTCTAACATGAGCAAACATTCATTTAGCTTAGTTTCATTAAAAAAAGATAACAAGAAAATAAAGGAATAAAGAAAGAAAGCAGTCACATCTGTACACCTCTCCCTCTTTGTAACAACTTTATCAAAAGCCCTTACAAAATTCATGTCCCTAATAATTACAGTATGGTGGCAAAAGTAACAGTTATAAACAGAGCATCCAATTAATATGGGACATTTATTTTTATACAATATGAAATTTGAAGAAAATATATAAACTTTGATACTACTTTCCTTATAAATATAAAATATTACAACAGGCAATGCATTTCTCCACTTCATTACATTAAAAACTTACATGTTGAAAATACAAATACATTAAGTACATAAATATACCAAGTTTCTTCTTGGGTAACTTCCTCATAAAATTAAAACTAGGGAAAATGTTACCAGCAAAGGTCAACATAAATCTTAAAGTAACAGAATTTAATGCCACTCACACTCGTAAATGTGTGTGTGCTCTCACCATATACCGATTATGAATCACGAGGTCACTTTATCATGCTGTGGAAGGATCAACTGTGTAAAAAATACATAATTTTCATACAAACCATCATATTTGGCAATATCATCATCTGTATCATCCTTCTTAGCCTCTGACAAAACCCACTTCTTGTTGAACTGATTTATGTCATCAAAATGTTCCGCGAAGTAGACATTGCCTGATGGTGTAGGACTTCGGTAACTAATATCTTCTACAACAGGGTCCTGCTGAAAAATTTGACGATTCCAATATATTTTGTGGGAACATTAAACAATACAAGAAATGTGGTAAAACATTCCACGCCTAGTTTTCTCAGACTGAGCACTTCAGGTCAGAGGTACAGACTGGGTAGGTGACAGCAAATACACGTGAAGCTTGGTGACAGTCAGTTCCAAAAATGATACGAGTGCATATGGCCATTTTATTTATTTATTCTTGATGTATTTAAGGACAACCTCAATGGCTCAGGCTCAGGTTACAGCATCCAATGGCATGATTAGTGAGTAAGGAATTGGGAAAGGATGCGAAATGAAGTAGTCGTAGAATATCAAGGTTCTGAGGAAAATAACAAAAACATCAGTCTGGACAGCCAGTCTCAGGACCAGATTATAACCTTGTATCTGTTAAACGTACAGCTTCAATTCTAACTACTCAATTGTGACATCTATAAATTTCTTACCTCTGTAATTCATCATAAGATATGACCTCAATGGATAACTGAATTACACTCAACTGCTAAGGTCATATAGCACTCGTGATAGATGACCGAATGAGTAAAGAGCACTGGCACAATGATAATGATGGAAAAATCAAAGTATATGGGGGGGAAAAATCCCTGTCCACATGCTGCTCTGTGCATCACAAATTCCCAATGGGCTGACATGGGATTGAAACTGGGCTGATTACTGACACATGTGACAAGCAAAATACACTTAATTAGTTAAAGTGTACTGATTGAAAAAAAACAATAACCAAATCACAAAATGAGACTTGGGCACATCATGAATCATCCTAATCTCCAGTTTTACCAATCTGAAACAGCATTAAGAAGAAAAAAACTACATGAATGGCTGCAGTAAATAATAAGCTTTCAAACTAAATCTGCTCACTCTGCAAGCAGTCAAATGCAGGATGGTAGAATGGGGTTTAATAAAGCAAGCTGAAAAAATACAAAGACCTGCTTCCATGACACTTTATTCGCTGCCAATTCTACATGAAGTTATTTGGGATTACACTAAAGACTTCACAATGAGAAATCACCACCCAACTGTCTGAACAGTGGCTATTTATCAGAATGCATCATGGATGCTCAAGAAAGTTTTTAGGTTTTTGCAACAGTATAGCTTGTGATTACATCTGTCCGGGATATGATGCCGTGCCAATGGGCAGCAGTTAGTTCCCAATGTTTGAAGGGGTCATAGTGCCCTAATCTTGAAGCATCCACATATCCTACAACCTAGTCCATGTCTGAGTCTGCTTGGTCCTCATGATGGGAGCACCCTGATCGTTCAAAATGTCAGGGAACACTCAAGCAACAACACATCATCATATCCCAGATGCTGACAGGGTAAATGGCACTACTGTCATCTACCCCATACGCCACCATTCTTAACTTCATCCCTCAACCAAGTCTCACAAATGTATGTGTCATTTGTTACTTGTGAGACAAACATCAGACACTTTAACACTGCTCCACACATACAAAGACTCAAAGCTTAACCTTAAAGTGTAACAATAATCTATACACACACACACTCAAAGCCTTACCTATACCTACACAAAACCCACAGCCTCAGTTTGGTTCACATGCACATGCACGCATTCATATTTTTGCACCACATTAGACCATAGGCCTCCTGAACTGTGACCTTAAGGCACATTTGCAAATGTCACATACTGCACAACTCCTAACAGTTTGCAACCCTACTGGATATGACCTACGTAACTTGCAACAATGCACACTACCTGTACGTTAACGTTTCAGTCGCACATGTTGCTTATCTTACAAGTTAACAGGCTTTAGAATAAGCATATGGACTACTGTGGGCTGGTTCTAAAGAGGTATCTGTGAATCAATACTTACTGCTTCGGTTTCCACAACAACATCATCATCATCATATTCATCTTCACTCTCCGATTGACCCAGAGTGACCAAACACAAGAAAACGACACCTATAATGAAGAAGCTCAGAAGCCTTTTGTCCATTGTTTGCAAATAGTCTTATGTGACTTCAAAACTCCTGAAATATCAAAATACAATTAGGCCCATTGTAATAACCTCCACTCCGGTTTTAAAATTTATCACACAGCTGACCATAATGCAGTCGGCACCGAACTAAAACCGTGCTGATGCACCTGGAAGGCATAGAGAAGTATGTGTACCTCTGTCACCATCACACACTGTGTTCCACCAACATTTCATTGATTTGTTGAATGACTAACACATACAATCCAATTACACGTTACCTATGGTTAGATGGAATGTCACGCTGCTCCAGGTATATCGAATTCGCTTTGCCTAACACACAATGGTCGTACTTCCACAATAATGACTTATAAATCACGTTTATTTGGTTTAACATGCATTAAACATGCATAACCGACTTCACAACTTCCTCATTATTCGAGCCTTCTAGACATCCCCCTACCGGTTTCGTTTCTCTAGCCAGCCAATCAAGAACAAACAGTTGGCCATTTACGTGTTGCCACACGTTTACAGTTGACGAAGATATAATGTCTCTAAATATAACAACATATAGCGTTTATTAGGTAGCGAAACTACAGACATCATGCAAAATGATACATTGTCACAAGGCAGGAATGAATTATGACTAAACAAAAATAATCATGGTCATAATTATATTACCCAAAATTGGCAACGTTGAATTACAATTCTGGACCGAATATGAAAAGTAAGATTATGTTTGCAAGCGCGTTAATACAGTCACACTACGGCAATTTAATAATTAATAGTTGTCCACCTTTATCCACTTAATATAACCTAAATTATGCACGTCAGTATGCAAACAGTTATTACGTCATAACAAAACACATTCAGTATGCGATGTGGCAATGGAGAGGCGTGCTGTAGTTGTTAAATGCTGTAAATAGTCTGCCAAGTACAATTTATGGGACCATAACATTTGTTTATTTCTGTTTTTTTTTTACATTTTTATTTCGTTTTAATTAGAAACATTAAATATGTCTGTGGAAACAGATATTAATGTGTTCACACTGAATTGTTGGTAGGTGCATGTTCACTGTTTCAGAATTTTGACAGTTGACACCTAAAACCCACTGGGCTTCCAACCAGAAAGAGTAATTTTCTGGCATACGAAGATATCTTACGGTACGAGTGTCCCTCACCTCTCTGGACGTTTTTTGCTTTCGCATTTTTAAAACAAAGTTTGTTCAAATTGTTACCATCTGTTCAGTGACAAAGTTGAGATTCAGTCATTGTTACTAGAAATAATTTTCTTGATTCTACTAT
>Ga0209737_10003676_pt1 | contig 10710 bp, 12 predicted proteins | sample TergutCu122P3_FD_187284 | JGI IMG/M metagenome (GOLD analysis project Ga0209737, IMG submission 187284) | Cubitermes ugandensis P3 segment gut microbial communities from Kakamega Forest, Kenya - Cu122 P3 (SPAdes) (version 2) | ecosystem: Host-associated > Arthropoda: Insects > Digestive system...
AACACTTCCTTATTGCCAAGCATTTTAATGTTCAGGAAGAGATTGAAGAGTTGACCAAAGAGACCATTAAAGGAAATATTCCATTTGTAGAAAGTTTTATTCGCCGTGTGATGATTCTTGGAAAATTGCCGGTTTCGGAGGTAGCCGAATTGCTTGAAAAAGTGAGACTTCATCAAGATATTTTTGCTTTTATACAGGCACACCCTCAAAGTTGTGCCATAGCCACAGGAAATTTAGAATGCTGGGTGGATAGATTGCTGAAAAAGTTTGATTGTGATTCGTTTTGCTCAGATTCTGTAGTAGAAAACAACGAGGTGGTAAAACTTACAAAAATATTACGTAAAGAATTGGTGGTTGAAAAGTATCAACAAGAGGGTTATCAGGTTGTATTTATTGGAGATGGGAACAACGATTTGGAGGCGATGCGAATTGCTGATATAGCCATTGCTGTGGGGATGGTTCACTTTCCGTCCAAAAGCATTTTGCCGATATCTAACTATTTAATTTTTAATGAAAAAACACTATGTCGGCAACTAAATCAGTTATTATAAGTTGTGCAGGAATTGGTTCTCGCTTAGGATTGGGGCAAACCAAAGCACTGATAAATATTAATGGAAAATCATTAATTGCGTGGCAATTAGAATCTTTTAAAGAGGTGGAGGATTTGCGAATTGTTATCGGGTATCAGGCAAATGATGTGGTGGAAGAGGTGTTGCGCTACCGAAACGACGTGGTTTTTGTGTTTAACCATCGCTACTTTGAAACAAAAACCGGAGCAAGTCTTTATCTTGGTGCTCAACATGCAAACGATTTAATTATTGCCTGGGATGGCGATTTGCTTGTTCATCCTGATGATGTAAAAACAATATTGAACGTTGATTTTGAATTTATAGGATGTGCAGATAAGACTTCCGAAGAAGCAGTTTATGTTAGCACAAATGAGAATGGTGAAGTTATTTCATTCTCAAGAAAAGATGGGGATTATGAATGGACAGGACCAGCCTGTATTAAACGTGATAAACTCAGTTATTCTTCCGGCCATGTGTTTAATCAATTAGAACCTCATCTTCCCATTAAAGGATTAAAGGTTCGTGCTTACGATATAGACACATATCAAGACTACTTAAACGTTACAAATATTGTAAAAACATGGTTAGAGTAAATTTTCTCAAATAAAAAAACATCTCATGAAAGAAGCATTAGATTATTTTTCAAAAATGTCCAAAAGGCAAGACGTTACCCCCACTTCTGTAAAAAACATTGCAGCAAATGATTTTACTGATTACGATGCAGAATTTATTCTTAGATATTGTAACTCAAAAACTAAAATATTAGACTTAGCAAGTGGTAGTGGTTTAACTATAAACAAAATTTATCAGCAAGTTGGGAAAATAACCGCAGTTGAACCGTTTGAAAGTTTTACAAAATTTATTGTTAGAAGTCCAAATGTTGAAATATATAACAAAACTCTTTCGGACTTTGAACCCAAGGAAGAATATGATATACTATCCTTTTTTGGTATTATGCAATTCTTCACCGAAGATGAAGCGTTAAAAATCTATAGAAAATACAATTCTGCACTTAAAAGCGATGGAAAAATTATTATTAAAAATCAATTTGGGGTAAACGAAGATGTTATTGTTTCCGGTTACTCTGAGGAACTGAAAACAGAGTATTTTTCTCATTATCGCCATCTTGATAAAGAAATTTTTTTGTTAATAAAAGCAGGATATTGCAATGTCAAAATATTTGACATCTATCCGCCTGAATGTAATCGTTGGAAGAACACACATTTTTACGCTATTGTTGCTGAAAAATCATAATTTTCCACCATGTCCGAAGATTTTTCAAAATATAACGGGGAAGGCACAATGCTTCGAAAGGCGCAGTTAAGGATGCTTGACATCTTGGTTGAGATAGATAAGATTTGCAGAAAACATAACATAAACTATTATCTTGATGGGGGAACTTTATTGGGCGCGGTTCGGCACAAAGGTTTTATTCCCTGGGATGATGATGTTGATATTATTGTTTTTAAGAAAGATTACAAAAAATTGAGCAAAATATTAATTGCAGAACTTCCGGAACAGTTTTATTTTTCTGACAGGACAACCAATAAACACCATATATACGGTTTTGGAAAAGTGAAAGATAGAAACTCTGTTGTAGAAGATGTTATTTTTGATAAATCAGAAAATCAAGGAGTATATGTTGATATCTTTACTTGTTCCTATTCTTATTCGAGTAGATTTAGGAAATTTGTTAATTTTTTTCATCGTAGAGTGCATAGAGAATTATTTTTAAAAGGAGATGCTTTGTGTAAATCAAAATTTAGAAAGGGTATTAATTTTGCAATTGCTGCTGCCTCCTCTCCATTTGTTTATTCACTGGTTATTTTTCATAAAATATTAGCCGCTATGAAAAACAAACGATTGCTCTCTTATGATTTAATTAGTACTCATGTTACTTACCCGGAAGATGTTTTTTCCCCCCCAAATGAAATTGAATTTGAAGGCAAAATGTTTCTCTGTGTAAATAACACCGACAAATATCTAAGTATTCTATACGGAAACTATATGCAAATTCCCCCAGAAGAAAAAAGAGCCCCCCACGCCACAAAAATAGAAATCTACGACTAAATACAAATAACACAATTTGATAATTTTTTTTGTAAAAAATGTGTATTTTCGCCGTCATTATTTGTAAAAAATGTGTATTTGATAACAGTAATATTAGTAAAAAATGTACAGAGAAAGAATTAATGAATTGAAAAATTGGAAATTAAAGCCAAATAAGAAGCCTCTTGTTTTTTTAGGGGCTCGACAGGTTGGAAAAACTTGGCTTTTGCAAGAATTTGGCAAAAGTGAATATCAACAAATGGTTTATGTTAACTTTGAAGACAAAGATGCTCCCAAAGATATTTTTCAGGAAGATTTTAATATTGACAGAATTATTACTTTGTTAAATGCTTATGCCGGAATCAAAATTACGCCGGAAGATACGTTGCTTATTTTTGATGAAATTCAAGCTGCTCCTCAAGGCATCACATCATTAAAATATTTCTACGAAAAAGCCCCTCAATATCAAGTCATTGCAGCGGGTTCGCTTTTGGGTATAAATATTCATCCAAATGAATCGTTTCCTGTTGGGAAAGTAGAATTTTTAACACTTTATCCGCTCAGTTTCTCAGAATTTTTGTTAGCCCTGGGAGAGGCAGGAATAGTTGAACTTATTGAAAAAAAAGAATGGGAACTGCTCAACGCATTTAATGCCAAATTTATAAACTACCTCAGGTACTATTTTTTTGTAGGCGGAATGCCGGAAGCCGTACTCAGTTTTTCCCAAAATAGAGATTGGAGCGAGGTACGCCAAATACAAAATGATATTTTAAAATCTTACGAAAACGATTTTTCTAAACATGCACCTAAAGATATTTTACCACGAATAAATTTGGTTTGGAAAACTATTCCGGCACAATTAGCAAAAGAGAATAGAAAATTCTTTTATGGAGTTATTAAGGAAGGTGCACGTGCCAGAGAATTTGAAATAGCCATACAGTGGCTCATTGATTCCGGATTGCTTCATAAAGTTTACAGCGTTTCAAAACCCGCGCTTCCGCTTGTTGCCTATCGCGAATTGTCGGCGTTTAAAATTTATCACAACGATACCGGATTACTTGCTGCAATGTCAAATCTAAGTGCAAAAACATTGCTCAATGGAAATACCGTGTTTACAGAATTTAAAGGGGCATTAGCGGAGCAATTTGTATTTCAACAACTTCTACTAAACGAAAAACTATCCATTCACTATTACCAAATCAATAATAGATTAGAAATTGACTTTGTTTTGCAGAATGAGGATGATAAAATAATACCTCTTGAGGTAAAATCGGGTGAAAATGTGGAAGCCAAAAGCCTCAAACTATACTGCGAAAAATTTCAACCTCAAAAGGCGATTCGTACTTCTTTAGTAAACTATCGGCAAGAGAATTGGTTAACAAATGTGCCTTTATATCTTATTGGAAAATATTTTGAAGAAAAATCAAATTTTCAAGAAATAAGCGTTTTCTGAAATATCGATTATTTTTGCACCTCTAATAAAAAACATAAACTATGGATTTAATTTAAAGTTAATATGAATTTTAAACAAAAATCAGAATTGGCATATCGGCAAATTAAAAAGTTTGGATGTAACTTATCTTCACTTTTGTTTATTTTGAAACTTTTTTTGAAGAAAAAAGGAAGTATAATTCATTATGTATCAAAAAAATATAAAAATCAGGTCTGTTTGAGAAATAACACTTCGGATATTCCGGTGTATGATGAAGTGTTGCTAAAAGAGGATTATCGGATTGATGTTCCAATACATCCAAGCACCATTTTAGATTGTGGCGCAAATATAGGACTGACCACTGTTTATTTTAACAATAAATTCCCTGATGCCAAAATTATTTGCATCGAACCCGAATCTTCAAATTATGAAATGCTACGGGAAAACGTAGGTCAACACAAAAATATCGTAACTTATCAAGCAGGAATTTGGAATAAATCAACCTACTTAACTATTGAAAACGAACAGGCTGAAAAATACGCCTTTACAGTGCGCGAAACCAGTGAGATTACAAAAGAGACCGTTCGGGCAATTTCAATACCCGATGTTATGAAAGAAAACCAATGGGAAACCATTGATATTCTAAAAATTGATATTGAAGGAGCAGAAAAAGAACTCTTTGCATCGAATTATGATAATTGGTTGCCCAAAACAAAACTTATTATCATAGAACTGCACGATAGAATGAAACCCGGATGCTCTAAAACTTTTTTTAATGCACTTGCCCACTATAATTTTGAAATGGCTGTGCGAGGTGAAAATATTTTTTGCCTCTTAAAACATTAGAATTATTAAATCTCTGAAAAAAAAGAATGATATTATGCTCCCTCCCCTCATCTCCGTCCTGATGCCCGCCTACAATGCCGAAAAATATATCGGAGAAGCCATTACAAGCGTTCTAAATCAAACTTTTACAGACTTTGAACTTGTTGTGATTAACGATGGCTCTACCGATAATACCGAAGAGATAATTCTATCGTTTAAAGATGAACGGATTCGTTATGTTATAAATGAGAGCAATCTAAAACTTATAGCAACACTCAACAAAGGTATTGATTTGGCACTTGGAAAATATATTGCCCGAATAGATGCCGATGATATTTGTTTGCTAAATCGTTTTGAAAAACAAATTGCTTTTTTTGAAAAACATCCGGATTATGTGTTGTGCGGTTCGTGGGCACATTTAATAAATTCTCAAGGAGAAATGACCGGCCGGGTAAAATATATTGACACCCACAATCTTCTAAAGATTTCACTTTTGTTTACTGTTCCCCTTATCCATCCCAGCGTAATGGCTAAAACCGACATTCTTAAACAATTCAAATACAGTGCATCTGCCCTTCATACGGAAGATTTTGATTTATGGCTTCGTATCGTAAATGCCGGTTATAAAATTGCCAATATCCCGGAGTATCTAATAAAATACCGCTGGCACGATACAAACATTTCCGTTGAAAATGAAGCATTTCAAACCGAAAAAAAGTTTGAGTTGCTTAAACCTTATATCGAAAGTTTTATAGGCAGAGAAATTTTAAAAGAGGCGTTTGATTTGCATCAACTTTCATTTCGTTTGTACCATCTCGGAAGGAAAAAAGAGGTTTCAAATATAGATTTACAGAATGAAAAAAAATGGTTAGAATTTCTTTCTCGCAGAAACAAAGAGATAAATAAATATCATCAAGATGATTTTGATGCTTTTCTTTGGAGCAGATGGTTGGTGTGTTGCATTGCTATGAGGAAATTTTTATCCGTTTTTACCATTCGTTTGGCGTGGTTTAAACTCAATGTGATTTATAAAACTATTAAATTGTTGATATATAAATAAATATCCTATGCTTAGTATCATCATATGCACCTACAACCGAGATAAATATATCTACAACCTCCTGAAAAGTCTGGCACTTAACAATTTTCCTGCCGAACTGTACGAAATTGTTTTGATTGATAATAACTGTACCGACAAAACCGACGAAAAGTGCAAACAGTTTCAACAAGATTATCCGCATATTAATTTTCATTATTTCGTTGAACAAAATCAGGGGCTCTCTTTTGCCCGCAACAGAGGAATTAAGGAAGCAAAAGGCGAAATACTCATTTATGTGGATGACGATGCGTTGGTAAATAAAGAGTACCTGAGCACTTATTATGAACTGTTTCAAAACGAAAAACAGATTTTTGCAGCCGGAGGGCCTATTATTCCTCAGTATGAAGCAAAACCTCCTAAGTGGCTCTCATATTTTACGAAAGAACTGCTTACCGGTTATTTGTATCAGGGAAATAAAACGGGAAAATTTAAAAGAAGATACCCGGGAGGAGGAAATGCAGCCTATAAAAAAGAGGTTTTTGAAAAAACCGGATTGTTTAATGTTGACCTTGGTCGAAAAGGAAATAACTTAGTGGGCGCAGAAGAGAAAGAGATTTTTGACAGGATGACCGCCTTGGGGATGGCGTATTATTATACCCCAAAGGCAATATTGTATCACATTATCCCCGAAACAAAATTAACCAATGATTATTTTAACCGCCTTACCTTTTCCATAGGACGCAGTGAAAGAATAAGAACGTTAAGTGTCTCAAAGACAAAATATTTGAAACGTCTTGCGTCGGAGTTTTTTAAATGGATAGTTTCGAGTATTCTGTGTCTGGGCTACACACTCATCGGTTCGCCCCAAAAAGGCATCAAACTCCTTCTCTTTAGATGGAATTTAACTAAAGGACTGTTAACACGCTGATGGTAATTCAGACAATTACAGTTCAATAATCGTTATTTTCTTATTTTTGCCGCCCAAAAATTAATGTATGGCAAAAGATTTTACAACAAAAGAAGAAGACTACTCCAAGTGGTATAATGACATAGTGAAAAAAGCAGATATGGCGGAGAACTCTGCCGTGCGAGGTTGTATGGTAATTAAACCCTACGGCTACGCCATTTGGGAAAATATGCGCGATGCGCTCGACAAGATGTTTAAAGATACAGGACACGTGAACGCCTATTTTCCAATCTTTATCCCCAAATCGTTTTTTTGCAGAGAAGCCGACCACGTGGAAGGATTTGCCAAAGAGTGCGCCGTTATTACCCACTACCGCCTTAAAAACGACCCCAATGGCGGACTGATGGTAGATCCGGACGCAAAATTGGAGGAGGAACTGATTGTGCGACCCACCTCCGAAACAATTATTTGGGATACCTACAAAAATTGGATTCAGTCGTACCGCGATTTGCCGATTTTGGTTAACCAGTGGGCTAACGTAGTGCGCTGGGAGATGCGTACTCGCCTCTTTTTACGTACCGCCGAATTTTTATGGCAGGAAGGACACACCGCCCACGCCACCCGCGAAGAAGCCGTTGTTGAAGCAGAAAAAATGCTGGACGTGTATGCCGAATTTGCCGAAAAATTTATGGCAATGCCGGTGTTGAAAGGAATAAAATCGCCCAACGAAAGATTTGCCGGCGCCGAAGAAACCTATTGTATTGAAGCCCTGATGCAAGATGGAAAAGCCTTGCAGGCAGGTACTTCACACTTTTTAGGACAAAATTTTGCCAAAGCATTCGATGTGAAATTTTTGAATAAGGAAAATGTGTTGGATTATGTTTGGGCAACCTCGTGGGGCGTATCCACCCGATTAATCGGGGCACTCATTATGTCGCATTCCGACAACAACGGATTGGTTTTACCTCCGAAATTAGCACCTCTGCAAGTGGTTATTATCCCGATTTACAAAACAGAAGAACAACTACAGGCAATCAAAGAAAAAATATCTGTATTGTGTGCAACTTTGAAATCAAAAAATATCTCTGTTAAATTTGATGATGACGACTCCAAACGTTCCGGCTGGAAGTTCAATGAATATGAATTAAAAGGAGTTCCGGTTCGTATCGCCATCGGTCCGCGCGATTTGGAAAACAATCAGGTAGAGATTGCCCGCCGCGATACCCTCGAAAAAGCAACCGCCTCCCTCGATGGTTTGGCAGAACATATTGAAGCACTGTTGGAAGATATTCAACAAAATATTTACAATAAAGCGCTGAAATTCAGAGAAAAAAACACACACAAAGCCGATTCCTGGGATGAGTTTGTTGATATTTTGGACAACAAGGGCGGTTTTGTTTTGGCACACTGGGATGGCACTTCCGAAACCGAAGAACTGATTAAAGAGAAAACAAAAGCCACTATCCGCGTGATTCCGTTTGGAAATGAAAAAGAAGCAGGTAAATGTATTCTCACAGGTAAACCGTCTTCGCAAAGGGTAGTGTTTGCACGGGCGTACTAAAAATTTAAAGATTTAAAAATTTAAAGATTTAAAGTTGAAAGAAATTCCCCTCCTTTATAAAGGAGGGGTGCCCGAAGGGCGGGGTGGATTATATATATATGAATACAAATGAATTCAATTAATCGTATATTTTCCTGGTTTTTTATCGCCTTAATAAGGATATACCAATTTACTTTATCCCCATTTTTGGGCAAACAGTGTCGTTTTACGCCCACCTGTTCTCAATACGGCATTGAAGCACTTCAAAAGCACGGCGCGTTGAAAGGAAGTTGGCTTACCCTAAAACGGATTTTACGCTGTAACCCCTGGGGGGGAAGCGGCTATGACCCGGTTCCGTAGCGGATAGCAAAAGCCAAAATTACTTTAACTTACAAATATACTCTGCAAGGGTTTGAAAGGCAATGGCCATACGAAGTCTCATCGTGGGTGATGCCCCGCCTCTTACATTATCAATGTTCAAGGTGCAAACCACATTGTCCGTTCGCATATCTATGATGTCGGCGGTTCCATTAATGGCTACGCCGCCGGCTGTGGAGGGAGCATAAGGAATAAAGGCGCCGGCATCGTTACCCATATCCAACACCTTCACATACACTACAATTTTATAGTCAACATCTTCCGTATAAGATACGATTTGCATCTTTTTCTTGTTAAGATAGTTGAAACGGGTAGTAAAGTAGTTTTCTACGAGGGCTTGTGCATCCGACACTTCTCTTAAAGTTCCATCTTTTACACTTTTAAGATGTTCTTCAAGTGGTTTTGCACCCACTTTTGCGGCAGATAAATCAACTTCCAAAAGTGCGGTTGAACTTTGTTTCAAAACCGAGGGACTTCCCGATTTTACGGTTACAGGTTTGCCTGCAAAGAGGCTCAATGTTGCTGTGAAGCAAAATAAACTGATAAATAACACTAATGATTTTTTCATAACTTATTGTTTTAAAGTCTGTTCCTTTTACAGACGGTTAGAATTAGAAACTTTGGCGAAAATAGAAAAAAAATATATTTTTGCGCCCCCGAATTTTAATATTCAAATTATTATAAACCAAAAAGAAAGGAGACAAACATCGCAACGCAAAACTATCAACCATACGTTCGGAGAGGTGCCCCAAAAAAAAGAGAAGCCGCTCATAAAATAAATGAACATATCACTTCGCCTATGGTGCGGGTGGTAGGAGATAATTTAGAACCTCAAATTTTATCACTTCGTGAAGCGCTTTATTTAGCAGACCGTTATGAATTAGATTTGGTAGAAATATCCCCGCAGGCAAACCCGCCTGTTTGTAAAATAATGGATTACCAGAAATTCATTTATGAACAAAAGAAAAAACAAAAAGAGATTAAAGCAAAATCTGCTAAAATTGTGGTAAAAGAGATTCGCTTGGGACCCCATACCGATGACCACGACTTTGAATTTAAAGTAAACCACGCGGTTAAGTTTTTAAAAGAGGGTTGTAAAGTTAAAATAGATGTTTTCTTTAAAGGAAGAATGATTGTTTATAAAGACCAGGGCGAACTCATTTTGTTGAAATTTGCACAAGCCGTAGAAGAATTTGGAAAACCCGAACAACTCCCCAAACTCGAAGGGAAACGAATGATAATGATACTAAACCCAAAAAAATAAAATTGCATAACACATGATATTATTCACTTATTAAAATTTACTAAAAATGCCAAAAATGAAATCAAAATCCGCTGCCAAGAAGAGGTTTACCCTTACCGGCACCGGTAAAGTAAAAAGACATCATGCCTATCACAGTCACATCCTTACGAAAAAATCTACCAAGAGAAAACGTAATCTGACTTACAGTGCTATCGCCGATAAGAGCATGGAAAGTACCATCAAGAAAATGTTGGGACTATAATTAAAATGAATTATTAATTTACCATCAGCACATTAAGAGTTTGATTAACAAAACGCTGACGTAAAAAAAAGAAAGGAGAATTTATGCCAAGATCAGTAAATCATGTTGCCTCAAGAGCACGTAGAAAAAAGATTTTGAACCGTACCAAAGGGTACTTCTTACGCCGCAAAAACGTATGGACCGTTGCCAAGAACACTTGGGAAAAGGGACAACAATACGCGTACCGCGACCGTAAAAACAAAAAAAGAGCCTTTAGAAGTTTGTGGATTACCCGTATTAATGCGGGCGTTAGAGAGCACGGCTTATCGTATTCCGTATTTATGGGTACGCTTGCAAAGAAGGGTATTGAACTGAACCGCAAAGCCCTCGCCGACCTCGCAATGAACAATCCCGAGGCATTTAAAGCCATTGTTGAACTTGTTAAAAAGTAACCAACACAAAATTAGTAAAGTGTGTATGCAATAAA
>Ga0209737_10003678_pt1 | contig 10707 bp, 9 predicted proteins | sample TergutCu122P3_FD_187284 | JGI IMG/M metagenome (GOLD analysis project Ga0209737, IMG submission 187284) | Cubitermes ugandensis P3 segment gut microbial communities from Kakamega Forest, Kenya - Cu122 P3 (SPAdes) (version 2) | ecosystem: Host-associated > Arthropoda: Insects > Digestive system >...
ATCAAGCCCACTCACTGTGGTACCTCGCGTTTGGCATCGCCTGCTGCTCGCTTGAGGGCTTGATTGCGGCGAGCGGTCCTCGGTTCGACTTCGACCGACTCGGCGTCTTTTTCCGTGGTGTCCCACGTCAAGCCGATGTCATGATTGTGGCGGGCACGGTCAACTACAAGATGGCCGAGGTCGTCAAGCGTTTGTACGAGCAGATGCCGGAGCCCCGCTACGTCGTCTCAATGGGCGCGTGCGCCAACACCGGCGGCCCGTTTCGCGAGTATCCCAACGTCTATCGCGGCGTTGACGAGATAATCCCGGTTGATGTCTACATTCCCGGGTGTCCTCCACGCCCTGAAAGTGTCCAGTACGCGTTTCTCCAACTTCGCGAGAAGCTCTATGCCCAGAAGGAGGAGCGCGCAAATGCTCGACGCGACAGAGATTAAAAGCACGCTAACCGTTGCTGGCATTCCCGCTCTGTCCGTTGAGACGGAAGGGGCGCTGGGTACGGTCATTCGCGTGACTCCCGAACAGCGTGACGCGGTCATTCAGTATCTTAGGGATGGCAAGCTCGCCTTTACACAGATGCTTGATATTCTCGGTGCTGACATCGAGGCCAAGGAAGCGGTCGAGGCAGACTCCGAGAAGGGGATTGAGGCTCAGCCCGCGACGGTCGGCTATATCGAGGTCACCTATCACCTGCGCTCTATGGAGCGCAATACCGATATCTGGGTCAAGATGCAGCTGCCTTACGGTGGCACGTATCGCTCAGTCATCAAGTACTTCCTGACCGCCCATCTCTCAGAGCGTGAGCTGTGCGAGATGTTCGGTCTCACGCTTCTCGATCATCCCAATCCTAAGCGGTTGCTCACCAATCCTCATTTCACCACGCCGCTTCTTAAGAGCGTGCCGATTCGCGGAAAGGAGGAGGTATGGACTCGTGGCTAGGATATGATCTGAAAGCCCAATATACCGACTTTGCTCCGGGAATCGATTCATTTGACGGGTACGACTTGCAGGGCTGGCTCTCGCCTGAGCCTCCCGAAGGCATCGTGATACCGCGCAGCCTGCATCGTCTTCCTCATCACGGAGACACGCTTGCAACCGATCACTTTCTGCTCAACGTAGGGCCATCGCATCCGGCAACGCACGGGGCACTTCGAATGATTATGGAGCTTGATGGCGAGAAGGTTATGGGCAGCGAGGCGCACGTGGGCTATCTGCACCGTGGGCTGGAAAAGCTGGCGGAGCATCGTAAGTACAACGCGCTGTCCACGCTCATGGATCGCGGCGATTATGCCGGAGGAATCCTTGCCGAGTGGGCGATGTGTCGTGCGGTCGAGACCCTCGGTGACATCGAGGTTCCTGCGCGCGCGGAATGGATTCGCACTCTGGTTTCCGAGCTCACCCGTCTTGCCAGTCACTATATCTGGCTTGCCGCGGTCGGCATCGACACCGGCGCGATGGGACCGTTCCTCTATATGCTGCGCGACCGCGAAGCGATCCTTGAGATTCTTGAGGCGGCGACCGGTTCGCGCATGATGTATAACTATCTCCGGCCTGGTGGCGTGGTTGCCGATTGGCCGCTTGAGGCTGACATCAAACTCCGCACCTTCCTTGAGAAGGCAGACGAGTATCTTGACGAGCACTGGGATGTGCTTTTCGAGTCCGAGCTTTTCAAGCAACGTGTCATCGGTATCGGCGTCGTGCCCCATGAAATGGCGCTCTCATTTGCAGGCACCGGTTTTGTCGCGCGTGCTTCCGGCATCGACTGGGATCTGCGCCGCGATCGTCCGTATGGCTACTATGACAAGCTCGACTACGACGTCCTTGTCTTGGATGAGGGGGATGTCTGGGCGCGCGTACTGGTGCGCTTCGACGAGATGAAGCAATCGGTCCGTATGATTGAACAACTGGTCGAGATGGGGCCACCTGAGGGCGAGTTTATAGCGAAGCTACCAAAGGTTCTGCGCCTGCCAAAAGGCGAGGCGTATGGCTGTGTGGAGGGAGCGCGCGGCGAGATCGGTTGTCACATCTATAGCGATGGAGGCGCGACCCCGTATCGCTTGCGGTATCGTCCGCCCATCCAATATCATCTCGCGATTGCCGAGACGGTCATTCCTGGCGATATGCTGGGTGACGCGATGGTCACAATGGCATCGTTTGACTTCTGTTTTGGGGAGGTTGATCGATGAACGATTGGACTCGTGCACTGATTCATGTTCTGACGATGCTTATCGTCATGATGGTCAACGGCGCATTCACCATCTATATGTTGCGTAAGGTTTTGGCTGCATTTCACATTCGCCTGGGTCCGACCGAGTTGGGACCAGGAGGAATCGTCCAGCTGATTCCCGATATCGTCAAACTGCTGGTCAAAGAAGATCGTCATCCAAACGTCAGTGACCGGTGGATGTACATATTAGCGCCCTTTATCATCTTTATTCCGGGATTGACGGCATACGCCGCACTCCCTTTTTCCGAAACGTTGGTTGCAGCTAATATCGAGCATGGTCTCTTGATGACTATCGGCTTCTTAAGCATCATCCCGCTGGGAATCTTTGCGACAGGATACGCAAGCCACAACAAGTACTCGCTCATCGGCGCGATGCGTGCGGTGGGTGGAGCGGTGAGCTACGAGGTTCCGCTCGTCCTTGCCGGATTGACGCCGGTTATGCTTGCTGGAACCCTTAACTTGGGCGAGATCGCTCTCGCGCAGGCAAGCAGCATTTGGTACATCATTCCGTGTTTTCCTGCTGCTGTCATCTTCTTCATCGCCGCGTTGATGGAGACTGGACAGGCACCCTTCGATATGCCGGAGTGCGAATCAGAGCTCATCGCTGGTTTTTCGACTGAGCTATCCGCAATGCGATTCGGCTTTGCATTCTTGACCGAGTTTTCCGGAAACTTCATCATGGCTGCACTATTCACCTCGCTTTTCTTGGGCGGATGGACACTTCCGTTCATCCCGGCAGCGGTTGCTGCACCGCTCGCCCCGGTCATCTTCGTTGCTAAATGCTACTTTGTCATTTTCTGTTTCATGCTGGTGCGTGGAACGTTCTCTCGTTTCCGCGTCGATCAGATGGCAGCGCTGGGCTTTAAAGAGCTGGTCCCAATGGCTCTTATCTGGGCGCTGGTGTTCGGCGTCGGCTATAAGATCATCTTGATGTATTGGGGAGGTGGCGCCTGATGTCTGATTGGCAACCGGAATATCAAAAACGCCTCGCCAAGGCTCTGGAGCGCAAAATCGTGCCGTTCCCGTTCGGGCTGGGAATCTTTAGTGCGGTCAAGGTCGCGCTTAAGAATCTATTCCGCCCCCACATCGTAATCGAGTATCCGGAGAAGAAGTACGAGCTTCCGCCCCGCGCGCGCTATGCCGTGCGTATGAAATACGATGACGACGGGCAGCACAAGTGTCGCGCGTGCCTGATCTGTCAAAACACGTGCCCCGATTATATTATTAGAGTCGATGTGACGACCGGCGAGGATCGCTCGAAGCACATCGATCGGTTCGAGTATCAGCAGGGCGCGTGTATGATTTGCGGACTGTGCGTCGAGGCGTGTCCCTATGACGCGATTCGCATGAGTCACGATTACGAGCTTGCTCATATCGGCCCGGCGGGGCTTTCGATCGATCTACTGAAGGATGAGCCTGCGGTTATGCCGCCACAGCGCCAAGGAGGTAATGCCAATGCTTAGCGCAGTTGCTTTTGGAGTATTGAGCTTTGCCATCATCTTGGGTGCAATCATGATGCTTAACACCGAGAACCTCTTGCATGGCGCATACTGGTTCTTGTGGGTGGCGCTCTCGACCGCCGGAATCATCTGGTTTTTGGGCGCGGAGTATGTCGCGATCGTCCAGCTGTTGGTCTATGCGGGATCAGCCGGCGTTCTGCTCGTCTTCACCTTGATGGTCACGGCGCGCACTCGAAATGAGCTGATCAAGCCTGTTGAAGGAAATATCTTCGCATTCTTAGGTGCCGCCGCGTTTTTGGCACTGATAATCTACGCGATCCTGTTCAGCCCGGCACTCACCGTGTTTGCCGAGCCCGAGTATCCCTCGCTCGTCGCACTGGGAGAAGCGATGTTCTCGCTGGAGGGCTGGGTCCTTCCGTTCGAGCTGGTCTCGCTTGTCTTGACCGTTGCGCTTATCGGAGCGGTGTGGTGGACGCGTGGTAGTAGACCCGATAAGAAGAAGGGAGGGAAGTAGCATGGAATTCTTTAAATCCACAATCGGAATAGAGAGCGTCATGGTACTTGCCGCGATTCTCTTCTGCATTGGGCTTTACGGGGTACTGACAAAACGATCGACTATTCAAATCCTGATGTCCATCGAGATCATGGCGATGGCCACAACGATTAATGTGGTCGCTATCAATCGGTGGGTGACTCCGGCAGATATGACCGGCTGGTTCTTCGCGCTGTTCGAGATGGCGCTTGCCGCCGCAGAGCTCGGTTTGGGCCTCGCGCTGGTTATCGCGCTGTATCGACAGGCGAGAACGGTCGAGGTCGACGACTTTGAAGAGCTGAGGGGATAGCGCATGAATCATCTCATCATGCTCATACCGCTTCTTCCCATCCTCGCGTTCGTCAGTCTGGTGTTCCTGCCACGTGACGTTCGCAACAAGTTGATGTACGTCGCACCGGTGGCGATGATTATCAGCGCGGTTTTGGCGGTCATTACCGTCGTGCAGCAGTTCCCTGGTGGCAAAATGCTCAAGCCTTTTTACGAGGTCATCTATCCGTTGGCGACACTGGGCACAAAGCCGCTCAATATAGCAATTTCGGTGGACTCGCTCGGTGCGCTCATGCTTGCGATGGTTACGATCATCGGCGCGTGCGTGCAGGTCTACTCGCTCAGCTATATGAAAAAAGACGAGCGCAGGGGATGGTACTTTACCGTCATGTCGCTCTTTACCGCGGCGATGCTGTTCTTGGTCATGTCCGGCGACCTGCTACTCATCTTCGCGATGTGGGAGATTATGGGTGTGTGCTCATATCTGCTAATCGGGTTTTGGTATAAGGAGCTTGCTCCGCGCAGAGCCTCGCAGAAGGCGTTTTTGGTAACGCGTGCGGCTGACGGTGGATTCTTTATCGCGCTCGGCGCCATCTACATGGCGGCGGGAACGTTCAATATCTCAGAAATTCTATACAGCGCTCCTAGCTGGGCGCCGTGGGTTGCTGCGGTAGCCGCACTCGGACTACTGTGGGCAGCGATGGGCAAATCCGCGCAGGTTCCGCTGCACGTCTGGCTTCCTGACGCGATGGCCGGTCCTACTCCGGGATCAGCGCTCATTCACGCCGCAACGATGGTTGCCGCCGGCGTGTTCATGGTCGCGCGGATGCTTCCGCTCTTCGAGCTGACACCGTGGATAATGACGCTCATGCTGTGGATCGGTATTGCGACCGCAGTCATGGGTGCCGCACTCGCGTGCTTCCAAGAAGACCTGAAGAAGGTCATGGCGTTTTCGACGATCTCGCAGTTGGGTGCGATGTTTATCGCGCTGGGGGCGGGTAGTGCCGTCGTTGCACTCTTCCACCTAACCACCCATGCGTTCTTCAAGTCACTGCTCTTTTTGGCAGCGGGAATCATCATCCATTCGACGCACACGCAAGAGATCAAGAAGATGGGCGGTCTTGCCCGTCTGATGCCGTGGACGACCGTCGTATTCAGTATAGGGGCGTTCGCTCTTGCCGGTGTCGCACCGCTTTCGGGATTCTTCAGCAAAGACGAGATATTTGCCGCGGTCTTTTATAAGGGCGACTATCTCGCCTTCGCATTCGCGCTATTGATGGGTACCCTTACCTCGATCTACGTTGCGAAAACGTGGTTCAGAGTCTTTATCGCTAAGCCGCACAATACCGATGTCCACGAAGGCGACAAGCTTGAGTTGATTCCGGTCAGCGTGCTGGCCGCTATTACCGTGGTTGGCGGTTTCGGCGCGTTCGCGTTCGCCGAGTACCTCGGCAAAGACGGTCACTGGCCATCTCTTCTGATGGCGACGATCTCCACCTGTGTTGTGGCGGTGGGAGGCACTATCGGATTTTTGGCATATCGGGGCGTGTTCGATCGCTTTAAAGAGCCGCTGCGGCTCGTGGGGGTTGCGTTTTCCAACCGGCTGTACTGGGACGCGCTCTATCAATATCTCATCATCAATCCGTTCTTCTGGATATCAGAACTGCTCTGGATCTTCGATGCAAAAGTCGTCGATGGTATCGTCAACGGCGTATCTGCCCTCTATGGGCGTGTCACGAAGGTGGGAGTTGCCTTTGACAATAAGGTTCTCGACGGAATCGTCAACGGTGCAAGCGCGCTTTATATCCAACTCTCCAAGGTGACCAAAGTCATCGATAATTCTGTCATCGATGGAGCGGTCAACGGGCTCGCGAAGATCTCAGTCAATTTCGGTCGGGGATTGCGCAAAATTCAAAACGGAAGTATTCAGACGTATCAACGTCTTGCACTTGGGTGTGTCATCGTATTGTTGTTCGTAGTAGTTATGATGAAGGGGTTGTAGAGCATGCTTACTCTTATCATGTTTCTTCCATTGGTCGCTGTGCTGATATGCGCACTGTTGCCGAAGAGCGCGGAAGGTGTCGCAAAATGGGTCGCGTTGTTTGTCGCGGCGCTAAATGTCATCCTTGCCGGGTTCTTGGTCGCCACGTATAGCTTTGGCGACGGATTGCAGTTCGTGCAACAGATCGAATGGATCCCTCAGATAGGGATGAACTACTATGTAGGGGTTGACGGATTGTCGCTTCCTATGGTCGTTCTCGCGTGCGTTCTGACGTTCTTGGCCGTTCTTGCCAGCTGGAAGATTGCGGTCAAGCCGAAGTTCTACTTCGCAATGCTGATGCTTTTGGCGGTCGGCATGATCGGTGTGTTCTGCGCGCTTGACTTCATCCTCTTCTACGTATTCTGGGAAATCGTGCTGGTGCCGATGTACTTTCTCATCAGCCAATGGGGAGGCGAGCGTCGTCAGTACGCGGCTATCAAGTTCTTCCTCTACACTTTCTTTGGATCGGTATTCATGTTGGTGGGCATCATCGCCTTGTATCTGAGTGCTGGAACGTTCGACATTATCGCGCTTCAAAGCGCAGACCTGCCCGCGTTTCTGCCCTATGGATTCCAATGGTGGGTGTTTGCCGCCTTCCTCCTAGGATTCGCCATCAAGGTGCCGCTCTGGCCGTTGCATACGTGGCTTCCCGACGCGCACGTCGAGGCACCGACCGCGGGATCTGTCCTGCTCGCTGGCATCATGCTCAAGATGGGAACGTACGGGCTTCTGCGTATCGCGGTGCCCATCCTGCCTGAGGCGTTCGTCTGGTGGCAGCCGATTATTGCAGTTCTCGCCGTCATCTCGATTATTTACGGCGCGGCGGTCGCATTCGCGCAAACCGATATCAAGAAGCTTATCGCGTACAGTTCGGTCTCTCACATGGGATTTGCAATGCTGGGAATCGCCGCGGGAACCGCAACAGGCTTTGCGGCAACTATGGCCGTTAACGTCAGCCACGGTCTGACCACTGGCATGCTCTTCTTCCTCATCGGAATGATTTACGAGCGTACCCACACACGCAAAATCAAAGAGCTCAGCGGTATCGCGGCGCAACTGCCGGTATTCGCGGGCATCTTTATATTCGCTTCATTTGCCAGCATGGGTCTTCCGTTGCTGTCCGGTTTTATTGGCGAGTTTCTCGCAATACTGGGCGCATGGCAAGGCTTCGCAACATTTGAGATGCAGTGGCTCGTTGTTGTCGCCGCTGTTGGTATTCTGCTCGGCGGAGCATACACCCTCTGGCTGATTCAGCGGACCATGTTCGGCGAGCCGTCCCCTGCGGTCAAGGGTCAAAAAGACCTGAACGTTCGCGAGATCCTCGTCGTCGCCCCGCTCGCACTCGCATCACTTGCATTTGGTGTGTACTGGGCGCTGCTACTCAACTACATTGATCCTGCGGCGGTTTCGCTCGCACGATTGATTGGAGGCTAAGTGCTTACCGGCGAACAACTGTTACTGATTGCCTACGGACTTCTCCTTGTTGGAGCGATCGTACCGCTTTTTGCGGATAAATTGCCTCGCCCATCGCATACCTCGGCGATGCTGGGAAGCTTTTGCGCGGGTGGTGCAGCCGTTCTCTTTGCGCTGACGCCCCCGACCATCGCCTTTGGCGACAAATTCGTATTCTCTACTGGTGCTCGATTCGCATCGGTCGGATTCTGCATTCTTTTGGCGCTGTGGACGATGTGGGTATCGGGACGCGTTAAAGGGCGCACGCGCGAGGCGGTATCGCTCGCGTTCTTCTCGATAATCGGCGCAGGCATATTGGTGTGCTCACGTGAGTTCATCACCTTCTTGGTGGCGTTCGAGCTGACCGCGATGCCCTCTTATATCTTGATCGGGTATTGGGCAAAACGGCGCAGAGGTCTTGAGGCGGCGCTGAAGTACTTCCTCTTCTCGGTCATGACGACGTGCGTGATGAGTTACGGCGTCTCCTTGCTGTACGCCTCTACCGGAACAACGTTCATCCCCTCAATCAATTTGGCAAACGCCGGCCCTATGGGCGCGCTGGGCATCATGATGCTCATGGTCGGTATGTTTACGAAGGTCTCCGCCGTGCCCTTCCACTTCTGGGCACCTGATGCCTATGCCGGAGCGCCGGCATGGACGATGGCGTTTGTCGCAACGGTGCCGAAAGCCGGTGCGATGATTGCGTTCATCTTCGTAGTCTCCCAGCTCTTCGCGCAATCCGAGGCGCTCATTCCCGTGCTTGCGGTTATCGCGTCTTTGAGTATGATCGTCGGCTCGTTCGCCGCGCTGACCCAAAAGAGTATCCGCCGGATTATGGCGTACTCCGGTGTGGTCAATGCGGGTTATACGATAGTCGCACTATTGGCACTTGACGCTATCGGAAACGAAGCGCTGGTCGCCGCGTTGATATTTACGCTGTTTTACGCGGTAGCGGTGATGGGTATTCTGTTTATCGCTGCGACTGAGGGAAGCAAGGTGAGTGATCTTGCCGGACTCAGTAAGCGTCGTCCGCTTGCGGCGTGGTCGCTCGTTATCCTCTGCTTGTCGCTAATCGGTGTTCCTCCGCTTGCCGGGTTCTTCGGAAAACTCAACGTCTTCGTGGCAGGCCTCGCGTCCCCCTATCTGCTTGTCGTTCTTCTAGCGACGACGTGCAGTGTGGTATCCGCGTTTTACTACCTTAGGTTCGTTAAGGCGGCGTTCTTCGATGCTGAGGAGCGTGAGTACGCAATAGCCAAGGGCTACAAGATGGAGCGCAACCTGTGCGCCAACATCGCGCTTGCGACGGTAATAGCGCTGGTATGCGTACTGGGACCGCTCGTGGGAATTCTTATCAACTGGATCGGCGTCGTTTAGCTAGAGTGGCACTCTGCTTTGTCCATAGACTGGCTCGAAGTGTTGTGTATTATTCACGCAGACCAATGGTCTAATTGTGAAGTTGTTTTCGTGGGAGTATCGTTAACCTGTGAGCAAATCTTAGAAAGGTTTTGACATGGATAACGATAACGTTGAAATGCATGCCCAAGACGCTGAATCCACCGGGCTGGAGAGTCCGCAGGTGGTCTCAGAAAATGTCGAAAGCTCCGATTCGCCCTGGACGCCTCGCCAAATAAAGGCGGAAGCAAAACCCCCTCTGTGGTCCCTTACCGATGCGCCCGTTCAAGAGCAGCCTTATGTGGCAACGCAGCCATCTGCAGGGGCGCAGCCCGCAGGAGTGCAGCCTGCTATAGCACAACCACCCACAACCCCCTCCTCTGATTTCAGCGGCTTCCAGCCACCTGTGCCGCAGAAGTCCAGTGCGTTTACGGGCAAGCACATCGCTCTTATCGTGATTATTTCACTAGTGACTGCATTACTAGGTGCGGGGCTCGCCTCATTTTTAATCTTAGGCGTATCGGAAGCGGTTCCTCAATTTGAAAGAATCATATCAACTGAGGCACGCGAGACGCTCGGCATCGACACGGGCACAGAGCTCAGCGTCAACGTTGCGAGCAAGGTGCTACCTTCGGTTGTGAGCGTCTCAGTTGAGCAGCAACAGATGACGTTTATGGGCAATATGATCGCAGAAGGATCGGGTTCAGGTGTCATTATCCAAGAGAATGGATATATCCTGACGAACTATCACGTTATCGAGAACGGCACGCGGATCACTGTTACCGCAGGCGCGAAGGAATACGAGGCGGAGGTCATCGGAGTAGATCCTACAAGCGACCTTGCAGTACTTAAGATTGACACACACGATCTACCGGCAATCGATATCGGTACCTCAGGCGACCTGCGCGTTGGTCAATATGTCATGGCGGTTGGCAATCCGTTTGGTCTGTCCGAGTCGGTATCGGTCGGCATTATCAGTGCGCTTGGGCGTACCGAAGCGATTCGCTCGGGTGATTCTCTTGCGGCATACGCCAATCTCATCCAGACCGATGCCGCTATCAACCCGGGCAACAGCGGAGGCGCGTTAGTCGACGCCGACGGACGACTTATCGGTATCAATACGCTTATCAGAACAACATCGGGCTCGAACGCGGGCGTCGGATTCGCTATTCCCATCGACACTGCGCTCGACATCGCCCACCAGCTGATGGAGGGCGGTACGGCTTCGCACTCGTTTTTAGGGGTCTCTACGCAGACGCTCGATGCCGTCTCGGCTCAGCAGTTCAAGATGCCGGTGGAGGCAGGCGCGTACATCGTT
>Ga0209737_10003680_pt1 | contig 10704 bp, 10 predicted proteins | sample TergutCu122P3_FD_187284 | JGI IMG/M metagenome (GOLD analysis project Ga0209737, IMG submission 187284) | Cubitermes ugandensis P3 segment gut microbial communities from Kakamega Forest, Kenya - Cu122 P3 (SPAdes) (version 2) | ecosystem: Host-associated > Arthropoda: Insects > Digestive system...
CATAGATATTTTTTTGCGCGCAATTGTTATAGGTAGCCGCATAAAAATATCTATGTCTTGATTTTTACTTAGCCACGTATCTTTAGCGACTGAACCCTCCACTCGAACAGTTGCATCAATACCCTCTGATTGACAGGCTTGTTGGATTTTTTGTTCAAATAGTTGGCTTAATGCGTTAACCTTTAGACGTTCTTTTGGGTTGGGTGTGATTTTCTGCAGTATTTTGTGGGTTAACGCATCTTGGTACATCTTGAGGCCTTAGGGGCAGTATTCTTTGAGTGTGCTATAGGCGGGGCCTTTGGGTAAGAGCTGGCTTTTTTTGAGGCGCAGACAACTGGCGCGTATGTTGCCAAAATCATAATTTTCTTGGCGCTCAACAAAATCGACGAGACGTTGTTTGTTAGCACCTGAGCGGACTCGTGCAATGGTTAGATGGGGGCTAAACCCGTTGGGATCTGGTGCAAACCCTAAATCGTGAATCTGGGGTTCTAGTTGCTCAAAGATGTTTTTTAATTGTTCTGCACCGTCGCGTATACCTGCCCAAACTACCCGGGGATAGTTGATGGTGGGGAAAACTCCTAAACCTGATAGTTGAATGTTAAAGGGTGTAAATTTGATGTTTTGCATGGTTGCATATATTTTGTCTACCATGTCAGGGTTGATGGGTCCTAGAAAACGTACGGTGATGTGAATGTTTTTGGGTTCTACCATTTTGAGATCGGCATTAGTCTGCAGAAGAGACTTTTGGATGCTTGCGATTCTGTTTGTGACACTGTCGTTTTCAAGGTCGAAAGCTATGAAGCTTCTAATCTGTTGTTCGGACATACTCATCTTCAATCTAAAAAACAGACAACCAAAATAAATGCTTTTAGAAGAATCACAACATTCAATGTTCATGATAGAGCAGGATTTTGAAACATGTATTTGTTTTCTGTGAAAAACAGCTGGATCTTTTGGGGTCTGAACTGGCTGGTGAGTTTATGGCTGGTAGTTTTTCATTTTTTGTTTTTTGCTTTTAGGTGTTCAAATCGTTTTGTTATATCTGCTCTTCGTTGCTTGGTTTTTGCAGTATCTACTAAGTAATCTGTTCCCTCTCCACTTATGTCTATTAGCACATCACCTTCACAGACCCCAGAGCTGATTTTTGAGAGCGGGATATCTAACATTACCCCCTCAATTTCGCAAACAGCTACTCCATTCTCTATTCTATCAACAATTATCATCGTCACACAACCCCCAATCTCCAACCAGAACGCACTGCATTTTTTCACACAACACTTATGCTAACTAACCCAATAACTATATAGATTACACAGTTGCAGACCTATAAAAAGTAAACTTTTGTCAGAAGGTGCAACTATTGTTAGGGCTTGCAAGTAAATGCTGGCGGTTTAGACTCAAAGATGCTAAATGTAAAAATAGGTAGTGTGCCAGTGCGTTACTTTTTATGGTTTTGTTGTTTTCTGCGTTATCCATATGGTTAAGAAGTTTTCCCTGTAAAAAAACAACTATAACGTAACATTTTTGTATGAACTGTATTTCGTATAATAACGCTTATTTGTTTAACAGCACAAATACATAATTACCATATTTGCAGAGTGGAAACAAATTTAGTCAACCATTCTTCAAATGATAAAAAAGTTAATAATAGACGTGAGATAGTATTGGTTACTGTTTTATGAATGTGCTCCCAAAGATGGAAATTTCTTGTTTATCCGCACTAATTATTCCAGGGTAGGCTCCAAAACCAAACATACCAACCGTATAGTCAATTGATATCTTAGTGTCCCCCTCTAAATAGTAGTGCCCATAATAACTTGTAAGCATAGGCTCTCCCAGTCCATCTTCTTTAAGAAACAACTCAAGCCTATCTCCGCCAATAAACTCTATATAATAACCCGAACTATCCACATACCGGCCAGACAGTTCTCCATTAACTGCGGGTGGTGTGTTGGTTACAACAGCCACAACCACCAATAGTACAACTACTAAAATACTGCTTATAATCACGATACCTTTCATATTAAAATTAGATTTTTTTGGAATTTGACTTGAATAATCGCCGTCCACCTTATGAAACACCTTATAATGTAACTATAATAATCAAATAACTATTAAATATAGCGACTTATTTTTTCCCGTTAATTATTGTGTTTTTGTACTGGTTTCTTCTTATGTGGTTTTGTTCATAGAAGCGGTAGGTGCCAATACGTTACTTTTTATGGTTTTGTTGTTTTCTGTGTTATCCATATGGTTAAGTTTTTTCTGTAAAAAACTTGAAAAACTTACTCGTTATATAGGGATATAAATCCGAATTTTTCTACGTTGAATTAGATATTCTAAAATGGTACACTACCGAGCGGTCAATTATTGTTGTTTGGGGCGTCATGTTTTTAATGTGTTTTGGGGGTTTATAAACCGAAACTTGAGGAAAGGTAGCAGAAGTAGATGGATGGCGCCGCCGAAAGGACTCGAACCTTTGACCTACTGATTAACAGTCAGTTGCACTACCGGGCTGTGCAACGGCGGCAAATCACCAATATATCTGCCCTTTTCATTTCCACATAGGTATTTAAGTATAACACTATTATTTATGGTGATGTTTATTTGGTTTAGTTCAAAAAAATATGTTGAAAACAAAATATTTGGTAAGTATACACATAAACATTTGTATTTGCTAAACCCTAAAAAACACTGCTTGTTATATATTGGAGTTTCACAACACCAATTATAGATAGTTAACCGTTGTATATTTCTTAAAGTATCTGCATAAACGGATTGACTGCACAATTATCTGGTTATTAATCATAAAATTCCTGAAATGGCTGATTTGTGCCGATGGTCATATGAAATTGTATTTTATGTGTTTGTTGCCCAATTCTATAGTTGCTGTGTTGTGAGCAATGAGTTTGTTCTATACAACGAATAGAAGTTATTGATGTTCAGAACCGTTAAGGTTAGTGTGTGTTGGTTTGTGCGGTGTAGTTGTGATTTTTGGTTTGCTGTGTTTTTCTTTATTTGGGTTATAGGGTCGAGATATCTCTTATTTTTGTTGATTATTCTTAAATATATGTGACTAAATTTCTATTGATAAGTTGTGGAGAATATGGAGCAAAAACTCCGGGCTACTCTAATTACTGGTAGAACTATTGAACAAGGCGTAGGTAAAGAGCTAGGTAAGGGCTCTGAGGAATACTATGTCAGCTGTGCCGTTTGTTTCTTTAATAAATCCGATATGGTAAAACTCGGCATAAAAAATGGTTCAATTGTTCGTGTATCCTCTAAATATGGTACAGTTATCGTTAAAGCCCAGAAATACCGCTGGGGCGTTATGCCAGGTATGGTGTTTATGCCTTGTGGTTCTTGGGCTAATGTTATCTGTGGTGATGAAACCTACACCATGGGTATGCCGCTTTATCGCGGATTCCCAGTTGAGGTTGAAGCCGCACCAGATCAAGTAGTACTTACATTAGAGGAACTTCTTATGCAACAATTCGGGAGGAACAGCGTATGAGTAAAACAATAGAAAATGTTGTTTGCCCCATCTGTGGTTGTCTTTGCGATGACCTCGAAGTCACCGTAGAGAACAACGAAATAGTCAAAATGAAAAACGGCTGTGCAGTCTGTGAAGCAAAAATGGTGCACGGCTACAAAAACGAAGAACGCATCCTAACCCCCATGATACGAAAAGACGGCAAACTCGTTTCTGTATCTATGGATGAAGCAGTTAAAAAAGCCGCCCAGATCCTCACGGATGCAAAGTATCCTTTGCTGTTTGGCTGGAGCAGTACCGTTGGCGAAGCTCAGCGCATTGGTGTTGAATTAGCCGAAGAATTAGGCGCAACCTTGGACAACTGTTGCAGCGTATGCCATGGGCCATCTGTTATGGCAACACAGGAAATCGGCATCCCTGCTGCTACCTTGGGCCAAATCCGCCACCGGGCTGATTTGATTGTTTACTGGGCCTGTAATCCTTGGGCAAGCCACCCCCGCCATGTCGAGCGCTACACCGCCTTTACTGACGGCCGCTTCGAGGGCAGCGAATGGCAAAGCTATGTTAAAAAATTAAAAGCTGATTCAAACCGCAAAAAACTGGAAATGGCGTCCAAAAGAATTTCACGTGTTGAATCCCCTACCAAAGCTGCCACTTTTACCGGTCCACCACCTCCAATGCTTGAACACAAACCTGGACGCAAAATGATCGTGGTGGATGTACGCAAAACCATGACTGCTGAAGTAGCTGACTATTTCCTACAAATTGAACCCAACCGCGACTATGAGGTAATCGAAGCCCTGCGATGCCTAGTTACCGACCAAGAACTCGATGTAGAAAAAGTCGGCGGCATCCCAGTTGATACTTTACGCGATGTCGCAGATGCAATGATGAACTGCGAGTTCGGCGTCATCTATTTTGGCTTAGGCATGACCCAGAGCTTGGGCCGCTTCCGAAACATCGAAATCGCCATCGCCCTAGCACGGGATCTAAACCGAAAAACCAAATTTGTCATCTCCCCTATGAGAGGACACTTTAACGTTACCGGAGCAAACAACGTATTTGCCTGGCAAACCGGCTACCCCTTTGCCCTTGACTTCTCTCAGGGCTATCCACAATTTAACCCCGGAGAAAACACTGCCGTTGATCTGCTAAGACGCAACGACAACGACGCAACTCTAATCATCTCTGCAGATCCCGCCGCCCACTTTCCAAGTGTTATCATGCAAAACATGATGAAACACCCCCTAATCACCATCAACCCCGATATGAACGCCATATCCCGACTTGGCGATGTCGTGTTTCCCACCCAGTGGTGCGGTATAGAATACGCCGGCACAGCCTATCGTATGGACGCTGTTCCTATAACACTTAAAAAAGTCGTCGAACCCCCACCAGGAATTCTAACCGATGAAGAACTCCTAGTTCGCATACTTGAAGAAGTTCGCGCCATCAAAACAAAACGCGGCGAACCTGTCGGACAAACTGAACTCAAGATTGCTCCCCACAAACCCACTAAAACACCCAAAAAATGCAAAATTCAGGAAAAACCCAAACGGGTAACAAAAAAGGCCAAGAAGGTTGCTTAAATGACTGAAATCCTGATTAAAAACGGTTTTGTGGTTGATCCAAGAAATAACATCAACTGCGAAAAAATGGATATAGCAATCAAAGATAATAAAATCGTTAAAAAAGTCAATGAAAAAACTGCACAAATCATTGATGCTTCCGGCTTAACCGTTATGGCGGGTGGAGTTGATATTCACAGCCATGTAGCTGGCGCAGAAGTTAACACTGGCCGCATAATCCGTCCTGAGGATCACTACAAAGACCCCGTCCGAAAAACATCTATCACCCGGGGCGGCACAGGCTACTCTATCCCCTCAACATTTGTTACTGGCTATCGCTATTCCGCAATGGGTTACACCTCGGTATTTAACGGCTCCATAGCACCCATGAAAGCTAAACACGCCCATGAAGAATTAAATGACATACCCCTCTTAGACAAAGGCACCTACATCCTGAGTGGCGACTGGTGGTTTGTTCTTGAAAACCTCGCAAAAGGCGACATAGACGAATGCGCCCGCTTGGTCTCATGGCTAATCAACTCTACACGCGGCTATGCAATAAAAGTCGTCAACCCCGGTGGCTTAGAGTCTTGGGGCTTTGGCCGCAACGTCCACAGCATAGATGATCAAGTTCCCAACTTTGGCATCACCCCAAGAGAAATCATGCGCGGTCTGATCAAGGTTAATCAAAAACTAAACATGCCCCACACAATCCACCTCCACACAAACAATCTAGGCATTCCCGGCAACTATCAAACAACCCTTGACACCATGAACGCCCTTGAAGACCTATCCGTTGATGGCAAACCTGTAGCACACATCACTCACGTACAGTTTTGTGCTTTCAAAGGTGAGAATTGGCGTACATTCAAATCCGGCGCTGAAGATATCGCCAAATACATGAACAACCACACCCACATGACCCTGGACATGGGCCAAGTTACCTTTAGCGACACCACAACCATGACTGCCGATGGCCCCTTCGAATTTAGTCTCTACGAACTAGGCGGCCACCTAAAATGGGTAAACAGTGATGTAGAAACCGAGAGCAGCGGCGGCATCATACCCTTTCACTACAAACGAAACAGCCCCGTTAGCGCACTCCAATGGAGCATCGGATTAGAAATCGCTTTACTTATCAAAGATCCTTGGAAAATCTTTATGACCACAGATCATCCCAATGGTGGTCCATTCTATGATTACCCCAAAGTGCTGGCTTGGCTGTATAGCAAAAAAGCCCGCGAAGCCACACTCAAAAAATGCCACAAAAGCGCCCGCAAAAAAAGCTTACTGCCCTCAATTGATCGCGAACTAAGTCTCTATGAAATCGCTATTATGACCCGCGCAGGAACCGCTCAAGCCCTAGGTCTACCCAACAAAGGCCACCTAGGCGTTGGCGCAGATGCAGACGTTGCAATATTTAACATAAACCCCGAAACACTAGACATCGCCCAAAAATTCCGAACCGCCCGAAAAGCCTTTGCCAACGCAGTCTACACCATAAAAGACGGCACCATAGTTGCCAAAAACGGCCAAATAATAAACAGCCAAATCCCCGGCCGAACCATCTGGGTAGATGCACAAACAAAAAACCCCTGCCGAATCGACGATGACATGAAACGCAAATTCAAAGAATACTGGACCATCGAATACGAAAACTACCCAGTTACCGATCATTATGTAAAGGTTTCAGATAAATTAAGTGTAAAGGCAAGTGTATAGAAAATGATAACCCTAACTGCTCTAAGAGAATTCACCGTCCCAATCCAAGCACCCAGCATAACCCCTGAAAACTTTAAAGACAAAACCATAGCCGAGATCAAAAAATTACCCGCCACCGAAGGAAACCGCAACGTCACCCTAAATGATCTCTTCAAAATCGAACAAAGCCCCCAAGAAACCCCCAACATCACCCTAAATGGAGATCTAAGCAAAGTCAAACGCGTCGGACAAGCCATGAAAACAGGCGAAATCGTCATAAACGGCAACATTGGAATGCACACAGGCGAAAAAATGACAGGCGGCAAAATCACCATAAACGGCAACGCAGGCTGCTGGACCGGTAGCGAAATGAAAAAAGGCCTCATCGAAATACACGGCGACGGTGGTGACTACCTAGCATCCCCCTATCGAGGCAACGATCTAGGTATGAAAGGCGGCCTAATCACTGTTGACGGCAACGTCGGCACAGACGTGGGCTGTCACCTAAAAGGCGGAACTATAAAAATCAAAGGCTCCGCAGGCCGATTCATAGGCTACCACATGACCGATGGCGTCATCTATGTCGAAAAAAACTGCGACGTCCGAACCGGAGCCTGCATGAGCGGCGGCAAAATCGTTGTCGGCGGCACCCTTGAAATCCTGCCCTCCTTTGCCATCGATAGCATCAAACCCAAAGTCAAAATCGATGACACAACAAACGCAGCCGGCCCCTTCTACGTATTTCTAGGCGACCGCTCCGAGCATGGTACAGGCAAAATCTTTGCCAACAAAGCCGCAAACCCTGAACTACAATTCTACGAAAAATACCTCTAACATTTCTCTCTTTCTTATTTTTAACTCAAAACAAACAACCAACCCGTAGTCTCTTAATTAAACCGAAGCACTTATCAACCCACACATACCTCCCTAAAGTGAGGACATATTGTTGCGCCGAGTTATCATGCTAAAAATAGACACAGCCACAAACACAAGCAACCGAACCATTGATTGCATAGCAGAAGAAGTCCCTCTCCAAATCACCCTAAACAACCTCCACTCCTTTATCATATGGTGCTCCCCCTCACAATTTGAAGAACTAACCGTAGGCCACCTATTTGCCGAAAACCTCCTACAATCTGTGGACGAAATCAAAAACATAACCGCCAACCCAATAAACAACACCTGCCAAATAACCCTAAAACCCACCATCAACCTAGAAGAACGCCTAAAAAACCAACGCACCAGCACACGCATAATACCCCTTATCAAAACAAGCACCTCCGCCTACCAAAAAGACGACAAACTAGCCACGGTACAATCAAATGTGACCATAAAAGCCCAAACCATCATAGACGCCATAAGCCAAATCAACAAAAAAGCTCACGGCTTCAAAGAAACAGGCGGCCTCCATGACAGCGCCATTTTCCAAGCTGACGGCACCATGGTCGCATTCTCCGAAGATGTAGGTCGACACAACACAGTTGACAAAGTCATAGGCGAGGGCATCCTTAAAAAAATAGATTTCACACAATGCTTTCTAATAATCACTGGACGTGTTCCAGGCGATATGATCTACAAAGCCGCCAAAGCCGGCCTACCCCTTGTAGCCTCAGTTGCAGCCGTACTAAACTCGGGTGTAGACTCTGCACAAAAAGCCAACATAACCCTTATCGGATTTGTCCGCAACAAACACATGAACATCTATACCTGCCCACAAAGAATAACCCTCTAAAGCAGTTTGTTCTGCTTTTGAAGTTCTTTCTCTATGAGACAAACCAGCTTGTCACCTTCCAGAGGTATCTTAATAACTGGTATTTCCTCAAAACTATCGCCTGTAGAACTCTGAGCCACCACACCTGCAATGGCCAATACAGGCCGTTTAATCAGATCAAGGGTACTTTTTAGGTCCCATTGATCTTTAGCAGTAACTATCTTGACGATCTCTGGATGTTGCGCAATTAACCCATGAAACCCCTCAATAAAAACTAAATCCAACTCTTCATCACGGAGCAACTCAATAACTCTGTTGAGATTTTGAATGTCTTGCGTTGTTTTTTTAATGATATCAATTTCTTTGGGAGAAACCGCAACTACCACCCCTGCACCTGCCTGAGCAAACCGCCAAGTATTGGTGCCTGCTTTATCCATCGAAAAATCTATATGATGAATATGTTTGATAGCACCAACACGATAACCCTTAACTGAAAACCTGCTGATTAAGTACTCAAGTGTAGTTGTTTTTCCCGAACCGCTAATACCCACTGCGGCAACGACTAAAACCATACTTTTCCCTGCCCTCAGAACACATCTATTTATAATAAACTATACCATTCCACAAAACGATCCAGTCATATGCTTCACCTAAGCATTTCACCAAACCAATAGTTTACACGCGACTATTTACGGAAATGTTAAATGTAGAGTTTAGGTAATATAGGCTAAGGTCTGGCGCTAATGAATGATTTGCTGTATTTGTTTATTGTTCTTTTTTGTGGCTGTGTTATAATTGCGGTGCTAAAGTTTTGGTCGAAAAAACAATCAAAACTCCACCCTGAAACAAAACTCTACACAGAAACAAAAAAGCCAAAAAACAATCAGCAAATCCAACACCCAAACGATCCCCAGCAAGATTTAGATCGGTTATTTTCTGAATGGGACGAATTTAGTGATGATGAAGAACAATTACAGCAAGAAGAAGTCAATGGCTGGTAATTGTTATAGTTTATGTGAAATATAATACTTTAACATGTGTTGAGTTTTACTGTAGTGTTTTATGTATTTAGTATGACTATACCTGATTTAAATGATGTGTGCTGGGCGGATGCAATTACTGTGGCAACGTCATAAAAAACATATATAGATACACATACTGCAATGCACCCCTAACAGTATTCAAAAAACAAAACACAAACTCTGAACCTCATAACTCCTCAATTGCATTGAAACTAAATCAAGCTCCCGTATCATTTGCTGATGTAAAGTTCCCACTAGTAACCTCATCATCAAGCTCAATGTTCTTCTCATTGTTCCCGTCCTGCACTACACAGGACTACTAACTCTGCAAAGTGGTCTGCAGTTTGGTTTATGGGCCCTAACAACACTGTCCACAGGCGGTCTATTCTTAGTAGTGCGTAGCATCAGAACAACAAAAACTAAACTATCACTTTTAACGCCTATAGGCCCTCCACAATCCTAAGCCAATACCTAAATATGCAGACAACAGAAAAGAGCAATATCAATACACTTCTGACCTATGACACATAGCTGTATAACTTTTTATTGACTCTGTTTGTGGTTTTTTGACAATAAGATGACTATTTGCAATGTCACAGTAGCAGCATTTGTGTGCAGAATAACGTAAAACACTAACATACATATAGTTAACTAAAAACAGAACTACTATAGCCCAAACTGCACTATAACTGACTAATATTTTTCTCTCTCTTTATTGATTGTGTGTAGTTATTATATATGGTGCTGTTATATACCGGCCAAAAAACCTGCAGAACCGATCCTTATTTAGCGTTAAACAACCCTAACTGAATAATTTGACCGTTAACCTCTCAGTAGAACAGCATACAAGAGTTGAAACTCACAGACAACCTTATAGCATCTACCTTTTCATGTAGTTGCTATTCAACCACCTGTTATCCTCTGAACAGTCTCTATAGAAGCATGTAATATTCTCAAAATTTTCATATCTATTTATTTATTTGTATACAACATTAACAGATACACTAAGATGACAGCGTTCAAAGAAATGCTTGATTAGGAACTGTGCAAAAATAACTTGTGAAAGTTTATAAGTGTTATCGCGTATAATGATCATGTCTCGGAAACTGATGCAATTATATGGAAAACCACATCAAAACAATGTTACCAATACTAGACGAAAGACAAAAACGATTATTTTTGGCAAGCCTAGCAAATGAATACGGCTAC
>Ga0209737_10003681_pt1 | contig 10704 bp, 7 predicted proteins | sample TergutCu122P3_FD_187284 | JGI IMG/M metagenome (GOLD analysis project Ga0209737, IMG submission 187284) | Cubitermes ugandensis P3 segment gut microbial communities from Kakamega Forest, Kenya - Cu122 P3 (SPAdes) (version 2) | ecosystem: Host-associated > Arthropoda: Insects > Digestive system >...
TGTTTTTTGCTCCGTTTGCAGCTTTGTTTTTGGTTTCGTCAATAATAATTCCCAAGTTTTCCAAATTTCCCGCTGCTTCGGTTCTTACTAAATTGTTCCACAGTCCAATTCCTCCGGTGAAAAGAATAATATCTGCACCGTTCATTGCTGCTAAATATGTGCCGATATATTTTTTTACACTATATCCGAATGTTTTTAATGTGGCAATTGCTCTTTTATTTCCTTCTTCGACTCCTTTTGTTACATCACGCATATCATTGGAAATTCCGGAAAGTCCTAAAAGCCCAGATTCTTTGTTTAGAAGTTTGTTTAAATCCGCACTTGTCATTTTGTAGTTATCCATCAAAAACAATAAGATTGCAGGGTCAATACTTCCTGCACGAGTTCCCATAATTACACCTTCTGCAGGAGTAAGTCCCATTGAAGTATCGATAGATTTCCCATTGTCAATAGCAGCAACACTTCCGCCGTTACCCAAATGACAGGAAATAATTTTCAATTCTTCCGGTTTTTTTCCAGCCCATTGTGCAGCAGCCAGAGACACAAATCTGTGAGATGTGCCGTGGAAACCATATCTGCGGATTTTCTTTTCGGTGTAATATTCGTAAGGCAAACCATACAAAAATGCATAATTCGGCATTGTGTGGTGAAAAGCAGTATCGAAAACGGCAGCGTGTTTTGCATTGGGAAAAACATCTATTGCTTCTTTAATTCCAACGATATTCACGGGATTGTGAAGCGGTGCAAGTTCGGATACCTCTTCGATTTTTGCAATAACATCATCATTTAAAACGGTTGTTTCATAAAAAATATCGCCGCCGTGAACCACTCTATGACCGACTGCTGAAATTTCGTCGGGGTTTGCGATAACGCCGTGAGATTTATCTATCAATTCTTTGAGCATTGCGGCAAAAGCAGCTTTATGGTCGCCTGCTTCAATATCTTTTTTTAATTTTATTGTTCCTGTTTCATATTCAAACCCCATTGGTTTGTATGTGCCGATTCTGTCGACTTGTCCATTTGCGGCGAAACCTTCTTTATCGGTGTCGAAAAGGGTGAATTTTAGCGACGAAGAGCCGCAATTAATAACTAAAATCTTGCGAGAAACCGCAGATTTTAACGAAATAGGGTTTGACATTAAAGAACTCCTTTTGAAAAATAATAATTTTATGAAGTAAATATACTATATGGCATAAATTATATTTCGTTAAAATTACAGAAAATTAAGGTAAAAAATGAAAAATATACTAACTGATGAAATAATAAGTTTAATTGATTGGAATGAATTCTTTAGATTTTGGAAATTTAAGGAAAAATTTCCCGAAGTTTTGCAAAATAATGAAGCAAAAATTTTGGTTGACGATGCAAATAAAATGCTTAAAACCTGTAAAAATTGTGGTGAAGCGAAAATCGAATGGTTTCCTGCAAGGTCAGAAAATGATAACATAATAATAAACGAAAAATATATTGTCCGATGTTTCCGTCAGCAGACAAAAAAAAATGATGGCTCGCCATATTATTGTTTGGCGGATTTTGTAGAAGATAAAATCGGCCTTTTTGCAATTACTGCGGGCGATAATTTTGAAAAAAATGATGATGTGTATAATTCACTTCTGCGTGAATCTGTTTCGCAGAGATTGGTTGAAGCGCTTTCTCAATTCTATCAAAAAAAGAACAATGCTTTGGCTTTTGCAATCGGTTATCCGTCACTTCCTGATTTGAGAATAATGAAAGTTGCCGATGAGATTTTGGATTTAAAGTCAATCGGAATTACACTGAATGAAAGTTGTATGATGTCGCCGGTTTCATCTGTTTGCGGGTTTTATATTATGCACCCAAAGGCTAGATATTTTACTGTCGGGAAAATTTCTGATGAGCAATATGCCGATTATGCCGCTCGTGGAAATGAGAATATCGACGAAGTGAAGAAATGGGTAAAATAAAAAAATTTGCTTTATCGTTGTGAAATAATATATTTTTTAGTTTTATGTGAAATTTTTCTCAGGGAGTTTAAATAATGGCAAAAAGCACGCTGCGGATAGCAAATAAACCTTATCCGTTTTACAAAAGACACTGGTTGAATAATATTAAAGATGTTGTGGAATATGCCAGTATTACCTACGGCGATAAAAATGCATTTTCGTGGGAAGATGACAACGATAAAGAAGTAAATGTTTCGTTTGTTGAATTCAAAAAACAAGTTTATGCACTTGGTACGACTCTGTATTCAAAAAATATTAAAGACGAAAAAATTGCAATTCTGGGTGAATCTTCGTATCTGTGGGTTTTATCATATTTTGCGGCGGCAATTGGTGGAAATGTAATTGTTCCGCTTGACAAAAATTTACCTGTTTCTTCTTTGGAGTTTATGATTAAAGATTCAGAAGCCGGTGTTTTGATTTATTCAGATGATTTTAAAGATATTGCCGCCGAAATTAAAAGTAAAAAACTAAAAATTAAATGGAATATGAAAACCGATATTTTGCCGATGGTCGATGAAGGCAAAAAACTTGTTGCCGAAAATTCACCTTTTGCAAAAGAACATAGTGATTACAAAATTGATGCCGAAAAATTGGTTACGATGATTTATACTTCGGGAACAACGGGCGTTTCAAAAGGCGTTATGCTTTCACAGAAAAATTTAATATCTGACGTGAATTTTGCGACACAACACCTTGATTTACACGGTCGCCAACTTTTGGTTTTGCCGCTGCATCACGCATTTGCATTGACACCTGCAATTATCGCCGGACATTTTTATGGTACCGATGTGGTGATAAACAAATCGCTGAAGAATATTTTGTCTGATTTGCAGAAATTTAAGCCGAATGTTATTATGCTTGTGCCGCTTTTTGTGGAAACATTCTATAATCGGATTTGGCAAACGGCAGAAAAAACAAAGAAAGATAAATTACTGAAAATTCTTATAAAAATGAGCAATTTTTTACTGAAACTTCATATTGATTTAAGACGGGTTTTGTTCAAATCGGTGCTTAAAGCATTCGGCGGAAATTTGGATGTGATTGTTACCGGCGGGGCACCGATTGATGAGAAATATATGAAAGGTTTTAAAGAATTTGGACTGAATATTATTAACGGCTACGGAATTACCGAATGTTCGCCTGTTGTTGCATTAAACCGAAACGGATATTCCCGTGAAGGAAGTGTCGGACTTGTTTTGCCGGAAACGAAAGTGAAAATTATTGATAAAGACGAACATGGTGTGGGTGAAGTTTGTGTTCAGGGCGATATTGTAATGCTTGGTTATTATAATAATCCCGAAGCAACAAAAGAAGCATTTTTTGAAGATGAAGACGGAAAATGGTTTAAGACGGGCGATGTCGGACGAGTTGATGAAGATAATTTCTTATTTTTGTGCGGAAGAAAGAAAAATCTGATTATTTTGAGCAACGGAGAAAATGTTTCACCCGAAGGTTTGGAGCAGGAGATTCTTGCGGAATGCCCATACATAAAAGAGATTATATGTTTTCAGGAAGATAAAACTATTGCGGCGGAAGCGTTTTTTAATAAGGATTATATAATCGAAACCGGAACGCAGGCTGTAAATTATATAGAAAAATTCGCGAAAGATATTCTTGCATTTAATAGGAAACAACCGCCGCAAAAAAATATCGGGAAAACGATTGTTCGAGAAGTTGAATTTCCGAAAACGACTACAATGAAAATTAAAAGGAGTTATAAATAATGGCAAAAAGTACACTGCGAATAGCAAACAAACCTTATCCGCTCTATGAGGGAGTTTGGATAAATAATATGAAAGAACTTGTTAAATATACAAGTTCTACATTCGGTGACAAAAACGCATTTTCGTGGGAAGAAGATGATGGCAAAGAAGTGAATGTTTCGTTCATCGAATTCAAAAAACAAATTGATGCGTTGGGAGCGGTTTTATATTCAAAAAATATAAAAAACGAAAGAATTGCAATTTTGGGTGAATCATCTTATTTGTGGATTTTGTCGTATTTTGCAGGGGCAATTGGCGGGAATGCAATTGTTCCGCTTGATAAAGGTCTTTCTGTTTCACAAATGGAAGTTTTGGTAAAAGATTCCGAAGCGGGCGTATTGATTTATTCCGAAGATTTTAAAGATATTGCAGAAGAGATTAAAAGTGAAAAATTAAAAATCAAATGGAATATGAAAACGGATATTACGCCGATGATTGAAGAGGGAAAAAAACTTGTTTCCGAAAATTCACCTTTTGCAAAAGAATATATTGACTTCAAACTTGACAATGAAAAAATGGCTGTAATAATTTATACATCAGGAACAACAGGTATCTCAAAAGGCGTTATGCTGACGCAAAAAAATTTGATGACTGATGTAAATATTTCTGCTAAATATATATATTTGTTTGGTCGCACAATTTTAGTTTTACCGCTTCACCACTCGTTTGCATTTACTACTTCGGTATTGGCAGAGCATTATTATGGTTGTGATGTGGCAATAAATAAATCATTGAAAAATGTTTTGGCTGATTTACAAAAATTTAAGCCGAGCAATCTTTTTCTTGTACCGCTTTTTGTTGAAACATTTTACAAGAGAATTTGGCAAGGAGCAGAAAAACAAAAGAAAGATAAATTGCTTAAAACGCTTATTAAAGTGAGTAATTTCTTGCTGAAATTACACATTGATTTGCGAAGAGTTTTGTTTAAGTCCGTCCTTAAGAATTTTGGCGGAAATTTGGATTTGATTGTTTCTGGTGGGGCTCCGATTGACGAAAAATATATTGACGGATTTAGAGAACTTGGTGTTAATATTGTTAATGGCTACGGAATTACGGAATGTTCACCGGTTGTTTCGGTAAACAGAAACGGCTATTCTCGCAAAGGAAGTATCGGGCTTGTATTACCGCAAACAAAAGTTAAAATTTTTGATAAAGATGAAAAAGGTTTCGGTGAAATCTGTGTTCAAGGTGATATTGTTATGTTAGGTTATTACAATAATCCTGAAGCAACAAAAGAAGCATTTATTGAAGACGAAGATGGGAAATGGTTTAGAACCGGTGACATCGGATGGCTTGATGAAGATAATTTCTTGTTTATTGGCGGACGAAAGAAAAATCTTATTATTTTAAGTAATGGAGAAAATGTTTCGCCGGAAGGTTTGGAGCAGGACATTCTCAATGAATTTCCGTATGTTAAAGAAGTAGTGTGCTTTCAGAAAGATAATGTGATTGTTGCAGAGGCGTTTTTTAATAATGATTATATAGCGGAAACCGGAACAAATGATGTGAATTATCGTGAAAAGTTTGAAATGGACATTGTTGAATTTAACAGAAAACAGCCGCCGCAAAAAAATATAGGTAAAACAATTGTTCGAGAAGTTGAATTTCCGAAGACAACAACAATGAAAATTAAGAGAAACTACAAATAAAAAGTGTAAAATTAAAAAGATTTGCATTATTGCCGTGAAATAATATATTTTTTAATTTTATGCGTGAAAAATAAAGGGGATTTTAATGTCAAAGAAAAGCTCGCTGAGAACCGTGAATACACCGTATCCGCTCTATAAAAGAGAGTCGCCAAAGAATTTGAAAGAACTTGTAGAATTCACAAGTAAAACATTTGGCGATAAAAACGCATTTTCGTGGGAAGATGAAAATGACAAAGAAATAAATGTTTCTTTTAACGATTTTAAAAGACAAATAGAAGCACTTGGTTCCGTATTATTTTCAAAAGGCGTAAAAGGCAAAAGAATAGCACTTTTGGGCGAATCATCTTATTTGTGGGTTTTGTCATATTTTGCAGCAGCAAACGGAGGTAATGCTATTGTTCCGCTCGACAAAAATCTTCCTGCGGCAGCAATGGAAATTTTGATAAAAGATTCCGAAGCGAGTATTTTTATTTATTCCGATGATTTTAAAGACATAGTTAAAGAAATTAAAAGTGAGAAATTAGAAATCAGATGGAATATGAAAACCGATATTACTGCCATGGTCGAAGAAGGAAAAAAACTTATTGCAGCCGGCTCTCCTTTTGCCAAAGAATATATTGAATACAAAATTGACAATGAAAAAATGGCGACCATTATTTATACATCGGGAACAACAGGTGTTTCAAAAGGCGTTATGCTTTCACACAAAAATTTGATGAGTGATGTAAATAATGCAACTCCTTATATTGATTTATTTGGGCGCGGACTTATGGTTTTACCGCTTCATCACGCATTTGCATTTACGGCTTGCATTTTGGCAACCCATTATTTCGGTGTTGATATTGTGATAAATAAATCACTGAAAAATGTTTTGGCGGATTTGCAGAAGTTTAAGCCAAGTAATATTTTACTTGTGCCGCTTTTTGTGGAAACATTCTACAAAAGAATTTGGCAAGGTGCCGAAAAACAAAAGAAAGATAAATTGCTCAAAACTTTGATAAAAATAAGTAACTTTTTGCTGAAATTACATATTGATTTTCGGAGAGTTTTGTTCAAATCCGTACTTAAAAATTTCGGCGGAAATTTAGACTTGATTATTACCGGCGGTGCACCGATTGATGAAAAATATCTTAAAGGATTTAGAGAACTTGGCATAAATATGTCAAACGGCTATGGAATTACCGAATGTTCACCGATTGTTTCGGTAAATAGAAATTCTTATTATCGTGAAGGAAGTATCGGTCTTGTTTTGTTGAATACCAAAGTGAAAATTATGGATAAAGACGAAAAAGGTTTCGGCGAAATCTGTGTTCAAGGCGATATTGTTATGATGGGGTATTACAACAATCCGCAGGCGACCAAAGAAGCATTTATAGAAGACGAAGACGGGAAATGGTTCAGAACCGGTGATGTCGGACGGCTTGATGATGACAACTTCTTGTTTATCGGCGGACGAAAGAAAAACCTTATTATTTTGAGTAACGGAGAAAATGTTTCACCGGAAGGTTTGGAACAGGAAATTCTTAATGATTTGCCGTATATTAAAGAAGTGGTGTGTTTCCAAGACCCTTCAGACAATATGATTGTTGCCGAAGCATTTTTTAATAAAGACTATATGATGGACACGGGAACAGCGGATGTGAATTACACTGAAAAATTTGCTGCGGATATTGTTGAATTCAACAGAAAACAGCCGCCGCAAAAAAACATTGGAAAAACAATTGTCCGTGAAGAAGAATTTCCGAAAACAACAACAATGAAAATTAAAAGGAATTACAAATAATAAGGAGTGTTTAATGATTAAAAAACTTGAGAAAATTATTCGCGACACCAAAGGTGATGACAAAATTGAGATTACGCCGGAAAGCGTTCTGCTCTCGGATTTGAAACTTGACTCGTTTGACGTTGCACAACTTGTGAGCGAGATTGAAAGTGAATTTAATATCAAAGTTAATGACAGAGATATTAATAATTTTAAAACTGTGCAAAATATTCTTGATTATATAGAAGAAAAACAAAAGTAGAACAAAATAAAAAAGGCGGAGTTTCCGCCTTTTTTATTACTTTTTCAATTCAAAACTCTCTTTTCCTGCTCCGCAAATCGGGCAAATAAAATCATCAGGCAACTCGCCTTCGCATTCATACTCATAGCCACAAAGTGTGCAAACATAAACATTTTTCATATAAAACCTCCTTTCTTCAAATTAATTTAGTAATTCAAAATCCGCTTTTGGGTGTTTGCAAAGCGGACAAATGTAATCGTCAGGCATATCAACATCACTTTCATAAACGAAACCGCAAATTTTGCATACGTAACGATATTTTTTACTAATTGTCGCAGGTTTTATTTCTACTTTCGGCTTAATATTGTCCATATAATATTGATAAGAAAGCGATGGAACATCAGAAATAACCGCACTTTCTTCAACTTCGGCGACAAAAACCGAATGGTCGTCAAAATCGCTTGTTGAAATAACTTTTGCAGAGAAATATGAATTTGTATTTTGCACAATATAATACAAGCCGTTGCTGCTTCTTTTACAATTTTGTTCAAATCCTGCAAATTTATCTATATTTCGCCCGCTTTGGAAGCCAAATTTTTTGAAAACATCGAATTTCGCATCGGTAGTAAGCACAGAAACATTAAATTTGCCGGATTTCATTATCATATCGTGTGTGAGATTCGCTTTGTTTACGGCAATTTCAATTCGCTTGGGGCTGTCAGTTATCTGCATAAAGGTATTTATTATGCAGCCATTATCTTTTTCGACAGCTGAGCCGTTATCATCTTTTGCCGTCAAAACGAAAAGTCCATAAGTAATTTTAAAAAACGGATTTGGTTCAAATTCTGGTTTCGGAGCAGAATTCGGAAGAGTTGAAACAATTTTATTTGCCAAATTTTTAAGTTGCGTTAGATTTTCTTCTTTTACCGATGATTTAAGTGAAACCGAATTTTCTAAAAATTTCATTCCGTTTAATTTAGATAAAATTTCTTTCATTTTTTGGCCTGATTGTGCAGCCCAAGAGCCATTTTCTATAATTGCAATTGAGCGATTTTGTAGATTATGAGCTGCAATATCGTTCAAAAGCGTTTCCATGCTTACAAAAATTCCGGTATTGTAAGTTGAAGATGCGAAAACTATATGGCTAAAACGAAATGCTTCAGAAAGAACAAATGATGGGTGTGTTACTGAAACATCGAATAGTGCAATGTTTTTTACGCCTGCTTCAGCAAGCTTTGTCGCAAGAATATTTGCTGCATTTTCGGTATTTCCGTAAATCGAAGCATAGGCAATCAAAACGCCGTCTTCTTCAGGGGTATATGTACTCCATTTTTGATATTTTTCTAAAATATAGTCAAGTTTTTTGCGCCAAATCGGTCCATGAAGCGGTAAAATCATCGTAATGTCTAAAGTCGCTGCTTTTTTGAGTGCAGTTTGAACTTGAACTCCGTATTTTCCTACTATATTTGTGTAATATCGTCGTGCTTCATCTAAGAAATTGTGTTCAAAATCACATTCGTCGGCAAAAATATTTCCATTGAGTGTGCCGAATGTTCCGAATGCATCAGCCGAATACAAAAATTTGTCGGTTTTATCGTAAGTTATCATAACTTCAGGCCAATGTACCATCGGCGCGGTATAAAACGTAAATTCGTGCTTTCCTGTCGAAATAGTATCGCCTTCTTTTACCAAAATCGCTCGACTATCTATGTCAAAATTAAAAAATTGCTTAATCAATTTAATTGTGAGCGAATTTCCGATGATTTTTACCTCGGGGAAACGCAAAACCAATTCGCCAAGAGTTGCCAAGTGGTCAGGTTCGCAGTGATTTATTACTGCAAAGTCAAGCTTTTTGTCTTTCAAAAGATATTCCAAGTTTTCAAAGAACACTCCGCAAACAGATTTGTCAACGCAGTCAAGTAATATGTTTTTTTCATCTATTACCAAGTAAGAATTGTAGGAAACTCCATTTGGGAGCGGAAATGCTCCTTCAAATAAAGCAAGTTGTTTGTTGTTGGCGCCAATCCAATAAACATCGCCTGTAATATTTCTAAAATTTCTCAAAAAACACTCCTTTTTTTAGATTTTCGATGAAATATATTATTTGCAGAATTGCGAGAAAGTATTTTAGTTAAAAATATGTCAGTTTGTATAAATTTTTGGAGTGTTGCTTATGGGCAAATCGGTTTCTAAGAATTATATTGAAGAGGTATTGCAAACCAATCCCGATTCACACTTTTTTGCGCGACATGCTTATAATTTATTGATGGACGAAAAAATTTTCCAAGCACAAAAAATTGCTATTGCCGGTATTAAAAAATCACCGAATTTTGCAACCGGACGATTTGTTTTGGCTTTATGTCTTATGGCAGAAAAAGATTATGATTTAGCGCTAAAGCAGTTATATGAAGTGCTGAAAATTGAGCCGACTTATCAATCAGCACTTGATAAAGCTATACAAATTCTAACAATGCAGGAAAAGAACGAAGAATCGCAAACTATTGAAGATTTTTTAGTGCGATTAAACCCGGAATCTCATTTTCTTGGAAAATATCCGCGTGAAATTGATAGAAACGATACCATAAGCGAAATTTTAGGTGAAAAATTAGATTGGGAAATTTTTGAAAGAAAAAAATCCGATAAACAACAAAATATTCCTGAATTACAAGAAAAACGACAAGAAGAACAAATTGTAAATGAATTTAATATAGAATTAAAAAATGAAAATGCCGACGATAATATTGACGGCATGGGAGATATTCTTGCGGAACTGGAAATGCAAGGGAATATAGAAACTCCTAAGGATGTTTTTGATGAAAATACAATGAGCGTTAAAGATGAGAAATTAAATGACGATAGCGAAACCGACTATGCAAAAGAACTTGAGAAATTTGCTTCCATTTACGACGATTTTGCCGAATCATCATTTGTTGATGCTCTTGACGAAACGACAACTTCATATCCAAATATGGAATTGGAATATGAAAATGCGCCGCGAAAAACGGGGTTGTATGAAATAGTGCATGAAAGTCCAAAAGAAGTTACTAATACCGATAATAAAGAAAGCGAATTTTCGGATTTCAAAAATTTAATTGCAGAAACTATTACGACACTTCCTTTGGATAACAAACTACCACCGAAAAATGAAAATAAAATTGTTGAAAAAACTGAGGATACGGCAGAATTTTCTATAGACGAAATAAAAGGAATGGTAGATAAAGCGAAGGGGAATTCTGGTGAAAATAATGAGAAAAAACCGAATGCTTTGATTGAGACTACCGAATTTTCCATGAACGAAATTCAGCAA
>Ga0209737_10003682_pt1 | contig 10703 bp, 7 predicted proteins | sample TergutCu122P3_FD_187284 | JGI IMG/M metagenome (GOLD analysis project Ga0209737, IMG submission 187284) | Cubitermes ugandensis P3 segment gut microbial communities from Kakamega Forest, Kenya - Cu122 P3 (SPAdes) (version 2) | ecosystem: Host-associated > Arthropoda: Insects > Digestive system >...
ACGGAGCGAAAGCGCGTTTTGCGCTGAAATAATATCACCACAGCGCATACACTCAATCATCCCGTCCACCCTTCGACCACCCCTCAATCATCCAACTCCTTTTCCACAAGCTTCACACTAACCAACGCCGAAACCCCCTTCTCCTGCATCGTAATCCCATACAACCTATCCGCCTTCTCCATCGTCCCCCTCCTATGCGTAATCACAATAAACTGAGTATTCTTCGCCAACTTATTCAAATAACGAGCAAACCTCCCCACATTATTCTCATCCAAAGCCGCCTCAATCTCATCAAGCAAACAAAACGGCGAAGGCTTAAGATTCTGAATAGCAAAAAGCAACGCAATCGCCGTCAAAGCCTTTTCCCCACCAGATAACTGCATCATATTCTGCAACTTCTTCCCAGGCGGCTGGGCAATAATACGAATACCCGCTTCAAGAATATCCTCATCCTCCATAAGCTCTAACGTTCCCTTTCCACCACCAAATAATTCCTTAAAAACCTTATCAAATTCACGCCCAATCTCAGCAAACTTCTCATTAAACTGACGACGCATAGCAGCATCAAGCTCTTCAATAATATCACTTAAAGCTTTTTCCGCTTCAACCAAATCATCATGCTGGGTCTTAAGGAAAGTATACCGCTCAAGCACATTACGGTAATCCTCTATCGCATTGACATTCACATCACCAAGCTTCTTGATATCATCCTTGAGAGTGGAAATCTGCCGCTTCATCGCACCAACTTCACTCTTGGTTTCCCCTTGTAGAGCTTCCTCTTCCTTAAGTTTCGCGACAACGGAAAGCGTAATCTCATACTCTTCCCACATATAATGAATCTGGGCGGCAATCTGCTCTTCCAAACGCTCTTTCTGGCTGCCAAGACGATAAACCTCTTTATCAAGGGCACTAATCCGCTCCGCCAGACCCTCACGTTCACCAAAAAAATTCTTCTGCTTCGTCGAAAGCTCATCCTTTTTGGCAATATCTTCCTTAAGACTAAGCGCAGTATTATCCTGTGAAGTATGTGAAGCAAGAATCGTTTTTTCGATTTCAGTTATATTTGCTTCTTTGATACGGACTTCTTCAATATTTTTTGCAAGACCCTCACGAATTTCTTTTAACTCACCCTCTAAACGGGTGATTTCACCATCAATCCGTTCGATGTTCTGCTGATGGAAACCTTGTTGCTGTAACAATTTCTCCACTTTTACTTCCTGCTCGGAAACAGCATTCAAACGGACAGCCTCTTCCTCACGACCACTCTCCAACTCACCCTGATATACACGGATTTCTTCCTCAAGCCTTTTTTCTAGACCCTCAGATTCAATAAGTTCAGCCAGAATACCCTTTTTCGCCAACTCTATCTCTTTTATCTGCCCGGCAATTTCATTTTCTTCGCTAATCAAGGCAACACTTCCTGCCAAAGCCGCTTCTTTCTTTTCGGTCGCTTTAATGACATTCAAGCGCGCAGTATTCTGGTCAATAAATTTATTTTGTAATTCGTTTTTAGTTTCTTCCAATTGCAAACGCAAACTATTCCGGTTCGATTTCGTTTCATCAATCCCCTTCATCAAGGCATCAATTTCTTGTAAATGCTTCTTAATATTAGCTTCCGCTTCCTCAGTTTCGCGGTGACGGCTTAATAGGCTTGACGAATTTTTGAAAGTTCCACCGCTGATAGCACCACCCGGCACAAGAAGCTCACCATCCAAAGTGACCATCCGAATACTGTAATCATATTTTTTAGCGATTTTGACGGCATTATCCACATTGTCAACGACTACTATCCTGCCAAGCATTGATTTAGCAACCGATTCGTATTTGGGGGCAAAATTGACTAACTTGTCTGCCATCCCGATAACTCCGGTTTCTTTTAATACTTCGGGGGTCTTAAATTCCTGTATATTGACTAAGCTGGTCAACGGAAGGAATGTCGCCCGCCCGGCTTTTTGTGCTTTTAATAATGAAATTAACCGTTTGGCTGTCTCCTCATTTTCGGTAATAATATTTTGGATATGGGCACCGAGGGCGATTTCAATCGCCGTTTCGTATTTACGGTCAACTTTTAAGACATCAGCGACAACACCGATAATCCCGCGTTCATTTTTCTTCTCTTCCATAATCCGCTTGACCGCACCACCGTAACCCTCATAACGCTCGGTTAAGTTGGTCAAGGCTTCAAGCTTTGACTTTTCTTGATGATATTTTACTTGCGTATCACGTAAAAGACGGTCTTTTCCGGCTAATTCCTCCCGCAGTAAAAAGAGCTTTTCCTCGGTATCAGCCTGCTTATCATTTAAACCCTTGATTAACTCATTTATTTCTTCAAATTCTTTTTGTAACTTGGAAATTTCTGTTTCCTGTTCCACTTCATCGGATTTTGCCTGAATCAAACGGGAGCTGAGTTCGGCTTTACGAATTGCTATTTGCTCAAGCATTGTATCGTATCTGCCGATTTTTGATTTAATCGTCGCCCGGGTATTTAAGACTTCGATGATATTGTTTTTACCATTTTCAATTTTGCTGTTCAATTCATCAATCTTGGTTTGGATAAGCTGCAAACCTGCCCGCGCCTCATTGCGAACATCTTCGATTTCAGCGGCTTGCAGGTCGATTAATTTTTTATCGGCAAAAATAGCTTCGCGGTCGATATTTTTGATATCTATCTCGCTTTGGACAGAACGGATGCGTTGGTTCAAATGCTCCTCATTGTTACGGCTGGCGTTGATTTGCTCCTTAAGGACATTTATCTCACCTTCCAACTTACCCCTGAGTAACCCGGTATCATTAAGTTCGTCACGTTCTTTTTGGATGGCTTCTTCGAGTTTTACCAACTGTTCGTCGATTTCTTCGTACTCGATTTTTATTTTTTCGTACTTTTCGGTTGTCTCATTAAGGTCCCCACTTGCAAGCGAAAACTTTTCTTCGACTAACTTAATTTGATCCGAAAGACGGTTATGTTCCATCAAAAAAATATTAATATCGAGATTTTTGAGTTCTTCTTTTTTACGCAGATAAACCCTCGCGGTTTCGGCCTGTTTCTCAAGCGGACCGGTCTGCTTTTCCAGTTCACCGATGATATCACTGATGCGGACACGATTTATTTTTTCATCTTCCAGCTTTTTCTGGGCAGCATTTTTACGCCGTTTAAACTTAACTATCCCGGCAGCTTCATCAAATAATTCACGACGTTCTTCCGGTTTGCCGCTGAGGATTTTATCAATCTGGTTCTGCCCGATGATGGAATAACCCTCCTTGCCAATGCCGGTATCATAAAAAATCTCATTGACATCCTTAAGGCGGCAGGGTGTTCCATTTAATAAATACTCACTTTCACCGGAGCGGTAAATCCGGCGGGCAACGGTCACTTCATCGTAACCAATCGCCAGCTCACGGCTGGAATTATCCAAAGTGATGGCGACATAAGCATAACTAAGCGGTTTACGCATTTCGGTGCCTGAAAAAATAACGTCCTGCATCGAAGCTCCACGAAGCTGCTTAATCCGCTGCTCACCAAGGACCCAACGGACGGCGTCGGCAACATTGCTTTTGCCGGAGCCATTTGGTCCGACAATCGCTGTGATTCCGTTATGGAATTTGAAATTTATGCGATTTGCAAAGGATTTGAATCCTTGAATTTCGATTCTCTTAAGATACATTGGTTTAACTTTCGTTTGGTACTATTTATTTTTGAATCCGGGGTATATAAGTTGCAAGCCATCAAGGGCGGCATCCTGCTCAGCGGCTTTTTTACTTTTTCCACTTCCGGTACTTAAAACTTTGTCTTGTAAATATAACTCAATATGAAAAATCTTGTCGTGCTCCGGCCCGCTTGAACCGGCTAATTCATATCGGAGCTTACCCAAGGCATGTTTCATGACATATTCCTGGATGGCTGATTTATTGTCATTATATGATTCACCTTTCGGCAACTTACTAAGAACACGTCTATGGACAAAATCCCTTGCGTATTCAAGACCACCGTCGCGATAAATCGAGCCAATTAATGCTTCCATTACATCGGCAACAATTGATATCCGGTTCTGCCCGCCGGTCTTCGCTTCACCTTTGCCAAGCAATACATAGTTTCCTAACTCCAACTCCTTGGCACAGTGGGCTAAAGCAGTTTCACACACTGCCTGTGCCCTTGCTTTGGTCAAATCACCCTCGTCCATCATTGGGTACATATCCATCAGATACTCACTGGTTATAACATCCAAAACTGCATCTCCAAGAAACTCAATCCGTTCATAACTTTGCAAGTTATTAATTAATTGCTCATTGGAAAATGACCTGTGCGTAAAGGCCTGCCTAATTAATGACTTGTCCTTAAACACATAGCCGATTTTTTTCTCAATTTCTTGGATTTGGTCATCCCAGTTTTGCATTAAATGATTATATCCCTACTTTTTTATAACCCAACAACATCTTTAATCAAGTTGACTGCATCCTCGATAGTTCTGACAGTCTCAGCTTGTTCAGCCGAGATTTCGATATTGAACTCCTGCTCAATACCCATGATAATCTGGTATACATCAAGTGAATCAACACCCAAATCATCAATAAAAGTCGTGCTTAGGGTAATTTCTTCGGTATGTACACCTGCCACTTCGGCAATTATTGCTTTTAATTTTTCAAGTTCCATAATCGTACTCCGGTTAGCGTCCCAATGGGACGGTTTAGTAACCAGTGTAATTCACACTAGTCTTTCTTTTATCTTTTCATTTATTTTCTGTTCTTTGAACTGGACGCATTGGAGGATGGCATTTTTGACCTCAATGGCTTTGGCACTGCCGTGGGTCTTCACCACCAATCCGTTTAATCCTAATAAGGGTGCGCCGCCATACTCTTCCGTATCAAAAGCTTTAAGCGTTTTCTTCAAAGCCGGTTTGGCTAAAAGTGCGCCAATTTTTGACTTCGTTGTTGACATCATACCCTTCTTGACCATTTTAATCAAGGTCGTGCCAACACCCTCATATAATTTTAAAATAACATTACCGACAAAAGCTTCGCAGACAATGACATCTGCTATTCCCGCCGGAATATCACGGGCTTCAATGCTGCCGATGAAATTGATATCGGGGCAGTTCTTTAATAAGGGAAAAGTCTCTTTGACTAAGGCATTACCCTTTTCTTCCTCGGCACCATTGCTGACGAGACCAACCTTGGGATTTTTCGTCCCAACAATGTGTTCCATATAAATAGAACCAATCTGGGCAAATTGGAGGAGGTGCTCAGCCCTTGCATCAACATTTGCCCCGCAGTCAATCAAAAGCGCAACCCCCGCTTCGGTCGGGATAAGTGGTGCTAAAGGTGGTCTTTTAATACCTTTAATCCGCCCGACCAAAACTTGCCCACCGACCAAAAGGGCGCCTGTCGAACCAGCCGATACAAAACCATCACAAGTACCATTTTTGACTAAATCCAGACCTACCACCAAGGACGAAGCTTTTTTCTTCCTAATCGCCATAACCGGTGGTTCGGCTGTCTCGATGACTTCCGGCGCGTCAACAATTTCAAGGCGCTCTTCATCATAAGCCTGCCCCACTAACTCACTTACCAGTAAATCCTTACTGCCAGTCAGGTATACCTTAACCTTCCCACATTCAGCCAAAGCCAAAACTGCACCTTTAATAATTTCACCCGGTGCATTATCACCACCCATTGCATCAACAGCAACATTTACCATTTCGGACATAAGCTTATTTTTATCTCCTTGACTGCATCAGCAGACGTTTTTAATTCTGTTACATTAAATATACTAAACCATTGCTTAAAAATCAAGGTTTTTTATATAACTTGCTTTTAATGTATTTTTTTGTTAAAATGAAATAGATATAACCAAAAAAATACACGCAGGGGTGAATTATTATGATAAAAGTCGCAGTATGTGATAATGATGCCGAAGAAGTGACAAGGATAAAAAATTTAGTAATGGATTATGAAGATATACGGGTATTTACCTATATTGACCCGTTGAAACTATTCAGGGAAATAAAAAATGGCAGCCGCTTCCAAATATATCTTCTGGATATCGTCATGCCGGGTATGGATGGATTGGAACTGGCCGAATACATCCGGGAACATGATAGTACTGCTTTTGTCATTTTTATGACCAGTCATAGTAATCACGCACTTCAAGCTTTCAAAGTGCGGGCATTTCATTTCTTGGTAAAACCCATTGATACGCAGGAATTAATTGATGATATAAGACGTGCCCGGGAATTTATTTCCCAACGTGACCAAACATTGTTTACGATGAAAACCAGTGAGGGTATCGTGGCTGTTCCTTACTACAAAATCGTCTATTGTTATGTCGAAAACCGCTGTATTATCTGTATTGACAATGAAGGAAGGTCTACTAAAAGCTCAACTTTACGGGTTCCTTTCAGCCAAATAATGGCGCCGCTTTTAGATGATGGCTCTTTTATCCAAACCCATATTTCCTTTGTTGTCAACTTAGACTATGCCATAAGTCTTAAGGGACACAATTTTATGATGAAAGATTCATCATTGGTTCCCATTTCCCAAAAACATTATAAAGAAGTCAAAGAACGCTATATGGCATATGTGTTCGGAGGTGAATAAATGGAATGTGTTTATGTCCATTCTGTCAGCATTGTTATCACACAATGTGCTTTGATGGCATGTACAATGTTATTGATTGAATTTCGTTATGACTTTAGAAAAACCCTTTGCTTTTGTATTCCTTGGTCACTTGGTATTATTTGCTCCAGCCTTTTTATCCTGCATATGACAGATGCTGGTTTTTATCATCGTATCATTGTATTTATTGTTACGCTTCCTTATTTTATTTTGACTACAGTTATCGCCAAATACCGTAATATCAGCCTCTTTTTTACCTATATCACATCTTGTATGATTGCCGTAATTACGCTTACGAATGGATATGCCGCCGCCGCCCATTTCAATATAACATGGTTTGATACCGTAGCCCGTTCCATCACCTTAGCTGTAGCTGCTTTGATTTGTTATTTAATCAGGAAAAGATATAAACACTTGACACGGACCCTCAAACAAGGGTGGGTGCTTTTGTATACTGTCCCTTTCGGTATATGTATTTCCTTTCTGATGTGGTTCAATAACAGAGAGGAAAGTGGACTTAAAGGACTGTGGCTTCCATATTCGCTGTTTCTGCTGGGAATATTCGTATATGCGATAATTTTTCTTTACTTTGATACCATTATGGAAAAACATGAGCTGCAGTATAATAACCAGATGATTTCCTTACAAATGACAACGCTTAAAAACCAGCTTCTTGTACAAAGTGAGGCTTACGCCAAAATCCAAGTGCTTAAGCATGATATGCGTTTTGAAATGCAGACGATGGTTGAGTTATTCCGTACCGGGAAACGCGACGAAGCTGAAACAATGTACGAAAAGTGGCTGGATACTGTAGATAATACCGGCGAAATTTTGTGTGCTGAACCTTACTTAAATGCGGTTCTTTCCATATACAAACGCCGTGCCGATAATGCCGGTTTGACCTTTTTAATAGATTCAGGTTTACCCGCCGATGTAAACCTCGACACAACAAAGCTTTCGATTATTTTATCAAATGCTTTGGATAATGCAATTATAGCCGCCAATGAAGTAAAAGAGAATTCGTACATAAAAGTAAAATTAATAAAAAAGGGACCGCAAGTCGGCATTGAAGTCCGCAATTCCTGCATCACCCCTGTCACTTTCGATTCCGACGGCCATCCTATCACCCAAACCCCCGGCCATGGCCTTGGTACCGTTTCAATCCTCAATTATATCAAAGAATATGGTGAAAATGCAGTACTCAATTATTCGCACAAAGATGATGAGTTTCGAATGCAAATTTTAGTTTAGGGTAAAATTAATATAATTTTATCCAAAAAGCGGGACGGACGCCACCGCTTCTGGTATCATTGTATACATAGCTGGCAACACGGACACAACCATCCATATCGACACATGATGTGCCACTGCCAAAATCAATTCCGCCACCGGGTGACCTTAACCACCACCATGAAACCGTACCGGATTCGTCTTCGGCAATCCGGTTTTTATTATTTTGGTCTTCAATATAACAATCGCTTCCCGTACTTCCCATTTTATTAAGCTTTGCTGAACTATCCCCAAAATAACGGCAGACTTCATTTAAACTGAGCAGAAAAATTTTGTCCTTTGTCTGATTTCCTCCCACCGTCTGATACCATGGATTATCGGGGTTATCATTTTGGATTTCAATAATAATTGAATTTATTGTATCAAGTTTATCTAAGAATTCACCGTTTAGATATTTTCGCAAAGTACACTGCTCCCACGTAATTGCCGAACCTCCTACATGGTATTCTTTTCTCTCCAATACTTTTTCGGAGATGAGTAATACTTTACCATTCAACTCGTCAAGGGCAAGCCAATCAATCCCATCAAGATGAACCCGTATCTTGTCTGGATTTTTATAATATTCGCCTTCATTTTTGGGTTTTTGCAACTCACTTTTCTTTGGGTCAAAACGTTCACGTAAAACTGTAAGAGCTTTTTCCAACCCATCTTTTATTGTTTGCACATACCCATCTAGCCTTGCTTTTATCTCAGGATCGGCAGTTGCCCGCTTATATTGTTTATGACCTAAGATGACAACGGCATTTTTGATATTTGCCAATTCTTCTTCCTTTGCAACTTTTAGGTCCGCACATAATAAACCTAAGTAAGCCGGCGCATATTTTGGGTCAATATCCAAGATTTTATTGAAGTAGTCCGTGGCTTCCTGCCAGTCACCATCTTCGGCAAACAACCAAGCCCGCATCATCAATGAATCTAAACCGGGAATCGGTACAGTAGGTGGAGGTGCAGGGATTGGCTGAGGTTGTGTTTGTACAGGATTATCGTTTTGTGGCGCTGTATTTCCCCATCCTAAGGCGTTGGTGAATTCCCAGACAACCCGCTCAGCTATTTCATGAGAATACATCAAGTCAATTAATTTTTTCGTTGCTTTCTTGACAGCATCCAGCTTTTGCTTTTGGTCGGAGTCCATATTATTTTGCAAAATTTTCACAATACCACAATCATATGCCTGCTTGACCAGATTTTTTTGACCCTGCGGCAACATCGGTGATGTATGGTCGGATAAATATTTTCGCGCAAATAAAGCTTCGCTTCCATATTCTGAAACGATGAAAGCCAGTAAGTCTTTGGTATTGTCAAAAAATTTCCAGTTGGTTGATTTCATGGTACTCCTTGTATGGCGTCCAGTAAATAATTGGATTAATTACGCTGAATGGATTTAGTTTTTTCTAATTCATTGGCGGTTTTTTCAGCTTCCCGCCATGCTTTTTCGATTGTTTCAAACTTCTCTATCTGGCCTTTTTCTTGTTCAACAAATATTTTAAGTTTATTTTCCAAAACTTCCAAATCTATTTTACTTGATTCAAGTTCCTTTATAATTCCTTTTAATTCATCTTCAATTTGTGAAAAGTGGAGATTGCGATCTTTTATCCTGTTTTCAATAAATCTTTGCTCACATTGCATTTTATTTAGGGTTTTTTCCTCTTCAATTACTTTTTTTTCTTCATTATCCAATTTCTTAAGCTCTATTTCCATTTCGCCCTTTTTTTTCTCCATCTCTTTTTCACATACTAGAATATTTTCATTAAGCTCTTTTCCTGAATCCCTGATTTTCAATACTTTGTCATATTGCCTTGAAAGATTATCACATAATGGTTTTCCATCTTTTATATGTTGTTCAATTATCGTAATGGGGTCACTATCATTTGATTCTAAAGCGAATCCGGCTTTTTGAATGTACTTTGATAATTTAAATGTTTCTCTTTCAAGTAAACGTTTTGCATGCGTATAAGCTTTTATTGCACTAGCTTTTTCTTTCTCAGCTTTTTTTACATTACGTTCAGCTGAAACCAGTTTACTTATTTGAATTTTCCTGCTTTCTTTTGCTTGCTTGTAATCATCTTCAGCCGACTTGGTTATCTTTTGAATATGGGTATAATATTTGTCGTCTCTTACCGAAGCATCTTGGAAATTCTTTATTTTATTACTAAGTTCTTGAAAACGCGTCTGTAAATCACCATTTATACGTTTTGTCCATTCAATTTTCTTTTCATGGTTTTTTTTACCTTCAATTACTTTTTGGGTCTGCTTCTGTACAGCTTCAAGGGCGAGCTTTTTTTCATCAGCATCACGCCTTTTTACGGAAATTTTTTCACTAATCTCATGCATTTGGGACGCTTTTTTTAACTCATTTATCAAGGAAATATTATTAGGAAAATCACTGATTATACCGGCAATGGAAACATCATCGGTGCTTTCATGTTCAGCAAATCTCTTTGCCCATTCTTCGATTTCGGCTTTTCCGGTTTCAAACCCATTTTCGAAAATTGTAATGATTCTGTTGCGATAAAAATTAGTGATGTATTTGTCATTTTCAACACGGGGATATGAATCTTCAACACCATCTGTACCAATAAAAATCGCCAATGGTCGTGAATTAATATACCTATATGAATCTTTATCTTGATTATCTGCCCCAAATGAATATTCAATATATGTATCATCATCAAATGAAAAACCAAACCAACAACGCAATTCCTCCAGCGCCGAAATCGGTTCATCATCACAAATGGAGGTAGTTACATTATGCCCACAACGTTCGTCGGATGGAATCGGAAAACTAAAATTCCCATCCTCATACA
>Ga0209737_10003683_pt1 | contig 10701 bp, 11 predicted proteins | sample TergutCu122P3_FD_187284 | JGI IMG/M metagenome (GOLD analysis project Ga0209737, IMG submission 187284) | Cubitermes ugandensis P3 segment gut microbial communities from Kakamega Forest, Kenya - Cu122 P3 (SPAdes) (version 2) | ecosystem: Host-associated > Arthropoda: Insects > Digestive system...
TAAAGAATCGAGCATAATACTTGAATATCCCGATCTTGTAGATATATATAACGAAGAAATTGATAACTTTAAAGATATTATGACAAGTGTAGGACAGGATTATATTTATTATTTCTCTCAAACAGGCGGCTCCAGCGGCGTAGGATTGAATGAATTCATTGCGGAAACAAGAATGCTTTTAACAGCATATGGGCATGACACAAATGCAGTCAGAGCAAGAGCCCACTTCCTGATTCATTATTTCCCGAAGACAATAGCACGTATTGCAGAAATATTGGACTTAAGTGGTGTATAATTAATTAAAAAGAGGATATGCCATGGATAAAAATAACTTTCAATCTAAAGAAACCGATGACCTTATTTGTGAGGCTTTTTACTCTTCAATTGATGAAACTTTAACATTGCACTCCGATATAAAAGGCTGGAATGATGCAGCCGCAACTTATCGCATAAATAAAGACGGAAGCGGACAAAAAACTACCGCCTGGGGTTTTAAAAAATTCTCGGAAGGTACTTTTTCTGAAATTTGGAACGACCCGCAATTTAGTTATTCCGATAATTCAAAACATGTTTTTAGTGAACAAACAAGCAGACTGCTGTTAGAAAAAATAACCCGGAAGATTAAGAAATAAAACTTTTTGAGTTTGTATAAAGAGGTTTGTTATTTACTAAACTTATATCAATTAAATAAGCTAAATTTTTTGCAGGAGAATTTAGCTGTCCGGACCATGTCTGCCACCACTTTAAAAAATCCCGCATACAGCAGGATTTTTGGCTCTCGGATTTATTCAAATAATTTATACTGAACCTGACTTCTGTCCATAATATGCACCCGGTCCATGTTTGCGATCATTGTGAAATCTCAAAAGGTTGTCAGGCATTTCGACAGGATTTTCCGGAGTATTTAGTAAAGTAGCAGTTTTTAAAGCCATGTCTGCAATAGTTTCTAAGAAAACAGCATTTTTAACAGAGTCATCAGCAGTTTTACCAAGTGTGAACACTCCGTGGTTTTTTACAAGCACCCCGGGCACTCTGACAGGATCTTTGCCTTCCATTGCCTCGATAATCACTTTCCCCGTGTTTGCTTCATAATTTTGTGTAATTTCTTCCGTCGTTAAAGTCCTTGTGACGGGAATTGTGCCGTAGAAATAATCCGCATGGGTTGTTCCAAGTGCCGGTATCTGGCGCCCGGCCTGGGCAAATGCTGTTGCATTTATAGAATGTGTATGTGCAACCGCATTAATTTTGTCGTATGCACGATATAAAGCAAGGTGCGTCGGGGTATCAACTGACGGGTTTAATTCTCCGTCAACTTTCTTTCCGTTTAAATCTACAACAACCATATGCTCGGGCTTCATTGCGTCGTATCCTACCCCGCTTGGTTTTATAACAACAAGACCTGTTTCGGGGTCACGCTCGCTGACATTACCCCAGGTGTCAACAATAATCTTCTCGTCTTTCAGCCGTATATTCGCAGCACAAACTTTGTCTTTTAATTCTGCCAATCTGGCTTTGTCTGCTGCGGGATCCGGGCGATCTTGCAAATATACGTCTAAAGCCGCCTCGCCTTTAAAAGCCGGATTATTGAATCTCAAAACCTGAGCCTGTGCTCGATTGTAGCAACTAACGTTACCAATACCTAAAACTTTCATAATTACTCCCTCAATTGTTTACAATTAATTAAAGCTTGAAAAAGAATTTTTTTGCTATATTTTCTAAAGCTTTTCATGGAACTTTAACTGCTCCTTAGGAACAATGCTCCCGTATGTGTCATTTTAATTTTACGATAAAGTAGTGAAAATCACCACGAATTGAGGTATGGGCTTTTATGTCATGGTAACTTTCGGTTTTGGACGCGAGGGTGCAAATGGGTAAAGTCGGCTCAACATTACCCAAAAAGCCTAAATTTTTATACGCATCACCGCGTTTTTCGAGGATGAACAAAGGTGCCCCGGGCGTACTCAGGTAGCAAAACCTATGATTTCATTGATTCCGTCACCATTTATATCGACTTCTGTACTGCGAACGTTTTCTTTATATACCCCGATTTTATTTAACTCTGCCTCACTATCCAAGCTTGTCATATAATCCCAAAGAATTGCATCGGTTTTGCTAAATTCATTGGGATTACTAAAGCTAAAAATATGACGGCAGGTCGAGGAAGTGGGTGAGTTTTGCAAATGTGCAAATACGACTGTTGATAAGGAGATTGCTGTTATAATTAATATCGTCTTTTTATACACACCTATTTGATCTCGTCTATGAATTGCTGTTCATTTTTATTATGTTACAACATGTCTTTTTTCGCTAACGCAAAGAAAATCGGATGCACAGAACGTATCAAATGGGCTGTTGGTAGGTCTGAAAATTAAATAGTTGAATGTGGGGATTGGCTCATTTGGCAAGGCACCTGCTTTGCATACAGGAGGGTAAGGAGTTCAATTCTCCTATCCTTCACCATTTATTCAAGAAGCTTCCAAAAACCCTCTTTTTTGCAAAAAAAGTATTATGTTACGGGGACTTTAGGCGTTACGCCCAGTATGGGTCATAGGGCTGTGTCGCCCACGGTGTTTGAGTTTTAACCATCCCAAAAAGTCGGATGGCGTGAAACAAAAAGTCCCAAGAGTCCCTTTCGTGTCCCGATTGTTTTCAAAACAAAAAACGCTTTAAAAAACCGAAAGCCCGTGTCCTTACTGTACTGTGGCTTTGTTACGCTTAGTTTAGGTAATCGGGATTGGGACATTCGATTTTGAGGTTTTTTGGAAACTCGGATGCAAAGCTGGTAATGGCGTGCGTTTGAGTGCTTTACAATTCATTTTTTAAACCGAAATTTTTTAACAGGGAAATCCAGAAAAGTTCCTGCATTTTTTCATTGTTTCACAACAGACATAAAAGTCGGAAAGCACTTGATGTTTCTGTACTTCAGAGGCATAAATGGGTTATGGACGATAAATACATACCTTTAAACGAAGTCGCAAAAGCCAAGGGGCTAAAGTCAAATCGCTGCTTGCGCCTTGCTATAAATCAGGGAAAGTACATTGCTCGTGAAATTGCAGTTCAGGGCGGTAAATCTTACGAAATCCTGCTCTCAAGCCTTGAGCCTGAAATTCAGCAAGAATTGACCCGATGTACCGCCCTTGTGCCTTTTGTAGAACTTCCAAAAACCTTTGTGGCAGAAGATGCAAGATTAACAGCCCTTGCAAGAGTTGATTTTGTTAAAGCACTTCAGAATTTTAGAGGAAAATATCCAACGAAAAAAGAAGCCGACAGTTACTTTTTGACCCTTTTTAACAGTGGTGAATATTTAAAGCACCTATTTAAAAAACTTGGCTCAGTTTCAATCGGCACAGCATATCGGTGGCTCAAAACGTATGAAGAGTGCGAAACTTACGAAGTTTTGTTGCCAAAATATCGCTACACAAAAGTCGGCGAATACAACACAAGCCTCACGCCGCAAATGCAGCAAGTGTTTTTAAGGTTTTTGTTGCATCCCAATAAATTTAAAGTCGGCAAGGCGATAAACCTTTCAATTCATCTGCTTGAACAGCAAGGCGTGGAGGGCATTCCAAATAAAATAACTTTCAGACGATTTGCAACGCATTTTAAAAAGCATAATTTCGACAAATATATTTTAATGCGAGAGGGCGAAAAAGCTCTTGATGAGAAAGTTTTGCCCTACATCGAAAGAGATTTGTCTCAAATCAATGTTGGAGATATTTTTGTAGCTGACGGTCATCGCCTCAATTTTCAAGTTATCAATCCGTTCACGGGGAAACCTTGCCGACCAGTATTGGTCGGCTTTTTTGATTGGAAGTCGGGGTCGCTCGCTGGGTATGAAATTATGCTTGAGGAAAATACTCAATGCGTTGCAGCTGCTCTTCGCAACAGCATTTTAAACCTTGGAATAATTCCAAAAGTTATTTACCAAGACAACGGCAGAGCGTTTAAGGCAAAGTATTTCACCAATTGCAATTTTGATGAAGAGGGCTTTGCAGGGGTTTATCAGAATTTGGGTATCAAGCCAGTATTTGCAAAACCTTACAACGCAAAGGCGAAAGTGATTGAACGGTTTTTCTCTGAATTCCAAGAAGAGTTTGAAAAGCTGATGCCAAGCTACATTGGCACGAGCATTGAAAATAAGCCGCCGCATTTGATGCGGAATGAAAAATTCCATAAAAAACTGCATGAGAAAATATACCAAAACAAAGTCCCAACAGTCCAAGAGGCGATTTTATTCATTAACGCTTGGCTTGAATATCACAATTCCAAAACTTGCAAGCACATTCCTCAAATGACCATAAAACAAGTTTTAAACAGTATTGAACGCCAAAATATCAACCCTAAAGTCCTCGACCACCTGATGATGAAAACAGAGGTGCGAACAATTTATCGAAATGGCATTAAATTCTTAGGCTTGCATTATTTTAACGAAATGCTGATGAGCCTGCGAGACAAAGTGATGATTAAATACAGCCTTTTTGACCTCACTAAAATTCAAGTGTACTCAGTCAAGGGCGAATTTCTGTGCATCGCAAAACGAGTGACTTCAACTCACCCAATGGCAAATGCTCTTGGCGATGTTCGTGATATGGAAGATTTGAAGCAGAAAATCCATAAAAAGCAAAAATTTAAAAACAAATTGATTAAGGATGTTCAAAAAATGATGCCTGAATTTGATGTAGAGCTTTTGAAAATTGAGGCGGAGGACATTATTGAGTTTGAATCCGAACCATCGAGCAAAGTTGTGGAGTTTAAGAAACCTAAAAAACAAACCCCTCGGCAAGTTCAGATGAACAAGCCTCTCTTTGGCTCAGACTTTGAAAAAGCAGAGTGGCTTCAAGAGAATGGCTGCACCTGCAACGAGGACAGGGCGTGGCTTCAATCCTACATTAATAGCGAAGAATACATTGATTTATATGGAGATAATTTATGAAAAAAACATTCGTGAAAACTAAAAACGTCAAAAACTTTGTGGCACTGATGGAAAAGTTAAAAACCATCCCATCCAATTTGCCAAAAATGGCTCTGGTCTTTGGTGAACACGGGCTTGGAAAGTCGCAAACCATAATGTGGTGGACAAATAAGAACGATGCTGTGCATGTTCGAGCAAATCAAGGAATGACAAGCCGCTGGCTTTTATCTGAAATCGCCGAAGAGCTTGGCGAGAAGGCATTTTGGAACACACAAGAAACTTTCAATTTGATTGAAAAATGCCTCAAGCAAAATCCTAAAATTATTGTGGTGGATGAGGTTGACTACCTTGTTGATAAAAATGCGGTCGAAACCCTGCGGGACTTGCACGACCGCACTAACTGCCCTGTCGTTTTGGTGGGAATGGGAAGCGTGGACAAGAAGCTCGCCCGCTACAAACATCTTGCCGACAGGTTTTACGGCACGATGAAGTTTGAGCATTTTGACAAAGAGGATGTCAGACAAATCATTGAACAGCTTTCAGAGGTTGAATTTACAGATGATGCCGCCGAGCATCTCGCTTCAAAAACAAATCAATTCAGGCAAATTGTGAAGCTGCTGGATAAGATTGAAAAACTGTCAAAAACCAATGGCATTAAGATTTTAGACGAATACAAATTAAGGGAGTTATTAGGTGAGCGAAAAATTATTGAAAACCTGCAAACGCTTAAACAAATTCACGCTTGAGGAATTTCAAGTAGTAACAGAATTTGAAGAATCGGTGGCAAAGCTGTTTTTAAGCCAAGCTGTCTGCAAAAAACAGCTCATACTGAGGGATGGCACTTATTTTTACCTCCAAGAAAAAAGCCCCCAAAGAACGCTTCTGAAATTGCCCTTGCTTTTTCAATATCACTCGGCAGAGACGGTTGATATGATTATTAGAGCCTTCAGTGCAGAAATTCCATCCACAAAAACAGGGCTGCTTTTGGGTTTGAACTGTAATATTATTTGCAAATTTAACAAATTTTTCAGAAAAATTTTATACGAGCGTCAATATCAAAAATTATTAGAGCATTACAAGCAACATTCTCAAATTCCTTGTGTCAGAATATTTTGTGAAACCCCAGCATGCTTTTACACTTACGGGGGACGGGTTTTTGTAGCCGCAAAGCCCATTGATAGTAACGCCCAAAGTTATACGGACAAAAAATCAATGTCGGAATTTAAAAAAGTCTACTCTTTCATTACGCGCGATAAAGAGCTTCATAAATTTGCAAATCACTTGGAACATCGCATTGCTGAAACAATTTGGCGGCGAAACAAGCCGTTTGAGCAGCTATTAGATGAGCTTAAAGCCCTTTTGAACGCTTAACAAAACTTATTGAAATTTTTACCGATTTTTAAAATCTCTCTCAAGTTCAAATGTGGCTTTGCAAAAAATATGTTTTTTGAAATAAAAACGTATTGATTTTGCGTTAAATATTGGTGAAATATTTTGCGTGGGCAGTTTTGCACCCATTCCATTTTAATTTTGCATAAATATAATTGAAATATACAGGCGTTGGGGACACCAAAAACAAGTATAGCCCTCTTGGGCTAACCTTGTCGTGCGCTCAAAAATAGCCTGACTGCCTATTTCAGAAACCTTAAAATATGCTTCACGCTTGATTATAGCCCTAGTGGCAGTAGTCAAGAGAGGATTTAAAAATATGAAAACTTATGTATGTCCAAGAACAATTTTAATTCAAATGTTATTTACGGCTTTAGACTTAAAGCCAATTGAAGTTGCAAAAGCTGTGCATGTTTCCCCAAGTGTTTTGACAAATTATCTTGCAGGTATAAGGAAAAACTCGAATGTGGATGCCTACGTTATTAAGCAATTGGAGGATTTTTTGCAAAATGCTTGAAAACGATTCCCCGATGTGGCTTTCACAAGATGATGTTTGTGAACTTCTGAATATAACTGTCAAAACCCTGAAAAACAAATGTTCAAAGGGTGATTTTGTGTATAAAATTCAAAGGGTTCAAAAAAAGAGTGAATATTTTGTTCTGTTTTCCTCATTACCGACAAAATTTCAAAATAAGTACAGCAAGAGTGTTTGTGAACCTGATATAAGATATTCAGATGCTCCGACTTGGGCAAAAACTCAGGCAGATAAATATATTGAGATTTTAAAAGCCTGTGAAGGCTTGAGGGGCAAGCATTTAAAGCAATTTATTCAAGTGTGGAATGCTTCGGGGGCGGATTATAGAACGTCTTATTCGCGCGTTAATGATATGCGCTCAAAATACAGGGAATACGGCATCCACGGACTGCTTGCAAATTATGGCAAGACAGGAGGAGCATCTGTTGTGCCTGATAAATATATGGAATATTTTAAAAACCTTTATTTAATTGAAAGCCGCCCGTCAATTCGCTCTTGTTGGGCAAACACTCTCGGCTATGCAATGCGCACAGATGAGGTTTCAAAAGCTGACTTTCCAAGCTACGCCGCATTTTTTAGGCGCTTAAAACAAGAGGTGCCGGAGCAGGCGATATTCCTTGCCCGGCACGGTCAAGCAGCGTGGAACAGAAAATACGGGAACTACATTGAGCGCGATTATTCAGGCATTACTTGCGGCAAAGTGTGGGTTTCAGACCACGCACAGATTGATGTTGCCTGTTTTGATAACGGTAAAGTCATATTCCCGTGGGTCACGGCGTGGCGGGATTTTAAATCAGGAAAGTGGTTAGGCTGGATTTTGCAAGCCAGACACCCGAATTCTGACCATATTTTTCAAAGTTTTTACTATGCTGTCGAGGATTTTGGGCTTCCTGCTGAAATTATTATCGACAACGGCAAGGATTATCGGGCAAAAGACTTTGCCGGAGGGCGAGTTAAAACAGTTGCAGGTGAAGCTAAAACCAAGGCTATGCTTGATGAATTAGGCGTAAAAGTCCACTTCGCTTTGCCCTATAACGCCCAAACCAAGCCCATTGAGCGTGATTTTCTCACAATCAAACACCTGCTTTCAAAGCATAGCGTGGGTTATCGGGGCGGAAATGTTGTTGAGCGACCTGAAAAGTTGGCAGATGAGATTAAAAACGGCGATATTATGGAATTTGAGCAGTTTAAAAAACTATTCGATGATTTTGTGATTAATGTCTTTAATAAAAAGCCCTCGCAAGGGAAAAACCTCAAAGGCTTGTCGCCGGATGAATTATTTATTCGCGAATACAGAGAAAAAGTTATTCCGTCAAAAGATGCCCTAAAACTGTTCTGTATGCGGACTTCAAAGGTTTATACCATAAAACGCAATGGAGTCACCGATAATGAACTTGGCATTACATATTGGGCAGACTGGATGATAAGCCACAAAAGTGCCAAGGTCTATCTTCGCCGTGACATCAAAAATTTCAAAGAGGCGTGGGCTTTTAGGGCAGAGAGCGATGAGTTTATCGGAAAAATATTTGCCGTGCAAGCAGTAGCGGCACTCAACGCTGATGTTGTTTCAAAAGAAGAGTTTAAGGCTGCGATGGGTATTAAAAAACGCAATGCAAAAATAACAAAATCATACATCGCCCAAACCCAACATATTTCATTAGAGGAAAAATGCGAAAACTACAAAGCGGCGTTTATGACGAGGAGCGAGCATAATGCGGAGCTTGCTCCAGCATTTGCAGCGAGCGACGAGTCACAAGGCGAAAGCCTTGGGCAGGAGTTATCGGGAGTCAAAATTTTAAAAATCGCCAATACAAATATGGATAAAGTTATTGCCAAGAATAAAGAGTTTGAAAATCGTGGAAAATATGACCTTGCTGCACTTTCAGGCGGCGTGAACACAAGTGTTGACGATGAGCCGATTTATCTTTGGGAAACCGACAAGCTCCTTGCCGAGCAGCATATAGCTTCAAATAAGAGGTGTGCAAATGGATATTAGAGCAGAACTGAAAGATTTAATGCAAAACAAAGGGTATGGCTTTTCAGCGATTGCTCAGGCAACGGGACTGTCACGCTCAACCATAAACTTGTGGCTGAATGACAATTATGGCGGGGCGAATGATAAAGTTTTGGACAAAATAAATAACTTTGTCCAGCGTGAAAAAGAGCGCTTCAATGAATGCACTGTGCCGTTTTCAGAAACTTCAATTGTAAAATATGTTTTTGAAATTGGGCGCTTGTGCCACACGAAAGGCAAAATCGGTGTTTGCTACGGCGAGGCGGGGCTTGGTAAAACCCTCGCTGTAAAAGAATATTTAAAACACTATTTGGATGCGATTTTAATTGAATCTGACCCTGGCTACACTCCAAAGTCATTGCTTCTTGAAATCCACAGGAGGCTTGGACTTTCAGGCAAAGGCTGCACATATCATTTGATGGAAGAGGTTGTCAGAAAACTTGAAAACTCCGGCAGGCTCTTAATTATTGATGAGGCGGAAAACCTGCCGTACAAAGCACTTGAGGCGACACGGCGAATTCACGACAAAACGGGTATCGGGATTTTACTTGTCGGAATGCCGATTTTGGTTGAGAACCTGCGTGGCTCTCAAAATCAATACAAGCAGCTTTATTCTCGTGTCGGATATTCAAAATCGTTGAGCCGCTTGTCATCCACCGACATCAGCGGAATTTTAGAGAGCATAAAGACGGATGTGTCGCTGTGTCCTGCGCTCATGGAATATTCAAAGGGCAACACACGGGTACTTGTGAACCTCATTACAAATTCACTCAGTGTTGCAAAATTCAATGATAAAGGCATTGACGGGGAGATTATCAAACGAACTTCAAAGCTGCTTATGGTGTGAGGGCGATATGGAAAGAATATTGCACATTCTCATAATGAGAGAGCGAGCGAAATGCAAGCGGAGATTGCATTTCCGAGTGAACGAATTAAGAGGCGTGAGCCTCATAATCGCCCTCGCCGTTTTCATTCTCGGAGTTCAAGTCGGGATAAGCCACGGCAGGCATTTGCAGGCAGCGGATTTTTGGCAGAGGGTGCAAGGCGAAGCCGATACCCGTTTAACGCCAAAAATTCAAGAAGAAGATTTAAAGGACAAATATGATTACAAACTCACAAATTAGACAAATCCATACCCTAAAAAACAGGCTCGGACTGGATGATGAGCTGTATCGTGATATGCTCTTCAGCTTTGGCGTTACATCGTCCAAAGAACTCACCTGCGGAGAAGCTGCGATTTTTATTGATATTTTAGTGCATAAAGCTGTCGCAAGGGGTATTTGGGAACTAAAACCAAAGGCAAAAAAATACGAGGATTTAGATTACAGGGATGGCAACCACGCCTCATCATCGCAGCTTAGGATGATTGAGGGGTTGTGGAGTGAAACTCAATACAAGGGCGACAGGCACAAATCACTCAGAAAATTTTTGCAGAATAAATTTAAAATCAGCGATATTAGATTTTTAACCAAAAGCAAAGCCAGCAAAGTAATTCAGGCTATTCAGATTATACGGGACAAAAGACAGCGCGAGGGCGTTGGGTAGTACATAAAAAAATAGAAGGAGGCATTTATGCAAACAACAGAAGAAAAGACGACTCAAGTACAGCAGGATGAGATGCTGCAGAATTCGGCACAATGCGTTAAGGACAGAGAGACCGCCATCATCGGCTTAATTCGCAACCAGTGCGAGGTTCTCAACGATGCACTTGAGGGAGCGAAGCTTCGTTATGCAGAATCGGAGCTAAATGAAGAGGATTGGAAAGACAAGGTTGACCGCAAAATTCAATGCAAATCGCTTGAAGCCCAAATTTACATTCTGCATAAGCTGGAAAACGACTTTACGACAATG
>Ga0209737_10003684_pt1 | contig 10700 bp, 8 predicted proteins | sample TergutCu122P3_FD_187284 | JGI IMG/M metagenome (GOLD analysis project Ga0209737, IMG submission 187284) | Cubitermes ugandensis P3 segment gut microbial communities from Kakamega Forest, Kenya - Cu122 P3 (SPAdes) (version 2) | ecosystem: Host-associated > Arthropoda: Insects > Digestive system >...
CTTCTGTAAGATATTTTTCCTCGTAAGAACTACCTCTTTCCATCATGGGTGTAAAGTGATTGAAATCTGAACGCTGACTAAATGCAGAGCAGAGCAACAGAGGAAAATAAAGAGCTGTTTGTTCTCCATGTTTATCACAGACCATTAACTCGGAGTGAGGTCACGTTTCTATAAACATTCGTCAGCAGGACCATTGCATAATTAAGTGTATAGTGCGTGGAAACAAAGTGCATGTTAAAAACGCAGATTTGCGTCATCTGTCTTACACAGTTGTAATGTAAAGACACAAATCTGTGTCACCCCTCCACTATGTGTTAAACCTGGAGTTCCAGTCTGAGACCAAATGAGATTCACAGTATAATTCATTAGTATGACCTCTCATTTTCCCTCAACAGCTTCAAGCTGCAAGACAAAGGTATTCCACAAGAACTTCTGTTTGAAATGTGACTCAGTATCATTATTAGAAACCAATCATGGTCAGGTTCATTAGATGCCCAATAGAATGTTGGCATTGTCTATCAATAGAACAGATTGTATATGCCTTATGATTGGTGGTATAACTATGACTGCATTATGAGAACTACTCATTTATAAATAATTTTTAACTTTGTCCTTGCTTTCAGGTTGAGTGGTCTGTCACCATTTGCTGGTGAAAATGATATAGAGACTCTGAAGAATGTCAAAGCTTGTGACTGGGACTTTGATGAAGAAGCCTTTGCTAATGTTTCAGAGGAAGGAAAAGACTTTATTAGAAGGTTGCTTGTAAAGAACAAAGAGTAAGTAGCTGTTTGCTGAATGAAAATTTGTGTTTTTGTTAATACTGGTGTAGCTAAAACTTTTAAGAAGAAATGACAATGAAGTTAAATTGAATTTACTCATGTAATTAAAAAAATGAAGAAAGATTTGAAACACAACCAAACACTCTACTGCAGTATGTTGCTATAACATTAATGGCTACCATATCATGGAAGGGCTGTGGAGTAAATTTCACGTCTTGTGATGGTCTCTGTTACATCCGTGGTAGGACTATGTCAGACAGGGAAGTTACGTTTATCCATTTGCATGCATGCATATCAGACTAAGGTGATCATGTTGTTCTTACTGAACAGGAAACGCATGACAGCACATGAATGTCTGCTTCATCCCTGGCTGACTGGTGATCACAGTAATCGTACCGATGTCATCAGCTCTTCCCGTTACACTAACATGCGGGACAAGATACGGGCCAAGTATTCAGACTGGGACAAATTTGTTCTCCCTATTGGGCGGCTGGCTGAATACAGCTCATTGCGAAAGTTGCTGGTTGACAAATATCGTATTTATGACTCATCATTCGGTAAGAAATACTCTTTAGTTATAATTGTAAACCCTTTTTGGGTAAGTGCATAGTTGCTCTGCATCTATTTCATCTGGCAGTCATTGTCCAAGTAAGAGGTTTTAAATTGTTTAATGTAGTGGAGATTTGTTCCATCTTCATGGGTGCTAAATATTTTCCCATATTAATTACAAATAAACTTTGGGAGTTTTGCAAACACTTGATATATATCATTATTATTGTAGAGTGACTGTTTACCTCATTATAAACATGTGAGAGCTCCATTTCCCTTGCATTTTCCGTTATGTCTCAAAGCAGACATACAACAGGATCTTTTATTGCTTCTGATTGTCCACAGCATACACTTAGATTGTATGTACATCCACTTCTAGATTCACAAACAGTGTACTGTCCACACCAGTGTTCTGAGCCATGCACTTCCTACCTCTAGTGTGGGAAGCATCTTGGTATGCAATGCCAGGCATCCACTTTACAGAAAACATTAATCTAGAGCTTCTGTACCTGGTACTGTGAATTGAATTATTATAGGTATTTTATGCCCTTTTTTGGTGGACATAGAATGGAGCAGCACATGGGCACAGCACTCCTCTCTCCCTGTGAGACATGTCGCATTAAAAAGCCAGTTGTCCAAGTTTCATTGCTAGCGTTATTGTCAGAAGAGTGTAAAAGTTTATAAATTTGCCGAAAAGTGATTATAAATAAGTGTTTATTCCACAGAAGTGTTTATCAGCACTTTTTTATCAGTACTCTTCACATGTCTGTTTTTTGTGATTGTAGATGAGACCAAAATATGTTCACATCTGTCACCTGTTTCAGATATCCAAAAGTGTAAAGAAACATTTAATTCATGCCCACTGTAATCAATGAAACACTGTAAAATTTATATGCTTGTGTATTTATTCATAAATTCATTGAAATCCAATTCATTTTCCAGATCGACGACAAGCTGCTCCACGGTTTGTGATAAAGCCACAGAGTGCATTTGCTTATGAAGGACAGAGTGCCAAGTTCTCCTGCCGTGTCATAGCAATTGCTACACCCACACTGACTTGGTATCACAATAATTCTGAGCTAAGGCAAAGTGTTAAGTTCATGAAACGTTATGCTGGTGATGACTTCACATTTATAATCAATCGAGTGAAACTTGAGGATCGAGGAGAATACATCATCCGTGCAGAGAACCATTATGGTTACAGAGAAGAAGTTGTTTTCCTTAATGTTCAGCGTAAGTTGTTCAATGCCAAAATAACTTTAATCATGTATATGACGTGGAATATTAAAAACATTAAAAACTACAGCTTTCAGTCATGAATCAGACTGAGTGTGGGGTGCATGAGATAAATTTGATGCCAAATATTGGTGGATAGACAATATATTCACTTTGTCATAAACTTACTGAATGGTAATTTACAATAAATATCTCTCAGTGCTGCAAATATTATGCCCGTATGAACTGTAGAGACATGTCTCAGTAAGGAAGATTTCATAGCAGATGTTCATATAATGTACAGAGGAAAGTAGGATATTTTTTTATCATGAGCAAGAATGAAATTTCCCTTACTTTTTGTGTTGCTCTTAAATGACAAGAAAATTAGTCTCTGCTGAGCAGTAATGATCTTTTACTTTTGCAGCTGTTCCAAAGGCTGTGCCACAGTACAGACCAGAAATACAGCCAGTGCGTCGTCGTGAACCACTGGGCTACAACTTGTGGCAAGAGGATAAAGAGTCTGCTCCAGTCTTCACATTCCTTTTGCGACCTCGAGTAATGCAGGTTCGACAAACCTGTAAACTGCTTTGCTGTCTCAGTGGAAAACCCCTTCCAACAGTAAGTTTTACATGACTGAGTAATTTATTGAGTGTTTGCATCTTACATGGTCCTTCAACATGCTGGAACCCCTGGTCTTGGAAGTGATGGGGTCTCATTGAATGTAGTAGTATAATATTTTTATTTAGGGCCTGTGTATCCAGATTTCTTAATTATCTCTGTTGTGTTCCTCTGTGTGTGTACCCTTTCTCCATATTCATTGCTAGTATTATTTCCATTTTTTTCAAGTGTCTCCGTTTGTCCAATTCAGTCACTAACAGCACTGCTGCTCTGATCCTATTGAACCACTTTTTATATACCGGTTGCATATGGCCACTCCTTTTATAATCTCTTCAAATCCCAAATGGTGAAGGGAAAATTACACTCATCTGCCATTTTTCTCCTGCTTGGGATATGCATGGGAGACTTCAGCTTCATATGTGACATCACAGACTGGTTTTCCTGACTGACTTGATAAAACCTTTCATTTGAGACAGATCGTTCAGTATAACCTCTCTTTCTCTCTCTCTAATAACATGCAGGCACCCAAAAGAGCCTTGGCAGGTGCTATGGTGGCCATGGGCACCACACTGGGGACCACTGTTGATGGTTAGACTATCCCAGTTAAGCTATGCGTAATATATTGGTTTCAGTAACTGTGTTTTGCATGTTACTGTAATTCTTACTGGCATGTAGTAAACAAATATGTCAGCACACTGCAGAGATAAGTATGATGCTTGTGTTAACAGGTGAAATGGTTCAAAGAGAAGAGGGAACTGACAAAGTATGAATACAACATGACACATGCTGATGGGTTGGTTACAATTGAAATTGTGGACTGCAAACCTGAAGATTCTGGGAAGTATCGCTGTGTGGCAACCAACATACATGGCTCTGATGAGACAAGCTGCGTAGTTATTGTTGAAGGTATGTCTACTGTACTCTTGCTAGATATATTGCAATTTGTACTTTCATGACTGCCATTCACATAATTGCCAAATCCTAATTAGAAGGTAAGAGTCATCATACTCATTATTTTGTTGTCTTATATATTGGGTTATGTTTCAGTTGAAGCATGAATTTTTCTTTAAAAAAAAAACAGGGAAAGATAATTCTATCTTGGAAGGAGAGAGATTTAAATTCTTCAGTGAATGGACGTATAACATAATAAAGTAGTTCATATTCTGAACATTACACTGCATTGTTTGTAGTGTGGTTCAGCATTTTATGTATGTATAATAGTGTAATGTATAAATGTGAGTACATAACATTACACATTACTTCTTTTAATAGAAACATGTACGTATTGAAAATGAGGAGAGAAATGGCTTTATTTATTTTGTCCCCACCCCCACCCAAATCTGAAAAAGAAAGTAAGTTATATATTGCTACAAGACCGAGTTACCTATATGTGCTGGTCTGGTTGTATGTACTGTAAATTTGAAAATTTAAAACAGACGTTAGAAATTCAGTTGTCAGCATACTTGTTATTATTGTCTGTGTAAGTAGAAGTTGTACTCCAATCCTGAAATCTGAAAGTGTTTTAAATACTGAAGTAATGTGAGACTTATATCTGGGAGTGTCTTCACAGTTACTTTTTGGAACTCTAACCTAATAAGATTATCTTTTTAGTGAGTTATTTTGTATTTTTTACAGTGTCATGTAGCTGTTTGAACCTCATAGGAATTGTATATGCTTTAGAACAATTTTAGCAGTTACAAAGAGCCATAACACAGTTTAGTCCATATTCTCTGTGTATTTGAAATTTTCCTCTTTTAGCACTATAATTACAGCACTTTATTTTTATATAATAATGTAACTGTAAGTACTAAAAGGTGTGCTCATTTATTGTTACAGTTCCATAATCAATTGTTTCTTCTGTTCCTTCCGTAGGCCTTGGAGAAAGTGCTGAGCAAGCAGAATTAGCTAATAAGTTGATGTACTCTGGAGGTAACCCACTACCTTCTTACTATTAGTTTAGCTTGTTTATCAGAATATAGTTTGGTTATCTTTAGAACTCTTTCCTTCCATTCTGTTTGTTCACCATTAATTACTTCTTCCATAGCAGTATATTTGCTAAGGGTATTCAAGCTACATAATTTCTTTGTAGTGTTGTAATATGGACCCCTCATCCGCAGTGAGTTCTGAGTAATATAAAATGTTAGCCTTGTGCCCATCATATGACAAGCTTCCATAATATTCACACCCACTCCACTGTCTGTCATTGGTCATATGTTTATTCTTACAGCAAATCAAGTGTTAATTTAAATTATTAGCATGCCAAAATCTGGCTGTGCTGTGCTTTACACTTGATGTTTGCCGGTTTCTTCAACCTCTTCCCAACTTCTATTGTGACCATAGTAGTCAGAGTGTGACTCACACAAGGGCATTATCAATAGGGAAATATGTGACATAAAAATGCTTTTTAAATGTAGTTATCCTGCAACTTTACACCAGCAGTGCTTGGTGTAAATGCAGTGGACTCACCAAAATCAGTTTTAGTCATAAAATGCAAAACTACATCTCTTTAACTTCAGCATGCTGTGAAAAGTGATGGCATACAGTTGAAATAAAGCTAACCATAAAATAATGCTTAATTATCAATTGAGTGAGTGTCATTCTATGTTAGACACAAATGTCACTGCTTATACTGATGTGGCAGTCTTGAATGAACGTTTCAGCCACTTACTGTTAATAGTGCCTTCATGTGTAAAAAACAGTGCTTTCAGAATCTGCTGTCCACACCATACATAGGCATCGCTAGTATATACCAGGTCTTAAAATTAATTTCATATGTAGCTCTGTATTAAATTTTAGAATATTTGTGTACATATTAACTGTTAATTATAAATTATTAATTGCAGCATTAGGAACTGAAGTAGCTCAGTTAATACAGTAACTGCTTAGGAACTAGACAGTGTGAGCTCAGTTCCCAGCAAGGGCAAATGTTTTCTCCTTGCCACCACATCCACACAGGATCATGAAGATGACCATGCACTTGCAATCAATGTAAAGTTAAGGATGTGTGGGAGCTGTACCTCTACTTTTATATGTTCATGGCATAGTGCTTAGAAACAAGAAGATTCCACAGTTTTTTTTATTAATAATGCAGAATGTATTCTAGAAATTTTACCGATTTCAGATTATTTCCAAACCTAGTGGTGTGTGTGAATACAATAATGACAAATTAAACTTGTCACATTGTCAAAAAATTATAATTTTAGGTCATCCATTTTAAGTACTTGAATGTCCTTAAGTCTGCTTGAACTGTATTACCCATTTAGTTTAAGAATATAATTTTCAGTTTTTATTCCACTCACCCTGTAATTTTAATTCCTTGTGTGGGATTTAAATGGTCTTTTTTGTCATGCTTGAAGTGGGCAATTACTAAATTTACTTTGTAGCTTTTTTGACCCACCAGATGCTTGGTAATCCAAGAAGTGGTATATCCATATCGAAATATCGGCATTAAGGTGTGCATTGACATGATTCAGAAAGCTCATGTTCCTGCCATTTGTAAGTGACAGGTAGAAGTATGGAGACAATCAAAAGCTTTTGGACCAGATGTACTGTTGCTGTGTGTGGACCACTTTTCCTCTCAGAGGTCTCACACGCCTTTCCCACACAATGGGTTAAGCTGTCATGCTCCATTATCAGTAACTTGTCAGTGGCAAATTGTAGTTCTAATGTATATGGTTAGAAGTCACTTATTCTGTAAATTGTACATATGCAACCCCAGTAGAGTGGATTGCATATTACAATGTTGTAGAGTATGAGGTAGTGAGCATACATGTGCAGCTATTTCTGGCACTTAAGAATACTTCTTTCTGTTTCAAATTGAAAAGAACTTCACTTTCTTCAACTTTTATTTTGGTCTCTTCTGTCTATCTATATCTGTCCTTTCACTTTCCTCCCACCCCCCACTGTGATACTTTTATCCATCTAGAATTTTATGGATTCTCATTTTATGAATTTTTATATCCATTTACTTTAAAGTACAGTGTATTTTCAGGACATGGTTGCCTAGTGATATACACTGTTCAGTTTTATGTTAAGGTATCAGACTGAAAACACCACCAGATTTTACAGCAAGTTGTCATGTGTCACTGTATTCCTTTGGCTTGTAAAAGACTGTTGGCTGCACTGATACTGCAGAAAATGATTACTAGCTGAGTGGTAATATTCCAATTTTGTAGTCATCCAAAAATAAACATGTTATTACTGTGCTAACTTATAAAAATGCATTGGCATAAATCACATCCAGGAAGATATTTTTTGGGCATTTCCTAAGATTGTGAGCTACCCACACAGATTAGTGAGAATGGAAAATTTAGTGTTGTTGCTGTTGTAATATTAAAGGAGCTACTGCTGAGAATACATAAAAGTAATTAGTTGATTACATGAAACGGACTTCTGACTCTTTTATTTGCTTTCATTTACTTTATTCTTCTGCTGGGCTAATTAAACTTATTTGCATACTTCAGTTAAACCTTTATATATTCTTACTTTAACTACCTCTAACAAACTCCCATGTTTAAAGCAACATCTGATGTGTTTCATGCCATTTTAATTCATGTGTTTCATTTCTGCAGACCGCCGATATATTGAACAACCCAGCAGACCAGCACCTCCACCAGTTATAATCAGAAAATCAAGTTACAGCAGTACAAGCAAATCATCATATGACCAATACAGTAGTTCCACACACAGCAGTTACAAGGTAAAATATACCAGTGTCTAAGGAAGTACAGATTCTATCAGTGTCACATTTTGACATAAAATGTTTTGAAACATCGCAATGGTTTATAAAGTTTAAAATCTCTTCTGTATTCACTTTGAGCTCCAAATGAAGACTTACAGGTATTTTAAACTTGTAAGTACAAGAACAAACTCTTCAACACTCATTGTGTTCATTCTGTCATTGTTTGCATACAGTTTTATACAGTGGCACATATTGTAAAAGTGTTTGATATATTTGACATTTTGTTACCGGTCATTTCATATAGTCTGTGCATTAACATTACTTAAAGGATAAAATACTTTTTTTTATAGTCTGCAGCGACAATTGCAGTCAGCAGTGAAAGCACTACAGAAACGTCTGACAAGCGCACTATCAGAAAATATGGAAGCAAACTGGATGCAACTGGCAGTCCATCAAGGTCACGTAGTGCAACCAAAGAACTAATATGTAAGTAACTGTGCTCTTATATTTCACTTTCATTCAATTAGGCTGATATACTCTGTCATAAAGTTACCTAGATCAGACATAGCAGTAAAATGCCCCTGTAAAATTTGGTTGTCATAAATTCTGAATAAGGGGATTCAGTTGGTGCTGTTGGAAATTCCTGTCTTCCATTCTGTACTAATGTTTTCCTGACATATGTAATTTCTTTGTACATGCTTTTTCAGTCACTGTTGGCCACTTGGGTAAGTTTAAGTCTAATTTTATTGTTTTCTGTGAGCTGTTTACAATTATACCTAATAATGTTTTGTTGTATAAGTGTAATTCAAATGGGGAAAAAAATTGTTCACTGTAACATAATTTCCAGCTGCAGATTGCTTCTTGTTTTGTGCTGTCTTGCCCTTGGACTGTGATTGCCATAAGCACGAGTGAGCACAGATATACATGATGTCAATTTTCTGTATGTTTGTTTGTTGTGTATTTGACAATGCTGTTAGTAGGCCAGACTGTGTGACATTGTGTGATTGGTTGATAATGAATAATGGAATGCCTCCAGTATACAATGCCAGCAGTACAACCAGACATCCTCACACTGTATGTATTGATATGTGTGCCTGTCACCATTCTTCTTCTTCTGTTTGCACATTGCTGGTTTTAGCTAGGTGGTAGGAGACATTCTCAGAAAACAGATGTGCTCAATGAGTCAACTTATGTTACTTATAGATATGCAATAAATAACCCTACACAAATAAATCCAGGTTACAGATGCATATCTGTTTATTATATTCAAAGTTATGTATTATAATGTTGGCATGCAGATGTTTTACACGTCTGTTATTGTTGAAAACTTTTACTAGGGTTATCAAAACAGTTTTTTGGTAAATTATTGTCATAATAATAACACACCTATCAATACATCTGCCTTGGTTAAAAGCAAGTACCAAAGTAAAATTACAGTCATCAGCCAAAATGTACATGATATGGTTTCAGATGTCACTGAATACCATTGGTTGTGTATTGAGGAACAACTCATTTTTGCAATTTTTGGATGTTGGGGGGGGGGGGTGTTGTTGTTGTTTAACTTCCCTTATTGGTTGGCACTTGATTGTTGGGTTCAAGATTTTTTTTGTGCTAGGAAGAATTATTTCCTTACCAAGGCAAGTGGTTTTCAAGAGGGTGTTTTTCCCATCCACCTCTTCTCATGTTTTAGTAACAGTTAAACCTGTCAGACAAACATAATGCAACAAACTGAGCTTGTCCATTTAATGATTTTTGTCTTGAAAGTCCGAAGTTTTGAACTGGTAGTCATTGGAACAATTTGTCAGCTGATAGCTGTTTCTTTGAAATCACTGCTTTCACTACCTTGAGGTTTGTTTTGACTTTTGCCTGTTGGGATGAGGGACTTGAACGTTCGCACTGCCTATGTGAGCAGCTGAGGGTGCAGGGACGTGAACCATCTGCAACAGTGTATTCTGTTGCTCTCCTTCAAACAGTTTCAAAGACTGGATTCAAATCATACCTGGCAAGGGATGTTTGGTTACACAAGCATTACTACAAATTTAAAATGGAGCTAGAGATGCTTAATATTGCCAACTGAAGATGCCAAACCAGTCCATGTTTATCACAGAATGAAGGTTATGTTATGTGACTTGTTCTTATTTTTTTCTGCTTTAAGCTTACATTTTTGGGAACTTGTGTGCCTAAAATTAATTCCATCTGCAAGGGTTCAGGTACGTTTTTCTCCTAGATGGTCACATACATGAGAAGTATGCGATAGTGCAAATAGGGAACCACAAGCTTATGTTGTTATGCCTACAATTAGCAACAAGTTGTATTTCTTTACAAGTCAACCCCCACAGTACTACCAATACTAGCAATTGCAGTTACATCATATACCTTTAGAATTGCAAATTCCTAATTGCTTCTTGAAAATAGTTCTGCCAGTTTTATTATTATTATTATTATTGTTGTTGTTGTTGTTGTTGTTATTATTATTAAATATGTTGCCCATTATGCATTGCATCTTGATCCCATGAAATGAAAATTCATCTCAATTTCACTTACTCTTCGCAAATAAAAGGAGTGACATCAGTAATATTATCGGTTCTGTCATTTGACATTTTCTGCAAGAGACTGTTGCATTGTCATTTCGTTTTAGTGCCCCCAGATGATTCACTGATGTGTAAACCTGAATTCACCAAGAAGCTTCAAGATTTAACAGTAAATGATGGAGATAACCTTCAACTTACATGTACAATAAAGGGAGACCCTGAACCCCAGGTCAACTGGACAAAGAATGGCCAGGTGTGTACATGGAAGTAGTACTGTAATACATAGGATAATGTATGAGCATATCAAATACATCATGATTTAGCTTT
>Ga0209737_10003686_pt1 | contig 10699 bp, 14 predicted proteins | sample TergutCu122P3_FD_187284 | JGI IMG/M metagenome (GOLD analysis project Ga0209737, IMG submission 187284) | Cubitermes ugandensis P3 segment gut microbial communities from Kakamega Forest, Kenya - Cu122 P3 (SPAdes) (version 2) | ecosystem: Host-associated > Arthropoda: Insects > Digestive system...
CGCGTACAGGAACAACTGGGTCCTGGTGCTCGACGACAACGACGCGTTCCTTACGTCGAACAACCCGGTCGTTCAGCTCATGCTGAAGGGCGTGCTCGACCCGGATACCAAAGAGGTCGACATCCCGCCGACGCAGAGAAAACCGGCCGGCGTATTCGCGCACAACGAGATGTCGGCGAAGGGTATAACGGAAAACAAGGTAAGGATAAGCATAGACATGGAGAGGCTTCGCGAGGGCACGCTGCACGCGATGGTCGGCGGAAGGCTGATCGAGTGCGGGCTCGGCGACGACGAGGCCGCGGAGCTCCAGACGATGTTCGAGGAAAGCCTCGACGAGATACCGGACGACCTACCAAAAGTAACGGAGCGAAGGGTCGCGAGCGAAAGACGAAGAAAAATGGCGATGCTGCTCGGCCACGGGTATCGATTAAGCGAGGCCGACGAGGACGACGACGAGGACGAGGAAAACGCGATGGAGAGCGACCACGAGGCCGAGGACCTAATCGGCGGGGAGGACGACGAGAGCACCGAGCTCCCGACTTCCTTTACCTTCGATAGCTCGCTGATCATCGTGTCCAACCTTAGGGAGGACCAGATCGACACGGCCGTCCTATCGAGGTGCGTCCCGTTCGAGCTCAACCTTACCCTCGACGAGTTTATGGATAGGCTCGCGAAGATATACGGAAAATTGGCCCCGCTCCCGGGTTACTCGTCGCTCGCCGGCGAGATGTACGACTGGTGCAAAAAGAACGCGTATTCCGCGCTCGGCATGGTCGTCGCTTCGTTCCTTGGCGGCGCGAAGCTCTTCGGCACGGCGGTGCAAATAAACAAAAAATTACAATTTAGGGACCTGCAAAAACTTGCGGGCGACTTCTCGATATTGGCGAACGGCTACGCGCGAAGAAACGGGCTTAAGCTCGACAACCCGGCGAATAGAGATAGGGTCGCCAAGGCGATAATGGGCGAATTCTACAGGGGTATCGTAAAATACCTCTCGAAGGCCGAAAAAACACCGAAGATGTAGGAGAATTGAATGAGCAAGTTATTCGAAAGGGTATTGAGGGAGGGACCGGGCAGCGGCGTAACGATGAAGCTGATCGACCCGGAAATTCGCGGCACCGACCTATGGGCCTCGGAAGTATCGCTGAAAAATTACGACAACTCCGTTCGTTTTAGCGACGCGTACGGCGACGGCACCATGTGTCGCATAGGCGGCATTAAAAATCTCCCGCCGGAATTCGACGATATGACGTACGGCTTCACGGACGCCGAGGGCGATTATGGCGCCGGCGACGTTTCCATAATGATCGGCGGTGGGTACGGTCACTCGACCGAGATGCAGCCGTTCGAGCTCGGGGTTTACCTGGACGAGGAGGGCGACAGGTCGACGACGATAATCGTCGAGCCGATCGAGGAATTAAAATACCTATGGGACGACCTTTGGAACCCGGACGTCGACGACGAGCTCGAGGAGGAAATGTACGAGCGGCATTACGACGATGACATGGACGAGCTCGAGGAGTCGATCGGCGGGTACGAGATCGATCCTAAGTACGTCGACGAGGAGGCCACCGCGGCGGTCGCCGAGAGGGAAAGAAAAGAGCGCGGAAAATATAATTCGATTTTCGCCGATTGGGAAGCCGGAAAATTCGACAAGGACGAACTGGGCGACTTTTAACCCAGCTAAATAAGTGAATAGGAGGACCTTCGATGGCCAATGCAAATAGACAAAGACTCCGCGAGGCGTACGGATACCAGGATGATTCGAGAACGTTCGAGGAGGTATACGGGGACCAGGCGGACCAGCTGTTCGAGGGCTACGAGGTACCCGAGCGCTTTAGGAAGCTGTTCGAGGCCGAGAAAGCCAAGAACGAAAGGCTCAATAAAAAATTGAGCGAGGCGATGGAGCTCATGCTCCACTCGACGGACAAAGTCGTGAAGGGAAAAGCCGCGAAGTGGCGCGAGATGGCGAAGGCCACGATGGTCGGGCACGTCGGCAAGGACATGTACGATCGGCTTACCGAGTCGAGAAAGCTTAAAGAATTCGGCGACGAATTCGAGGACGAGTTCATCGATGATTTCGACGAGGACGCGTACTCGGAGAACGACGCGCTCGGTTTGGCCGAGGGCTTCGACGACGAGTTCGAGGACGACGACCTTGGCGACGGGCCGACGAGCTACGACGACCTTGACTACGGCGGCGACCTCGATGGCTACGACGACGAGAGCCCGCTCGACGATTTTTAACCCCAAAAAAAATAACTAAAATTCCGAGGTTTTCGCTTATACTACGCGCGTAGAGTAAGAAGGAGAACCAATGAAAAGTGTCCAGATGGTCGTGAGAAACGTCCACGGGCGCGACCTTACCGATGTTGAAATCTGCGATCGCGTGCTTTCCATCGCCAAAAGGGCTCGCTGCCTCCGTGGCCTTCGTTTCAGCAACGGCCCGAAAACCCTTATCAAGGTCGAGGCCGTGGTGCCGAACGCCGCCGCCCTCAGGGTGCACCGCGTTCTTTTCAACGGCGTCTGCGACGACCCGGACATCGCCCTCGTGGCTCGCGTTATCGTTAACGCCAAGGAGGTATAAATATGACCATTCTGGAAAATGTAATCGGGCTCACGATTTTGATCGTCATCTGCTTGGGCGGCGCCATTGGATTTCGATGCTTGTTATCATACACGATTTATAGGTGGTCGCGCGACGCGGTAAAGCGAGTCGGGGCTACCGACGACGAGGCGCACGATTGGGCTATGCGAAGCGTCGGCGCGGCGAACGACGCATTGGCTGGTAAATAATGGGGCGCCGCGGGTATAGAAGAAAATTTAACGACGGCGTAAGCCCGGGGCAATCGGTCGCCGGGTTGTTATTTATGAGCATCGCGGGATTTTGCCTATTCGCGTTCGTATCCGGCACGGAGCCGGAGAGCGACGCGAGGTGGTTTTTTCTGGCGTTCGCGATAGCTTCCGGCGCGTGCCTGATTTTATTTACGATCGCGTGGTGGGAGGAATGGAAAAACAAAAAACACGGGCGTGGTCAAGCGGATTGGCATCGGTCTTCTAAACCGATATAGGCGCGTTCGACTCGCGCCGCCCGTATAGTTCCCACGTTAATCTGGGTGGGAACCATAAAATTCGGCCGGTACTAGCGCTGCCTTCGAAGCAGTAGGCGTATAACGGATCGATGCAGGTTCGAATCCTGTCCGGCCGACGAATGATCGCGTAGCTCAGCGGATGAGAGCGTCGCCCTGCGAAGGCGAAGGTCGGTGGTTCAATCCCACTCGCGATCGCGAAGAAGGAGCAATATGCCTAAAAAGAAAAAAGAGCCATACTACACCGGAAAGGGCGTCATAAGCCCCGCGCTTCAGGAAGCGATGCCGGAGGCGTTCGAGGAATTAAAGAAACGGGATCAAAAGGAAGCCGAGCACCACGCCGCGCTCGCGTCCGCGCTTAAGGACGACGAGACGTTTAAGGTCGTCGACGTTCACTTTTGGGGAAGCCACGGCGGGAAGGCGACGATGATCGTAAAATCGAAGCTCGACCTCGAGCACATCGAGAATTCCGCCCTCGAGTGCAAGGAAACAAAAAATCCAAAACCCGGCGCCATGTTACCGGTGTACCAATACGGCACGATCACGCAGGAGCACATAGACGCGCTGCCAAGGGAACGCGTTCCCGAGGACATCAAATCGCTTATAGCAAATAATAAGAAGAGAAATAAACGGCGACCCGTCGCCGACGAAGGACGGGAAGGAGAAGACGATGTGGTCGAATAAAGCACCGTGGCAAAAGAAGGGGCGCGAGCCGAAAACCCGCGTTGTGAATAACGTCGATAAAAAGTCTCGCGATTATTTATTCCTGGAAAGGATAAGGGCGCTCGAGGAAAAGCTCGCGAAGGCGAGGACGCCGCACACGCGGCTTCAATATTCGAACGACCTCGCGAGGGAAAAGCACGCCCTATGGGATTGCTACGAGAAGCTCGTGATACGGATGAAATTCGAACTCATCGCCCTTTGCAATCGGCATAAGTTCGACCTCGGGCCGGAACTCGACGAGTACGACAGCAGGGCGTACGAGAAATTCGAGCGCGTGGTCGAGATGATCGATATGAAGAAGTGGTACCCGCTTCGCAAAAAAGCCCTGATTTACTGCTCGCTATGGGGATACCTTTCCTCGATGAATCGCGACCTCGTGGAGGAATACATCAATAGGGGAAAGAGCACCGTTCGCATAACGCCGTTCCTCGGGATCGGCAACGACGACGCCGCGACTGCCGTCACCAACCTCGACGTTCATTGCGCCGAGCACTATCGCTCGATGGAGGACGAAACCTTTCGCGGTATCGTACAGCAGGTTTTTGCCGAGACGATGCGGGCGCTGGAGGCGCGGATGAAGCCGCACCAGCTCGAGATGTGGAGGCTTAAGAAGGAGGGCGCGACGGCCACCGCGATATGCGCGCAATACCACGTAAAGCCAAAGGACTTTAAGGCGTTCGTCACCAACGCGACGGACGAGTTTAAAAAATTGGTGCCGAGGGTCAGCGCGCGGCTCGGCAATCGAATGTCGTACGAGGAAATGGTTCAGGAGCTGGCGGCGTGAAAAAAGAATACGGATTTCCGATTATGAGGAAAAGGGAAAATAGGGCGAGGTTTATTCAAATCCTCGCCAAGGTGCTCATGTGTTTATTTTTCGCGGCGATGTGCGTGCTATACGCCGTGTCGCTCGCGGGCTGTGAGAAGCAATCCGTGGAGGACGCCGAGAGAACGCTGTCGACCGTAAAGTCGGAGCTGAGATCGGTCAATGCCGATTTAAGGCGCGCGAGGGAGGAACTCGGCGACGCGCGGGCGACGCTAAGCGACGACGTATTTTGGCTCGAGATCGAAATTAAGCAAAGCACGTTCACGCTCGACATCGCCGAGCACATTAAGAATCGGGTTAACGCGATGAAAATATCGATACCGGTCGATCGGGAATTTTATTCCTCCGCGTCGGTGGGGCAATTGCTGAGCTCCGGGTTAAAGGTCGGGTCGCTGGCGATAGACGGCGACATTAGTAATTTAAACATAACGGTGACAAAAAAATTCACGACCAGGAGGGAAAAATGATATACGAAAAAACCGGCGACGCCCTTGAGAGCGGCGCGGATATAATCGCGCACCAGGTAAATTGCATGCAGATAATGGGCGGCGGCATCGCGGCCCAGATAAAAAAGAAGTGGCCCGAGGTAAACAGGGAATACGTGCGTTTCTGCGTGGAAACGATCGCGTCGAGCGGAATCGACTCGCTCATGGGTCGATGTCAATTGGTCGAGTATAAACCGGGCGCATTCGTGGCCAACCTCTTCGGGCAATTTCAATGCAGCTCGAAGATTCGTATGACGAATTACGAGGCCCTGTACACCGCGCTCTCGACCCTTAAATACCTCGCGTGGGAACTCGCCGAAAAACTGGACCGCGAGGTGGTCATCGCCATCCCGAAGTATATCGGTTGCGGCCTTGGTGGTGGGAGCTGGGGCGTCGTCTCCGCGATCCTCGACGACCTTTTCGCCGACGATAAAATGCTGCGCCTTGAAATAATCGAATGGGCTCAGTCGTGAGCGACTACTCGATAAAAATGTACGTCCTCGTAAATCAATCGCTCGATATGACGAAGGGTAAAGCCGCGGCGCAAATCGCGCACGCGGTGCTGAAGCAATTCCTCGATAGGATGGAAAAGATCGATCTGCTTTATATGGGCGAGCCGGCCACGAAATACACGCTCACCATCGGCGGGCCAATTCAAAGGTGGCTAAACGAAAGATTCACGAAGGTAACGCTAAGGGTTCCGACGACCGACGACATTAAGACCGGGATTGCCCTCGCCGAGGCGAGCGACGTCTGGGTAAGCGAGATTCGCGACGATGGCAGAACGCAGGTCGATCCCAACTCGTTGACCGTCGCCGCCATCGGCCCATTCGACACCACCGACGAGTCGCATCGCGAGCTGGTGGCGTGGCTCTCCGGGTGGAAGCTTTATTGACCGTTAATCTTTTTCAATAACGAAAGGAGCAAATATGTCCGAAAAATTACTTCCCGTGGATTGGCATATCTCGACCAGGCCGAGAACGTTCGCCGAGGTTCACGGCAACGATACGATCAAGCAGTACTTTAAGAACGTCGTGAAGACGGGCGCGTGGAGCAAGGCGTTTTTATTCGTCGCGGCGCCCGGCGCCGGAAAGACCACGTTCGCGAAGATCATCGCGAAGTATCTATCGTGCGCCGCGCCAAAATCGGATGGTCAGCCGTGCGACGAGTGCCTCGATTGCCGCGCGATCAACGAGGAAAAGTGGACGAGGGACGTCGCCCTTCTCGACGGAAACGATAAGGATAAGATGTCGGCCACGGAGGCGCGCGCGTACGTGGATAAGTTTTGCTCGTTCCCGGCGTCGCGCGGAAAAAATAAGGTGCTGATACTCGACGAGGCCGGTAAGCTCTCGAAGGAGGCGATCAGCGCGTTCCTTAAACCGCTGGAAAGCCCAAGGGAAGGATTTTATTTTATATTCACAACGATGGAGGGTCTCGGCAAGGACCCATCGTCGATAGCGCTGCAACGCAGGTGCAAGATATTCAAGATGTCGACCCCGCGCGCGGAAAATATCTACCTTTACCTCGCGTCGATCGCGAAGAAACTGGACCTCACGTCCGATCAAAATATCCCGAAGTCGTTCTGGACCGAGGGCTTGGAGTTGATTTCAAGGAGCTGCAATTTTTCGTACGGCCAAGCCATCTCGATGTTCGAGCAGTGCTTCACCGGGTGGATATTCGATCCCAGCGAGATGAAGCAGGTGCTCGCCATAGTGGACGAGGAAAACTTAAATAAGGCGCTCGACGACCTTTGCTACGGCAGGATAACCGACGTGGTGAGGGAAACGATGCTCGAGCCGAGCGACTATTCGGAGTTATTTAACTTCGCGTACTATAGGCTCGTGCAGGCGCGAATACTCGTGGCGTTCGGTAAAACGGACGACGGGGATTGGCGACAAGCCGTTGCCGAGAAGCTCGCCTCCGCGCCGTATTTCGACGTGGTACTCAGGCACTTCAACGCGCTCAGCGACGCGTCGACGCAATTTCTCAGAAAGAATCGGTACCAGCAAATGGTCGCCGACTTGGTTATAGAATTAAAGAGCATGGGCGAGCCGCCGCAGGGCGTGACGCAAACGGCGCAAGCAAGGAGAGTCGTAAAGAAATGAAAACAAGAAAAGGATTCGTAAGCAATAGCTCGAGCTCGAGCTTCCTGGTCGTGGATAAATCCGGAAATCACGTGGATATCGAAATTACCGATAAGGTAATTAAAGTTCCGCATTCGTTCCCGGACGCGACCCTTGAATTCGGTCGCGGGTGCGAGGATCATCGCGATTTTGGATCGAGGTTGGTGTTCGCCCTGGCGCTCGCGTATAGCATGGACGCGTACCAGCGAAAGAACGGCACGAAATTCGATTATTTACCATCGGACGAGTACTGGAAAAAGCACTCGCTCTCCGAGTACAAGCACCTCGTGGATAGGATTCGCGACGCGCTGCTTGAAAAATTCGGTAGGGATAAGGAAGTCGTGTTCGCCCTGGCGCCGTACTTCTACGACGAGATGGGGCCAGACCCGCTGCAATACTGGAAAAATCCCGGCGAGCGATTGAGACTCCCGAATAAAAGGGGATACGACGAGGATGTGGACGCGATCGAGTACTCGGTCGACCATGGCTCGATGTGGTTTGAGATGCCGGAAAATCTCGAGATTTTCAGGGACGAAAAAACGCTCTCGGACTTTCTCTTTGGTCGCGACTCGTTCGTGGCCGAAAGAAGCGACGATTATGGCGCCATCGACGCCGAGCTCGACCCAAAAAAGCAATGGGCCACGATCGACATTTCCAAACTTAATAGGCGAATGGCGACCGAGGCCGATGAATAATGGGTAGCGGGAAAAAAACTTACATCTACACGGATGGTTCCGATTCCTCGTGGGCGTTCATCGCGGTGCGCGACGATAAAGAGGTCGCGACGGCGATGGGCGATATGGAGGGGGTGCCGGCGACCACCGACAACGACCGCACCGAGGGCCGAGCGATATTTAAAGCCGTCGAGTGGGCGATGTCCAATCCCGGAAATTACGTCCTAATAACCGACTCAAAGTCGGCGATCAATAAGCTCAACGGCAATTGGAAGGACCATACCGGCAATGCCGACTGGATGGGCGCGATTCGCATGATCGCGTCGGTCAACGAATCGCCGGGGCCGGTCTCGTTCAGGATCGTGTGGAGGGAAAGGCTCTCCGACGAGTGGATGAGGCGAGTGGACAAGATGGCCTCGGGCCGTTAATTTAATCACCATGAATATATTATTGGACGGAACGCCGTGCTGTGGCAAGTCAACCATCTCGAGAAGGCTCTCTCGGTTTTTTATGGCCGAGATGAAGGATAAACCGGTTCACTTCGTTCACTACGAGGGATGCAAGGACGATACGCTCGAGTATAATCGGCGACAGTACGAGGATATGTTCGATCTATTTGCCGAGGGATGCGATAAGCGACATTTCATTATCGATCGCCCGCACGTTGGGGAATCGGTGTGGGCGAAACTCTATAAGCAATACGATGGCTCGTATGTATTCGACCTCGAGCGGGATTTTATAATCGCGTACCCGGATGTTCATGCGCAAACGCTGCAATTTTTTATCTTCGACACCGCGACGAATATGCTCGATAGAGAGGCGAAGAGGAAGGAAGGATATTCGTACAATCAAACCGACATCGTGCAAAAACAACTTGAATTGGATTTATACGTAAGGGCCGCGGAAAAGTCGAGTCTTAATACAAGGATAATTTGGCTCGACGGCTCGTTCGACGAGGCCTACGAGATTATACTTCAGAAAATAAAGGACTTCGCCGTATGAGCTGGACGAACGAGGAAACCCTCTGGTACCATCACCTTCGAGGGCTCAATCAAAGAAGGATCGACGGCGACGTGATTTCCGGAACGGTCGAGAAAATAGATGCGTCGATCGAGCTGGACCCAAGGCAACGGGTCTTCGATTACTCGCCCGCGTTTAAAACCGATGTTGAGCTGGCGGAGGCTCAGCTCGCGTGGTACGCGACGATGAATCGAAGGATAACCGGCTCGCCTTTCGAGGGAAAGGGACAATGGTCGCACGTAAAACCAACCAAAAGTGGATTCACGAATTCCAATTACGGCTGGTGCGTTTATAGCCCGGACAACGGCGACGGCGAAAAATCGCAATTCGATTTCGCAATCGACTCGCTTATCGAGAAGAAACACTCAAGGCAGGCGGTCATATTTTATAATCGTCCAGGGATGCACGTCGATTGGAAATTCGACGGAATGTCCGATTTTACCTGCACCCTCGACACGCACCTATTTATTCGCAACGATAAACTTATTTACATCGTGCACCAGAGGTCGTGCGATCTATTCCTTGGATTTTTTTACGATTATTATCACCACACCGCGGTCTACGCCGATGCGCTGGAAAAGCTCCGCGCGAAATACGACGTTGGGTATGGGTCGATACTCTACCACATCGACTCGCTTCACGTTTACGAGCGCGACTTCGACACGCTCGAGCACATAATTAAAACCTTTGACTTTCAACGTTAATCTAACACGATAGATACTATAGGAGAGAAAATATGGAAAAGTGCTACCTAGGGATTTCTTTGGGCTTTAATAGCAGCGCGTCCCTAATATCGAACGTAAGGGGCGTAATTTGCTCCATCAGTCAGGAAAGGTTAAACCTCGAAAAAAATACGAAACAATTACCTATCGACGCGATGATCGCGTGCTGCTCGATGGCTCGCGAGGATAATGAACCACTCAGCGTTCACCTTGCCTACACGCACTACGAGGAATTATCGCTTAAATACATCGATAAAAACGTGCCGGAGGAATATCGCTCCGACTGGTACCGGTGCTCGCCGAGGGGCGGGGATCAATCAACGCTTGGCGTGGAAAGGATGTTTTATTCCTTCCTCAGGCTCGTACTATCGAGGCACAACGTGACCGTGATCGATCGCTACTCGGCCATTCACACGAATACGCCGCTCCTCAGGGTTGAGCACCACGTCGCCCACGAGTATAGTTGTTACCCGGTTTACGGCGCGGGGCCGAGATGGATCGTGCTTACGTCCGATGGATTTGGCGATGGATACAGCGGCCGCATAACCGCGTTCGACGAGAATAATAAAGAGGGAAGGGTAATTTCCCAGGTAAGGCTCGTCGATTCGCCGGCGCTCGTGTATCAATTTTTCACCGGCGCGATGGGCTTCAAGGAGCACCAGCACGAGGGAAAATTGACGGGATTGGCCGCGCACGGCGCGATCTCGCTTCGACCAGCATTGATGGAGCTGTTAACCGGCGACCCAAATCTTCACGCGCCGAGCGATAAGCCGAGCATCATCGAGGATACCGAGAATGGAACATTTGAGTGGTTCGATTCCGGGTATTCCGTCGATTGGGAAAGGCTCGATAAACTCGATGACGAGGAAAATAAGCAAGTCATTGAGTCGACCATATATGATTTCGATCATTTCCTTAGGCTTAAGAAAACGATATATCGCTTCGTCAAGGACCTCCTTGGCCCGAGCTACGATAAAAAGAAAATAGTCGATTGGCTCGCCGATCCGTCGAGCGTTCCGACCGATGCGAAGCTCGCGCCG
>Ga0209737_10003687_pt1 | contig 10694 bp, 7 predicted proteins | sample TergutCu122P3_FD_187284 | JGI IMG/M metagenome (GOLD analysis project Ga0209737, IMG submission 187284) | Cubitermes ugandensis P3 segment gut microbial communities from Kakamega Forest, Kenya - Cu122 P3 (SPAdes) (version 2) | ecosystem: Host-associated > Arthropoda: Insects > Digestive system >...
CTGGCAACGGGTTGTACACAATGCTGGTGACTACATTGAAGGACAGTAAAACTTCGAAACATGTATCTATTTTGTATCAGTTGTAAATAAATAGTTGCCACTATTAAAGTTCCAACCCTCGTAATAGCAATAAAATATCTGTTATGTCTCAACCCACACTGATTGTCACCAATACTTCTACGTACACACGTAATTCACCCTGCAAGAAACATCTCGGAAAAAATCTTGTTCTTTGTTTTTAACAATGTTATGGTACGATAATTAATGCAATTGGCTTTGGCTGCCTTCTTATTAATACGAATAATAACAGGGTTCTTCCACTATTGAAGCAATTCTTTCTTATTCAAGACAGAATTAACAAGATTATGGGTCTTAGAAGTTAAAGTTTCACCTTTGGCTTCGATCAATTCTGCTGGAATTTGAAAGCTGTAGCATTCTCAGCCACTCGGAGACGCTTTTAGGGTCATGTTACTGATGTGACCTGCTATGATATGCAGGAGGAGAGAAACTGAGCGCAGCTCTCTCCCCACATCTGTCGAGTAAATTGCGACTGATGGATAGCTGCAGGGAAGTCAACACACACAACAGGGTGTTTCAGATGTGAATGAAATTCCTTTATGGCACAGGTCTTACATTTTATAATAAAACTGAACAGCTCCTGGTGTAGCGGTTATAAACTAGACTTGTATTCAGGTAACAATGATCCTACCAATCGACGGTATGCAGTACGATTAACTGACAACGTCGTAAGGTAAAACAAAAAAATAAATAAATAAACATGTACAAAGAGACAGCTGGAGAGATAGAAGGTGTAGGATAATTTGATCACAGGCCGAGTAAGTTGTGTTATACTTTCATCTGTTTCACTGTATTTTTAAAATCTCATACTCTGGTCAGGCAAATAAGAAACAAACTGCTGTTTCCCGCGTCAGCAAGGTTAAGCGTAGTGTAAACTTTACTAAATCCATGCAGCCGACTAACTCCTCGGTAGCATGAGATTTCTCTGGCGCCTTGTAATTTAGCTGATTTATTTATATCACATCGTTTTCTTTTATTATAGCTGCTTTATTGATACTAAATTGTTTTCTTTCTACAATCACACACCTTAGTCTTGGCATTGCTTACTTCTACATCCGCTAAACACTACAAACTCTCTCCTAAGTCGTCCACTTATACCCTCACTCTCCCGGGCGATACCTGCAACACTCCTCCGTATAGTGTTTGGTAGGACAACGAAAATGTTTTACTTTCGTTGGCTGACCAATTTAAATTTCTCAGAAATAAGCTTAAATTTTCGAGGAAGAAGAAAAACGCCCACCATATAAACGAAAGTCGCTCATTTCTTCATCGGAATAAAGCATAAATTATGTAAACACAATGCCAAACAGAATTTCCAAACATCAAGATCTCGCACAACTTACGTCTGGAGGGACATGAGTAAAAGCGAGAGGGTTGAAGGACAGAAATCTCTTCACACAGAGGGTGGTCCAACAGGCTACCTATGTTCGGCGACATACAGAAACATCTCGTCTGCACAATCTAATGAGAAGGAACAGTAAGTAATTTTATTTCAGCACAATATCTATAGCACGCCTATTGGTCGAAGACGAACACCTAGCATCAGAACAACACAATTAGTTTACTCAGATATGACCCAAACACTACAGAAAATCCAAAGTGTACCACAATTGTACAGTAATCCCCACCCCAAAGCGGTATGTACTACACGCGTCTTAAATCTGGGTAATTAAATTACGAAATCTTCGCTACTTAACTGACTAAATTTCTACAATCGTTTTGTTGTTCTTGCGTCCAGATATTATAGAAGTTTGCCTTCAGTCGTTATTAACAAACCTTCTGCCCACAAAACCATATAGACACTAGTTAGGAAATGTACATATAGATAGCAATTCTGGTTCCGTTAACTCCTATTTGTTTGATCTGCCCGTAAACTGTAGGACACCAAAGTTCTCTATTGGATACGCTCGCAGAAATGCATGTTGTTCTTCCTGAAAACTATCCGTTACTTCTGGTCGATATTAACCGTGTGGGTCGACAAACTTTACTTAAAATCCACAGTAAGAAATTTCATAGAAATTCATTCAGAGGCTCTTACACGCAGACAAAAGGGCTAGAAAGCGCTTGAAGAATATTATTTATGTAAATTTCACAGTTGTACGTGCATCTTGATGTCATCAAAGTCTTTTATTTACCAACTGATGCACAATAGAGTTTCTTTAAAAGAATATTAAAATTTACACTAAAACAGCTCCTACATTTTTCGGTTTAATCACCATCATCAAGGAGCGTATTATTTGAGCTTTGCTAAACCACAACGATGTATTCTAGCTGATTATTTTAATAACTATAACTTTAGCAAAGCTCAAATAATACGATCCCTGATTATGGTGATTAAACCGAAAAATGTAGGAGCTGTTTTAGTGTAAATTTTAATATTCTTTTAAAGCAACTCTATCGTGCATCAGTTGGTAAATAAAAGACTTTGATTATTTATGTAGTTTACTTGTTAGTGCTTTCGAAGGAGGAGAAATCTTATGCATTTTTATACACGAGTGCCTACAGGATCTGAAACTTGTCAAAGTCCGTTATCTAGCGTGTTAGCCTGGCATTTGGTATTGATTATGCCGTGGCTGTCCACATGTCCTCGCGCCATCCTGGGGTTCAAGGAAACAACCACTTGCAAAATTTACGGCGAACTACATTATATCCCTCCAGTGAATCTGGGCTTCTTCTTCTATTTTTTCGCATTCAAGAATTCAGAAATGTCAGTTTTAAATCGACTCCTCAAAATACAACAAATACTTAGCAATGAATGACTCTACTATAACAATAAGCGGTGTTTTACAGTGTCAGCACATTGTTAATAAAGGGGATATTAATTCGCCTTATGACTTATGGCAACATGTTTCGACAATATGGCTGTCATCCTCAGGCCGACCATTACCATCAAAATGTATATACACTAAAATTTTTAATAATATGTGACAAGTATTGACATGGCATCCTTAAGAATTATTTTAACACATATTGCTTTCGTTTGTTGGTTTTGTGAAAACTATTATTTTTATATATTAGATAAGATAAAATTAAAACACAGAGAACTTTACAAATGTAAAATTCTTCCCTCTTAATATCCTTTTCTTATGGACCCAAACTGGACATAGAAATAAGGTACCTATTGGACAGGCATATCGAATTCAGAAATACAGCTAAAAATGTCGGATTATTGTATTTTAAGTTTCAAATTTGCGGTTATGCTAAGGCGCTTTATTTGAGGATAATTAACGGCAAGTTTCGCCCGTATATTTGTATAATCCACTAAAATAAAATGAAATTAGACCGTCACTAAAATTGCCTCTCCCATTGTTCACTTTTGGTCAAGAAGTTAAATAACCTGGGACCATTACAATGTCACAGTTTAGCAGATGCATAATTGGCTTTCAGTTTATCATAACCGCACCTTCGATACATGAGCACACGCGAAAACTAGTACTACGTTAAAGTTAAATATGTCAGAGTCATAAACAAACTGAGTGTAAAAATATATAATTTTAACGTTAGTGCAAGTTTTTTACGTTCATGTGACCGTGCATCGTAACAGATTTCTTTGTAATAAAACCAACTAGATGCACTAATTTCACAAATTCATTTTGTCATGAAACTCTACATGTTTCGGACAGTTCGTCTGTCCATCATCAGGAGTTTATTCACTGTACACTCAGCAATCGTATATGTCATACAGATTTGCAGACAGCTTTCGAGCAGGACCAGGATGGAACTGCAGTTTCATCCTGGTCCTGCTCGAAAGCTGTCTACAGGCCTGTATGGCATATACAATTGCTAAGTGTACAGTGAATAAACTTCTGATGATGGACAGACGAACTGTCCGAAACATGTAGAGATTCATGACAAAATAAATTTGTGAAATTAGTGCATCTAATTGGTTTTATTACAAAGAAAGTTAGTGCATGTGTTGGTTTTATTGTACGAAGTAGCACCGCGTTGTTCCAGGGCAGTGGATTTCACTACTTCCTATCAGAACGCCTGATTTAAAATGTGTTTGTGAGACAGAATGCGATGATTTTGACGTTCGGTTGCGAGAGAAAGGGGCACAGAAAGACTCCAGTAGGCGTTGTAATTCAATCGAACTGACAAGCTTGATTTCCCCTACCGTTCCTTCAAACCGTCCGACCGGATTCCAGCGCGCAATGATATTGTGTGGAGAGGTTCTAGCAGTGTGTTTGTGGTGTCAGTATCAGACACAAGACATGCGCCACGGTATCACTGACGTGCATTACAGAAGACAGCGGCATGCTGCGCAACAGCAATCCTGATATCGGATTCACGTAAAAGCTAACAACAAAGCGGACAGTCTTCCATAATCCGCTCAGAAATACTAGGTTATTTAAGAAACGTGTCACGGAATCTCAAAATTCATCACTCTGACACAATTTTCAAATAGTACCGCCTTCATATTCATCCCTGAAGATGAGGGCGGTACGTTCCTTCGAAACGTCGAGAATAAATTACCCAACCCGACGCAGCAACTCAGAAGACTTGGTTCCTCAATACGAAAACAGGTTTGGGGCTTACAAAACCTTTCAGCACTGTGTCATTTCCACCAAGTAGTGCGCCAAGCTTTCCTCGCGACCTGACATACTGAAAGCTTGCAGTCTTCTTTCTCTCTCTCCACAAACGTGAAGTATGGCTAGATTATCTCCCGCATTACTTGAGGGAGACAGATAAAAGGGGGACACAGCTGAGAACTACACTATCTTCTTTTTCTCTCTCTTTGACACACACACATTTCAAGTGGCCAAGGATGGTTGGAAATTACCTGCATCCCCAGCCTTTTAGTAAATGTGCTACACAGATTGTACATAACACAAAGCAACGATTTTCGGAGACAATGATTTGAGTTTTTTTTATAGAGAAATTAAATCATTCTTCCATTGCAGCGGTAAGATGCCACAGTACTAGCCATACCGCAGAATTCGCCCCTGTTTGCACTATTTATCGTAATAGGCCTTTTTGGTTTTGAAGAAGTTTCTAGCTAATGGCGTCCTACGCGCCGTATGACAGCATAGCGTTATGCTCTTCTCATCACAAAACTCCAACAGAGAGTTTTTGTGGCGATTTACCGCCTCAAGATGGCACGTCTGATCCTGTAATCTACCATTTAGGAAGTGATTTAACCATTCGAGGAAGAGATTTTTATTAATCCACCCAGATTTAGCCACTAATAACCCGAGTGAATATCACCATTCCATTCGTTGTACAAAGGGAACGTACATAAACGATTCAATTCATGAACTTCATTCAAATGCCAATGTGTTTAAAATACAGTTTCTAAGATGAAACTTATCAACATTTCCTAAAAGGGTCACATATACTGTAATTTATTCTGTGATATGCAACAACGGTTGCTGTAAACGGCGTCTATCAGTAACTTAATTTGGCGCTCAACGTACATGAGTACAACTAGATACAATTAACCGTCATGAGTACTATTTAACCTCACTTACGACTACACGAAATTGCAATTCAGCCCAACACGTCTGCCTAACCCTGATGTTACCACATAATATGTTCAAATACTCGCTACTTTTAGCTCACCTTACAAACGCCAGCTTGAAGACAAAATACTTATTACTCACACAGATTCTCCTGCCCACAAAGTATTTGTTACTTCGCAACACTAAGCTCCAGCCATACACTGCAGATGGCAGCAAAGATCACGACAGGAGTAAAACAGTGAGGTGCCATTCGTTGAAAATTACGCTATCCAACCGCTGGTCCCGTAACCCGACCTTACGATAATAAGATATTTTGAATGTGTACTTATTCTTTCCATTATTATAACAAATTCAGCCCTGTCTTAACCAATGTGGCGGTTCATATTTCCTTAATTGTTGAAATACAAACTAAATGCATCACATACACAGTAAATGTATTTAAATTTTAATCTGGGTGCACTTATATCTTAATATACAAGTATTTCAGTTACGAACATTTCATATTATTCTATCTGTATTCCATACTGTTTGTTCATATTATAATGCAAATAAAAATTAACTTCTTTGGAAGTGTCATCTAAGTCCATGTGCATTCAATGTATAACTGGTATAAACAAATTCTTTTTTCTAAACTTCTTTTCTTGGGGGTTCAGCAGATGGTGATGAATATGAAACTAAAAGACACCCTTTTTGTGAACACACTCATTAAAATGTTGACAATTATGACTAAACTTCCAAACCCTACTACAGAAACAAGAATTTGTTCATGATTTTTAAACTGACAGCACAAGTTACTGCCAAACTTCCCGCTTTCCAACCACCCTGCACCTAATCTTACAATAAACTTAACAATTCTGTTTGTAGGAAAGGGAGTATAAACATAATTTATGTATTCTATTTATTGTACCAACCAAATGCAGCAATAAAATACAGGTTACCATATTTCCTGGCCCATAAGATGCACTTTTTTCCTGAAAAATGTGACCTAAATTCAACCTGTGTCTTATGTGCCGTGGGTAAGTATTATTTCCAAACTTATAAATACCCATACATCTATTATACAACATCTTTATCATGAGATAGTGAAAACAACCATGAAGATGATTTTAGTGGCAGTGACGATTTTCTGGGTTTCTATGATGAATAAATTACATTATGTTTGCTAATTTTGGTATGTAACAATTCTGTTTTCTTCCAATAAATTACTAAAATTAAAATACACTCATAATTATTTTTTTCTAAAAATTTTGAACGAAAAAATCATGGTGCATCTTATGAGGCGGGAAATACAGTACATCAAGAAATTAAATTTCTGTACAAAAAGACACAAGAATTGAATAAACGGTGACAAAAAACTCAATTAGAATGTGCGAAAACATGCCAATATGTGGCAATATATGACTTCTATAAATCACACACTCAAATTACAATGAACACCCTGTACCAAAACTCAACAACAAAACTCAGTAACTTATGTGAACAAAACAGAAAACCATGCAAACAAAAATGATACAAAAAATAACAACACATTTTACACACCCATACAAAATCTTACACCAGTGACCTTTTACACTGAAGGAATTAAAGTCCTGAGACTTGGTTCGACCTATGCTTTGAGAAATCACCTAATTTTTTCATTAAAGAATTAATTACGCAGTTAGACATCTGGACACAAACCTACACAACACATTGCAGAATTCTAATTACTGTGCATTTGGCTGGTACAATAAACTGAATACCCTGCTCTAAAAATTCGCAGAATGGACAACTTTAAAATGATTTATTTTAACTCCCATTTTTCTTTCAGCTGGTAGTGACTTTCGATACAGTTTTACCTTCTGTACAACATGAACACAGCTAACACTGTTTGCTAAATGAATTATTCAGTTATCACAGTCATGCCTTCTTGGGTCTAACAATTTGTCTCTGCCTCTCCAAACATATGCCACGCATACTTTGTTCCATTCAGTGCAAAAAAAAAATGGTGGAAAAAGTTTTTCCAGTAGAGAAGTAAGATCGACGAATATGTGGACAAATAGAGCTGCTTGTACTACACAATCCCAAGGATAAAAGACAGATGTGCAATAGATGTACATGTAAACACATCACAGACTGCTAAAGGCTTGTACTGTGAACAAGCATAAAATGTTGTCTCTTTCACTCTCCATCCATTTCCCCAGTAAACCATCATTACCCACAAGATTCATCCACATTTGTTCTGACTGGACATTGGTTATGTCACCCTTACATCAAAACATCTGACGTTTCAAACTGCATCTTTAACAAGTTTCAACTGTAGACCAACAGTCTTGATTGACATCTTCATGATTATACTCAGATCCCTCAGGGGAATGTCGGTAGTGGCTCAGTATATGGAGAAATCAGAGCAGGAAATTTAATGTTAGGCTTACGCTGTGTAATTAAGTGTCTGAAATTTGTCCAAATATTACCAAATAGAATAATAAATCAGACAATAAGGTGTGATCATACAAAAGAAGCACTGCACTTCTGCAAAAACAGAAGATCACTAACAATGCATATTGTGTACAAACTTATAAAACTGCACTGTCAATTAAACTGGCATATTTATTACTTGTTACTTTTAATAATAGCTGTGACAGGACCAAACTTATATTAAAAGTGAAAAAGTAACAAGATGTTTGACTTCTTCTTCTTCTTTCACACGACATCCGTTCAAGTAGGGCCTTGGCTTCCCTCACGACAGATGCCCATTCTGTTCCATCTGAAGTTCTTGTTCTCCATCTTTGTACATCCATATTACTGAACTCCAATTTGACATAATTCATCCACCTCAATCTAGGTCTTCCATTTTTCTCCCTACTCCTCGTTTACCTTCCAGTAACTTCCTTGCTGTCCTTTCACCATTCATTCTTGCAACATCCCCAAGCCATTCCAGTCTATGTACTTCAATTACAGTTACAATATCTGGAGATTTAAATTCGTTATAAATTTCTTGATTCCATTTTATTTTCCAGTAACCATTTTTATATAATTGGCTCATACATTTTTTTCAAAATTTTCCTTTCCCACATCATGAAGGCTCTTTCTTATTTTATTTGTGACAGTTCATGAATCGGCACCGCAGGTCACAAATGGTCTTATTATGGTTTTATAGAGACCTGAAGATGTTTGACATTATAATTAAAACCATTCTCCTGAAAACATGAATATAGCAAACTCCAGTGATGACGTATATCAATATACACACCCTCCCTGACATAATACACACTGCCCAACACAGTATTAATATAAAGGGAACTTGATGGTCTCAGGGTAATAACTCAGGTCTCATGCATAAGTACAGTTCTGAGCTCAATTCCCACTCATATATATGTGTGTGTGTGCCGATTCTTCAGATCCAGGCCTACCAAAAATAAACCTTTGTCCCATTACCAATTTGGAGTCCAGCTTAAACTGCAGGTTCTCTCTGCTAACCATCATTTTCATGATCATCTTGACACTGAAATTAACAGATTCTGCCCTATGGATGCACAACCTAATAAATGAATTCTATGTCCTTGCTGAGGTAGACAAAGGCCACAAAGGTCAACACAAATCACATTTGGATAAAACAAACAAACAACAGGAACAAACACATTAATAATAAACCAACCACTGTCAAAGAATCAATGGAGTTTCTTTAATTTCCATTTATTTAAAACATGTTTGTAAAATATAAGTGCTGAGATCAAAGGTCTTAAAGGTGCCTATACAACTGTCATGTAATTAAGGTGGGTCTCATCCACTCACTCTTCATTCATGCCACTAATCTTCCATCTAGCACCCAAGAGTTGCATCATAAAATATGTATTGTATTTGTCATGTTATATTCATTCAGTCCTCATCCAACCACTGGCCAATTAGGTCGCTAATCTTACGCCTAGCAGCCACTAGTTGTGGAAGATCTGATGGTGAGCTGGGATACATGTCTGCACAGTGTGCTGTTCCTGAAAACAATTTACCATCATAATAAATACAAAAAAATCACTAGTGCTTCAGTATTACAGCTCCATGAATTTCTGTTAATAATCCATGCCATCAATTATGCAGAATACTTTAAAAAGCTAAGCAAATAGAGGTGGAGCATCTTATACTCTGTATGAACTAACCAAGTACATAGAGCACAGCTCTTCTAGCAAAAATAATAGTTGCTCAGCTGGTCAATTAAATACCCTGCCTTCATGGAATTCGAAAGTTCATTGTCGTGTTCTCATGAGTTCACCTTGAACCCTCATTTATGCCCTATGAATCTAACAGTAAATTAATTCCAATGGCCTATCGCCTTATTCTGTGCAGTTAATCTGTTCATTTCTATTGCTGAAATCACATACTCAAGATATACAAGACCTGTATTTCTGAAGTCATTGGTATGTTTCTTACATTAACTGTAAACAAAAATTTAATTTCTATATAATACATAAGGTCCTTCCACACAGATTAACATTTGAAACTATTTCAGTTACCAATAAAATGTAATCATTATATGATTCTTGGAGAATAAACAGCATTATCACTTTTTATTTCATTTATCAATACAATATTATACATAATTATAAACATCTCTGCCACTACAGATCTGTGCACAATGATTTGCATTTAGCCAAATACAGGAATTTCTGACGAATGTCGCACTTCCTCCTCCATATTCGTAACTGTTTTACTGAACGTGAATATTTTTATTTTTACACTCGATCAACTGAGAATACACCCCACTGACCTGTACACAAGAAAATGTTGTCCTGATTCATCACATGAAAACACGATTGCCTTATACTCACACACCAAGCCAAACATGTTCTGTAAAGTATTTTCCTGAATTGTGAAACAAGGTCACCTTATATTTGGGTAAATGTAAGTACATTGCAGAATATTTCGTACATATCTCCAAACAACATATACATATATATACACACACACACACACACATATCAAAGAAAAATTTGTTTTTCTAATCAAAAGTTGGAGACAGTGAATAATATGGGATAGGGAATTTAAATACAATATGGTATTGTGTATCTGTACACCGTCTGTCCGGAAAGTAAGTGTACTGATTTTCCTATGGACGAACTGGCAACGTGGCATCTCGTTGATGTATATCAGCGCATAGGGAGTGACCTTGGCTGCATGTTGAATGTT
>Ga0209737_10003688_pt1 | contig 10694 bp, 10 predicted proteins | sample TergutCu122P3_FD_187284 | JGI IMG/M metagenome (GOLD analysis project Ga0209737, IMG submission 187284) | Cubitermes ugandensis P3 segment gut microbial communities from Kakamega Forest, Kenya - Cu122 P3 (SPAdes) (version 2) | ecosystem: Host-associated > Arthropoda: Insects > Digestive system...
TGCCCAGATGAGAATATGGGTGTCTACCATGAATTTCATAGTCCCAGTAACTCCTCATCCGTCGTCGCCCAGTCATCCGCGATGGTTATCTCGCCCCAGTGTTCCAGCAAGCCCAACTCGCGCTTTGTCCGCGATTTGAACTCAGACGGTGAAACGATATATGCAACAGGTTCCCGTTTTTTACCGCGGGTAATCTCAACGAACTCACCTTTTTCTGCAGTTTTCAACACTTCCGAAAAGCGGCTCTTCGCCTCTGCTATCTGGTATTGTTTCACAATGGCTCCTGTCCAAAGAGTTAGAGACTCTGACTATTATGACCAAATTAGTCAATATAGTCAAATTGATCAGACAAGATTCGAATAACTAAAACGATAGAAGCCAAAAGGAGCCTCGATGACCCCTGTGCCTGCCCTTAGCTCCTGCGATTGAGGAGAAGAAGATTTAGCCAGACTCCAGCTCAGCCTGCACTCATTTCAGGCAGCTCAATACCAAGCATGCGCTTTTCCTCAGCCAGCTTGCTACTTAATCGGCTATTTTGGCTACTTCTCCGGCTTGAGCGTGCTCTGGAGCATCTCGCCCACCACACCGGCGGCGCTTGCCAGCCCCTGGACCTCGAGCGGCAGGAAGATCTTGGTCGCGTTGCCGTTCGCGACGTACTTCAGTGCCTCAAGGTAGCGGATGGTGATGAGGTCCTGCGTTGGGGCTCCGTCGTGGATTGCACCAAAGACGTTGCGGATGGCCTGCGCCTCACCTTCGGCGACGAGTATCTTCTGCGAGCGCTCGGCGTTGGCGATCTCCCTGATCGCGGTTGCCCTACCCTCGGCCTCGAGGATGGCGCTCTGCTTGGTGCCCTCTGCGCGGGCGATTGCGGCAGCCCTGTCGCCTTCGGCCTCCAAAATCATGGCGCGACGCTCGCGCTCGGCCTTCATCTGGCGGTGCATGGCCTGGGTCACGTCAGCCGGCGGTTCTATGCGCTGGAGCTCCACGCGTACCACGCGCACGCCCCACTTGTCGGTCGCCTCGTCAAGGATGTCGCGCAGCGTGATGTTGATCTTCTCGCGGCTGGTCAGGCACTCGTCGAGCTGCATATCACCGATCACGTTACGCAGGTTGGTCTGCGCCAGCTTGGTGGCGGCGAGGTAGAAGTTCGTCACGTTGTAGATGAGTTTGAAGGGGTCGGTCGCCTCGTAGTACACAACGGCGTCTACGGTGACCGCGACATTATCCTTCGTGATGACCTCTTGCGGGGGGACGTCAACGACGTTTTCACGCATGTCCACCTTGGTCACACGGTCGATGAATGGGATGAGCAGGTGCAGGCCCGGCTGCCATACTCGCAAAAACTTGCCAAGTCGCTCGACTACACCTCTCTCGAAGGGGCGGATTATCTTGATCGAGCGGGCTGCATATACCAATACCACGATAATAACGATAATGCCGATAATTGTGGCAGCGTTGATAGAGTCAAACAAATCCTCAAAAAACATGATTATCTCTCCTTCGTTCCTTCACCCTGTAGTTTAGCCATGTTCCGCAGTTTTACCTTGCCCTGCTGCTTTATCCAGCTCTGTTGTTGCGCCGGTTATGCTGTTGCGACGACAAGATACACACCATCCACCCTAAGCACTCTTACCGCTGTGCCAACCGTCAGATAAGAGCCATTCTCGGTGGCAACGTTCCACACTTCTCCAGCAACTCGAGCGCGGTTGCCACCAGAAGGTGCAGTGCCCTCGATAATAACTCCTGTCATACCAATGAGGCGGTCTACTCCCGCTTGTTCCGGTTCAGCCTTGGAGGTCAAACGCTTGAAAAGTGGCCTTATGAAAACAAGACAGAGAACTGAAACAATAACGAATAAAGCCCACTGAATCCAGGGGTCTGCACCAAGTAATTGCGCGAGCAGGGCGATGGTAGCACCAAAGGCAAAAGGCAGGATGAAGAAGGTTGTTGTCAGCATTTCACCCACGTAGAGCATGGCAGCGGCTATCAGCCATATCCAAAACCATGGCAATTCACTCATTGTGTGCCCCCTTCTGTCTCCGGCTGCCTTATTATCTCATGAAAACGCAAGTATATGGGATATAATCCTCATCACGTTATCGTTTTCTTTGTAAAACTTGAGTTGGGAAGTCAGTCATGCGAAGTACCATTGAGGCAATGGTAAAAGATGCGGTAGAGGCAGCAGTAACAGGTGGCGAGCTCGCATTGTCTTCTGTGCCGGAGGCGGCTGTCGAGCGACCACGAGACCCTGCGCACGGGGATTGGGCTACAGCGGTTGCCCTGCGCCTGGCAGGCGAGCTGGGCCGTAGTCCTCGCGAGATCGCCACGGTTATCGCATCCCACATTGAGGAAAACAAGCTGATCTCAAAGGTCGAGATAGCCGGCCCCGGTTTTATCAACCTGCGGCTTTCAAACAGGGCTTTTCACCAGGTCATTCGCGATGTCCGAGTGCTCGGCGAAAACTTTGCGCGCATAGACGCAGGCAAAGGCCGTACGCTAAACATCGAGTTCATCTCCGCCAACCCTACTGGGCCCATGCATGTGGGGCATGGGAGATGGGCAGCGCTCGGCAATGCCATGTGCAACGTTTGCGAGTATGCAGGATGGCAGGTCACCCGTGAATTCTACATCAACGATGCCGGGCATCAGATGGACGTTTTTGGTGCGTCTATCGCGCTGAGATACCTTGAGTTGCTGGGCCATGAGATCGAAAAGCCCGAAGAGTTCTACGGAGGTGCCTACGTTATCGACTTGGCACAAAAGATTCTCGATGAAGAGGGTTCCAAATGGGAACATGTAGACATACAGCAACGCATGGAGCATTTCCGTGAGCGCGGTTATACGCTGATGCTTGCTGCAATGCAGGAGCTCTGTGAGCGCATCAAGGTACCCTTCCACATGTGGTTTACCGAACGTTCGCTGTACGAAAAGAACCCGAAAACCGAGAAAAGCGCCATTGAGTCCATGCTCGAGCTGCTCAGATCGAAAGCTTGCCTCTACGAAAAAGATGGGGCAGTCTGGTTTCGCAGCACTGACTTTACCGACGATAAGGATCGTGTGTTGGTCAAATCGGATGGCAGCTACACCTACTTTGCCCCAGACATTGCCTATCATCTCAGCAAATTCAACAGAGGCAGCGAGTATCTGGTTAACATCTGGGGAGCAGACCACCACGGCTATATCCCACGCATGAAGTCTGCCTGTGCAGCGCTTGGGCACGAAGGAAAGCTCGATGTGGTGCTGGGGCAGCTCGTCAATCTGTTCAGGGATGGGGAGGCGGTGAGGATGTCAAAGCGCACCGGTGAAATGGTCACCTTTGAGGAGCTCATCGACGAGGTGGGGGCTGATGCAACCAAGTATCTCATGCTGTCTCGTTCGACCGACCAGGCTATCGACTTCGACATCGAGCTTGCCAAAAAGCAGGACAACAGCAACCCGCTGTATTATGTACAGTACGCCCATGCCCGCATCTGTTCGCTATTCAGAAAGGCAGGTGAGCTGGGCGAGCGAGAGAACCTCGACAACGCAGACCTTTCACTGTTGGTTGACTCCTCGGAGCTGGAGCTCGCCAGGGTGTTCTTGCAGTTGAGCGAAGTGATCGAGGGATCAGCAAAGGATCTCGCACCATTCAAGCTCACACGCTATGCAGAGGAACTGGCAACTGCTCTGCATTCGTTTTATACTCGCTGCATTGTTATCAGCAGCGACAGGGAGCTCACAAAGGCACGGCTGTATCTGTCGGATGCTACCCGCATCGTACTCAGGCTCGTGCTTTCGCTTCTGGGCGTCAGCGCACCTGAGCGCATGTAGCATACATAAGGAAAAGGGAAGGGAAACAGGAAAGATGGCACAGATAGCACATAATCCGGATATGCAGCCAGACTACAAGACCACGATGGAGCTTGGTGCGGTGCTACCGCTCACAGCAGAGGTTCGAGACGGCCATCTGTGGATAGGCGGCGTGGACACCGTCAAGCTTGCGCGCGAGATGGGCACAGCGCTCTACGTAATGGACGAGGAGCATATACGAACACAGCTGCGACAATTCCTCGAGTGGACACGCTGCCACTGGAAGGATGTCGACATAGTCTACGCCTGTAAAGCATTCATCAGCAAAGCCCTGTGCAGGTTGGTACATGAGGAGGGTTGCTTCCTCGATGTTTCCAGCGGAGGCGAGCTGGCTATTGCACTTGCGGCAGGCTTTCCGCCTGAGCGCATCGTCTCGCACGGCAACAACAAGACCTTCCGCGAGCTTGCCGAAGCCATCGATGCCGGTGTGGGACGCATTGTTGTCGACTCTCTGGAAGAGCTTGCGCGTATCGACCACATTGCACAAGAGCGAAACCTGACACAGCCAATCCTCATAAGGGTAACGCCCGGGGTTGTCGCAGACACCCATGAGTACATGCAAACTGGCGCCGAGGACAGCAAGTTTGGCTTTGGTCTGCGCGATGGGCTGGCAATGGAGGCGATTCAAAAGGCCATTTCGCTTCCAAGCATCGATTTCAAGGGCTTGCATATGCACATTGGCTCGCAGATATTCGCACTGAACTCCTACGCCAAGGCCATTGAGGTGATGGTGCATTTTATGGATGAGATTCGGACAAAAACAGGCTTCGTCATCTCTGAACTTAATGCTGGAGGCGGGCTCGGCGTTGCCTACGGAGTACTTGATGCTCCCTCTACCATCCAGCAGTTTGGTAAGGTTATTGTTGACGACATCAAGGAGCATTGCGACCAGCATGGACTACCTGTTCCTCGCATCATGATAGAGCCTGGGCGTGCAGTTGTTGCCAACGCAGGGGTGACGCTGTATACCGTGGGAACCATCAAGCACATCCCTGGCGTGCGAACCTATGTGGCTGTTGATGGGGGCATGAGTGACAACATCCGCAAAGCCCTCTATAGCGCGCACTATGAGCCGGTCATCGCAAACAGGGCGGATAAACCACGCGACACGGTGGTCACTATTGCAGGCAAACACTGCGAGAGTGGTGATGTTATCATCGTCGACACGCCACTGCAGCAGGCAGAAATCGACGACGTGCTCTGTGTTTTTGCAACAGGTGCATATTGTCAGAGTATGGCGAGCAACTACAACAAGCAGGTTCGCCCAGGTGTGGTTTTTGTCAGAGATGGAAAGGCTCGCCTGGTTGTCAGGCGAGAGACATACGACGATTTGATGCTCTGCGAAGTTGAATAATTGTACGAGACATACGACGATTTGATGCTCTGCGAAGTAGACTGATTAACGAGACATACGACGATTCGGTGCTCTATGAAGTCAAATGATTGTGTTAACCTGTTTTAAGAAATAAAAGGGAAGCGAAGGGATGAAATACATGAAAACCATCAATGTAGGTTTGATCGGACTGGGAACTGTTGGAGGCGGAGTCGTCAGGATACTCCAGAAGCATCACGACGCCTTCATACGTGACCAGGACATCGACCTGAACCTGATAGCTGTGGCGTCTCGAATGCCGGAAGAGGCAGAAAGCCTCGGCGTCAGCGATATTTTTTCGATGGACGGTAACGATGTGGTTAACAATCCGGATGTCGACATCGTCATCGAACTCATCGGCGGCACAACCTTTGCCAAGACCTTCGTTACTGCTGCGCTCAACGCGGGCAAGTCGGTTGTTACCGCTAACAAGGCGCTCATCGCCGACTGCGGCCACGAGCTAATGTTGCTTGCCGCAGAAAAAGGTGTCGAGATCGCTTTTGAGGCTTCGGTGGGCGGTGGCATCCCCATTATCGGACCGCTCCGCCACACTCTGGCCGGCAATCAGATTCTCTCCGTCTTGGGTATAGTCAATGGTACAACCAACTACATGCTCACAAGGATGAGCGAGGACGCAATGGATTATGACCAGGCCCTCAAAGAGGCACAGGCGAAGGGTTTTGCAGAGTTTAACCCCGCAGCCGATGTTGAAGGTCATGACGCTGCAGCAAAGATTGCAATTCTTGGCTCCATTGCCTTCAACACCAACATCCACATCGAAGATGTCTACGTTGAGGGCATCACCTCCATAAGCCCAACCGACCTCGATTACGCACGTGAGATGGGTTACACCATCAAGCTGCTCGCTATTGCCAACCGCACTGCCGATGGCATCGACATTCGTGTACACCCTGCGATGATTCCTGTTGCGCACCCCCTGTCTTCGGTACGCGGCGTGTTTAACGCCATCTATGTGATAGGCGACTCGGTAGGGGAGACGATGTTCTTTGGAGAAGGAGCAGGTTCAGGACCGGCAGCCTCATCGGTGGTGGGCGATCTGATCGAGGTCGCGCGGCACCTTGCATACCGCGAGACGATAACGCAACCTGTCTGGGATACCGAAGGTCTTTCCATTCGCTCCATCAGTGAACTGAAGACCAGTTATTATCTGCGTCTCTCAGTGCCCGACAGGCCTGGCGTGCTGGCAACAACGGCACAGGTTTTTGCTGAGCAGGGAGTTTCCATCTACTCAATGGTACAGAGAGGTGCTCAAGGTGACAGCGCAGAACTTTGCTATGTAACCCACAGGGCAAAGGAATCTGCCATTCAGGCAACCATCGAGGGCATCAAGAACACCGGCATTCTGAAGGCAGAACCAGTGCTTATTCGCGTGGAGGGCTTGAAAGATTAAAAGATATGACCGATAATAAACAGGCCAATACTCCTTTCTTTGGTTAGCATTGTTGGTGTTTTAGAAGGCTTGGAAGACACCGAGAGACTGCTTGCTCTCGGTGTCTTCGCTTTATCGTCCTGAAGGCCTAAACCCGAAGGATCTCACATTTAATCGACACCTTTTCACAGAGCTTCTTCGCCTTTGACTCAGCATGACATGAGCCCAAATTGAAGCTCAGTCAACAGTGCTGATCAGCTCGATTTCGAAGGTCAAATCCTCACCGGCTAATCTGGGGTTGTAATCGAAGGTTACTTCTCCGTTTTCTATCTTAAGCACCTTGCAGGGTATCGGATCCGCTCCTTCCATCTGCATATAGATGAACTCACCTTCTGGGAGCTGATCTGAATTGGGGACGGCATCCAGTGGAATGGTTTGAAGCAGTCCTTCCTGATAGTTGCCATACGCCTCAGCAGCAGGAATTTTTACGGTCTTTCGCTCACCAACCTCCATTGATAATATGGCTTTGTCAAAGCCAGGGATTACATACCCCGCCCCTGCCTCAAATATAATCGGTTCACCGCGGTCATAGCTGTTATCAAATACTGTTCCGTCATTAAGCGTGCCCCGGTAGTGTACGACAACTGTTTGTCCGGCTTCTATCATTATCAAACTCCTGTCTCAATGGTATTCACTATTACATCATCTGTGGTGCCACCCGCAGTATCATCCGCAGCGTCACCCACGGTATCATCCGCAGCGTCACCCACGGTATCATCCGCGGTATCACCCAAGACAACACTCACCTGCGGCATCACCTGCGTGGCTTACCATTAGTTTAGAAGAGTTACGAAGCGATTAATCCCAGAATCGATTAATTTCTCTCTTTCTCATCTTTTCAAGTCACTCAGATCTTGTATAATCTGTAAGAACTGAGAATTTCCAGTCAATCCCAAGACAGGTAGATTACTTCCATCGAACCAGAGGCATATCACTTGAGTCAACAAATCTCTGTTCTATCATGTGTTCTCAGTTGCTTCTGGGCGCGTATGCTCCCACACTCCAAGGAGGTTAACAATGAAATTCTTTCTAGACACGGCTGATCTTGCCGAGATCAAAGAGGCATCAACCTGGGGCGCGGTTGCAGGAGTAACCACAAACCCAAGTCTGTATGCCCGCATCGGTGGCAGGCTCGCAGACTTTCCTGATCACATCAAGCGTATCTGCGAGCTTATCGAAGGGCCGGTATCAGCAGAAGCGGTAGGTATGACACGTGACGAACTGATCAGAGAAGGGCGCGAACTCGCCGCGCTGGCTCCCAACGTTGTGGTGAAGATCCCCACTATGCTCGAGGGCCTGGCCGCCACACGCGCACTTGCTGATGAGGGTATCAGGGTTAACATGACACTTTGCTTTACCGTCCCTCAGGCTATACTGGCTGCCCGCAGTGGTGCGAGGTATATCAGCCCCTTCATCGGGCGTTTTGATGATATTGGAGAAGATGGTATCGAGCAGTTATCGTATGTCATCAACGCCGTCAATGGCTTTGACTTCAGTGATTGTGGGGTAGCGGGGGAGAATGTCGAGATTATTGCTGCCTCGATTCGCAGTGTTCAGCATGTCACCCAGGCTGCGCTTCTGGGGGCAGATATTGCAACCGTACCATTTGGCGTATTGAAGAAATGCATCGAGCATCCGTTAACGACAAACGGGCTTGAAGCGTTTAAAAAAGATTGGGAGAAGGTAGTTAACGCATGATACAAAAACCAACAACTGAGACAGGTCTCATCAAACCACCCGATTTCATGCTTCTTGCAGATACCACACAGAAAAACGAATCATCTGGCTCAGCGCCCAAAAAGCGAGGACGTCCGCGAAAAAATCCTCCACCTGTAGTAGAACCGAAAACCCGGCAGAGCGACGAACCGAAGACTGCTGAAGATACAACGCGAGATGGAATTGTTGCATCTGCTCATGTCGAGACTATGAATGTCAGCACCAACGGCGACGCACGAGTCAGCACCAACGGCGACTCACGAAGCAGCGCCACCGGCGACCCAGCTGCCGCATCATCAGGTGAGACCGATAAATCGAGTGGTCAGGCCGGTGCCTCATCTGGCAAGAACAAGGGATACCAGAATTTTGGTCGCAGACCTCGCAGAAACTACAATAACCAGCGAGAGCAGATAGCGCCACAGACGAACCGGGAGGATCTCGAGGTTCTGAAGATTGCTGAATTACGAGAGAAGGCTGCCGAGATCGATCTCGATATCTCCTCCTTTAAGAAGAAAGAAGACATCATTGAAGCAGTGCTTGATGCCATGGTCAAGGCCGAGGGTTTTGTTGCCTGTGAGGGGGTACTCGATCTTCTGCCCGAGGGTTATGGTTTCCTGCGTACTGCCGGGTATCTTCCGGGAGAGTCTGATGTCTATGTTGGCATGTCCATGGTACGCCGAAACAGCCTGCGTAAGGGAGACAAGGTAGCCGGGCAGGTACGCCCGGCACGCGAGAACGAAAAGTATGCTGCATTGCATCGCATCGATACCATCAACGAGATTCCTCTTGAAGACTCACGCAATCGCTGCCGATTCTCCGACCTCACTCCGGTATATCCCGATGAACGCCTGCTTATGGAGCATGGTCCCAGCACCATAACTGCCCGCACCATTGACCTTGTGGCTCCAATAGGTAAGGGTCAGCGTGGTTTGATCGTTTCACCACCAAAGGCTGGCAAGACCACGATTCTCAAGGATATTGCGGCAGCCATCAGCGCAAATAACCCCGATGTGCATCTCATGTGCCTGTTGGTAGACGAACGCCCCGAGGAAGTCACCGACATGCAGCGATCAATCAAGGGTGAGGTAATCTCGTCTACCTTTGATATGCCCTCTGAAAATCACATTGCCGTCGCAGAGCTTGTCATTGAGCGGGCAAAGCGTCTGGTTGAGGTCGGGCGTGACGTGGTGATTCTGCTTGACTCAATCACTCGTCTGGCTCGCGCATACAACCTGGCACAACCGGCATCGGGACGCATACTATCAGGTGGAGTTGACTCAACAGCACTTTATCCTCCCAAACGCTTTCTTGGAGCAGCCCGTAACATCGAAGGCGGGGGCTCACTCACAATACTTGCGTCTGCCCTCATTGAGACGGGCTCTAAAATGGACGAGGTCATCTTCGAGGAGTTCAAAGGCACCGGCAATATGGAGCTCAGGCTCGACCGCGATCTTGCTGACAGACGCATCTTCCCGGCGATTGATCCGATAGCTTCCGGTACCCGTAAAGAGGAGCTGCTGCTCGACCAGCAGGAGGCACCACTTATCTGGGCAGTCAGACGGATACTTGCAAACCTCAACAATACCGAGCGTTCCATGGAGATGCTGATAAAGTCACTGAAACAGACGCAAAACAACGCTGAATTCCTGATGCGTACCGCAAAAAAGGCGCAGCAGAAGAGCGATATGGGTATGGCAGAGCTATAAAAGTTTCCTGAGAAGGAATGAAAACGTGTTTTCGACCTGGACTTTGTGATCGAAAGGATAAACATGAGTGGCACAAGCGGACTAGTGAGCGGGAGCGGGAGCGGGAGCGGACTAGTGAGCGGGAGCGGGAGAGCTGCCTGCATCTTCACCTCCGAAAGCGTAACCGAAGGTCATCCCGACAAAGTCTGCGACCAGATTTCCGATGGAATCCTGGATGAGATATTCACCAGGGAGGCACATCTGCAAAGCATAGGTTATCGCTCACCGGAAGGTGAAAGCGCCGATGTGAAAATGGTTCGCGTTGCCTGTGAAACCCTGGTAACCGAAGGGCTCGTTGTTTTAGCAGGTGAGATCCGCACGCAGGCTTATATTGACATCCCAGTTGTGGTGCGAAGTATCATTGATGACATCGGATATAACGACCCCGAAACCGGTTTTCACAGCAAGTCTGTTGGCATCATCAATGCTATTCATGGACAAAGCCCCGACATCGCTCTGGGAGTAGACGAGTCCTATGAGGTACAACATGCTCTGGATAGCGCTGATCCCTATGCTCACACAGGAGCAGGCGATCAGGGCATGATGTTTGGTTATGCCTGCG
>Ga0209737_10003690_pt1 | contig 10689 bp, 9 predicted proteins | sample TergutCu122P3_FD_187284 | JGI IMG/M metagenome (GOLD analysis project Ga0209737, IMG submission 187284) | Cubitermes ugandensis P3 segment gut microbial communities from Kakamega Forest, Kenya - Cu122 P3 (SPAdes) (version 2) | ecosystem: Host-associated > Arthropoda: Insects > Digestive system >...
AAAAGACATGGTTTACGTGTATCTTTGATTTGTGGAATATACAACTATGAGAAGAGTACAACGAAAACCATTCAACCAAATACATCAACACACAAACAAGGAGGCAACTAGTTTCCGAACAGGTCTAATATGAAGACAAGCATTTTTAAGAAATACATAGGGTCAAAATTAATGTTGAAATCGCCAATTTGCTTGTTGCTTGTCGCAGGTAGTATGTTGTATGTTACTTAGTTATTTGCACACATGTGATATGTGGTATGTGGCTTTTTGTGTTTTAGCAACTTGCGGTGTTATTGTTGTGTTTATCTTTCTTATACCGCCGAAGTAGTTTTCGTACTTAAGTTCATTAAGACTTAGTTGAATGGTTCTCATTGTTGTGATGTAGGCTTGAAACTATCAGGTGAGGTTATTTGGTTCCTGTTTAACAGTGAGCTGTTCACAGAAGTTGATATTTTGTGGCTTTGTGTTTATCACGTTTTTGTATTTCTGTTATATTTGTTTGTTTGAAAATTCTGAATTGAAAGTTTGGTTGCTTAATAGTGTGTCAGTTGAGGTTTGTTTGTGAAAAAATATTTATTAAAATCTTTGTTTATTGGCATAATGATGTGTAATTCAAACGAGGGTTATTGTGGGACTTTAATTTGAATAAAACGGCTTTAGCATTATTTATAGTAGGTATGCTTATTTTGTGTGTTTTAGCAGGGACAGCCTATATGATGGGACAGAGCAGTCAAAAAAGCATACGAGTTGCATGTGTTGGTGATAGCCTTACTGAGGGAACTGAGTACACATATCAACTTGCGTGCAAGCTTGGTCGCAATTATTCTTTATATAATTTTGGTGTTGGTGGTACCACAGTGACTTTAGCTTCTCACTCGCCTTATATGGATACATTAGCGTTTCAAGATGTTTTAGATTTTAAACCTCATATTGTAATTATTATGCTTGGAACAAATGATGCTCAACCCATTCTTTCTCAATACAGTAGCACTTTTGTAGATGACTACATAACATTGATACAAGCTTTTCAGGACTTGCCCGATAATCCAGATATATGGCTAGTATTACCTCCGCCAATTTTCAGCAACAACTTTGGTCACTTGGATCATGAATATTTTGAACAGATTATTCTGTCAGGTATTAAACAAGTTGGAAACAAAACTAGTTTGCCTGTTATTGATGTGTATTCGCTTTTACTTGATTATTCTGATTGTTTTCCAGATGGTGTACATCCAGAAAACACTCCGGGTAACTGGGGTAATGAGCCTGTTGCACAAATAATTGCTACCACAATATACAACGCTATAATCAAGCAATAAGCCTGTGTTGTCTTTCACATTTACCATTGGTCATTTTATGTTTATTCCCATTCAATAGACCTCTTGCGAAACTAGTTCGCCTTCTCGTAGTTGCAGATACCGCAGATTAGGTTGAATCTTAAGCTGAAGCGTTTTCTACGATTACGATAACGATCAGACAATATTTTAAACCGCTTAATCAAACCAATTACATGCTCATTTAACACGCGTTCACTTGAAACCCCACGGTTAAACACTTTATCAACCGCAGTCAACGGTTTCTTTTTGCTCCTCTTCACGGGAATCACTGAATTAACATGAAACCGAGCAATACCAGATAACCCGTGTCAACAACTGCCTTAATTTTAGGATCTATCTTTAGTTTTGACTCTTTAAACAGCCTAACATCATGTCGTCTGCCATTGGTGGATGAAGTACAAACTATTTTACCGTCAGCTTTGTTTACAACAACTTGAGTCTTTATTGTGTGATGTTTTTTCTTTCCACTGTAGTAACACATTTGCTTTTTAGGCCGCTCAATAGGTGACTCGGTAGCATCGATCAAAACCACTTCATACTCCATATCACTCTTCAACAACGCTTTTCGTCCTGTAGGGAAAATGTTCCATCTTTAACTAAAGTGTCCTCAACCCAGCGGATCATGCGGTACATGTTGCTCTCATCAATTTGGTAACTTGCAGCAATATGCGCATACGTTCGATATTCCCTTATGTACTCTAAAGTTGCAAGTAACTGCTCCTCAAGAGGTAACTTGGGTTTCCTGCCACCTACATGCTTGATAGCAAACTCACGATGCAATATCTCAACATTTTTTCAAAAGTAACACGCTTAACACCAGTTATCCGACGAAACTTTTCATCACAATAACCTGTTAACGTCTCAAACTTCAACCAAACACCAACTACATCAAAACAAACAACATAACAACTTTTTAGTTTCGCAAGAAGTCTAAGGTTTTTGTTTTTTCATGTTTGGTTATGTTTCTTATTTTTTCTTGCATGTGGTTTCTTTTGTTCCTTTTGTAATTTTAGTGTCTGCTTCTACTGATGTAGTGGTCCATGTGTTGCCGCCGATTATAACGTTGTCTCCTATGATAGTGTCTCCTCCCAGAAGGGTTGCGCCGCTATAAATTACGACATTGTTGCCAATAGTTGGGTGACGTTTACGTCCTTTTATTATGTTGCCTTTTTCATCTTTAGGAAAACTTAGAGCGCCTATGGTTACTCCCTGATAGAGTTTCACATTTTCGCCTATTTCTGCGGTTTCACCTATTACAACGCCTGTACCGTGATCTATAAAGAAGCTTTTGCCAATTTTTGCTCCTGGGTGTATGTCGATGCCTGTTAAAGAGTGCATGTGTTCGCTCATTATTCTTGGTATTAATGGTACGCAGCGTATGTACAATTCATGTGCTATGCGATAAGTTGTTATTGCCATTACACATGGATAACTTAGTATAACCTCATCAGTGCTTACTGCCGCTGGATCTCCGCTGTATGCTGCTTCTATATCACTGCTAAGTGTTGAGCGAATTTTCGGTAGCTCTTCAAGTAGTTCCTTAACAACTACGTGAGCCCGTTTTTGACAAATGTCTTGTGGGCACTCGCGAATTTTTCTGCATATATATTTGAGACTCTTTTCAACTTCAATGACTAACCGTTCGTAAATAGATGCTAATTTAGTTCCTAAACAAAACTTTATGTTAGCCTTACTAATCTCAGAGCCGCCTAGATAACCTGGGTAAAGAACTGAGAATAAGTCATTTAAAACTTCAATTACAACATTTTTAGACGGTAAATCTTTACCTTCAAGGTGGTCCATCCCGCCAAATGTTTGATAATTTCCTATTATTTGGTCTACAAGACTAGGCAAACCGTTCTCAACCCATTTTTCCGCATCTTTATGGTGATGATTCTGCATGAGTACTTCAATCATTTTGTCTGGATTCCAACAATCGTGTTCTTCAATGTTTTTTTTCTTGCATTCTTCACAATTTTTAGAGACAGACAAGTTACCTTTTGGTTCCATAGTCTTTTCCTTCTTTTACTACTATTTAATAGTTAAAAGAGTAAAATATAAAAAAAGCGTAAAAAACCTAAAAAATAGTTCAGTTATCATGATTCTGTAAGTAACATATTGCTAAGGTATCTTTCACCAGTGTCGGGTAAAATGGCAACAACAAGTTTTCCTTTGTTTTCAGGACGCTTCGCAACCTCTATTGCTGCAAACAACGCTGCTCCCGCAGAAATACCCAATAACAAACCTTCCTTTTGAGCAGCAGCTATAGCCATATTTAGAGCATCATCATCTGAAACTTTAACGACTTCATCAACTAACTCTAACTCTAACACGTCAGGTACAAAACCTGCACCTATCCCCTGTATATTATGCGCTCCTTTTTTACCCCCACTCAAAACAGGTGAAGCCGCAGGTTCTACCGCAACAACTTTGAAATCCGCTTTAAGAGGCTTTATGAACTGAGCTATACCCGTTATTGTTCCCCCAGTACCAACACCCGCAACAACAATATCCACCATGCCATCAGTATCAGCCCAAATCTCTGGTCCCGTAGTTTCTTTATGGCTCTTTGCATTACACTTATTTTTGAACTGATGAGGTATAAACGCGTTCGGCGTGTTTAACACTAATTCTTCTGCTTTCTTAATCGCTCCCAACATGCCCTCAGATTCTGGTGTTAAAACAAGCTGTGCTCCATATGCCAAAAAAAGTTTCCGACGCTCAATATTCATATTTTCAGGCATAGTTAAAATAAGCCTATAGCCTTTCACCGCGGCAACCATAGCTAAACCAACACCTGTATTTCCGCTAGTCGGTTCAATTATGACCGAATTTGGTTTGACTAAACCTTGTGCTTCAGCTTCCTCTATTATAAATTTACATATACGATCTTTAATACTGCCACCTGGATTTCTTGCTTCTACTTTTCCAATTATTGATACGTCTAAACCCTTGGTTAGCTGGTTTATTTTTACAAGTGGTGTTTTACCAATTGTTTCAAGTATGTTATCGTATATTTTTGTCATTTCAATCACTGACTGCGTTATAAACGCGTAAAATATCTCTTTTAATTTATTCCTAAAAAATAAACATGTGCCAAAGTAATAAACTAATCTAACTCAGCCCTTCTTTAAAGTAAAGCCTTTAAATGTAACAATTAAACTTATATCAACGCATAACCTCAAAACTGCAGAAGATTGTATGCGGAGGTCGCCCAGCATGGTCAAAGGCGTAGGACTGAGGCTCCTATCCTGCAGAGGTTCGTGGGTTCAAATCCCACCCTCCGCACCAATAATGTTTTTAGCAAAACTGTTTTTTTGTTTTCAAATATTGTGTCAATTTAAAAGATGAAAGTTTTGGTTTTGTAATGGTTAGTGTTTCTTTTTATTGTTTTTTTAGGTAAGGGTTAAATGTTAAAGTTGCAAATGCATATTTAATAATTGAAGGTTGATTGCTGTATGCAAACGGTTAAATCAGGAAGATTATTTGTTTCAGTTGACCCTAGTAAGTGTATTGGGTGTGGGCTTTGCGAGTTTGCTTGTACTTTGGAGAAGGGTGAGCAGGTTTGGAATCCGATTCGTTCAAGGATTCGTGTTGTTCGTATGGCGCCAATGTTTAATTTTGCTCTTTCTTGTCGTGGTTGTGATGATGCTCGTTGTGTGAAAGCGTGTCCTGAAAGGGCAATTGTTCAATCAGAAATTAATCGTTTGTTAGTTATTGATGAGAAGAAGTGTAAGGGTTGTGATTGGTGTATTCAGGCTTGTCCGCGGGGTGGGATAACTATTCATACTGGTACTGGGAAAGCGATTGCGTGTAATCTTTGTGAGGGGGCGCCTAAGTGTGTTGAAATTTGTCCTGAGTATGCTTTGGATCTTGTAAGTTCTGATGAAGAAGCTGATAAACGCTTTAATGATGCGTTGGAGAATTTGCCTGCTACAACAGAAAAGTTGACTGTGCAGATTAAAAATAAGGATTGGAAACCCTTGCTTGTTGCCTCTGAGCAGCGTACGCAGAAAATTACTGAAAAACTGCAGGAATTAAACAAAAAAGCGTTAGAAAGACAGCAACAGAAATAGTTTCTTTTTTTGTCTTCTTTTTTTAGAATGTTTCTTTTTTTGTCTTTTTGCCATTAGACAGATAAGTATCGTTTTTACATTTAAGATATAACGTGTCATTGTTTACGTTACTGAACATGGAGGAAAAAGCTTTGATGCATGAAAATCCGTTTGATTTGTTTCGCCAAGAATGTCGAGCTGTATTAGCACGTGCTTTAGCAAAAATTTTTCCAGAAGCTCAAGTGTCTGTTATTAATTTAAGTAAAACCCCTAATATAGAGTTAGGGCAGTTGGCTTCTTCGCTTAGTTTTGAATTAGCAAAAAAACTAAATTTAAAACCCGGTGTGGTTGCTGAGCAACTTGTTTTGGCGATTGATAAGTCACGGTTTAATTTAATTGAAAGTGTTTCTGCTGCTGGGGCAGGTTACATTAATTTTTATGCTAATTTTTCCAGTTTTTCGCAGTTAATTTTGGAGTCTATTAAGGGGGCTGACAAGTTTTATGGTTATATAAAAACTGAAAAGCCGCTGAAAATTATTGTTGAGCATACAAGTGTTAATCCGTTGCATCCTATTCATATTGGGCAGGCTAGAAATCCTATGATAGGTGATGCTCTTGCGTGTATACTTAAGTTGCGTGGGCATGATGTTTTAACGCATTATTATATTGATGATGTAGGGCGTCAATCAAGTGTAGTTGCTTATGGTTATGAAAAATTGGGTAGGCCGAAACCAACTGAGAAATCTGATTTGTTTGTAGGTAAAATTTACACTGTTACTTGTTGTATAGTTGAAATTAGTAGGCTTGAAAAAGCAAAAAAGAAAGCAGTTGCTACGCAGGCTGCAGTGGATGATGTTGCTAGAGTTAGTGAAGAGCTTGATGAATGGGTGTCAATATCTGTTGAGTTAAAAGAGAAGTATCCTGTTCTTTTTGAGTCTTTGTTGGTTAGAATTAGTAAAGATGAGAATCCTGAGGAAGAAATTAACAGGTTAAATCGTTTATATGAAGAAGGGGATTTTGCGACTAGGCAGTTAATACGTGAGGTTAGTGAGTTATGTCTTGATGGTTTTCGTCAAACTTTAAATAAAGTTTCTGTAACGTATGATTCATGGGATTGGGAGAGTGATTTTGTTTGGAGTGGGCAAGTAACCGGTATAATGTCTAAACTTAAAGTTTCTCCTTTTCTATGTTTTGAAAATGGTGTTTGGAGTTTTAATTCTGATAAAGTTGCTAAACAGCTTTTGCTTAAATCAAAGTTGGGTTTAAAAGAGAATCATGAAATTCCGCCGTTAACTCTAATGCGTGCTGATGGTACTACACTTTACACGACACGTGATGTTGCATATAGTGTATGGAAGTTTCAGCGTGCAGAAAAGGTCATAAATGTTATTGGTATGGAACAATCCCTAGCTCAATTACAGCTTAAATTAGCTCTGTATGCTTTAGGTTATGCTAAAGAGGCGGATAATTTTGTCCATTTTGCATATAATCTTGTTGCGTTGCCTGGTTACAAGATGAGTAGTCGTCGTGGACATTATATCACTTTTGATCAAGTTTTAGATGAAGCTGTTGAACGTGCGTATCAAGAAGTTTGTAAACGTTCTCCTATGCTTAGTGAAGAAGAAAAACGCAATATAGCCAATTTTGTAGGTATCGGTGCTGTTCGTTATGCTCTTATAGATGTAGACCCAAGTAAACAAGTTTTATTCACTTGGGATCGCGTACTTAACTTTGAGACTAATAGTGCTCCATATGTGCAATATACACATGCAAGAGCCTGTAGCATTTTGCGAAAGGCAGCAGAAAACATTACAACTGCTCCCGCTTACAATTTGTTAACTGAAAAACTTGAACGCGAAATAATCCTGCAACTCGCCAGTTTTCCAGACATGTTCATAGAAGCAACAGAATACCTAAAACCCTCCATGATAGCTGACTACGCAAATACACTAGCAGATAAATTCAACACGTTTTATAATGCCATATCTGTCATAAAAGCTGAAACCCCTGAACTTAGTAGCGCACGATTAGCCTTAACCGATGCCACTCGAACTGTGTTACGCAACACTCTAACACTTATAGGAGTTGTCGCCCCTGAGCGCATGTAACTTATTTGATTAGGTCTCATATTGTTTCATGTTCTCTATTGGCCACCTTTTTGTCTACAAAAAAGTTGTTGAATTTGATTTTTGTATATGCTATGTCTTATGCGTTAAAATATACATTATAGTATCTAGTGTTGATAATAAATTTCAAATATTAGGGTAGTAGTAAGTAAAACATCGGTGCATCTTGATGAGTAATGATTCATATTTCCAAAAAAGACTTGAACCTATCAAGGTTACAAAACAAAAACCTATTTCACAGTTACTAAAGGAAATGAGTAGAACCGCCTATCAAGGTCGTAAGCTAGGTGAAGCTGTTGACGTATGGGAGAACATGATAAAAGAGAAAGATACAGTGATAGTTTTGGGTTTTGCTGGTTCAATGAGTACAGCAGGTCAATGGACAATCATTAACTGGCTTATTGAGAATCGTTTTATTGATGTTCTAGTGTCAACGGGTGCAAATGTTTCAGAGGATATTATTGATGCTATGGGGTTTGGTTACTGGCAAGGTAGTCATATGGCAAATGATGAGCAGCTTTTAGATGATGACATCAATAGGTATTATGATGTTTATGGAAAAGAAACAGACTACCGCAAAATGGAAGAACTAGTAACAGACTATGTCATGACCTGCAAAGAAGGCTACTCTTATACCTCAGCAGAATTCCTACATGGTCTAGGTAAATATCTTGGAGCAAAAAATATTCCTGCTATTACTTCTGTAGCAGCAAAACACGGTGTACCCATTTTTAGTCCAGCTATGGTTGATAGTGCATATGGCGAAACTTTTCTGTTAGCTAAAAACCAAGGCCACCACGTTTGTGTTGATGGTGTTAAAGAATTTGATCAATTTGTTCAAATTGGGACTAAAACCAAAGACATAGGCGTTGTCTATATAGGTGGAGGTGTTCCAAAAGACTTTACACAACTAATTGCCATATCTGTTAGTCCAATGACTGAAGACAAAGGTGTTCAAGGCAGACAAGGTGGTCTGCGTAAGAGTTTGCAGGAATATTATTATCCACATAAATACGCAATACAAATTACCACGGATTCTCCACAATGGGGCGGTTTAAGCGGTTGCACCCTTGAAGAAGCTATAAGCTGGGGAAAAATCAACAGACAATCCGACACACGCGCTGTCTGCTACTGCGATGCAACAATTGCCTTACCAATAATTTGTCACGCACTAGCCGAACGCGTTACCGAAAAACGAAACGGTCCAGACATGAGCTGGATCTTTAAAGACATACCAAAAGCCTAAACAGCTTCTCTTGTTTTTCTAATTTTTATACCAAAACGCCACTTAAACAGGTGTCGATTATAGTGTGCCAAACAGTATTAGGCTACCACTAGTCTTGATGGTTGTATACCAATCCATACAGGTACTAAGTTCTGGTCAAGTACAACTATTTGGCGAACATGAAACGAGAAGCCGGCTAATGACGAATAGTTTTCGCCGTATGCAAGTTCCATTTCTACAAGGTAACAGTTAGAGAAGCTCAAATTAACTGTTGATGACAACGTATAATATTTTGTTTGGTTCCTATAAAACATGTATTCAAACGGTCTAACTGTTGTTAACGGTGTATAATCATCTGGATCACAGAAGACAATGACTGTGGTATTCCACGTAAATTGAAGGGTAGTGCCATTATAGGCAATGGCTTCTGTTCCGTGTTCAAGTTTGGTACTATTAAATATGTGTAACTGTTCAAGATAGGTAATATTTGCATTATACGAAAAAGTTGCGCCTCTTGGTCTGATTATAATTTGTTTTTGTTGATAATTATACCGATTTTGATAGTAGTCTATAACCTCTGAATCAATAACGTTGGCTCCTGTATATGACAGATGTGTTCCACGTTGTCTGTATGCTTCAGGGTCACTTGGTCCATTAAATCGTTCAAATGAGTATAAAGATGCAACTATAGACACATAATCCACTGTTTCAGCTGCTACAAGTGCTTGCTCTTCTTCAGGGGTGTCAAAATTTCTAACAACTGAGCTTGACCAGTTTAGAACAAATGACGAACCGATAGCAAGTAATGGAACAGCAACTATTACTGTTATGCACACTGCAATCAGCATAATCGTTTTTCGTTGCAACTACAAAACCATAATTTATGTGAGTATATAAATATATTTAAACAATGCTTCTTCTAAAAATATCTCTTAAAACAAAAAATTGGTTGGGTAGTGTGTTGTTACTTTTTTTGTTTTAACTTTATGAAATACCGTGATATGCGATTATGCCAATCCATATAGGTACTAAATTCTGATCAAGCACAACTGTTTGACGAACTGTAGACATGAAAGAATGTAGTGGTCCATAGTATTCAGAGTATATAAGTTCCATTTCTACAAGATAGCAGTTAGAAAAGTATAAATCAAAATCTGGTTGTAACTGGTGATATCCAGATTGGTTTTTGTAAAAGACATGTGCAAAATAAACCATAAAGTCAGCGGATGTTAAAATTGCCGAGTTGTCTATGTCATAGAAGACAACGGTGTTGTTATGCCATGGGAAGATTTTGTTTTGATGGGTCATGTTTCCACCTGGACTGTTGTATATGCGCATTTGAGAAAGATACGTGACATTTGCTGTGTAGGAAAACTCTATTTTAGGGGGAGATATTTGATGTTGTAGGTACTTGTATTTTGCTTGATAATAGTCTAATATTTTTGAATCAATAAAATTGGCCCAAGCTGGTTCAGTATATCTGGGAATGTATGTTTCTGGTTTTCCTGAGCGGATATTAAAACGTTCTAGCGATGCAATAGATGAATACTTCGTATTTTCAGCGGTTATAAGCGCTTGTTCTTCATTTTGATTATCAAAATTTCTGTTAATTATACCTTCTTCATTTTGATCATCAAAATTTCTGTTAATTATACCTTCTTTACTGTTTGCTAGATTCCATATAAACGGCGAAGCAATAATAATTATTATTAATGTACATGCTGTGAGCAGTATCCATATTTTTTTACGCATTGTAGAACCTTATTTATTATAGCATCTCAACTTTTAGTTAACTATATAACTAGCGGTGTGTATTACTTTTGTGGTGTTTGTACTGCCCAATCCTACGTCAAAGGAAATTAGAGAAAAAATAATCCACCATAAACAAAATTACGTAAATGAAACCGACATAGCAAAATGGCTCGTAATAAGCCAAAGCACTGTTA
>Ga0209737_10003693_pt1 | contig 10688 bp, 10 predicted proteins | sample TergutCu122P3_FD_187284 | JGI IMG/M metagenome (GOLD analysis project Ga0209737, IMG submission 187284) | Cubitermes ugandensis P3 segment gut microbial communities from Kakamega Forest, Kenya - Cu122 P3 (SPAdes) (version 2) | ecosystem: Host-associated > Arthropoda: Insects > Digestive system...
TTTCAGCTTTCAAACGGTATAAGACATGTTATGCCATCTACTGACAAAGCTAGAATTAACAGCATCGGCCTCGATGGCTCAGCGTCTCACAGACGACTGTGTGTCCCAATGGGTTAAAAATGGGAATAAAGAAATGGAGGTGTCTCACATAAAAGAAACTCTGTCAAAGTTTATGGGTGACATAGAAAATTGTATTTGCTAAGTAGGATTTGTTACCTGAAAGTCAGAATTTCAGAAAACCTTGATAAATGTTATCTATGTATCACATGGGACAGTGCATATATGGTCTTACCTAAACTGGGCTTCATCGTGAATCAGTGTGGCTGCATGCTGGATGTGCATATCAACATTTAGTGAAAGTCTGTGATATCAGACTGTAGAAAATATCTGTCCAGTGATTTAGTTGCCAGTTATAGGATGCAGACAAACTGGTATGACCTTCATATCAAGCACTGCTGTTTTTACTTTGTAAAGATAATTTTTCAACAGGAATATACATTCTTAAGATTGCTGTAATAAATTGACAGTTATTTTTTTTAAATGATTTGTTTTGTTAGAAACCCAAGCAAAGAAAGGATGTTCTTGGTAGTCTGTATTATTAATACATTTACTATATTTGCTAGACTACAAATTGCACCTGCATTTCTGAGCTTCACTTGTAGAAGAAATACAGTAGAGTCCAATTTATTTGTTATTAATTGGGCAGATGAAACAGTCATGAATATCAGAATCCATTTTCAATTTGGTATGCCTATTTGGTTTCAAAAACTTACAAAATACCAGTAATAGTAAAATATAGTAAGCATAGAAAGTATAAAATGCATAAAAATGTATTTTTAATGAAGTACCAACACTGTCTGGAAGCATATAATACCTCAAATGATTGAAGGAGATTTTTACTATATGAATCATGAAAACAATCAACTGCACTTAAACATTCAATATATTTTAAATTTTTAAATTCCAACTCCTACCCAAGGTTGAGAGGTTTTAATTTATAGTAGATATGTATATGAATTTATGACCCCATGGTGCATGGTGGCAAGAGTTGAAGTTGTGACTGAAAGAAGGAGCTTGACTGAGCGGAGAGTGATAATGTTCAAGAACAGGAGAGTGGGGGAAGCCAAATTGCCAGTCACATGATGTTTTCCCAGTTTTTTGGAGCCAGTTGTGAAAGGTCATGAAGGTGGCATTACAGGTGGGTGATTCAGAAAATTGAACATGCTGAGTATCAACACTGCACTGTGTTGCATGACATATAAAACAGAATAAGAAGACAGTGAGAATCCATTCTCCCCTAGTCAGTAGTGACATGTTTTGCATTCTGTGGGCAGCCCTGTACATGAATACATTATATTACTTCTCCCATACTTCATTTATTTTTGTCCCATACCCCATCAGTTCTGACCATTTTGTTGTCTGCATGGCTTGGGAAGGACCAGAGACCTCTTACTGTTAGTTGTGTGAGACATCCTGCCATTGCATAAAATTAATTGAAATTTTGAGGCATTTTATTTCACATGTTTGTAATTTGAAGGTAGTAAAGTATGAAAGAAGCATTTGGACGTGGAGATTCTTCTGAACTGCCCAGTTTTTCATTATTGTTTTTGGTTCCTTCAGGTGATGCGGATGACATTGTCATCCCTTAACTGGCGACGACGGGAAATGGTTCGCTGGCTAGTGACCTGTGCCACTGAGGTTGGAGTGGAGGCACTGGTGTCCATCATGCAGAACTGGTATCAACTGTTCACACCAACTGAAGCAACAGGTGCAAACCAGCATATGCCATCTTGTCATGTAGGAGTAGCTTGTCACACCATGTCTAAGACTTTGTTGTCCATGTGCAGGTCCTGTGGCAACAACCATCATGTCCCATAGCACCATAATGAGGCTGAACCTGACGTATGCTCAACAGGAGGAATTGTCTGGCTGTGCCAGGAACTTGGCTCTTCAGTGTGCCACCAAAGTGAGTGTCTCATAACCACAACAAGGAGAGATTCTTCTGGCTTTTGTGTATTTGTCATTAACCAATTAATGGTAACAATAAAGTCATCCCCATACATGCCATGAAGAATGTATGGGGGGAGTAGAAGTGTAGCTCCAATCATTCTTTACCTTGGCACTAGAAGAAGAAGGGGGGTGGTCAACTTCATGACCCAGCAGCTTTACCACAGCAGAAAGAACCCCCTGTACCTGTTGAATAATGAGGCTGGGTGGGCTGCACAGGGAGTCTGGACAGTTTGGATAATTGAAAAATCTCTTGTTCCTGCTTGGCTTCAAAGCCAAATTCAAAAATTTGGTATGAACATCAGGTTATTTTGTCATTAGAGACTACTCCAGTTCTTCTCTTAGTCACGTGATGGCTTTGAGTTGTTCTCATGTGTGTGTGTGAAGACAGTGCCACTGAACCTTTACCACATGGGAATGGGGATTTTAAATGCTCTGATTTGACACCGAAAAATTTAATTGTATCCTTGGAAGTTTCTGCAACGTATCAGACACAACTAACCAGGAAAAGGGACTTTTCTTCAGATATAAGACAGTTGACATGTTCTAAAATGTGTTTATTTTGAAAGGGCAGCCTGTGATGGTCTCATTGGTAAAACACTGGATTCTTATTCACTTTGAGCTCATTTCCCATTCAGATCTCTCTTTTGATTGTTCAGCTCTTGGATTAAAATGAGAAGTGAAGAATAACAGGTTTACCCACTTTGTGGGTCACAGCTCACATTAAGCTGTAAGTACCTCCTACTGACCATCGTTCTCATACTAGGCTTGAGATTGTGGCATATATGAATACAAATAATCTGGCTGCTGTTGGGCAGAATTATCAGCAATACTAACCTGCATGGTTGTGTGTCAGGGGGGCTTGAAAGTTTTGTAAATCATGTAGTTTCCTCTCAAGACTACATCTTTGTTTCAGGATCCCCCAAACTGTGCCTTGAATGCTCTGACCCTGTGTGAGAATGAAGCACTGGCCTTTGAGACAGCGTATCAGATCGTTATTGATGCTGCATCGCATATAATGACCTCCTCCCAGCTGTTTACTATTGCACGATACATGGAGCATAGGGGTTATCCGACAAGAGCGTACAAGCTGGCAATGCTGGCCATGAAGAATGTGCATCTGGCATACAATCAGGTAACAGGACTGGTTTGACCAGACAGCAGAATTTCAGCTGGTCTAGATATCCTGGACTTTTCAACCTGACATTATTTATGATTGGATGTTCCATCTGGTATTCAGTGTTACTAGTTGGATGTGGGTCACTGATGGGCATACACTTTGAAGGTATGACAAAAATTTAGCTTCCAAAAATTTAGTTTAAAGGTAGAATCCCTATCAGCACTGAAGTTACCGATGTTACGAAGGGCTGAACAAACAGTTCTCACATTTGTACTTGTCATTTGGACAAATTGGTTTCTCTGTTGCTGGGACCCCAGTTGATGCACCTGTCTGTCAACACCATCTTGAAATTTACCTTACTCTTACTAATTTTTATCACCAGAAAAGCTAGCCGAATGAAATAGTTACCTAGCCTACAAAACCCCACCACCCACCATGTAGTGCAACATCAAACAACACATGTAATTCCTGTGGTTTTTATCACTATGTTAATTGCGGATGTCAAGAACAAGATGGGGCAGAAAACCTGGAATGTTTTCAAGATTCCATTCGTATAGAAATACCATGGATCTTATGCTTGTAGCAACAATCATAAGTGATTGTGCCATCTGAATCTGACTTGCATCTTGCTTGTGCAGTTGATTGGTACTAGGCACATTCAGGTAATGCTTGCTTTTAAAACAGAAGTCATCTGATGCCTGTGTTCACAGAAGTCTGCCACCAGATGAAAGCTTGAGACACATCCACTCCATTCACATCTTCTCTGCCCATTCCAGTGCATTTTAATTTGATCCTCTTATCTATTTGTAGATATCCCAAATAATCTATTCCCTTCAAATTTTTCAATTATATAATTTGGCATGTATTTCTCATTTCTGCATGTATGCAACAGTATATGCCAGTTTTCATCATTAATTAAATTATTTTATGATATTCTTAATGTCATATGTACATCATAAACTTCTGACTATGTAGATTTCTCCAGTTCTGTACACAAATGTCTCATATTGTCTTTATATCTCCCTCAGCAGTTTCTCCAGTATTTGGTTAGAAGGACTTCATCTGTTTGTGTGTGTTGCACCTTATGCCAGCAGTATGTACATGTGTCTCCTTTTGAACTGTGTTAAATGCTAACATATATTTGTGTTTATTGACAGTTATAAACAGGGTTGTAAGTCAGAAAGACTACATCTCATTGGTTGAAAGGACTTCAGTCAAATAATGCACTGTGTAATTTTTTGTTTGCTACTAAAGCCCATGTAAGCACCAAAGATTTTATGAAACAGACTCAATTTATGTTGGACCTGACAGCAAGAGATTATATTTGATTGCTGCCACTTAACAACAGTGTGGAAGGTTATGATGTTAGGAATTTTCATCTGTGGGCTATTAGAATATGGGAAAATGAAAACTTATGACTCTGTGGTGATATGCATGGCCTGAATTTGTTCCAATGGGACGTTTAAAGAACCTCTACCAGTTTTATTTGTGCCTCTGTGTGTGAAGTTCTTGTGTACTCAGACAGAGCCATGGTATGTTGCAGGACACTCACCCTGCAATCAATGACATCCACTGGGCCTGTGCTCTGAGCCACTCCTTGGGGAAGACGGAGCTCACCAACATGATCCCACTTTTGGTGAAAAATGTGCAGTGTGCAACTGTTCTCTCTGACATCTTGAGACGCTGTTCCATGACTGCTCCAGGCATCTCATGCCCCCACCCTCCTGGTGGTAGCAGCACTGCAGAAGGAGGAAAACACCACCACCATCACCATCATCACCGCAGCAGCAGCCGTGGAGGGTGTGGAGGGGGAGTGAAGCCACTGTCCTACGATCGTCCGCCTTTGAGGCCGCTCCTGGAAGCTGCAGTAGCAGCATATGTTAACACAACCCATTCTCGTCTCACCCACATTTCTCCTCGACATTACGGTGACTTCATCGACTTTCTTGGCAAAGCACGTGACACCTTTATCCTTGCCCATGATGGTCATGCACAATTCACGCAGCTTGTGGAGAACATGAAAGTAGCATATAAGGGGAAGAAGAAACTGATGTTTCTGGTTAAGGAGAGATTTGGCTGATAATAATATTTTAGGGGAGCAAGTTATTTATTACACATGTGGTTTGCTTCCTGTCACTGGGCTGGCCAGAACTGAGACTGATATATTACCACAGAGATTATTTATACAGCGAGAGAATGTTTGAGACTGTATTTCAGTTTCTGCTAGACAAGCAGCTGCAGGCTCCTGACACCACCGTTCAAACCTCCCTAAGTTAGGTTAAAGTTGTGCAATGCCATGCTGTCTAGATTATGTTTTTGTGCAGAATGTATAGACCAATTTTAATGTTTGTGGCGACATAAGTATGTATGTAACCATCCCAAGATCTCATGTCCTCCTAATGGAATCGTTATTCTGTCAAACACAGTAGTGTCGAACTTCTGCATGATGAAAGCATCTTAAGAAACCATGAGAACAGTGACCATTTTGTACATAATGCTATGTGTCTGCGTGTTTGTATGTGATACTGTGTTTTCAACCAAAGATTGTTGTTTGTATATTAAGAATGAGACTTTTTTATATGACAACACATTTATACCAAAAGATGCTGTGCTTACAGGGCCGGGATGTGGTACCGGTCTCAGATGAGCCAGTGCTTCCTATTATGTATATTATTCTCTATAGCAACGAGTACAAAATAATATTATGCAGTTCTTAATAGTGTCATAATCACATGCAGTATAGAAAATCATACATCGCAAAAGTGTGAATTCCGTAACTACCTCTATCAGTAAGGAAGCCTGTTAGTCTCCTAATCTCATGACTGTCACAAGGCCAACGTGATTTTTGTGTTCTTGTCAATATGAATTTGTCTTTATTTTGCCGTATATATTTTTCAATGCCATAAAAGATTGACCTGCAATATTTATTTATGAGAGAAAATAATGATGAAAAGTACTACTAATTTCTGAATGTTAAGTATGTCTTTTGCCAAACAGTCAGTGAATACAACAGTAGATAGGACCCTGGACTAGAGATGTGAAGTGCAGTGTGACATGTGTGTGTGTGTGTGTGTGTTTGTTTGTGTGTGGCACCATGTCAGTGCTAGGAACTGCTTTAAAGCTCATGGCCAGTTTGAAATCAACCACAAATTAGACAACCATGTGATCATTGTCATCAAGCTGCTTTTTACAGTTGTATTGAAATAACTTTTTGATGTCTGCTGATTGTGCTGTCAGTCATGTTTGTATAATTTGGATTTATCAACTTGACCAGTATTTGTTATAGAGTTCACACAGTTCTTTTTTGTGTAGGCTGGGATTTTCTCAGTTGAACACTGCAGTGTTAGTGTCACTTGGTGATTTAGAGTACATGGTGTCAATTGGTGAGTTAGGGCACACCTATGATTTTACCCTTACATGTGTTCTTTTTCATGGATGTCATTGTGAAGACCATATGATTTTCTTTCTTTGTTGTGTGGCCATACTTTTTCTTTCTTCATTGTGCAGAGTTGTTATTTACCTGATAAGTATGGTTGGTCACCTCCTACCACTGCTGCAATTTGCCAGGAGTTATGTTTATGTTTTTTAGTGTAATGTATTGTGGTTAAAATTTAAACAAATTGATGAAAAATAGTTTTGTTTCACTTACAGACAGGTGTCACACCATTGCGCATTGTATGTCAGGGTTCTGTTAGTGAAGTTCAAGCCACTGCAGTCTTAATACTTCCTGCCACATTGTCTTTGGAACAAGTATTTTTACTGTACACTTTATCTTGTAACATGCCCCACAACCACACGTGAAAATTGCATGAGTCAGATCTGGCAACTAAGGTCACAATCCCCTGCTTATTATTTTGTCACCAAAATAACTGTGAGTTTTTAAATTTTGGCAGCAGTGTAACTGAGGCATCTGTTCTTCTGGATATACATTCCATTGAAATGTTGGGACCCAATTATGCAGTGATGCCGTGTCATATTGCAGGAAAATGGGAAACTTGATTTAGAGATCTGTTCTTTGCAGTGTCAGTTGTTGCACTGTCTTGCTGAATAAGGGTCATAGATTCACTTTTAATCAGAGGGGTTTTAAAAAAAATTGTGTCAGAATGTATGCAACATGTTGGTGTGAATTTGTGGTCTTAGAAGAGGACCCAGTAATCTTAATTGCACTCTTAGATCACACATCCACCTTATAATATTATATAATGATTCTTTGTGGATGAGCTTGGGATTTCCCTGTCATTCTGAAAGTTAGTACTTCCTCTGACATGAAACCAAGTCTTAGTGCTAAACAGAACAGTACATTTCCTTAATACAGTTCACCATATTATCAATTATCCTTCTTTCTCTCATTGTAACTCACAAAGCTTTCCTGTGTACTGAGTCAGAAGCTATTTCAAAACCTCTGAAACACCAATATAATCACCATATCTTGACTGTTTAAATATTTGTCTGTTTTTCTGTTAATTGTTGTTTGTGGTTCTTTTTTGCATTATGGACATTGGTGAGAAAATAATTAGCCAGTCTCTTAGTCCACCAGCCAAGATTTCAGAAAACATATTGCCTCATATCTATACAAAGGAAACATCTCTGTAATTACCTGGTTTCTTCCAGTTCTCCTGCCCTGTGTTAGTTGGATTTGCACTCACTGTTTTCCAGCTTAAGGTAAATTTTTCCCTTTTTTTAAATACTTTCAAATATGTTTTCAGTATATTGTTAATTTATGAACATCAGAAGTGTTGTTCTGAAATTTGGGAGTGTTAATTAGATGATTACATTCTTCTGGAATGTGATGCTGTGTTGCTTGGTAATTGGTTCCTGATGTTCTGCAGGGAGATACTACTTTCTTAACCTTTAGCTTAAGGCCTTTTAAATTCTAGGTTTTTTATTTGGAAATGTTCACCCTTTCAGGATTTACTACATGCAATGTGACTTTTTCTCTCATTAGTTCATTGAAGGTTAAGGTAAGGATTTTCATGAAGGTGAAAGCACTACATTCCTTTATGTTAGGACCTGATTACCCAGCAATGCAGTATCTTATCCCAGAAGAACAGAATATTTTAACCATTCTGCTGTGAAAAGCAAAAATAATTGCAAAATTTAGCTTTTTGTATAACATGTCTCTCATGATAGCAGCTCTTTTGGTGTACTAACATCTGATTATGGGTGATAACAAAAAACATTGTTGCATTGAAATATGTCACTGAAATAAGCATGCAGATTAGTCGGTTATTAAGTAAACAAGTGTTCACTTGGAGATTTATGTCTTCGGGGATGTGACATCATACATATCAGCAGTTTATAAAATTTCAGAAGAACCTGAAGCTACCACTTCTTTCTGCTGTTATGCTGAAGAATGAGGCAGCAGGTTACTCTGAATTGTTAGATCGTCTTAACAAAACTGCAAGGTGTCACATACCAGAAGATGTTAACTAAATGTATAGTTGCTATAATGAGAACCTAACAGGTGTTCAGTTGTTCCTTGATTTTGTGAAGTCATAAGTTTTTCTCTGAAATTCAGTGGAGCTTGATGTCAGTGGTCAATATATTGTTTGGAATGAGCCATGTTGCTGATGGTTGTGGAAGTTGCTGAATTGCAATATCTGTGTTGATACTGACATAGTGCTTATTTTGTCAAGGAGTTCCTAGTTGTTAACATTGGTGCACTGTTGCTAAGCTCAAGTGTGGTTTAAAATTAATTTGGACTGCGTTCTATGTACATCATATTGATTATTCAAAATTGTGAATTTGATGCAATTTGCAATTTTGATGAACAACTTCCTAATTGAGAAGCAATACAGTGTGTGCGTTATGGCCAACAGCTGACGTACTCTACCTCATCAGCAGCTGTGGAGTGTGAGTGGGTGGGTGCATGAATGTTGTCCTTTCTTGGTATTATTTTCATCGAGTTGGCACTTCGATTTCTGAGAATTGTAGCACTTTTTGCTGCAAGGATTTCTTGGAAGTAGAAGGAGTTGAAGGCTTCAAAAACAGGACAAGAGAATATGACAGCTAATTTTTTTGTGTTCTGGGATTTGTTGTTATTGTGTTTTGTGTGTGTGTGTGTGTGTGTGTGTGTGTGTGTGTGTGTGTGTGTGTGTGTGTGTGTATGTGTGTGTGTGTGTGTGTGTGTGTGTGTGTGTGTGTGTGTGTGTGTGTGTGTGTGTGTGTGTGTATGTATGTATGTGTGTGTGTGTGTGTATATATATATGGACACACACACACCAGCATTTTGGAGGAACCCGCTGCTCCTATCTTCATCACTCTTCTGCTCCAAAGATGGGAGTAGTTGCATTATTACACCCGATAGAATTGTGATCCTAACGTTCACTGCTATGAGATCCTAACTTCTGAAGATGCCTGTTTCTACCTGCTATGCGTAGGATTATCCAGCAAGTTCTGATCTTGCTCTGGACATGACTAGTTATGCAGGTTTTGTCATTCGTCATCACCTCTAAATTAATCTTGGCATTTTTTACAGTTACATTAAATTAATGAGGAGAGCAAGCAGCAGAATTTTGTTTGTAGTCAATGAACATCACATTTGTGTACTACTGTCAAGTTGTGACTGTATCCATGGAAATCTGCTTGGGCTATCAGCTGTAACATGGTATAACTAAAATCCAATATTTTGGAGACATGCATTTTCTGTGTCTGAGATCAGATTGTGCCTGAAAGGTGGTGATATGAAGGATGGTCAATAAGTAAGGTTGTCTATAACATAAAGAATCAATCAGAAACTATTACAACATTGAATGTAGTTCATTGATTGAACAAAAGTGTCTTATTTTTCAACAATATGCACAAGTGCATTGTCCCATCTTGGCACAAGTTTAAAAATGCTGTTGTAGTAGAAATCATGTTCCCACTTTGACAGCTTTTCACAAACAATTTACACTTCTTCATTATTGTACAGTCAGCAGCCCAAACAATATGGTGGATGTTCCAGACGTTTGCAGTGAAATTGCTGCAACCACTCCCATATCTAACATGTATTGTGTGGAGTTGTCATTCTGAAGGAACACACCTTGTGATATGTTTTTTGTCTGGGCTGCTGAAGCAACGTGTAGAAGGTCGCAAAGTCCACCATACTGAGGAAGCATAGATGGTTGCTTGTGAATGGTTGTAAATTCAAGAGCCTCATTTCTGCCTGGTCCTGCCATAGGTTTTGTTATAAGTATATTGTGACCTGGAAGAAAAATGAAACAAAATATCCACTTTTTGAGCCAAATAATTTATTTGCAATAATTTTAAGTTTTTATTTATAATAATGTCACTCTAAATGACCCCCCTCTGCCTCAATGCAAGCCTTGAGACACTCCGGCCACTCTACTATCACTGCATGCACTGTCTCAAGGTAGATCTCTGCCACAGCCTTCATGAGGGATTTTTTCAGGCTCTCCAGGTTGTTGTTATGCCTTCAGCCCACCATGTCCTCCAAAACAGCCCAGAGTTTATAGTCCAGGAGGTAAGGTCTGAACTCCCCAAGGGCCAACACTGGGCACTCCTTCAAAGCGAGTGTAAGGAGGTGTCCGTTTGACCAGTGGTAGTCTCTCATGTGTAG
>Ga0209737_10003695_pt1 | contig 10687 bp, 8 predicted proteins | sample TergutCu122P3_FD_187284 | JGI IMG/M metagenome (GOLD analysis project Ga0209737, IMG submission 187284) | Cubitermes ugandensis P3 segment gut microbial communities from Kakamega Forest, Kenya - Cu122 P3 (SPAdes) (version 2) | ecosystem: Host-associated > Arthropoda: Insects > Digestive system >...
ATCTTATTAAAAACATTTTCCATCTCTAAAAAAACATCGGAAATTTCCAAAATTTTTAAATACAAATGCCTGCGGTTACGGTTTACTATTATCCTCGATAAAGAGTTTTGATAGCTGAATTTACCTGAAGCCATTTTTATCAGTTTGCTCGGAACCAAAACAAATATCAGGCATCCTAAAACCACAAATACCAGATTAATGTAACTATATACGGCATAAAAATTGAAAAAGTACGCAAGAAGTATTTCCGCTAAAACAACACTCAAGGCGGATAAATACTTTGACACATCTTTAAATATAAGCGCGACTAAAACATATAAAATAAATAAGCCTATAAACTGATATCCGTATATTAATGCGCAAGATAAACCTAAAAGAGCCGAAAAAGTAAACGCATAGCTTTTAGGACAGGAAAACAGAACCAAAAGTGCCGCGCTTGTGCCTAATAAAATAATTATGCTGACGCCGAAAATTTGAATATTAGAAATTCCGGTAAAAATTGCAATTAAAATTATGCAAAGGCAAACCGTTTCGTCGGTTGTCATGTTAAAAGTTTTTCTTCGAAGTATTAAAACTTTTAAAGCGTTCAAAATTACGATTAGCGATAAAAATATGTAACCGGTATTAATCAAAATATTTAAGACATCCTGCCCCGACGTAATATTTATAAGATTAGTTAAATTGCATATAAGAACAAGCGCCAAAAAGTATTTAACATTTATCTTTTTTTTAAAAGCCTTTATTATCAAATACAGCGCTAAAAACAAAAATGCCGATAAAAGTGTGCCCAATAAAAAATCAAGCGAAAAATTTAGCGCACCGCCCACAATGGCAAACAGCACAAAACACGCAATGGGGTTTAACAGTAAAAAACTAAGAGAAGCATAGGCAGAATATGCAAAAACTTCGGGAATTAAGGGGCTTGAAAACAAAGCGTAATAAACAATAATAAGCCCTAGGTACTTTACAAGTATTTTTAATTTTCTGTAATCTTTAACTTTTTCGAATTCTGCTTTTTTCATTGAACACCAAGCTTACTTAAATACAATAATTATAACTGAAAATCTGTCGCGAAAATTTTAATAAGCTGTCGAAAAAAAGTTGTTATTAGCCTTTACGAGAAAAATAAACAAGAGGAAAGAAGTATCTATACCTCGTCCCTCTTGTTACTGTGTTTTGTATTAAAAAACTTATATCAAGGCCGTTTTCAGCGGTCTATTTTGGGCAGATTCTTCATGCTCTTTTTAACTTCACTTTCGGAATATTCGACATCGGTTAATTGATTTGTAAGATATTTTTCGTAAGCGTATAAGTCTAGGTATCCGTGTCCCGTCAGGTTAAATAAAATTACTTTTTCTTTGCCTTCTTTTGTCGCCAAATTTGCCTCGTCTATCACACCCCTAATAGCGTGGGAAGCTTCCGGCGCAGGCACTATGCCCTCTGCCCTTGCAAACGTTACACCGGCTTTTAAGCATTCGTTTTGAGTATAAGCTTTTGCTTCCATTAATTTATCGTGATAAAGCGAAGATATAATCGGCGACATTCCATGATACCTTAGCCCTCCGGCGTGAATACCGGACGGAATAAAGTCGTGCCCTAATGTATACATTTTAGTAATCGGTCCGATTTTTGCCGAATCGCCGTAGTCGTAAGCATAAACACCCTTAGTGAGAGTCGGGCAAGCCGACGGTTCTACTCCTATAAACCTTACTTTTTTGCCCTTTAATTTATCCTGCATAAATGGATAGGCAATGCCCGAGAAACTCGAGCCGCCGCCCACGCAGCCGATTACAACGTCCGGATAGTCATTAAACATTTCCATTTGAAGCTTTGCCTCTTGGCCTATAATTGTCTGATGCATGCAAACATGGTTTAAAACGCTGCCTAAACTGTAGTGGGTATCGTCATGCGTTGCGGCATCCTCAACCGCCTCGGAAATCGCAATGCCTAAGCTTCCGCTGTGATTTTTGTCTTTATCGTAATAAGCCTTGCCGCAATTTGTTAAGTTGGACGGGCTCGCTATAACGTTTGCGCCGAAGGTATTCATTAAAATTTTTCTGTACGGCTTTTGCTCAAAAGAAATTCTTACCATATATACTATACATTCCATACCGTACTTTTGGCAGGCTATACTGATAGCGGTGCCCCATTGCCCCGCGCCCGTTTCGGTGGTAATGCGCTTTGTGCCTTCCATTTTATTATAGTACGCTTGAGCTATGGCGCTATTTAGTTTATGACTTCCGGACGCGTTTTGCCCTTCATACTTATAATAAATTCTCGCGGTCGTTTTTAAAGCCTTCTCGAGGCCCTTAGCGCGAATTAACGGGGTTGAACGGTAACTCTTATAAAACTCTAAAACCTCTTTGGGAATTTCAATATACCGTTCTTTTGAGTACTCCTGCGCCAACAATTCTTTTGGAAATAAAACATTCATTTCCTCTATTGACGCGACTTTCATTGTTGCGCTGTTAATATGCGGAGGCGGAACGTTAGGCATATCGGCCTGAATATTGTACCAAAATTTCGGAATCTCCGTATCCTTTAATACAATTTTGGTTAGATCGTTTTTCATGATTACTCCTTTTTTGACGTTTAAATTTTCAAGACTCGTTTTACAAAAACAAAAGCGCAAAACAAAATTACTTTTGATTGCGCTAATTTTCAATTAATTCTTTCTTGCAGACTATTTCACCGCACCTAAACTCATCTCAACTAACGCCTATATTAATATTATAGTATACCCCATTTAAAATTGCAACAGTTTTTTAAAACTTTTGACTAAAAATAAAATCCTTGTCCGCACAAGAGGTATACAAAAAAAACTATTTATTGCTTTATTTTAACTTTTTGAATATAATAAAATAAAAGGAGAAACATAATGAGAAATTTTACAGTATGTATCAAGGACATTTTAAAGAATGAGATAAAAAATTGCAAAGAGCTTTTAGGAGAGCCTGTTGATTTGATAAATCTCGAAACTAAACAAGATATCATTAAGCAAATTGATATTGCAATAGAATACTTAAAAAGAGTTAGTTCTATTATACATGAAGAAGGGCTTGATGTTGATAATCAGTTTACTCGTGAATGCGCAAAAATAGAATTATATACAGAGGTGTATGAACTTACAAAGAATTATCAAATGCCTAATTACATATTATTAAAAGAATCAGCAGACATTGTTGTTAAAAATGCAAACAATATTTTTGCGATATTCTCTTTTAAACAAGATTTTCTTACTCAACTAAAAGAAATTATTTAAAATTCTATTTTTGTGTATAGTGAACGACTCAAAAAATGTGAAAGGCTAGGCGCGGCGCAGACGGACAACAGTTGATAAACCGACGAAGGGAGTGTAGTTCGCCTACATGACCGAGTCGGGTTATCAAGCGTAGTCCGTATCCGCCGATGCATAGCATTTCACATTAATAGCCGAGGTTTTCGTTAATCAAAATAACCGATATTCGGTTTTTAACTTTCTGAAAGCCGGTAATTAAGTAATGACAGCAAATGCGGTTTTCGGACGCACAACCGTCGAAAACTTCGGGGTTTTTCTTTTCTAAAGAAATACATTGCCCTGTACTAGCGCAAGGAGTCCGATAGCCCAGCCTCACGCAATTTTTGGGCGCGGCAATTGTTTTAACACGCATTACCGCTAACTGTAAATCCTTAACTATTTTATTTACTCCCGCGACAATTATAACGCGCTTTGGACCGTGAGCAATTGCCGCAACGCGGTTTGCGTTGCCGTCGACATTGTATAACTCGCCGGATTCGGTTATTGCGTTTGTGCCCGAAAAGTAAACATCCGCGTTATGCTGCTTTTTGAAAATTTCTTTTGTTTCCTCTGGGGATAATCCCGGCTTTCTTTCAAAAAATGAAAAATCTCCGCCGCGCAAAAAGTCTAATACGCCGCACTCAATGAGAGTAACGCTGCCGCCTGAACCCACCGTCGATTTTGACGGCACCAAAGTTTTTAAAAGCGGAACAATAGCCGCGCGATTTTCAAGGACAAACGCTTGCATATTATTCTTTTCAAGTTCTTTCGCTACTTTTTGTAAATCTGTCATAAAACACCTTTTAAATATTATATTAGAACAAAGGCGTAAATTTGTAAACCAATTTAAAGCATTTTGCGCGCGCTTTACATTGCTTTTTTATTATCATTGTCAATTCCAAATGAAACCCAAAATATTATGAAAAAGAAATTTCCAGAAATTGGCAAAAAGCTTTTTTAAATTAGGTATTGACATTGTAAATGAGATGTGTTATTATTTAACTCCCCTAAAGAAACTCCACATTAAACTGTATGAAAAAGTTTTTTATAATATATCTTACAATTTCATTTATATGCTTAATAACAAGCGTTATTTTTCAAAGCATTATCCTTTAACCAATATCTCTCCTTATATAAACCCCTATTTCCTCCATTTTTTCAAGCAAAGAGGCCCGCAATCGATCGCGGGCCTCTTTGCTTTTAGGAGTGGGTATAAAGCGGCGTTGATACGGGACTACGCTTAACAAGCCGGCTAAGTCGTGTACCTCTATGTACACTCCTGTCGCCGACTTGTTAACTGTTGTCCGTCTGAACACCACTTTCTGCCCACTCCATCATTTCTCATAAAAACAAAGCTTGTTAAATAATTGGATAGATGCAAAACTCTTTGCCGCGCATATGCCTTACTTTTATGCACTAAAATAAATAAAATTTTAAACGCCTCCGCATAATACAATACGAAGGCGTTTTGTATAGATAGGCTGCTAGAATTAATTTGTAATTCGATTTTAGCCGTCGACAATGAGCTTTTGAGGAACAATCCTTTTGAACTTAAAGCTTACAAGGCAAACGGTTAACACGCAAACAACAGTTAATGCGATTGCTGAAATTGTAACAATCGTAGGAGGAATTGTAAAAGCGGCCTTTGCCACACTATTCGCTAGCAGCACTCCTAAAAGCGGATTTACCAATAATACGCCGGCGATAGCGCCAAACAACACGCCCGCCAGTATAACCGGCAGAAAACTTAAGAATGTTTGCAAAATAAGCTGTCTTGAGGTAAAGCCTAAGGCTTTCATAATTCCGGCATCCTTTTTTCTGCGGCGAATAATAGTATTTACCATTAAGAAGAAGATTAAACACACCACAAAAATTTCTATAATAACTATCATATAAATCGCAAGCTTTAAAGGAGTTTCTATAACCTCGAGTATCCCGTCCAAACGTTCCGACTCGCTTTGTACTAAAATTTCTCTGCTTCCGAATTCGTCGGCCAGCCAGCTCTTAAATTTATCGGCCGCTTCTTTACTGTTATCTTCTAAATAAACGTACATCTTATAAAACTCAATATCTTCACCGTCATTCAGTCTTAAAAATCCTTCCTTTGTAAGGTCGCAACCCGAAAATCCCGACACGTTGGTTATACCGGTTATCTGATACTCTTGAGGTACGCCGTCTAACTCCCCCCCAAATCCTTGAGTCTTAAGAGTAATCCAATTTCCGACATCGACATCTTTTTTGACAACTTTTTTGATCATATTTTTCAACGATAAAGGAATAGCTATCTGGTTGGCAAATTTCGGGTAACTTCCTTTTATCAAAGCGTTAGCTTCCTTTTTTCCAAAATCGTCCCATACAATAGCATTGTTGTAAGGGATACCGTCGGCTAAAACAGTATATGTGCTGTACTTTAACGTTTTTCTGACATTCGGCTGCTTTTCAATTTTTTCCATCCAGTCTTCCTCCAAATCGTCAAAGGCGGCGGATACTTCTATAGCGTTTACTTCGGTTCCGGTTATTTGCTTGAAGGCGTTTTTATCGGTTATAAAATTATGATACAGCGTAAAACTCAAAACAGTTATAAAACCAAACATACACACCATTATAAAAGCGGTAATATTGTTTTTTAAATTGTTCCTTAAATTCTTTGCCGCGATATTTAATGAGAGCGGCATTTTGGATTTTTCTAAGGGTACCGCGTTTTTCTTGAAAGTGTGGTTACTTAGCCCTTGCCTTAATGCGTTTATCGGCGTTACCTTTTTAGACCTTCTAGCCATTAAATACGCCGTAAGCGTAACTACCCCTATAACGGCCAAAACCGCTATTATTATCGGAACCGTCATCGCGGAGCCGCTCCACAACAGACCCGCGGTTGAAGACACAATATTGCCCACAACTCCGTCTAAAGCTATTGTCAGCGCCGCGCCAAAAACAGCTCCTAGTATTGCGATTATTAAAAACTGTAGAACCATCGCCAATTTGATTTGCTTTGTGGTAAAGCCGATACTCTTTAACGCGCCCAGTGTTTTTACATCCTCTTCGATATTGTTTATTATGGTAAACCTTGCTATAATTAACGCCACCAAAATAACAATAGCCGAAACTAAAATTAACACATACGCCACTACCGTTGGAAACATTGTTACGTTCGATCTCACGCTTTCATTATTGATGCCGGAAATGGAAAACCAAATTTCATCGCCATACAGTCCCGTTGCTTGATCAAGTCTTTTCCTAAGTTCGTCACCGAAAACATCATAATCCGAAGAGAAATTTTCAAAATTTAACGCCACAAACACCCTTGGCTCAAACCTTAAATCATCGAACATTTCGCTAAATATCGAATCCGAAGTGATATACGCTCTTTTCATATTTGTCATCACGTTGCCGTATTGTAAATCTTCAAAAAAGCCGTAAATTTTAAATTCATAAGTTTTACTTCCGATTTGTATTGAAAACTTATCATTAGATTTATAACCTTCTAACTTAAACATAAGCGGTAAAATTATACCGTTATCGGGCTTTTTGGCCAATTTATCTATTGTGGTGTACGTATCCATTTTACGGTTTTCGTTCTCTTTTAAAAACATAACAGAGGCGCTTTTAGTGTTTTTACCGGCCTGATATTTTATGTCGCCTATAAAACCGTATTCCGTTTCGTACTCAATTTTGGTCTTATTATAATTTTTGATAAAATCAAGAAACGTGTCCGCGCCAAATTTTTGGGCTTTATTGTTCATAGGATGCCAGAAAGTCACATCCGCCGTATTGGATTTTTTCACTTTATCGTCGTATAAGTTCCCTACCCCTATTAAAAGCGTTAAACTCAGCGCCAGTACTAAAACCGCAATCGTGGTAATCGCCACAAGCGTAATAGCGCTTGATTTTCTTTTTTTTATATTAGAAAAAGCTATTTTAAATAAATTCATATTATTTTAACCTCCTTTTGGACAATGTTAAGTCTTTCATACTACCATCCCTGCTTAGAGAGGAACTCCCTCATCTTGTTTCTTCTGTCCGGATTTTCTCCCGCATACTTTTCAAGCTTTAATTCCGCTTCTATTGCGCCATCCCTTAAATAAAGTATCCGGTTGCCGCGTAAAGCGGAATTTATGTCGTGTGTTACCATAACGATGCTTTGCCCGTTTTCGTTACTCTTTGTCAAAACGTCTAAAACGGATTTTGCCGGCGCGGAATTTAATGCGCCCGTAGGTTCGTCGGCAAAGAGTATCTTCGGGTTATTGATGCTTGCCCTTGCAACGCCCACTCGCTGCGCTTCGCCGCCCGATAGCTGCGTGGGAAGTTTCCGCCAAAGTCTCTCGTCCATCCCAACCAAACTTAAAAACTTTTTTGTTCTTAAAACAAGTTCTTTCTTGTCTACTTTAAGTAAACGCCCCGCTATTAAAACATTATCCAGTACGCTCATGCTTTCTATTAAATAAACCTGCTGAAATATAAAGCCGCAATTTAAGCGCCGAAAGATTGCCAATTTATCCTGCGAATATTTGGCAATGTTTTCCCTTCCGAAGAATACATCTCCCAATGTCGGCGTATCCATACCGCTTAACGCATAAAGCAATGTCGATTTTCCGCCGCCGGAAGGCCCCATTATAACGGTAAAATCCTTCTCGTAAATTTCCATGTCTATGTTTTTTAGAACGTGCTGCTGAATCCCTCCTGTAGAAAAAGTTTTACACAGTTTGTTTGTTTTTAAAATAGTTTCCATATCTTTTTTCTCCTTTTTTACTGCGTATTTTGTACCCCTGAATCCATTTTCAGTTCGTTTTCCCCTTCTATGTTCACATAGTTTTTAACTTAAATGTTTCAGCGGAATTGTATAATAATAAGGCCGCAATATTTATTACAGCCTTATTATATAATGATTTTATTTAAAAATCTTTAAGGAAGTCTTATATTTTCCTTAAATTTACTTAAGAAATAAATTGTGAAAATTCAGGCAAGCTTAAGCGAAATTTCTACCGCAAAACCGTTAATATCATTGTAACAGTCTATTTTTCCTTCCGTCTTTTCCAAAATATTTTTGCAAATGTAAAGCCCCAGCCCCGCGCCGCTTGAATTCTCGCTATTCTTTCCCCTGTAGAACTTATTCAAAATAAGCGGCAATTCTTCCTCTAAAACCCCTTTCCCGAAATCTTTAAACTTTATCTCCAAAAAACCGTCGTCAATCTTAGAAGAAATCTCTATTTTAGTACCGGCGTATTTATACGAATTATTTACTATATTGCCTATTACTTGCCTTAAACGCAAAGGGTCCGTTTTAATAAGACAATCCGGAATTTTATAAGTACTGACTTTTTTAAGATGATCGGCGTTGTCAATTATAGCACCAACCTCCTTTGAACTGATTATTCCAATATTTACCTTCAGCGCCGATAAATCGTCAAGCGCAGCGGTAAACATATCGGTAATGAGATTATCTATTTCCACCGCCTTTTGTCTTATGGTTTCAATGCTTTCTAATTTATCTTTAGTTTTTTTGCTTATTTTCAAAACTTCCAAAACCGCCCTGATTGTTGAAACGGGGGTTTTAATATCGTGCCCAAGTTCGGCCATGAGTTCTTTTTTACTTCTTTCTAATTGGATTTCTTTTTCTTTAAGCCTCTTTAATTCTTCGCGCATTATATCAAAGCTTTCCGAAAAAGCGCCGAAAAGATTTTTCTTATCCATCGGCAGGGGCTTTTCAAAATCGCCTTGAGCGATATCCGCAGCAAAACCCTTTAATTTTTTGAAGGGCATAAAAAAATTCTTTTCAATATATATTTGATAAAGAATTAATATAATAATTAAGCCCACGGAAAACAATAAAACCGTTAAAGTTACAAAATCCGTTAAATTGCTTTTTCCTTTAAATACGAATATCTTTCCGTCGTCAAAATCCAAAATTATATCGCCGTTTTTATAAGCCGAATTCAGCCATTCGGCATAGCTCTTTTTTTCATCCAACATGCCGCAATTTGAATAGAGAACATTTCCAAAAAAATCAATAATGGTTACCTTATAATCGGAATTAATGTCGGAATAATCAACGGATTTTTCAATCTCATTTTTTAAATCGTTTAACTTTACGGTATCTATACTTTCGGTTTTTTGCCGCATTAAAAAAAAGTATGTTAAACCCGCGGCTAAAAAAATTACGGCCGCGATTATAGGAAGCAGCTTATTTCTCATTTAAAACCTCAAAGACGTAGCCGACTTTCCACACTGTCTTTATAAGTTTAGGGTCATCGGGGTCCTTTTCTATTTTTTCGCGAAGTTTTCTTATATGAACGTTAAGCGTCCCGTCGGAAAAAAAGCTGTCGCCCCATACCTTTGAGAAAATTTCTTCCTTAGTTAAAGTTCTGTTTGGATTTTGAACTAAAAGTGCCAAAAGCTTAAATTCTTTATTGGTTAAATCCAATTCGACGCCGGCTTTTATGGCTTTTCTGTTTTCCAAATCCACAACTAAATCGGCCGCCTTAACGATTTTATTCTGTTGCCTTTCTCTTGCCAATCTTGTCTTTACCTTAGCCAGCAAAATGCTTAGTTCATAAGGTTTTGTAATATAATCGTCGCCGCCTATATTCAAAGCTAATAAAATATCGTCGCTTGATAACCTAGCGCTTATGAACAAGATCGGCATATTATAATCTTCTCTTAATTTTTTACACAAATCAAAACCGCTTTCGTTCTTTAAGTTTATATCCAACAGTAATAGATCCGCCGAATTTTCTTTTAAAAAGCTTAAAGTTTTTTCCGCGCTTTCTAAAAATTCGGTCTTTAACCCGAAAGCCTCGAAATATTTTTTAGTAGCCTTTCCTAATCCGATTTCATCATCGATTATCAAAACATCATATCTCATATGCTTATTATAATACAATTTAGACAAAACCGCAAGATTCTTTTATTCTTCATAGCCGCAAGGACAATTTTTAACATAAATCGATACGCACTAAAAATGCCGATGATATGCCTACGCTGAGGTTGCGGGAAGTCGAATGTCCCAACATTTGCGACAATTAATTGTTTAAAAAAGCAAAAGCGCTTGAATTAAACTAAAACGCTTTAAAATAAAGCGTTTAGAGGGGGTACGGGGGAGGAATCGCAACCTCCCCCGTTTTTGGTTCTTTTTATTAAAAAGAACATAAATAAAATAGTTATCGAAATAAAATTGAGGAGGCAAGTGCCTCCCCATTTTTGGTTCCTTTTTTTGGTTAAAAAAGAACAACTATTTCATTTCGGCTTCCGCTCCGGCCGCTTTTAACGAAGCCACAACTTTTTCTGCTTCGGCTTTCGGTAAACTTTCTTTTACGGTGCCTAAGGATTCTACCAAGTTTTTTGCCTCTACTAAGCCTAATCCCGTTAACTCGCGAACAACTTTAATAACGTTAATTTTGCTTGCTCCGGCATTCT
>Ga0209737_10003696_pt1 | contig 10684 bp, 7 predicted proteins | sample TergutCu122P3_FD_187284 | JGI IMG/M metagenome (GOLD analysis project Ga0209737, IMG submission 187284) | Cubitermes ugandensis P3 segment gut microbial communities from Kakamega Forest, Kenya - Cu122 P3 (SPAdes) (version 2) | ecosystem: Host-associated > Arthropoda: Insects > Digestive system >...
TTCAGAGGGTTAAGGAAATTGTGTTGTTGTACAATGTCACACAGAGGATCCGGACTATTGCAGTCGGTATTGCGGCTAGGCTAGAGTCAAGAGATTTTTCTCTTCTTCAAAACGTCTAGACCGGCTCTAGGGCCCGCCAACTTCCTATTCCTGGGGAGTAAAGCAGCCAGCGAGTGAAGTTAACCACTCACCTCCATATAGTGCCGAAGTTGGGAACGCGATGAGTTATATGTCTGCTCCTCGTAAGTGCCTTCATGGCGCGGGCAGCGAAAAGTTTACGTTTACCTTTTACAGTGTCTAACAGTAATATGGCGACCAAGCATAACGTAGAGTTAGCGTGGGGCTTGGCGGAAGCTAGACATCTGACGTGTGGTACGGACAAGGATCATTAGACACCTACAAATTCGGCATGAGTGTTACGATCTTATGTTTCAAGCAACGTGTTTCAGGTTGTTGTATCTTACAAATTTACTGTATTTTAAATCAACAATGCTGGAAATTATACACAGAAATTGACAAAGAAATGGCTAAATAAATGGTATAATTCTTCAGTTACAATTCTTGCTAGCCTCGAAATACAAGCCCAGACTAAAACACTCGCAGGAACTATGCGTTTTGTTAATTAAAATTTCATAGCTGCATTAGCGGTGAGCCTGTACCAATGTCTTCTGTTGGTAGGCCATATTCCTTAGTACATTGACAATGTTCGTATTTCCCACTACACAGCGCGAAATGATAGGATAATTATCAAAAAATAAATTAGATAAAACGTTTCAGACAGAAATCGCAGCCTAATTTTAAACACTATCCCAAAAATCGCACGGAGGGCTAAAAAAATTCACGTAAAACCAAAGGACAATCGTTTCCAGGCCAAGATTCGACGTCGAAACATCCAGAATATGAAGAAGACGTGCTACTCATTCGTCGCCGCGACGGTCGAACGAATCCCGAAATTAATTACTGGCAATTTAAAAGATCAGTCCAAACAAGTGATACAACGGAGACAGAAAGTTCAAATCTTGAATTTATTTTTGTATTCACATTTCCAGGTCAGCCAACTACAACAATGTCACAAAGGAATGCAGTCTATCAGATATGGACCGTCTTACGGTAGCCGGTTCGGGAGCGTTCCGTGCCGAGTCGGATACAGAATACCTGGAGAACAACTGTGTTGAAGAGCCCATCAAACTATGCGAATTCAAGAAGTTAAGTGGACGCATCCTGAAGACTGTGGACTCCGTATACCAGGATGTGGGTTCAGCAGATGAATGCCGTGAACTGTGTCTCAATTCACCCTTCCGTTGTCACTCGTATGACTATGGTGACACTGGAGAAATGGTGTGTAGGCTCAGCCATCACTCGCGCGCTACTCTCGCTGACATACAGGTGAGTTTAAAACTAATGCCCGGTACAGCACAGTTTCCATTAGATGTTCACAGTGCATGTCTATAATAGGTTACATATAGCACCGTTCTTTTGATGCAGTGGTTGTGTTGGGGTGCGTCCGCATATGCTGTACGCAAAAATAAACACAAATCCTTGTTTTCGTACTGTAGGTAGCGACGTCACGATTGAATTATCCCACCCCACTGCTTTTCTAAACACAAATTATTTTCTTCATTCGATTGATTGGTAGGCTCTTTTGAACCCAGAATGATGTGGTCTCCAACCCGTTAAAATAATTTCCCATTAACATTTTATCTTGCAATAGCTAAACCAAATGTGACTAGTTTGCTTTTCCATGGATAATACGAAGACAACATTCACAGATATTCTTCCTTGCAGGATCCCTATCTCGAAGTGCCGGAGGCATCAACGTACGAACTGAGCTCTTGTTACAACGTCAGCATTGACTGCCGATCCGGAGACATGGTTGCACGCATCAAGACAAGCAAACTGTTCAACGGAAAAATCTACGCAAAAGGTAGTCCAAATTCTTGTGTGGAAGACGTCCGTGGGAGTCTGGAATTTGAATTAAAGATGGCGTACGATGACGTTGAATGCAACGTTAAACAGCAAGGTCTTGGCCGGTACCTGAACGATGTCGTCATCCAGCACCACGACACCATCGTCACGAGTTCCGATTTGGGTTTGGCCGTCACGTGTCAGTATGACCTCACCAACAAGAGCGTCTCCAACGAGGTTGATCTTGGGGTACGAGGTGATGTCCGTCCAGCACTGTCTGAAGAAGTGGTGGTGGATTCACCTAATATAGCTATGAAGATCACACATCGGTATGGTGGAGATCTCCTCCCTTCGGCAGAAGTTGGCGACCCACTGACCCTGTGGTTCGAGATCCTAGATCGCAACAGCCCATACGATATGTTCGTGAGAGAACTTGTCGCTATGGATGGGGTTGACTCCAGCGAGATTGTACTTATCGATTCTAATGGCTGCCCAACTGACCACTTCATCATGGGACCAATCTACAAGTCTGCAGATTCCGGCAAGGTATAGTAGATCATATTAAAAAATATTAAAAACTTACACACGGTGTGGTCCAGTCAGGTGGCGAACGGTACAGTGCATTTCACATTCGCAGAATCCCCCGTTACGAGGTGTAAATCAGACGAATGATGGGACCTCTCCGTCTAGTTTTAGCACATATTTCAACTAAGTCAAGGCATTGTGATCCCTACAGAAACACGTCGGTAATCCTCCTGGGCGTTACTCTGATAATTAACAGCCGTTTCTAAAGCACTGAACATAACGTCAATCTACAGCAACATTTAGAGTTACCGCAACAATATCAACGCGGATAAAATATTGCTGAAAAATAGGTACCACGTCACATTCACAGACGCAATGTAGCCCTTAATGCTGCGGTTTTGTACATCGCTGAAATAGAGACTACGCCTATTCTCTTCCTAGGCACAATTCCGAATTCACAAATAAATCGCACATGTGTTACTTGTTACAATTTATCTAGACACTGAAGAAACATGTGACGCTATAAATACGTCAGCTACAATCACTCTGTGCTTCATACACCACACCGGCCGTATCGAAGCTAAAGAATAAATCCACAAAGAAAACTATGTGCAGTGTACTTTACCATATAAGCGGCTACAACAGGAATATTGCTAGAAGTGACGAACACTCACCTGTAACAAACATAAAACAAAGTAATATGAACACACTTCCATACGTTAATCAGTGTGGTGGCCCTTAAATGAGAGGACACGGCACAAGTCCAAATGTCTCCTGCAGCAAAAAGCTAGTGAGAAACTGTTTTGTTTGTTTACAACCTAAGATCCACATTAAATACAGAAAATGACTCCAGGGATAAAATTTAAAATTAATTAACTTAAGTGACATAATTTTACGGAACTTTTGGACCAACAAAAGTAACGAGAATTTGTATTTTTCTAAAATTACTACGTGTGGAAAGCGACATGAAACGAGTTCTACTGCTCTGTATTACTGACTTAATAAGATCCACTGAAACAGAACAGTAGCGAGACAGACGAGATCAAGGGCCGATACTGAAATCGCGATATGTGCATTTCACAGTGGCACACCAATACTTATTGGACGCGTGACCCTAAATTCGCCACAGCTATCAGGACACGTTACCGCCACTGGAATTATCTCGACCTAACAAAGGGCTACGGAGAAGGGACAAACAGAACTTCACACACATGCGCGATATCACGCTTTCACCACCACGTATTTGAGATCTACGCTCTTCTAGGTTGTTGCACGACGTATGCTGGTTCGTCGATGTTTTGGGACAGCATATTGGTACCATCTTCAAAGGTCAAGATGTCCAAGAACGCATCTTGACCCTTGAAAGTTGGAACGATACAGTGTCCCGAAACATCGATAACAAACCTACGACGCGCTGCAACCCAGAAGAGCGTTTCATACAACCTACAAATGTGTCACTATTCTCGCAAAATCAGTACAATTTATTACTTAACCGAAATGTCTAAACGACGACTTTATGTTGCAGACTCGGGCTTTTCTAAAATAAAAAAAGGAATTAAAAGAAATAGTTATATTCAACTGACTCAGTACACAGCGAAACCCTGAGCTCAGTTCTGTTCTCTTGCAATTAAAGTAACGTAATACTGGTAACGACATAACGTACAAACTGGGACACAAAACTGCTAGACACGTTCAGAATTTAGTAAGAATAAATTCTGTTGCTGCTTGCATTGAATTAGTTTCTGTACAATAAAAAAAAAGGTAAAGGTAAAGGAGTCCCGCAACAGGCTCGTTGTGGCCCAGAGGGTTCCAGGAGGTTTAGGCTCCCAGATTTCCATGACATTCGGCACATGAAGGTAGTGAGGTTGTCAGCCTCACGCACCGGCCTCCTTTACCCCCGGGAAATGTTCCTGGTACTCATTTTCACTATAGGCTGAGTCGACCCCAGGGCCATGGTACGGTCGGAAGGAATATGTCGCTGAAAAATCCAGTGACACCACCAGGAATCGATTCCGGGACCGTCCGACTAGTAGCCCAGCGCCTTAACCACTACGCCACCCCAGGCCCCATTTTATGTACAATATACTGTACAAAACACTAGCACAATAACATTTAACTGAAAACCGGAGCATTCGGTCTAGTTGGTGAGCACATATTAATGCCTCTATCAAGCTGTAAGGCAAAATTTATGAAATAATCACAGCTGCGGTGGATGAATGTTACAGTCAGGTAGGGTATGAGATTAATGTCACTTTCGGAACTGTAATAAAACTGCGCATTTCACTGAAACAGTTCCAATAAATTATTATTAGCCTATGATCACAACTCCGTATTTCAACTGCACAGTATCAAGAAGTATTTAGATAGTAAAATGCAATCAGAAACAAAGAACATCGAAATAAAGAAACCTCAACACGCCCTCTCTAATAAGTTTACACGAGTCAAAGGATATTAAACAGTTACAAAGATGGGTGTAAAAAAAAAGTTGGTGGGTCCTACAAAAACCCGCGTTAGGCAACACAGTCGACCAGACGTTCAACACAGATGTTCCACACGTTCAAGAACAAGGGGCAACCAAACCACATTCAACAGATTCCTGACACGCAACTGAAAATTTCTGTGACCAATTTAACGAACTTGGTCAGTGTAATTGCCCCAGTACGAACTATAATGTTGCAAAAACATACAATTGATAGGTACTGTGTGTGATATGTATCATTTAGCAGGCTGGATATAATGAACAGAAAATACTGAGTACAACCATCGCACATACATTAGCGGCAGTTTACACGCAACGTAGTTAAACGGCAGGTACTCAAAACTCAGGCTGCCAAAGCACAGCAAGATCGGCACACCAACACAAGAATAAACGACACAGGCAATGTGCGTATACCAAACACACAGACCATCGCAGGCCGCGGTCGGGTAGACGGCACGCCTGATTCGTATTCGGGAGGTTAATGGTTCAAATCTCGACCAGCAGACAACATATAGTCTGGTTCTTCGTGGTTTTCCCCAATTCCTCAACACAAATTCCGGAATATTATCCCAAATTAAGCCAAGGCCGCTAAATTCCAAACCTTTCCAACTGAAGTCAACGTTCTTTTGAGACATGGCGCCGCAACACTGGGTAATGGGTGTCCGCCGTTTCGATACAACCTAGTGACCTCATTCTTCTTGGACATTTCGACCATTGTGGATGAGACCAATAGGTTGTCTCGAAACGTCAGGCACCAATTACATAGTGATGTGGCGCCACATCCCAGAAGAACGATGACTTAAACTACACAGCTGCGAAATACCTCAGAACCCCCAATTCGTTACTTCTTTAATCACCCTGCAATTCGTCGCTCATTACCCAACGTTATCACAGCGTTGTTAAATTGACAATAAATAAAGGAAAAAGTAAACTGTGGCAAAATAATAATTGTGTTATACATAACAGAGGCCGAGATATGACAGCGAGTTATGATATACTGACAAAGGCTTCTAACAGCGAATATTAGTGATCAGTAATAGATGTAATTTGTGGAGGAAAAAAATTTCCCGTGAAAATCGTCCATGTTACAGCAGTGTCTTCATATCAGTCTTGCATACTGAAAGTCATCACTGTCTACTCTGCATCTGAAACTTAACAAACGAGAAATACAGGAAGTAATTCCGGCTGCGAGGTGTATCGATCCGCGACATCCCAAGTCCTCCATTCTAGCCTCCAGCAGTCCCATATGACTGCCCACACAACCTGATACTGGGCGTTCTACACTACTCTCGCAACGCTGACAACAACGGCCGATTCCCTAATTGACAATATTCTTACCCTTCTCCGTTTCCTGTAACACACGACACACACCAACACACACACGATGTTGTGGAGTAGATTCGAATAGAAATAATAAAACTGTGTTAATACATGACAAAAAGGTGTAGAGACAAGAGTGTATATAACTCCCGAAACGTCGCACATATCAAATATGCCTCACACAATTAATAATGTCAGTAACAACAATTACATCATGATACTCTATACAACAGAAAATAAGTTGTTTCCCAGGTACAAATACGTGACACCCCTGAGCTATTTCAGGCGGAAATATGAATTTTAGCCTCGCTACTCTCTAAAATAGGCGTGCTTCCTTACATGTAGACCATATGTTCAAAACTCACACCAAGATACAGTGAAATGGTTGGAAGAGAAAGCGTAATTGTTTGCAACCTACGACCAAAAACACGCATCTGCCTAAAATACGAACCACCAGATCAGGTAGGATCCCATACAGCATACAGTATCAACAAGTATCCACCTACTTCGGTTCGCCAGTTATTGCCAAAATAGCGAAATGTGTACGCAGCGTACAAACACAGAGCGTTTCTTTTATCTCTGTCCTGAGCAGCGCACCTACCACTATATGTCCTTGCGAAGGCACGCTCTCTATGTGGTAAAGCTGCCGTGGTCGATGCGGTGATAGAAGAACGTATACGCGTGTAAGGGCAGATGCTGCTCAGCAGACTTCTTTACGTTACGTGGAATTGGGGTTCGGCTGGACAGAGACGTTTCTGTTCACCATAGCTTCCAGACAGCCTTTAGGGTCCATCCACCCTTTTACCCGAAAGATACAAGGGACTTTCCCTGCAGGAAAAGCGCCCTGCAGTAAAACTGACACCTTCATATAGGACGAAGGTTCAGAATGCATACAGCTGTACCTCCATACCCATACGTCTCAGTGGCTCGGGGCTTAATTAAGTGCGGAGACAGGATCAGGACAAAATTCACATTTTCAAAACTGTGTTCGTAAAGGAAAATAAAATTTAAACACGCAATCTAATGTTCGTGAATGCTTCTGTACTCTGAAGTAAATGGTCAATTTTAATGAAACTTCGTGTTGAAGTCATGCCACAATAGACGGCCAGGAGTTCAAAGACTTGACAGAATGACATTGTGGTTTAAGAAGACGTAAAACCCGACTGTGCTAAAAATTGCTTTACCACGACCATACTCATGTTCCAGAACAGAATTACCTGGTTTACGAATCAGTGCTCAGGAGATGTAAAAATGTGCACTCAAAATGGTGGACAACAATCTGAACAAAATTATATAGCTGCTCGCTATTCAGTTTCTGCTCGGTAGTTGTAAACGAAGTAGCGTTTCCCTAAGACGTGGGTATAATTTCGGTAAAGCGACTTTCACGACGTCCTGCAGTAGCCTAGCATAACTGAACCGGCCAATAGAGCCCTTTGGTACCGGAGAAAGTTCAATCTTTGAAACTAATTTTAGATTTCCGTTCCAGGTTTTGCTATCGCACTTCGACGCCTTCAAGTTCCCGTCATCTGAGATAGTGCAGTTCCGCGCCCTCGTGACACCCTGCATGCCGACGTGCGAGCCGGTGCAGTGCGATCAAGAGGACTCATCTGGCGAGCTTCGGTCTGTACAATCTTACGGTCGCCGTCGCCGCCGCCGATCCACCAGCAGTCACGCTGGAGGACCAAGCGCCCGTGAAGACGTGCTGCTTGTACAGTCCATCCACATCACAGACAAATTCGGTTTCGATCGATCGGCTGCCAGGAAATCCAACATGACCACAAATACGAATGACAACAGTGCTATCTTCATCAGCGATGCGACGACGGGAGGATTCTGCATCAATGTAGCGGGTATCATAGTAGCGGGGACCGTATTCCTGGCGGCACAGCTGGCTGTGATTGCAGCGTGGACCTTTATATGGCAGCGCCGGAGAAAGTTTATGAAGCACCATCAGGACGCTATGTCGGTCAGCGTGAGTGTTCCTGGGCTCAACGTATCCCGCACCGATAGTCTCTGCAAGCTTTACGACACAGGATATGCCAGGCGTTTCTGAGGACATGTCCTCCAAACACGGTAGCCGCTTTCTCCACTGACGTAGTTATGACTTTAACTACTACAGTAAGAAAATGCTTGACTTTAAATTAAGAATTATTTTCTCGTAACTTAAGGAACCTGTCCTTTCGACGAAATCAAGTCTTACTGTTGAAATTACTTCCTCTAAAGTTACTGCTTCGATCCGAGACGGAATCCGTGATCATCACTCAGGTGTATTTGTTGGCAACACCACGAAAATGCACCGTGTCACTGTTCAGAAATACGAAGAGAGCTTCATACAACGTTCAACAATACGAAGAGGATCACACAGTTTCTGCATTTCTGTTAATCCCGAAATAAGTCGCAATATGATGGCCTATACACAGAGAAAGTTACTGTACAAGAAAATATTTGTTTAGAGTCCAAGCAATTAATTCCACCATCATGGAACTTTTCACTAAATGCAACACTTATTTGCAAACACATTATAAACGGAAGAAGAAAGAGAGGGCAAGATCAGTGTTCTTCTCAAAAACATGTTGCATTCATGAGTCAGATCATTACGTATCAACCTGTCCACCAGTGATAAGTACAATTGTCATAACTACCGTCACCAGAAAGTAAATCACACAACCAAACAATGTCAGAGAGTGGTGAAGTTCCCCGTAATTCATGTTCCAGCGGTCACTAGCCTGGAAATGTCATATTAATCTGTTAAACAGAAACATAAAGAATTTGTAGCAACCACCTAGGAAACGCAATGGGTCCTGTGAAATGTTCAAGGAAAATCTATGTTTCGATTTTAGTTGGTTTGTAGAGGACTCAGCGTTTCCCTTAACCAAACTATCACAGAGACGGATGTCAGAAAGAACTCAAGACAGAAAAAAAAATTCTTTCTACTGGCTTGCAAAAATCAGTATCTGCTATAAAAACCAAGTGTTTCAATGCAACAAAACATTCAGGACATCACAACCAATAAAAAGTGGCCCTAACATAAAGAATAAATATTGTACATAAAAGTGGGATATTCCAATCATGCCGTAGAACCGCAGATGTTGAGGCATATTGGGACCATGGTGAAGGCTGGTAAAGGATTGAACGGTGCTAACAATATGAACTCGGGGCTGTCCTTGTTCTTACGCTAATGAATGAGAACTCAGAGTTGAGAAGAGTTACTGTAAAGAGCTATTTACCTTTACAAAGCTGTTCTCAGCTATGAGTACAGTAGCTAATGATAACATTATTAATGTTGCTGACGCCATTATTTTTTTATCTTTTATTAGTCGATTTTAAGTAGTTTGTGTCTGAAAATAAACCCATCTGTCCAAATCTCAGCCCGGTGCAACACTTTCTGTCAGAGATCGCTACAAGTGCGTTATCCTGTCACGAATATGTGTCCGTCACTGAAAATGACAGAATTAGAACTTCAGTAACGCCTATTGAAGTCTGGACAACGTTCTAATAATTCTGATAAACAGTGATAAACACTTGTGTGCTTACAGGTGTATATTCTCACCGAATAAGGCTGATACTGAACCGAAGGGGCACAACCTACTAACACATCGACATAGTTGAGGAGACGAGGACGACCGGAGTGTATGTGTAACGTGTGAATGAATGTACGTTTCTACCACAAGTATGACTGTATTATTTAACGTTAAATGGCCTCACGTTTTCAATAATGTAAGTGCTTGTCCTCGCCTCCCAGTTGGGACTTTTAAGGCAACGTACGGGGTAACACAAGTATTTTGTGATAATCGACGTTCCTGCTGCATAAATGTATCATGGCAGTGCCAACAAGTGATATATAATTCCAAACTACATGAAATTGGCGTACGATGACAGTGATTTCAGATATCCTTGAAGAGTCAAATCACGAAATAAACTCCCCGTAAGTTACTTTAAAACCCCATAAGTACAGGCGAAACTGAAAGTGCAGAGGGTCTTGTTCACACACAGCCCAAAGTATATAACCAGAGCTTATTTTAAGATGGATGCATGGCAATCAAGCCATAAAATTATTGTCTGGTATTAACTTTAGTGTTTTACATTGTAATCACTAATAAGATAAAATAAACATAATCACTGCATTTATTTTATACCCACGCTTCTGAAATTTTTTTTGTAAATATCAAGGCTGACAAAATAAAAATTTCTTAAGAAAACAGGGAAACAATGTGCATTTAATAAATTACTGCTGAAAGAATATGGACTGTAGATGACATACACACAGCCTCGCCTTCCAAGTTCTGATGGACATGACTATGAACAAGCCTACTGTCAGCTGCAATGTGATGTCGTGCAGTCTCATATTACAAGGTGGTTCAAATATGACCGGGACTGATTTGTGTGTAAACAAGCCGCACTGCGCAGCAGCTGTGCGACCTTGAGAGAGTGAAGCCACAACCTCCACCCTCCCTC
>Ga0209737_10003697_pt1 | contig 10681 bp, 6 predicted proteins | sample TergutCu122P3_FD_187284 | JGI IMG/M metagenome (GOLD analysis project Ga0209737, IMG submission 187284) | Cubitermes ugandensis P3 segment gut microbial communities from Kakamega Forest, Kenya - Cu122 P3 (SPAdes) (version 2) | ecosystem: Host-associated > Arthropoda: Insects > Digestive system >...
CCGCTCCATTCGAACTATCAACACAACAGGCTCTGCTAAAGGTATCCTACGACTTCCACATCGCTGGCAACGGGTTCTACACAATGCTGGTGACTACAGTGAAAGACAGTAAAACTTCGAAACATGTATCTATTTTGTATCAGTTGTAAATAAATAGTTGCCACTATTAAAGTTCCAACCCTCGTACTTTTATTCCATGTACCGCCAGACCTGGTAGGCGCAGGTCTCCTCATTACTGACGTTTCAGGATCACAGCCAGGCACACCACATTGGTTGAATCCTAGGACGGGTGATCAGACTGTCGCGAAGACCTCTACCTGACAACTCTCACAAGAGACAGACAACCATGCCCCCGGTGGGATTCGAACCTGCAATCCCAGGAAGCGAGCGACAGTAGATCCACTCCTTAGACCGCACGGCTACCGGGATCGGCAAAACATCTTAATGGACAATTGAAATTTAAAAATACGCAGTGCGAAGAAGTAGAGGAAAATGACATTAGGCTACTGTATTGTAGGACACTGTCTACGGCCTTACACACAGAATAACCTGAAGGTATGTAACAACGGTTGTTTGATCATGCCAGTACTAAGCTGGACATTGTCTGCTCTCTGAGGCATGTCTCATACGTATGACACTTCGTCAGTCGGATGAACAGTACTCTCGTCCTCAGTTACAATTTTATTGACTTCTTCCAAACCCTACTGTAACTTTCGGGCTCGAAGCCTGGACACTCTGAACCTTGGTCTAGCGCGCTAACCACGAAAGTTGATAAAGTTCTATTGTGTTTATAATACGATTCGTTGCCTTCAGCACAGTGTCTCTTGCCTTGTTCCCTTTGACCACAATAAAATTATTTCCTTTTTTGTCAGAAAGCACGAACATTTCCTACCCTTCAATGTACGAGTATATTCACATAATTACTTCTGAATTCGATTTTCACTTATCTTTCCAAATATTCTAATCATTTCTGTTATTATTTATTCTTGTACTGATATTTGTTATACTCTAATGTCTTCGTCACATTTATGATCAGTCAACCGGTAACCTACGACTGCTATTGGAAAACAGATTTTTCCTTTGCAAAGCTTCTCTCTCCACGATGTAACACTGGGACCGGAATAAAACAAGTCTCTTATTCTGAAGAGTTTGTGTAAGGTTTGTTTCTGACATTTTCCTAGTAATTCGCTTGCTGTATTTCCACAGAACTACCAAAATTTATTTAACTTTATACTAAAAATACTTCCCCCTCGCAGCAAAAACTGTAGCCTAAATAAATGAAATTAGGAAAGTTACAGAAGCTGGCCGTTTGGAACCTTAAAATAAACCCATTATGCGGCCAGAAAGAGGTATGCCCCTTTTTTGTACAGTGCACTGTAGCCAGAATGTAATGTTCAGGAATTCCCATAACACAGGCCTTTGCAGCCTCTGTGATGGTATGCCGAGCATTCCACAGAATGTAGTGACCAAAAGGGACGTCCCCGGAGTAAATAATGACGTAGTTAGTAGCTTGGAGGTAAGAGTATGGCGTCCTGTTTAAAATCTAAATTTGTACATGTTTAATCCATGCGATATTTTGGAGCCGAAGGAAATCGACATGTTCTGTCATTAACGGACATTTTACTTTGCGGACTGTAAAACTTCAGGACTCTCAGTTGCATGTAATGCAACAATTTGTGCTTTACTTGACGCGCTGTTTTTCCCATAAATGATTAAAATATACTAAGTAACTAGCTGGTAAATTCTCGCATTTGGACCGTATCATAAGCCACCTAACCGTGATCACCAATTTCAGTCACTAAGCCCCATTTGAATGAACCTCTTCAATCTAAAATTACTTCACCTGAGTGATTTCTCCATATGAGATTTCTTCAGGTCTGTCTTAGTTTCCGTTTTTCGCGCTATATGCTAGGTGTCTGGCCTAAATCACTCTTCTCTTTTTCATCACTTCATCCCAACACTATTAATTGACGTGTCTAAAAGTACAGAAAACCTGTTTATATAATTTCATATTATCTAGATCCAGATATCTTCCCCAGACTTCATTCTTGATGTGGCTACCTGTCTGATCTTCGTCAAAGCAAGCGTCTAAATAATTCTAACCAAAATCTAACAATGTGTAACAAATCTAAAATATGGTACTATCCATTTATTAACACTTTTATCTTGTTGTAGAACGAAAACACGCACTCTTTATGCAATCCTCATGATAACTTGAATGTGAGCAACGAACAAACTAATTACATGGATCATAATCCTCCTTGAGCGGCTCTTCAGGAAATTCCCCACATTCTACGGAATCCCAAGGCTCATTGTTTTGTTCATAAGAAACTGTCATCTGTCTTTATGCTGAGCCAGATAAATCCAGGCCATTACATGTATGGAAGGAACTGAATAACAATTCTCTTCATGCGCGCCTTGTTTGAATATCAGCCGAGAAGCCACCTATCAGATTTACATGGTTTTCTCAGTTCCCCCATACAAATTAAAAATTAGGTCCTTAACTAGGACACAACTCCAGGTTTTTAATATTTATCTTGCGTCAATCATCCTATCATAAAACGTTTCGTAATCCGAAATACACACAGCCTCTTTAAATAAACAAATAAATTTTGGTAGCATCGCAAAGTCTACATAAAGCTTCATATCCGACAATAACTGATGCATCAAGAATACTCTAAGTTACACGTAGGTAACTAAGTTGTATCACAAAAGTGTAACATTTTTAGTTGTTATGTACGTTACAGTTTACAAAGTTGGACACAGTGAGAAGTATTCAGGTTTAGTCTGAAAATTATCAGGGAATGGAAATTCATATTAGTGGAAATTATACGGAGCTAGACTTTCCTAAATTTGGGGCCTCTTACTTGATGATTTTTATGAATTATGCACACTCTAAAAGTAAAATTTTCGTTTATTTACAGATAGTCAAAAGAATCTATGCTGAAAATCATTCCTCCTTTCCTTGCGCGCACTCTAATTTCGTATTATTCCAGGTCGCTTCCTTTTTCTTACTGATTTGCAACCCATTTTATACGGCTCAGCAAAAACCAATTGTATGTTCGGAATGATAATACAGAAGAAAGCGACCGAACAGGCTGCATCGCAGTTTTATAATTTTTTTCAAGTGTAATCTGTTTCTAATTAGCTTACTTTGCAGCTGTCTTAATGTACTACATTTATAACCTTCCTTTAATTAAAGGTGATTCACAGTTTAGCGATGATGTCCCAACACCAGAGCATCGCATAATACCTAACACGGGATAAAGTGTTCATATACAAGGTACTCCAGCTGGAATGACAATATGCTATAGTTCGAAAGTATTACTGCTTGAAATGGTCTGTGACTTCAATCAGAGACAACAAGTTTCAATGTTTTTCTTTTTCGAAGAAGGGAGCATAATATTAAAATGTTTCTCCAAAAGTAGGGTGTAAGAGGGTGAAATGGGTCCATAGCATCCAGTAACAGGCTCTTCTGAACTGGGTACTGCATTTTCGGGTTTTATGAAGGGCAAAAATTGTGTGTCGTGCTGAGCGACAAATAACTTCTAGAAATATCTCAGCTCTGTGGATTTAATGTATTCTTAAGCAAAAGTGCTGGCTTGAAGCAGCGTCTACTCTTATAGTAGGGAGAAAAGGAAAGCAGAAACAGACATGTGTACAAAGAAAACGGAAGATGAAAAACGAGAAATCAGAAGAACAATGAGAGACCAAGCCAGGAATACAGTGGGAAAAAAATATATTACTACACCGCGACCCGCACTCCGTTACGTATTATATATAGAAGTATGGATTATGTAATATATGAATTTTATACAGTACTACTACAGAGTAATTTCCATATAAGCTTGCTGGAGACTTATCTTGAATCTTACACAACAATTTTACATGAATATATCACGCTACTGGGTCTATAGGCCACTCATTGACAAAATCTACCCAACTGTGTTGGCCATATTTCACTTACGTGCAAGATTTTATTTTTTTGTTGATCACGACGCAATAATTTTTCGGTCTGTCAGAAATGCCCTGCTTTTGGTAGCAGGATAACGTTAATATGTTTCCGATAATTTCACTGTGTGCTCGCGGTCAGAGCGCTCATATATATGAATCGCGTTACAGACAGTTGCGGCCGTATTTGTAATGGAGCGAGGAAACAGCTTCACAGATTGAGGGCTTGGGCGAGGAATGAAATCGTCAGAAAAGTGTGTTGGAATGCGGAAAAGAACAGCCTATCAAACTTTTCCTGAAACTTGAAATTTATTGGTGGAAATAACATAATAATGGAGAAAGTTACAAAATTTTGAGCTTTATGATTATTATTATTCTCAAGATGTCTTCAAAGCGAACAAACCAAAGAGGATAAGAGAGAATGGGTGTGTAGAAATAAGACAAATAAGAGAAATGGATACACAAATTTGGGGGAAAATTCTAAAGGGTCTATGGAAGAGAGGACGTCTTAGGAGGATAATATTAGGGTGAAATCGGAGAATAGGTTGTGGGGGTGTAGCTGCATCAATAAGGCGAATAATAAAGAAAAATGGCGGGATCCCATAAACACGGTAATTTTCAGTATTCGATAAAATGTGGAGTGACTCACTGAGCAACCATTAGCGTCCTAGTATATTTCGTCAACTCATTGTTCATTGCAGTCCTTTTATGTAAACCTGATATGATATATGGTTTAGGATTTTAATAAGCAGATTGACAAACTCCAATGTCTAGGACTACTTGATTTCAAGAGACCCAACACACCAGTGACCTATCTGTTCTGAAGAAGGCAGTAGAATAAACTTCCGAAACGTTGTACTTTTATTACAAACCTAGACGATATATACTGTTCGGTGTACAAATAACTGAGGCAAAGCAGGCATTTAGAAAGGAAAGGTCTATGTAGTTGGAGATGAATACAAATTTTCGCTCAAGTCCGCCATTCTACAAACTTACGTATTGGCTGTGTACACTGCAAAGCCTTGTCAAATGGTGGACACACCGAGTGTCCCTGACATTTACATTAGACCAGTTCTATACAACAAATCTTTCGCATTAAAAATCCCGAAATCAACCGAGTCATCGAGATTGAGTTCTGCCAATTGACACATCTTGTGTATACCCTTATAACAAAAGTAATCCTCCGGTTCGAATTTTGAAATTGATGCAATTTTGTATACTTTTACCGGGTTCCCCAGGCAAAATTTGTCACATTGTGGGATCAATGAGAGCAGTGAGATAGCAATGTGGCCATCAAGACATCGTGGCTTCGAGAGACTCAACTTCATTCTCACTCTGAACGTATACACCAGACAATTTACCGTGTATTGTCATTGTAAGTCATTCAGTAATAAAGGCCACAAACACTGTAACAACACGTAAGAGAGAAATGTGCAGTCTGAATGTGTTAGGGCCACCAGATGGGAAAGCAGAGTCCCATAAATAGAAGAACAGTGTATAAAGAAAAGCTTTATTTTGGCGCCTTCTTTTGTCTCCTAGGGAATCTTGAGCTGAAGATAATTTATTAAGGCAGTCTATTTCCTCAATACAATTGAATGCTGTTGTCAGTTGAGACGTGATGCCATCCGAGATGGTTTAGAGTTCTGTGTTTGGAAAGTGTATACGTGTATTATTGCAAAACAGGCAGCATTATGAAGGATGGAAGTAGATGATATTTTTTCTTAATTTACTCTTTTTATCTTATTTATTTATGGTTCATTGCAACACCGGACTACAGTTCCTTGAATGTTAGGATAAAGTCTGAAGCTGTTTGAGAATAAGGTGCTGAAGAAGATATCTGACTCTAAGAAAAAGGCTGTCCATTTACATGCCAAGCAGACGTAGACGTACCCCTAAACTCGAATGCTGCAAATAACACCACGACCCAACCGCTTTACCCCAGAGAAAAAGATCCGGTAATCCACTGTACAGGAGGCAGGGTAGGCGTCTGAACCAGCAGGATAGGTTCGGGAAGTATCGCCGATATGGGGTTGGAACCCAAGACTGTCCAGCCCGTGGCGAGTCGCTATATCTATTACGCTATCCCAGTGCTTTAGCATATTTTAATTCTTAACACACAAAGAATCCATCATATGAAGCATTAGGACTACATTAGATTTAAATTTTATTAGTTATCCCTATCAAGACAAAGCAAAATACAGGACACGCTTTACGCAGTCATTTACTTTGTTCATTAAAAGTACTGTGACCGTCACAAAACTAGAATATTCTCAAACACATGTTAATAAAAATAAACTGTTCTTTGCTACTGGCAATGTCAGCAAGTACAAAATTCTAAAGCTTTGATGACCTTCAATAAAATGTTGGTCATATAGGCTTTCGCGATTTTCGGGCATTGGGCAAGATTTTACGACATCCTTTTTTTTTATTTCATTAAGTACAGGGAAAATGCATGAGTATACGCCGCTGTCAACACAGTGGCATAGAACGTTATTCTGTATGTCAAATACAATTAGCTAAGCGATTAATATTCACATATTGTTTAAATATTTTTCGGAAAATTCCGAAGACAATTGTGCATTGTATGTTCTAATTGGATGAAGTTTGAGAGCCCTCTTATCTTTTGTTACTGGGCTAATACGAGTACAACTTCTTACAAGGAACGTAGTTCTTTTGAACCCTGTGAAGTTTTCACAATATTGTTGTTTGTACCGTACATGTCTGTCAAGTTATTGCATACAAGTTGGTCCAACAATTTGCACATACTTACACAGTCAAGCTATATTTAGCTTGACTGCATAAGTACGTGCATTGTGTTGGACCAGCTTGTATACATTAACTGTGAAGTTTAATTTCTCAATCTACCAAGCTCCATGACACTCCTATTCTAGAGACCAGACAGTCCCCAAAGACGCAGTTGTTCCTAGCCTGGTAATTCGGTGCGGAATGTCAGGATATTAAATTGAGGAAGCAAACGACAACTCGTCTTTGAAGCTATGTCAATAAAAACTTCGTATTCTTCTGCAGGAACAAGTTTTAATTACAACCTTATAACATTAGAGCAAAATATCATCCAATTACTTCAATTTCATCCACAAATGTTGGAATCCATGGGTTAATCGCAGGGATCATAATTGAGTGGTCGTACTCCCTCACAATTAGGTTTTTCTTCCTCTTAATTCTTCCCTCTCGTGATCAGTATGGCCCCAGGTAGAAGATGTGTCCGGTCGTTAATGAAGAACAGCAACACGGGTGAGATGAGGGTAGCTGGAGAATACAGACGTCACTATGATGTGAAACAAGTGGTGCGGTCAAGCAAGTACACGGTTTCCAATCCATTTCAGGCCTAAATTAACAGAGTAAGGTCTTCAGTGGGGGTTGTCTTTTGTTTCTTCAATTCCCTCTTGTTTTTCCTGACTCTTTCTTTCTTATCCTTCTTATCTCTTTCTTCCTCACGATCTCGTTATTCCTTTATCTCTGTGTAAACACCAGAAAATCGTACGTCAGAGTCACCTGTATTTCGCTTTGTTGAAAATAATGCCATTAAAGCCGAATATATCACTTTAGTGCAACTTTTGATTTTTATTTGGGGAGCTCCAGGTTTAAGCATCGGCCAGGAAACCAAATATCCTAAGGGTCTTTGTGGTTTTCTAAGATCGGGTCAGTCAAACACCATAATACTAGTTCCAGTTACGCAAAACTGTTACTTCCAAACTGCCATATCAGATTTCAGTGTCATTTAATAATTCGACGATATATGTTCCATGCTTTTAACAGCGTCTTCAGCTCTTAAAGCCTAAAGGTTACTTTATGAACCACCAGGCTTAACATCAAAAGTTTATGTTCTGCACACGGACAGCATTTATGGGTTTTGTAAGGATAACAGAAAAGAAGGTTTATTAACCCATGCAACAGTAATGTTTGGATATTACAACCGAGGTGGTGTGTGTGTTTAATTTCGAGTAAGAACTGCATCTTTAAGCATAAATCAGGGCAAATTCCGTCTCAGAAAATTTATATTAATTATAAAGTAAAGCCACTCACATGTGCGTGTGATATCTAACAAACCAATGTACAAAGCTCCATGAACTTTCACGTAACCATCATACACTACTCAGGGCCTACTTTTAAATTCCATATCCAGCAAAAGCTGCGTGTATTTTTAAAATGGTAGATTTGCCAAAAAACCTATCTGAACGGTGAACTATAATGCGCAGTGCAATGTACCTGAAATTTAATGTAGCACATTGAGGTGTTATACACTGTTACTGGAAACGAAGTATTAGTGGCCGAGTAAATATGATGTAATTTTCTGACAGAGAAAAATTGTTAATAACAGACCATCGCCTTTCTTACGGTTTATGCGTCAAGAATTTGGTTTGCTTTCAGACAGAACTGCTCAGTAAAACCGTATCAATTAAGAACCCTATCAGGTTGAAAATCTTGGCTAAGACAAAGAGAAATTAAAGGTCTTTTCTTCTTCTTCGTATGTGAAAAGTGTAGGTTTCAATTTTTGGCTTAAAAACTGATATATCCATAAATATAATGTGTCCTGTTAAATGTTGGGATATTTGTTTAAAGATGGGCCACAACGATTTTCTTCCAAATCCCTCCAATTTTTCATTCGTACGTCACTGTAATATTCCACACAATATAGCCTATGCAGTTGACAACGTGTAAATGGATCAAGAATCAACGAAGTAGAACTATCCTAATTCACTGATTGCTTTCTCAGCGACAGAGACGAAGGAACTAACCACTGTCAGCAAAAACATGCATTTTATGTACAGTCTTTGTAGATGAAACGGTCAGGTTGGTAGGTCTAAACACCTAAGTTTCCAGGCTTGATTTTTAGATGCGGCCGTTTCGAATCTTGGCTAAGATATCCTATAATCAGCCTGAGAATTTTCTGTTGCTTTTCCTTAAGTTCCTGCAGCCGGTTCCGTCCAAATTCTTTCCAACTCATCACTTGCCAATTGTCCTGTCTCCGAGGCCATGTTCTGTCTAGAAGTCAGCATCGCAAAATAACCACACAATAAAGGCTTTACAGCTAAAAAAAAGTTTTCCTCTCATTGGTTATTAAACATCTTGTACATTAATCTTTATCAGGTTAGCTTCCATGCAGCACGCCATGACCCTGTCACGCGTTGACTCTGCAGCTTGGGTACGGCAGGCGATCAATTCTATGTTTCGTAGCCTATAAGCGAGTAGTGTCCGGACTCCGGCGGAAACAGCTCATAAAACCGGCAGCAACCAGCCCTTGCCACCTTCTGACATGCACGGTATATGCTGCTGGCTGCTCTTGATTTGTTATCGGCTCAGTACAACACTTGCAGGGCAGCGCAAACTAAAGCCGACCGCAGAAGAAGACTAACAGTACGCTATGCCGGTTGCAGAATATCTTTAATTTAAAACGGACTGGGACAAAATAAATGCAGCTGGATACGAGTGTCGTTTAACTGTACTAAATATCAGCAAAGAATATTCAACAAAAGACTCTCCATTAATTCAAATCTATAGAACAAATGAAATTCAAGTTTAGTATTTCTCTTACAAAAAAAAAAAAAAGTGAAATTACACGTGTGAAATTTCAGTGGTTCAGTTTATTGCGCCGTAAGCAACGTTTTTTCATTTGAAATTAAATTTCGTCAGTTTATGATAAGCACCAAGAATTATGCATACCATGTCGTCTTACAAATTTCTTCAGATTCCGTCGAATACAGCTTAGACGCTTACAATTTTTATACAATTGCCAACACGGCACTAAGTGTTCCGAACAGTGGGCAATACTTACTAAAAATTAAGGCACGCACTAAATTGATGGATAATTAATAGACTTCAGATAAAACAGTACCCTTTAAGGAAGTCGAATCACATATGTACAGTTTAATTGAAACTTGTTAATTACATTAGCGCACAAACTAACTTGCAAGTCCATTCCGTCGTTCAGACAATACGACAAGGAAGTGGTTAAACCAAGTGCATAATGTTGTTAGGGCAACCGTTCTACGAGAATATCAAATTGTTTCCTGTTGGGCAGGGTATCTTGCTATGAATTAAACGTAATGGGAACCTTAAAGCTAATGGCCCGTAGAAAATGTAATTAGTTATCTTCACAGAAATTCAGAAACTCTTGTCGTCATCACTGTGTATTTTTTCTATATGCAACTACTGTGTTAGTCCATGCGAAGTGCATTAAAACACTAAATATTATGAAATCGCAAAAGACGGAATTTTCAATAGTGGAATGGTTCAGAGAATATTGTTTGGTCACAGGTCAACATGGGTACAAATTCTTCGCACTTCCAACATTCACGCTACTGGAAAGGTAAGTCACATTAGATTATACTGAACAAGCGAACAGTAAGATATATTTAACGTAACTTGTTCCCATTTTCCTTTCATAGCTTGGTATTTGTATCTATTTTGTTTAAAACGCTTTTAAAACTACGTCAACCAAGGTAAAATTAATAGTGAAGTTCACTCTATAACATGCCACGTAGGCCCAAAGAGGGAGTAGAGGTATAGTTCTACTCTTTCCTTAACCTCGGCCATACATGGGAGTGGGTGGTCAACGCCACGGCCCGGCCGCTTTGTCCCCGGGAAAGACCCGTTTCCCATTGTATAGGAAGCGAATGCCACGAAGTGGTTCCTTCATCTTAGGAATCAAGTGGAAGTCACAAGGGCTTAAGCCCTTGTGACTTCGACTTGATTCCTAAGATGAAGGAAC
>Ga0209737_10003699_pt1 | contig 10678 bp, 4 predicted proteins | sample TergutCu122P3_FD_187284 | JGI IMG/M metagenome (GOLD analysis project Ga0209737, IMG submission 187284) | Cubitermes ugandensis P3 segment gut microbial communities from Kakamega Forest, Kenya - Cu122 P3 (SPAdes) (version 2) | ecosystem: Host-associated > Arthropoda: Insects > Digestive system >...
ATAAATATTCAATTTTAAGGATTATGCGGGGCTCGTCCAGGGTGTCTGGGTGCTTTCTGTTGTGTAGCGCCCAGACATCGTGGATGGGCCTTGGAGAACACTGGATAATACCGTACATGTAAGTACCCATCATCCCCCAATACAAATAATAAATTCATAAACTTATACCTCAGAACTATACAACATGCAAGTATACGCCCTGGTTTCTTCCCCACAGAGACAATCAATGCACCACGTCCACACACACGTCAACCGGGAGGATAGCCCCCCTTGATATTGACTCCGAAAACAAAGGGGTAATGGCATACCAAAGGGCCCGCGATATTCCCATCACAGTGACTATCTAGGTACCACCCCACCCGCAGCGCCCAATTTCACTTGCATAATATTACATAAAGAGTTTCGTAATGTGTATTACACACAAAATATCAATGGACTAAACACTCCAAGAGTGTCCAGATCACGTGGAAGAGATAAGTGCTTATTACAGTCATTATTGCTGTCTTTATTATTGATGCTAATAATATTAAATAAAATTTAATACTTCTACTCTGTGGCACCCCCTAGCTCCTGTACAATGGGTGAACTGGAAAAGTTGTCACATTACAATTTCGAAGAATACCAGTGTCTGGACGGTGCGCGCGGTGGCGTAGTGGTTAAGACACTACGCTACAAACAACAGGTCGCGGGTTCGATTCCCTATGGTGTCATTGGAATTTTTCAGCGACATAATCCTTCCGTTCGCACTATGGCCCTGGGGTTGACTCATCCTCTAACAGAAATGAGTACCAGGTGTTTTTCCTGGGGGTAAAGGCGGCCGGTGCGTAAGACCAGTTATTTGCATTGTAAAATTTGGAATAGGATATGTTAGGACTAGTAACATCCCACTATTCATTACTGAGATTCTCTTACAGCACATGAAATTTAATCCATTTTTTTAATATTTCCAACAAGTTGTGCGTACGAATAGTAAAGCCTGTTATGTAGCAGATTATTTGAAACCTTTTTATTTGTAGTTGATTTAAAAGCACTGTCAGTAACTGAAGAGTTTGTAGCATTAGATGGTTGGGTGATGATGAATAATGGATAGTAAAGGGTGTGGAAGGAGTTAAAGGTAGTGCATTGGCATTTGTCTGGTCAGACTTGGGAAGGCTACAGATAACCTTATTCTGAGCTGAGATTCAAACTGAGACCCTCCCACATACAAGTCAAGTGTAGGCACTTGAGACAGCTACCTTATTGGAGTCATGTGTAGCTTAAATGACAGATTTATTAGGAATTCACAACATAGAAACCTGGGACAAAATCTGTAGGTATAATGATGCTGTTAATGTAGCCAGACTTTTCAAAATGGTTGGAAAGTTGTACGGCCTTGAATTAGGAATTAATTAGGTAAGTAATTTGCCACTTTCTGTACATTTCCAATGACAAAGACTAAAATATACTGTTGTACAGCCTTTCAAAATTCTGTATTCATTGGTGCAGGCTTTGTGCAGCTTGAAAATTCTACAAAAGATTAAATGCCTTCATGAACTTTAATGAAATTGGTTCTCTAATTTACAGTTATTTTGGAACATGAACACATAGAGCCATACACTACAATTCATTCTATCTTTAGGGTACATTAATACAAATACAAATCTATCTTTTAGGATTTTTTAATATCATGTATTTTTTGATTTGTTGTTTCCAGTGTTGGCACCTGAAATTGTTGCTTGCTTGGTGACTTGTACCAAAGTGTCTGAGGAATCGCCATGAAGTTTGTTAAACATACTGTATTGCATTTTTCCTGTCAATTCTTCCACAGTTAGTGATGATGGCCATGACCGACCTTCTAAATAGGATCTTCTTACTGGCAAACATAAGGACAAGAAAGATTCAAAGAAAGACGGAGGTTATGCAGCTTTGGTAGGTGAGAGCTCTGCTGAAGAGGACCCAGAAATGAAGTTAGTGCCATTTAAATTAGTTAAGAATTAGAAGTAAATGTAAAAAGAATTTTACCTTATAACTGAAGGTTATAGGTTACTTATATGTGATGTCTTGCTGTTTAATTTATGGGAATAGAACGATGAGCTGAAGAAGAAGTGCTGTGAAGAATTTAGGTTGCTGGCACTTAACCTACAGAGAGTTTGCCAAAATATTTTAAATGTACCAGGCATCACTCAGTTGTTTCCATAGTTATATTTCTTCCTGGGTAAACATATAATGGTCACCAAATAGGAGAATAGTAACTTAATAAATATTTTGAGTGTTGAACAGTTCTATTGAAGGCTATTGAGACTGGATGTACAATGAGCAACCACAAGAGGTGACTGCTATTCGGGCATTGGTGTGATGTTGTTGCAAAGATAAGGAAGTAGGCTCGGAAACAAACACCCGTTACTGTTGTTTGAAACAAAATGAAGTCTCATCTACAAATTTACATAATATTAAACAGTGTTTTTGTTTGTGAGATATTTTTGTTTGATATCTTATTGTATTTCCATCATAATTTAATAATAGGTTGAGATATACATTGAGTTGGTGCATACAGGTTTCTTTTTCAGCATTTCTGACTTTCTTATCACCCTTTGGTCCTGTTTAGGTCAGTTACCCAGGATTCAACAATATACTTAAATTAAAAATCATGAGATTAAACTGAGTGAATTTCGATATGAAACAATCTTGAAGTTTAATAAAAGGAAGCCATTAACCCTTGTATTATAACCATCACATTATATAACTCTTAATAATCTAACCTGATCATGTTTGAAAAACATACAAGGCCAATTATCAAGGTGAGTTAACAGAGGATGATGGTTCCTCCCCGTCTTTCAAAGTTCATTAAAGCTTAAAAGAAAAATAATGCTAACTGAATTCTGTTTCTCTCCAAAGTGTTGTTGAGTTACTTAAACAATCCTAATAAAAGGAAATGTCCTTTTGAGTGATATTCTTTTGCTCTGCATGAACGGTCTTTTCATTCACAATGTTATTCCAGGTAAGGCAATGCAAGAATAGTATTACACAATCAAAACTGGTGTGGTGGAGGGCATAGGAAGGAGCAGTTCTGTGTCTTCTGTAAAACCAGTTTTTTGTGGCTTATGTCGTCATAGTTGTCGTCGCCATCATCATCATCTTCCTCATATTCCTTACATTGTATGGTCGAACCATTTACAGTTGCAACGTTTTTTTCTCAGCATTCATGTTATCCAAGAGTTCTTTTCAAGTCATTTGTGTCGCTTTTTGAGAAACTGCAGCCCTTATTAAACATATTATCCATTTGTGTTGTTCCAAGTCCATTGTGCCATCAGATCAGGCTAGACACTCTGCTTGTAATTGAATAATGCCATAAAATCTGTGATTTTATTTAGGAGCCCTTCAAAGTCAAAAAAGTCCAAGTCATTGAAGTTTCCAAGCAAGAAAGAGAAAAGAGAAAAATCAAGAGAAAAGGATGCCAAAGAAAAGGAGAAAGAAAAGAAAAAAGATGCCAAAGTGAAATTAAAACTAAAAGAAATGAAAACGTGTGGAAGATTCTACAGAAGTTTCAGGTAGGTCTGGTTTGCCTGTTTCTAGGCCTGTAATTACTTTCAAGCAGTATTTAATTGGTGATGTGAATGCTTGACAAATGGAACACATTTATCATTTTATAGCTGTTTATTGTGTATGTTAATTGTATTATACTAAAACCTTAAAAATGTTTAACTGTCATGCCAACACACTTTAGTAAAGACTGAATGTAATAATTTACACTTTTGTCACCACTATTAAAGGCTTTTTCTTTCCTGCTGATAGCTAATTTACAGTCACATTTTCTGTTGATTAACACTTTTACTGTTCCTGTGCTTGATGTAGTTTGTGCACTCAGTACCAGCATACCTGCTACATTCATGAGTTCACTGCTTCACTCAGCTTGCCCATAGGGAGTATATTTTAGGATTATATTGTAAAATGTTGGTTCCACTGTATATTTTTGTGAAATGCATTTTCTAATAGAAATTGATAATATTTCCCTCAGTAAAATGCAGCTGACCTGCATAGCGTGGCTAGAGTCTCTTAATACTGGAAACAACTGTCGAAAAAAACACAAAGGTTCAGTAAGAAACATGAGTTCCTGTTACTGCGTGGCCATCTTTACGCTGGTCGCCCTTTGTTAGGTGTTTCATTTATGACGATCATAAAATCATGTTTATGCACAGTTACAACCATGTAACACATTCCTGTTTATACATAAAAAAGAAAATAACTGTTTTATCTCGCACGCACAAAAAACTATTTCATTTCGAACCCATGTATTTTCAAATATAATACATTAGTTACTGGTCACAAACAAGGGACAGTCGTCTTTTCCCAGCAAAAACCGCTGCCAAGGTCAATTTCAAAATCCACGGTCAGTTTCTGTACTTGATTTCATCTGCTTTCGTTAGTGTTTTCGTAACGGTGGAATAAGACTGGAAACACATTTTAGATCTTGAGTCCTACTGACAACGACCGTTTAGAACACGATAACGAAGGAGCAGAGGAAGGTGATAGAATGAGCCATGGTGGGGAATTTGAAGGATATTTGAGATAACACTGGCTTACGTTTACAGCAGTGGACGGCGATCGTTACAGCCACAATACTATTCGCACCCCACTGTGACATAACCCAATCTCCAATACAAGCACACATAATGCACATACACACATACACACACAAAAAAAAAAAAAAATCCTCAAACACAAGTATCCATTACTAATGTACTAAAAGAATAAACTCTTATTTGCGAATTTACGGTATGTTTGTCTGTGAGAGATTGTTTATGTCCCATTGACTTTGTTTATTAATGTAATAATAAATCGAGCGATGCATTGGATGTATATTTGCCCCTTTCTTTGTTATTAGCCTTCCGTATTATCTGGAAGTTTTATTTACATCTCCGCCCTTCGGTCCGTTTTAGCTCAGATAATCAGAACTCACTTGTGCATTTAAAATGTTCACTGATAAGGTTTTCATTAATAATATGACACAAGCTAAGCCCGGCTTAGGTCTGGCCCTATCGTTTTAACATGCATCTTCGAAGCGTCATATTGTGACAAACCCAGTAACTTGAGTGACTTCTTCTGGCAGTACACATATGAACTCACAACGGCCTTTAACACAGAATATTTATTCAGAACTGTATATGTTCTTTGTGATTTTTGGGTTGTGGGGCTCATGATTTTGAAAGTAATATTAGTTGTATATAATCAAAAAATTGCAGATTGTAGAGCTTTATCTTCACATTAAAAGGTACATATTCAAAGGCGTACTTCCTTTAAACCACATCACAGATACACGAACCAGACACAACTGATAATGTATTGACCTCTCCGTAAAGCCGCGCGATTTGAAGTTCTCTATTTCTTGCTGAAGATTCAGGTCTTCTGGGATATCATCAGCAGTCCACAAGCCTGCCCAAATTTCAGATAATTTTCTAAAGTTCTTTGGCGTGTGGAATCATGAGTTAACTAGCACCCAGTATTCTAGTGATGTCTTAGCTCCCCTATAGGTTGGCAACCCGGTCAGCTGTCAGGCTGCACCTGTTAGTCCGGCCATGGATACTGTGTCTAAATTTGTTATGGAATATAACTTTGGGTTGTGTACATTCATAAAATGTATGATGTGCAGTTAACACTTCTGTTGTGCAGTTTTATTTTGTATCTGCGAATACATTCACCAGCTATACGTCGAATCCATTTCAAACCTGTTTACAGGAGTCATAAAGAGAAAACAGTGTGCATAATATGCCTATCTGGGAAGATCGATGTCTCGAATCTTTCTTCAGATTGTAGTGGTATGTAATACTGTTAAAGTAGCTATTGTCAATGATGACTGCTGTAATGTTTTATGTTTACAGAAGAAACCTTTGTACATGTTGCCATCCTTGGGATGCGGGCTCATCTGTATCATCTTTTTCCTGATGTTAGGCACAATTAGATGCATAAAGATCGTAACTGCTGTTGAAGAATATGGACTGACCTACTTCGCCATGTTTTGTATTTTCAATTGGTAAGGAACTAGGCCGCATTTTGTAAGCCTACACAACGTGAAAAGTTTTGTTGAAACATATTGGCAGTGGATGTGTGAATACAAGTAACTAGATGCGTAGTCATAGCTTATATGTTAATCAGGGTAATAATTTATATTGTAAATTGCATAATTAATTTTCTTTTTTTTCTTTCTTTTCTTTCAGCTTTTGAAGTCTTCGTCTGGGTTGCTGGCTACAGCTACTACCGACAACTGACAGATGAGAAAACATCTGTTTCTGTATAGAGAGTGATTAATTACACGTACCAAACTCTGAGTGAAAAGGAGACTTCAAAATTCAGTTGATCCTACAGATCCTACATGGTGCAGATGATCGTTCTCTGAAAACTGAATGCTTTTGCTGACCTATACCTTTTGCTTGGTACCGGTATTAAATTTTTTAGCCCTTATTACTAAGTGTAGATGAGAAAATAAATTGTGAGGTTTATTGAAATAAAACCCGTTCAAGTTGCTGTGTAAAAAACGCGGTGATGCCGTATTTTATGCAGGTATTTGGGAAAGTCACTGTGGAGAGGGGGTCAGGTTGTTGGTGTGGTAATGCAATGGCATGTTGGCTTCAGCGCACATGAGAACGGCCTCTGCTCTTTTCTCACAATATTTCTCTGAAAGAGTTCTGTTTGAACAAACCTCAAAGGACTTATTCTGGAATAGCATTCACATTTATTTCTACTTTCAGTTGTTGCATCTTATCTGTGGCTGATCAAATACAGTTCTTACTGAAAGTGGGTAGAGTTAGAGAGTCGAAAAAGAGCCGGAAAGAAAAGGTTCCCTTGTAAAAGCAGCAGCCCATCAACAAGAACTCATATTAAGTTCCGAGAATTGCCTCAACACGCCATGCAAAATGCCAAACAAATGAATGTCAATATGAAATTGATATTTTACGGAGAAAATGTGCTTTGAGTTTTTTTTTTTAAATCCAGCTCGCAGAATGAAGAGTTGTTGAATTTTCAGCGCGGTAGTACTTACACTGAACTCTAGGGTTTAAAACGTGAGGGTCAACGTGGATTTCCCCCAAATAGACTCTTTTCTTCAGTTCTTCTGACAAAGATTATTATGCACTTCCCATATGCCCCATGCTGCAATGTTCACACTTTGCTATCAAGGGCCAAGAAGTTGCGGACTGTGGACTGCTTGTTGGGATTTGCCCTATCATGCACGAGGAAATGGCCGCGGCAAAGTCGAATGCCACAGTTCGGCGGAAAGCACGCTGCAACCTCTGGCACTTGGCGTACGGTGGTAGAGGATGGCAGAAGCGACAGATTGTAGTGAAGGAATCTTGCATCCAAGTGGCTGACTTTTGAATGTTCAAGGTAAAGATTTTGGTAATGGGAACACCATTTTGAGAACAGAATTTTGGAGTTCATGACACATGGAGAACATAACGTATTGCTTTTCTGTCTGTCCGGTAGTGGACACATCTGACGATGTAGAGTGGGCCGAAAATGTGCAGATAAATGCAGGTAGTAGTGTTCGCTAATCTGAAAAGTCTGTGGGAAGATGCAAAGTACAGAGCCTACAAATTTAATAATCCTGAAATCATTTCATTAAACAAAGGTTATTAACACCTCCTATTCACAGTTTTTGACTTATTTTGATTCTCGTGTGGATTTTTTTCTCTCCAAGTACAAATTTGTGTGCGTATATTGGTATTACAATATGCGCTTAACTTCGCTACATATTTCGGAAATTACTGGCATCATTAGGTGTAGCATGTACCAATGCCGAAATGCAATGCACCTCTCACACAGTATAAAAGTAAAATGTAATTGAAGACTTATCGGGTATTTTTTAAATAAATATTTGCAGGTTTATTGTCGCTGGACACTATATAATTGCGAATTCTCTCTGTTTCTCACTGTCACCATTTTCACTGATTCATCTGCGAATACCAAACGAGAAACATGCCTGCACATTGCTTTCATAACAACGGCCTTTCACCCTTTATCACTGACATGCATGAGTGTTCCTATAGAGAAATAAGAATAATTTCATAAAACTGCACATTTCTGGCTACAACTGAGGCTGCAGAAGAATGGAACTTCGATACATCTATTGCGCATATTAGAACAAAAGAAGTAAGGGAAATTGCATCGCCTTGCCGAACATGTAAGTGGAAGTCCTAACTGGAGTCAGCACCAGAACTTACAACAAACGGCCATGAAATATAAGCTTATTATGTGAACATTTATTCAACTGGCAATTCTGAAGGTTTCTCTTGTATTTTATGTTATTTAATAGCTTGTGGCATGTACATGGAATTTGGTATTTGTCTAGCTAAGCTTGAAGATGCCAGTCATTTTGGAAATAGGTGGCGAATTTAACTGCGTGCTATAATGTGAGTACAGAATACAGCAGTAAGGTTGTATTGTGACAGAAAAACCTTGACACTGATTATTGTAACGGGGCTAATGCAGGAGAATATGTGGAATATCCAGGAAATGAATAAAACTGTAGCCTATTTTAGTTCCATTTTATACAATTTTTCTACCTAACTTCTGTCATAGTTCTACATAGATCTCGAAATATGACTCCAACCTCTCACAGCATGAGTACAACAACAAAGGTGTCGCTGTTTTCCGCGAAATATTGTCATCTGATTCAATTGATATATCGGGATTTACACTCTGGAGTCAACAAACATCATACATTGACACGTTACAAGATATCCGTTGGGTTTTTGTATAGTGTGAGGAGACGACGACAATAAATGCTTATCATTTTATGGATAAATATAGCATTGCACACGAACTGAAAATCATTTTGACTTATGAAACGGCCAATTAAAAATTCAATGTGAAACCTTTACATGTCAAAATATAGGAGGTTGGGTACTAAAAATGAAACCTTGTAGGATGAGGAAGCGAAGCTGGAAGGAGGGAAAAGGAGGTTGGTGTTGTGCGTTGAGAATCGCATTCTCGAAGTGCCTTCCACGTCTGACTCCTTACACAATGGTACACTTCAAACTCAACGATGAATAACACCATTTTCTACAGGGGTGCTGATAAGTCCTTAGCCCGACCAGGAAGGAAACCAGCTACAGTGACATAAGATTTGGAGTTTCATATATCCTATTTATAATCGTAATTGGAGGAATATTAGTACTCTTTATTTATTTATATATATACACACACACACACACACAAACACATGTAACAAGACTAGCAACAAAAGAAATATTCTCACCATCAAGCAAAATACATCGGGAAGTAGGTCGTCGGCTAAGGACTTATCAGCACTCCTGTACACACTGAGATTAACGTCTTCTGTAAGCGTTTAACATATATACCGAGCGATCATAAACAGAATCATATTATATTTAAATTGTAAGTTAATAATATGTAAAAGTAATATTTTCTTTTTACGAATTGATTTTGTCATTAAAAATTAAGGCTGAGAACATTAAAGTCTTTTATTTACCAACAGCTGCACTTCATATCAGTCTTCAAAAACACTGTGTGCTGTGCAGGTTTTCACTCTGCACAGCACACACACCACCATGGACTTGATATAACTTGCTGACCCACAACGGCACATTCCATAACGACGTACTTTTACCGATTTAATAAAAGTGGCTTTAGCTAGGCTTTTATGTAAGTTCTCTGATGATGGTCGTAGACCGAAACATGTAGGAGCAATTTTAATATAAGTTTTAATGTTTTCTAAGACTGATATAAAGTGCATCTGTTGGTAAATAAAGGACTTTAATGATATCAAGATGCAAGGATAAAAAAACAAGGGGGGGGGGCAGAGAATGTTATATGCTTTAACTGGAAGTTCCCAGTTGTGAGTGATCTCAAAATTAATGACTGTACTGAGGAATATGTTGTAGCTGCAGTGTGATTATCATTGTGAATTAATGGGTTTGAATCTGGGCCTGTCATCGATCATTTTTCATGGATATTATTAATGCCTTTGCAATGTGCCAAACCCAAGCACGCAGCGACACGCACACTGCCACAACAGCACCAGTTTTAAAACCGCTGATATCAACAGACCCAACCCCAAGTCAGCGTCATCTACTTCTCCTTTTCACAATTAATCTCTGTAAGAACCCGTCTGCAATGAGATCCTCCTTTTTCTCGGTCTTGTAAGAACACCATAACTCTACGACACAGACAGTCCATGACTTACGCAGTAGTTACGTTACGAAAGATCCGACCCAAATCGAACACTGCGCAACTCGCAATAGATTACAAGCCTACATTTTGTGACCTATGTATTTAAAGAATAGGAAGCCCAGTCGAAACACAAGATCCAACACACTGGCAGCCGATCGCCCTCAGCAAGACCGCCCCGCCGCCTGTGTCATCGCCCAGCAGTATCCTTTCTCCCTCCCCTCATCACATTTTCTTTCCCGCAAGGACAAATTCGGCACGTTTCACAAGCGTTACTATTTCAGTTATTTAAATTATTTTTAATTGCGCATTCCGACACTGGGTAAATACATATTGCGTAAAATCGGATGTAGCTGCACACATAATAATTGTAAAGTAAATACAATATAAGTGGCTCTTTTTCGAGACGTAATGCCAAACTGCTAAGAAGTATGGGCTATTGTAAAGTTCAAAAATTTTATTTTGTGACGAATAAGATTTTCCTGTTGTTGCACGTGCACGGTGGCAGAGTCATTTA
>Ga0209737_10003700_pt1 | contig 10677 bp, 7 predicted proteins | sample TergutCu122P3_FD_187284 | JGI IMG/M metagenome (GOLD analysis project Ga0209737, IMG submission 187284) | Cubitermes ugandensis P3 segment gut microbial communities from Kakamega Forest, Kenya - Cu122 P3 (SPAdes) (version 2) | ecosystem: Host-associated > Arthropoda: Insects > Digestive system >...
TCACTCTCTCAAGGTCGCACAGCTGCTGCGCAGTGCGGCTTGTTTACACACAAATCAGTCCCGGTCATATTTGAACCACCTTGTATATGTATACACATACACTTTCTTACAGAACAATTTAACGCATAAAACAAAGCTGACATTTACTCGGGTGGTATCTGACTTAAGTTTTGGGCTGGAATTATAGTGACTGTATTTTTTTGTAATTCCTTTCAGTCTCACAAACCATTTCAAATTTCGAAGCTTAAAATCGCCCACGACATTTTGAATCTACAAACTTTCCACTTCTTTATTCACTATCACCCGGTCGTCCGACGAAAGTAAATCGTGCCTCTTGCATACAGGATGCTTTCAAGTGTTTTGCATGGATCTCAGAAAAAAAAAGGTTATTCTCCTATCAACAATTAAACAAATAATTTTTATAATCCAGGGAGAATGTGTTTACTGCGCAGTACGAAATAATATTTAAAAATAATTTTGGTTACCTTCTGTCATTTAAGATCAAAGGAAATTATGATAAGGTTATGTAACGACTTTTACATGACTGTTTTCAAGGAAAGTGATACATATCAATGCACTTGTAAATGCGGTAATAAAACTTTGGATTCCATAAAATGTGGGAAATTTCTTGACTAGCTGAGAACTGGATAGCTTCTCAGGAAGGACTCTGCTCCACGGAGTAAGTGTATATTTCAATAAAAAGATCATGTGTAAGTATGTCGTACAGCGCATCTATTCGCACCGGAATCAACTTTACATCTGCCCTTAAACAACAGAAATACTTCGGTTAATATAAAAATTTCTGATATGGATAAAAAGACCAAAACTGTGCGTGATTTTAGGCTTTCAGAGCTCTTCTGTGTTATTAAGCAGCGAGTAGATGTAATTTCCGTCCCGAAACGTCGGAAATAAATTACCACTACTCGCTGCGTCATAACCCAGAAGAACGCAGTTCTCATCCTCTCAAAACCAAAGTTCTTCGTAGGATTGGACATAATTCCAGAGTCACAGCATGCCAGTGAATCAAAGAGTTGATGTTTGAGATGTAAAAAATTATGGATAGCACACTCTTGTTCAGATAGGGTCCCTTAATTTGTACGTTTTTTCGCGACAATTCTTCTCTGGCTGCGGTGTTCAGTGAAATGTAAGCGAAGTACCCGCTCTCCTATCTCACGCCACACCTCACGGAGCACAACCCCCTATCTCTGTGACCTAAATTAGACTTGATGAAGGAAAGTACTCTGCATCCTCCGTGTCTTCAGTGTTGATTACAATATTTACATCTCCTTCGGCTTTTATTTCATTCGATAGACCTAAGGGAAATTTATGTTCACTCGGCTGGTTAAGTCATGCGTTGTGTATCCTTTTTATAAGTAGATATAGACTGTATTGTAATATGTCATTCAGAAAACATGATACACGTTAGCGCTGAATCAGTACCCGGTGAATATCACGGAGGATGGAACCAGATCCGGTCTGGATACATTGTAAATAGACCCGTGCTCCTGCTGGGAACCGAACCCGCTGGATTACAGTACCCTACATTATTTGTACATCTTGCAACAATATGTCTATATTAGCGCTATAGAAAACACCAATCGAACCCTGAACACGTAAACAGAACTCAAAAGCATATCCACATTCGACCATCAGATAATTGACATCGTAATAATGGGTAGGGCGTATTATCTTCTGCGCAAATGTTATAACATGAAATGTCACACAAAAGCGTTTTGAAACATTAAAGCATAATCATTTAACCTTGTACATTACACAACTGCTCCATACACCGAAGTCGGTATCACGCAAAAAATAACCAAACGCCACGCTTTTACCATTAAGTTGATCATTTTGAAACTATATCCAAAACAAACAATACAAAACTCTATAAAATTTAGATTTTAAGATTTTTAAGAAACGTAATACACATGTTTCAGTAGTATTTTGCAATATTAGTTAATTTGGCCCAATAGGGGTGAAAATTATGCGTCATATTGTAGTTCATATAACTCAATTTCGGACATATCACGTATGTTTCAGTTACTTCACAACGTCATTTGTCAATACAAACACACGTAAGGCTATGCTTTTCAGTAAGGCAGTAACATCATCAAGCGTGTAACAACAGTTATCAAGTTATTTGTTTTAAATATGGTGTTAAATTCCGGAAATGTAAAGCAGTACTTCCGAAATTTATTTGTTTTAATTTTTGTTTTATATTTGTATATTTTTTATTTTTCTCAGATTTTAATAAAGTTTTTAGACATACAGCTTTAACATACACAACAAATTAACCTTGCATTTTGATGGCAGTGACTGTGTTTAATAGCCTGACATTTGTGCGACAGTACTGGAAAGCGTGACTTTACTTATGTAGCATTTCTAACACTGAATACGCTATTCCATTTCCCCGTGTGCTTTAAGTAACTGTCGCCTTCATTGTCATGGACATGCAGTCCCCCATCACTTGAATCAGGTAATTCATTCTGCAGTAGCTTTCAAGGAACCCTCTGCATTTTTATTGCATGCTGAGTGGGGGAAATATCACTAATTAATGACATAAAACCTGTTGGCAGGAAGATCTCGTACTTCCTGTCGAAAGCAGCGCCTCATTCTGCATCACAATCGATGACGGGTTTATGTATGCTGATGAACTGTCGTTTCACATTGTGATGGTTTTAGTAGAAGTGACCTCGCCGGACAGCAACCTGACCAGTGTCACAAAGAGAAGGTGAGGATACTCCAGGCTGACAGTCACATTATCGCCACTAGATGAATTACAGCTCGAGTCTACACATTCAGACCCTTTAAGGTACGTTATATTTCAAGAATATCTCATGAATATTGTTACATACTCTGACATTTTTGCGGGCGCGCACTCAGTCTGAAGATTCGGATTTTCATTACTTGAAGTCAGAATGAACTATAAAGCATAAGTTCGCATTATGGGGAAAAAAAAGTCTACAAATATCATTGCAAAATAAATCAGTAAATAAAGTTTAAATATTTAAACGCCGAATTCAATCCCATCTGCCATTTGCTGCCATTATTAGAAGCTCGCCATATTCTCCACATTAGCAGGATAAGGGTTAAACATCTTTAGGCGCGTTGGCAGAATTTTGAAAAGCGAATATTACCTTCGCCAGGTCTCTCCGTCTGATCTTCCGTATGGAAAAACTCGGCTTTCACTGGACGGATTTAAGTGAAATTTTATATTTGAGTATTTGTCGAAGATCTTACAAGAAACTTCAAGTTTAATTAAAACTGTACAAGAACATCGGGTACTTTACATGCAGACGTATGTGCAGTTGACATAATATGTTTGTTAACTGCAATTGGGTTGTCACCCGGTGGCAGTAGTACAGTACACATTTACACACAAACAATACACAGAACGACACAAAACAAACAATACATAGAACAACCCAACAATTTTGGAAGAGTGCGGGCCGTGCCCCGTCTTGGTGAGTTATACCCTGGCATTTGCCTTACAACTGAGGAAGAAGCACGGAAAATCTTCAGTCAGAGTAGCCGCGTCTAAGAATACATAGACAACAATAAGAATACATAGACAGGGACAATAAGAATACATAGTTATGATAGTTATGATAGTGTCAGAATTCTTATAGTAAGGAATGCTTCAGAAATAGTAGAGAAAATCGGACCAAAAAATTTTATATTCAAAAGCTTTTTTTTTTAATATTGCCGTTTACGAGATAATGTGGAAAAATATGGTACAGCCAGACAGGCTGCAGGTAACAATATAATACGGCGCATGCGCTTTTCATGCAAGATACCTAAGGCTAAAGACGTACGCCCAGAATTTGTAATCTTTTTTCCCCACTGAAACAATAATTATGCGAACGCACCTCATTGTTATGTTTATATTTACATTTCTGTTTTCTTTTTTCAGTTAGATTTAGAATGTGTTGAATAAAATGATTAAAGGTGTGCAAAACACACAGCACACTAATTAGAAGTGTTACAATTTGCACAAAATTTCAGTTGTAAAGCCACAAAACAAAGGTTTATATAACTAAACACAGTAGGCTTATATGAATAGATAACAGGCTGTATACAGCGTGTGCTGGAGAAGCAAAGTTTAAAGTTTTGGGCCGGGCTAAACTGGCTCAGTGCAGCAATGACGGGTTTTTGTGGAGAGGCAATGGAACTTAGGGGTCAATAAAAGACAAGAAATTATTTGACCAGCTGAGTGACGCATATTTCTTCAAGGATTCTTTCCTGTATTTAGGAAATTTCAAGTTTTAATGGCGCAGTGGTTCATAATGGTATTCATACCAAATTTCATAATAATCTGTCAAACTGTAAGAAACTCTTAGAGTAGATACACATTAAGACACGCCGACTTTACGTCGTAAACAGTAGCTTTCTTTTAAAAAAAAGAGAAGTGGCTGCTAAAGTGATTCGCCCTATTACGACATCTGGGACCTAAAGTATTAAGAGGCTTTGTCACTTCTTGGTAGTCACTGTGCCGAAACGGAATTCTGCTTTGTGACCTGTAAACTGAACTCTTTTTTGTGACTAAAACTAATGCGAAGTGTCACGTCTCCTGAAAACAATAGCATAACATGTTTTGTGGCTTTGTGAAAACTCGACTCAAACCTTTGTGGCCACAGTAAAGGCAAAATGTGGGAATGATGCAGAAGAGTGATCAGCAGGGAGAGTTCTCAACTGGACACGTATATTCATGAAACGTAGCCTGACCACTTCACTTAAAAGTTTTGTTTCTGCTCCAAAATACAAACATATAAAACGTAAATAGCATTGATATTGCCTTCTCTCTGTCCGCTATAGAAAGCTTGGCAAATTAATTTGTTTTTGAGATATCGTCCACTGCTAGAAACCAAAGTAATCAAGGCAGCTATTTATATTTCTGTGATTTACAAAGCCTTGATAAATGTACTTAATAAGCTACATAAAGACGATATCCGCAAAAGACGTTCCCTCTGAAAATATCATTAAGATAATTGTCATGTCCTTAGGGTATTTGTAAGTTTAATTTTATATAATCAAACAAAGAAAAGAATAGACATTGAGGATGTCTGAGAACAGCATGTTTAGAAGAATGGTCAGCGGCAAGGGAGAGAGGTAGGAGAGAGGGAAAGGAAATTTAGAGGAACTGTATAAATTTTAATTTTCAAACGCCATTATGGCGAGCAGATGAACAAAATGAGGAAAAAGAAGCATGTAGCACGAACTGGAAGGATGGGAAATGCACAATAAGTTATTGCGGTTGAATTAGATAGGAAGAGATATCTGAAGAGATGTATTAGAGATGGGAGAAACAGACTATGATGCTATGAAGTGAACTGATTTCGTTCAAGATAATGTGTAGTGGCAAAGAGTATTGTTCACAAAAATCTGAGAACTGACTGAGCGGTTTAGATTCTTAAAGACTCTGCTCAGCACATTCACAAACAAGATGGTCAGAAATGTATTTAGGAGAAGGCGGATTTATGTATGAAATCAAATTCGACGAGAAAGGCAATGTACTTATAAACGTGACACTGAGTCGCTTTCGTGTAACCATTGTTGCCGTGGAAAAACAATAAGTATTACATATTCTGAGTGTGTGTCTGTAGCCTTAGTTATCCAGTATGCAGTGCACATGCGCGGTATTATATTGTTATGTGTGGCCTGTCCGGCAGTACGTTTGTCCACATTATCTCAAAAACGCCACCATATTCGGGATAGGTACTTGAACATAAAACGTGTTTTAATTTTCTCTACAAAATTTGTCTAATATTTTTCTCATTCTAAGAAGAAGTGAGCGAGATATTGTCATAAATGTAAATATGTCTTCACGTAAAGTACCCATTATTCTTTGCATATTGTAATAATACTTGAATTTTCCGGACAGATATTCGAAAAATACTATGCATCATTTTTCATAATATTCCGTCCATTCTGAGCTCAGTTGGTCCAAAAGGACGATAGACGGGAGAAAGCTATAAATGGACAATTTCGGAAACGTTCATTTCACTTGATTAAAAGTATTTAAGAAAGACACTGAGGCGGTCGAGATGGTAACACGTCCCGCATTCGGCAGATCCAGGCCTGAAATCTAGTATCGGAAGCCTGTTGCCATAGTTGGGCTATTTCGTGATTAACCTGAGTCGCTAACCGCAAATGAGTCGACAAACTCTTCCTCACATATCCTCTCCATTCCATTAGTCACCAATTATCCTACAGATTAGAATCATATGGACTCCTGGAATTACGAAAAGTGTCGTTAAATGAAGTACAAATACTTTAAATAAATATAAAAGCGAATTATACACTATTTTCCATACTTCGCTTCATTGTCGTTTATATGGTATTTAACACGACGAGTCTCGATTACGAAAAAGAGAGTACAAAGAAATTTGTGTATTTTTGTATCTCGTCCAAATAATTTAAATTTCAAAATTAAGTACACGAATAACCAATTTACTGTCATGTCAATTTATATACATTTATGCTGCACCCACGTAAATTATCGAGTTGTCAACTTCTTTTTCATTTTTCATACATAAATAGAAATTAATTTAAAAATTAAAATGGCGGTAACTGAACGACGATTGTACAACCGCGATATTCTATGTATCCCACAGGTAATATTTACCGTATTTTCACACAAACGTTAGTTTCATTAAAACTTAAATATCTAATTCCCCTCATATCTCAATTGATCAGGTTATTGTAAGAGAAGCCGTCAGACTTCTGTGGTTTGCAGCGAGAATCTAGACACCCATGACAAGATCCTTGTTCTATATGTACTCAAGATAACCAGAAAAGTTATTACTGTACTGTGCTTTGACTATCGTCTGCTTTCTGACTTGTGGGATTCTTCGATACTACACATATCCCAGTGGAGGGGCCACAGAGATATGTCAGAACACGACTGTGAGATGGGAAAATTTGTTTCCTTTAGACGAAATACACAAACATATAAAGCAACAGGGTCTACTGGTGCAAGAATAAAAACTATTCAGAAGGGAGAATGTGACAGCGCCCTATACGCTGCAACATGAAGAAGATAACACAACTGTGCCAGAATTTGATACGCCTCTTGAGAACTGCTGTCTTGTTAGTATAAATCTTACAAATTTCATACGGAGGACACTGCCTGCGAGATCTGCCCATCTAAAATAAAGAATATTATCTACATGGGAAACTGTAACATAATTAGAGAAGACTTAACGTTCACAAAATGAGAATCTAAAGGTAATCGATTTATCTTAAGTTGATTTACGCAGCTGTGTAAATATTCGAGTGATCAGTACAAAGCAATTTCAGTCAGCACAAAGCAGTTAGTTCATGGAGCAGCTATATATTTCGGCTTTTCAGTTAAGACACGATCTATTAATTAAAATATAACAAAACGCTTCAAAATGTATTACTGAATTATTTTTACGCAGAAAATGTACGAAAGAGTGACACAGATCTATGTAGAAACAAAGCAACATTGTTGCATGCAGATCTTGCACAAGTTACAGCAGGCAAACAAAACGCTATATACTCGTAAATACATAGTTTGATAGAATTTATACACAACAAAATATAACATACTTCATTACGAATGCGAATAGAAAAGACTTAAAATAATTCAATAACACACGTTATGCCTTTTACAATGTTTTAAGAATTTTACTTTATAAAAAGGGAAAAGTCAAAGGCATGGGATCTCATGTTTTAAAATGGTATGGCACTAATTAAATATATGCTTGCTCTATAAAATTTTGTAGTACTTTGATGAAGGTTTAAGACAAAAGTCGATACTAGTAACCATTTTATTAACTAGTACACAGAATAATACTGACTAGAAACTGTTTGCTACTAATATCTAGCTGAGATTCGTAACTATATGATCACGTGAACCACAAATACCAGCACACAGGGAGACTGTTTTATTTGAAGAAAATGGTTTTCACTTCCCTTGGCTTATTTATGTTGTATAAACACTCCCTGTCACTTCCCATCTGCTCTGTTTTGTTACATAAAAACGCTCACATACCGCCTGGCTTCCACGCCGCGTATCGGACAGGGCATGAATTACATGCTTGTCGATATTCCCGCTTCGTAAGTTACATACGCAGAGCACACAGAAATTGTCACGCGAACTCGGAAAATAACTTTAAAACACGTGAAATTCTTCGAGCAACAGGTTCCATTCTACGCAGTATGAGACAAAGGCACACTACACCCAAGTAAGATGCTGGCGGCTCACAAATTCTACAAAACAGATCCAGAGGCAAGAATGAATTTTGTGAACTGGTACCTCCATTAGGTGCACGAAAGAGTATTAGAATCCATACTCGTTCTGCTTAACGATGAAACGTAGTCTCAACTCAGATAACATGTCAAAGCACAGAATAAGAGATTTATCATGTTAATCTACTAAGTGCAAATAGAATTACTCAGCCCAATTCTTTGTCTGAGACCAGCAATTCACATCGGTACCACACTCCATAACACAATGTTGTCACCTCACATACGGTCTTGCTTTCAAGTGGGCCTTTTAAAACAATGTGTTCCACCAAATTTCTGAATGCAATGTTAGTTCACCTTGTCCCAGATGGCATCCAGATACGGATGGTATACAAGAGCAGACTAAGCAGTCGCGGATGCCCGACAAGGCGCAGTATTACATTTCGGTGGTCGTTAACAGAAATAAAGAAAATTATACTGTACTATGTTACAATAGAGTTACAGAGGTTTCCGACTAAATAAATATCATTACAAGAAAAAAACGATCGTGACGTATTTTAAGATGCTACCACAACAATCAGCTACTGGTCCGAAAAAAAAACACACTGTAATAAAGAGGCAGGAAATATGAATCTTGACGGATATTCGAATTGGCAACTTCCCATATGGACAGTAAAAGAGCTACTGGTAGGATGTAATACTCGTATTTCTAGTTTTAATGGCGGTTCAGATTCATACCTTTCTGATAATGGAGACACTTGCTTGTTAAATCGTTGTAGTAAAATAATTTTTCAATAGTGTGAAGAAAAACCAACTTGATGCACAACTTATACTTAGTAGATTTCAATAAATTTAATGCTTTCCATACCGTTGTGTTAAGATTTAACTTATTAGAAACCGTCAAACACAACAAATATATAAGGTCACAGATTACAGGGTGTCCTGTTGAATTATATAGAGGACACTCTGTAATCTGTGACCTTATATATTTGTTGTGTTTGACGGTTTCTAATAAGTTAGTAGATTTCGTCAACCTCTACATGTTTCGGGCGTATCTAGGCCCATCATCAGGAGGTACAACCGTATGTATACAGCAATTGGTACTTATTATTCTTTTTAGATGACTGTCTGTTGTTCTGGTTGGATTGTTCCAACCAAACCAGACAACAGACAGTCATCTTAAGAGAATAATAAGTACCAATTGTTGTATACATACAGTTGTACCTCCTGATGATGGGCTTAGATACGCCCGAAACATGACGAGGTTGACGAAATCTACCAAGTATAAGTTGTGCATCAAGTTGGGTTTTCTTTGCACGATTATATCGAGATGCACGATGAACAAAACATATAATTTTTCAATCTGAATTGTTGTCGGTGATTAAAATTTCGGCTTCAATTTATTCTTAATATTGCACCTACCGTGCACGATTTCAAATTCAACTAATGTAATCAACTTTTCGTGCATCAAAAGTAAACACGATAAAGAAACATTTTCCTTCATACATGATTCGGCACTCCCGGGTGCCATTATCAGGGATTCCCTGACAATGGCACTCCGGCATTGCAGAAACATGTAGGAAGGTTGCCATGATCCGGAATTCCCTGATAATGGCACCATAGGGGTACCGGAAAATTTAGGAAGAAACCTGTGTCTTGATTGTGTTTACTTTTGGTGAATGAAAAGTTGGTTAGGTAAATTGAATTTCAATTAATTGATCTTTCTTTTCTTGTGAAGATACGGGTCTTTGAAACCAGTTCTATTGCTATAAAACTAAGCCACTCTTTTAATTATCATGTCAGTGAATACTCTCCTTGACGCTCATGTTTTAAAGTTTGTTTCGGAAACCACCCTTCATTATCGCCTCCACGTAAACAAGAAATGTATTCGGGTAAACCTGAAAACACTGTGTCTAATATTCTGTTCTAATTGGCTCCTTGTATCTAGGTTTCTAATTTCATTCATGATCTGTTATTATTCATTAATATTACCATTGAAATTATCTGTACAGGAACACAATCCTTAGCCAATCAACAGCACTACAGAAGGTATATATATCTCTCTCGCTTGTTGATATATCGATATCAGAGAGGGCGCTATTCATCCGTTTGTTCCATTAACAATATGGTGGACAGAGTCTGAAGAGCAAATCTGAGCGCGGATTGAATGTGAGGATCAATATACATCACGATATAATGGCGCAAAGCGAAAGAGAATTAAAGACGAAAATGCAATATTTAATACACGCTGGCCGTTCCGAATTCCCTGTTCCGAAACCAGTACCGATATTTGAGACCAAAAATGACAACGAAGATTCATATTAGCAACTGTAGAAGAGTAAGAATATTTATATTATAGTAGAATACCTCATCGTTATAGTAAAAACCTATCCTATTAAAATCCGCGTCGAATATATAGGAAATAGCATAGTTTTCTTCGCCTTGGCAGATTTCGGCAACAACATA
>Ga0209737_10003701_pt1 | contig 10674 bp, 14 predicted proteins | sample TergutCu122P3_FD_187284 | JGI IMG/M metagenome (GOLD analysis project Ga0209737, IMG submission 187284) | Cubitermes ugandensis P3 segment gut microbial communities from Kakamega Forest, Kenya - Cu122 P3 (SPAdes) (version 2) | ecosystem: Host-associated > Arthropoda: Insects > Digestive system...
AATTCTCCCGCAAAACTATCGCGAAGTTCCTGCGCCAAAATTTCGTATTCTTCGTAGTAAAACGGCGCGTCAGGACCCCAGCCGCCTTCCAAATCCAAATCAAGTCCGTCAAGTCCCTTGTCAATCATAAGTTGCTTGATGTTTCTGACAAAATTAGTTCTTGTTTCCGGTTTAAGTGTCATTTTCCAGCCGGGAAGGTCTGAGCCGAGCGAAATTAAAACCTTGGTGTCATTTCTTCTCGCAATGGCGATAATGCTGTCCACGGTATTTTGGGGCGACCACGCTCCCGAATGATGATTGCCGTAATAACTGATATTACCCAAAGAATCCGAGAACACAAATGCGATTATCACGTGTGTCAGTTTTGAAAAATCGGTTTTTCGGATATTTTGCTCAAGCGTATAAACGGGCGCGCCGCTGTTGTAAATCGGAACATACCCGATAAGTTTCCGCCCCGCATACTTTTCCTGACCGAACGCTAACGCCGTCAGCACTAAAATAGACAATAACGCAATTCTCATACTTGCCTCCTTATCCTACTATAATTTTTGGTTTTTGTGCTTTTTCAATCGCCTTTTCGCTCAAAACCGCTCGCCGAACATTTTCTATCGCTTCGCCGAGTTCGATTTTCAGGTTTTCGACACTCTTTTTATCGAGCGCAGAAACAAAAACGGCGTTTGGGTATTCGTTCTCAATTTCTATTCTGTCAAGCGGATTTTCGAGCAAGTCCTCTTTGTTGAAAATTATCATCACGGGCTTGTTTTCGGCTCCCAAATCGGCGACAACTTCTCTCACAACCTGCATTTGCTGTTTATACCATTTCGTTGAGGCGTCCATCACAACAAGCAGCAAATCCGCCTCCACAAGCGTTTCGAGCGTGCTTCTGAACGATGCAACCAAATTGTGCGGAAGTTTGCGCAAAAAACCCACCGTGTCGCTCATAACTATGTCGCCTGCGCCTGCAATCCGTGTTTTTCGGGTGCTGGTGTCCAAGGTGGCGAAAAGTTTGTTTTCCACCAGAACATCGCTTCCGCAAACGGCGTTCAAAATCGTGCTTTTGCCGACATTCGTGTAGCCGACCAATGCGCACAAAAATTCGTTTCGGCGGGCTTTGCTCTGCGTTTCACGGACTTTTTCGATTTTCTTCAAGCGGTCTTTCAACTGCGATATTTTTTTCTGAACCAGCCGCCTGTCGGTTTCCAACTGCGTTTCGCCCGGACCTCGTGTTCCGACCCCCGCATTTATCCGCGACAGGTGTTCCCACATTTTTGTTAAGCGGGGATAAAGCACTTCCAGCTGCGCAAGTTCCACCTGCGTTTTTGCCTCGGCAGTGCGGGCGTGAAGCGAGAAAATATCCAAAATAAGTTGGCTTCTGTCGATTATTTTTTTGCCCGTGATTTTTTCGATATTCTGAATTTGGCTCGGTCGAAGTTCGGCGTCAATCACAAGCGTTTCGCAGGCGTTATCAATCATAAAATCTTTAATTTCAAGCAATTTTCCGCTTCCGAAATAAGTCGAAGCCTGCGGAGTTGCCGCTTTCTGCACGAAAGTTTTCACAACCAGCGTTCCCGCGGTGTCGCAAAGCATTTGCATTTCCGCCAAATCCTCGTCGAAGATATCCTTCGGCGTTTGAGAAGTGTGAAGTCCTGCCAATACAACTTTTTCAATTTTCGGCATTTATTTTTCCTTCAATTTAGAAATCGTCCATATCCAAAACACGCTGAACATCAAGTTCTTCCTTGCGGTAGTTGTATTCGGCTTGAAGCAGAAATTCAATACGCAAAAGATAATTTATTATGGAATTAAGCGTCTTGCTCAAAACCTGAAACAGCACAAAAAGCGACACCAAAACAAATCCGCTAATTAAATAATATTGACTCATTTTTTCTCCAATTCTTTTTTTAATTCTTCAAGCAACTCTTTTTCGCTCGGTAAATATAATTTATATTGACTCGCCATTATCGTTTTATTGTCTTTCGGCAGAGAATATTTTACAACTGCATCGTTTTTATCGGCGCACAAAAGAATGCCGATAGTAGAATTTTCTTCGGGCAATTTAATTTCTCTGTCGTAATAATTGACATACATCTGCAATTGTCCTAAATCTTTGTGAGTAAGTTTTTCAATTTTTATGTCAATCAGAACAAAACAGCGGAGCAATCTGTTGTAAAACACCAAATCTATAAAAAATTCGTCATCTTCCAATAAAATTCGTTTTTGCCTTGCCACAAAAGAAAACCCGTTGCCGAGTTCAAGCAGAAATTCCTGTAAATTGCTTATTATTGCGCCCTCTAAATCTTTTTCGTAATAGGCGCTTTCTTTTTTCAAGCCTAAAAATTCCAAAACCATAGGGTCTTTTATTATTTCACTCGGATTTTGCGGAATTTTTTCTTTGCGGGCAACTTCAAGAACGCTATTTTTGTCGTTGCTCAATAATAACCGCTCATACAAACCCGAATTTATTTGCCGTTCGAGTTCTCTTCCGTTCCAAGAATTATTCAAGGTTTCAAGTTCGTAGTACTCTCTTTTGTCGGGGTTGTCAATGTGTATCAGCAGTTTATACTGCATCCAGTTGAATTGCGTCCGCACTGCGGACGCAATTGGGTACATTCTGTAAAATCGTCTTGCTCTCTCTAATTGACGCACAGAAAACCCGCTTCCGAACTGCGGTTCTAACTTTTCCGCCAAGTTTTTAATCAGATAAGTTCCGTATTCCGCCCGCTCTTTGCCTTGCTGTTCTTCCGTAAAAATTCTTTCGCCTAATTTCCAATACATAAACACTCGGGCAAAATCAACGCTGCGAATGGCGTTTTCTTTTGATACCGATATTATGTCAATGATGTCGGTCAAAAACTTGTTGTTTTCCGCAACTTCAAGCGAGGTTGTTTTTGCGCTCATTTTTTCTCCGAAATTAGGTTTTACTTGCAGAAAATAATTTTTGCCGAAGACGAAAAATAGCAGGAAATTTCTTCTTGCTATTTTTCTTATTCCAACTGAATTACTTTTGTTGCGTATGGTATCGGAAAATAAATTTCTTCGCAACCGCATTCTTCTTTACAGGAGCATAATTGCGGCGAGAAGCAGGATATTGTGTCTTTTACATACTCAACTTTTATCTTTTTGCCTTCTACAACATTGTCAAAAAGATTTCCGCTGTTCCACACATTAAAATGCTCGTTTTCTCCGTTGGGAAGTTCCACTATCGCTGCTATGCCCCCGCACGCATATATTCCTAATTTCCCCTCGCCCATAAATTTTCCTGTTATGGTATGGATTTCCCTGCCGAATACGAGAGAGAAGAGTAAGGCGGTAAAGATAATGGTTGTTTTCACATTAAGGCGCAACCTTTGTGGTTTTAATGTTTTTTACAACATCGCCCCAACTTCTTACCCACGCATTAAATTCGCCTGAATTATACACAAGAAGTTTCAAGATAACACTATCGCCTGTTGTTTCGATAATTTGAGAATTATGCCAATTTCGTTCACGAATTACATATTCAACCGATTTGTCAAATTCAATTTCAATATCGCACAAATCGCCTTCAATGCCTATTCCGAAACTATGTTGTAATTTTTCTTCGTATTCTTTTGCTAACTTTTTGTCTTTCGTAAATTCAACACCCGTTTCTTCAACATTTTCAAAGCGGGAAATATGATACAAATGCAAACCACGATTTTCGTTTTCTTTTTGAGCAAGCAAATAAAGCGTGTCGTGATAAAGCACAATTTTATACGGCTCAACAACGCAAATTTCGGCTTCTTTATTCGGTTTTTTGTAAGTAATTTTAAGTTTTGTCGAACTATTCACGCCAAAAACTACGCTGTCAAGCAATTCTTTTTTGTCAAAAAAATCACGATGCCAACCCAAACGCACCATAAAATTTTGTTCGCTTTCGGCAATATCCTCTTTGCTGAACGGCGTTTTTTGACTTCCGATAACGGCATTTATTGCGCTGTCAATCGTTTCTTTTAGGTGAGTTCCGTCAAAATAGCCGAACAAATCACGGCTCATTTGCAACGCCTGAATTTCTTCAAGCGAAAACGCCTCACTTATTACTTCTTCACGATTTATCAAAACATAACGGTATTCATTTTTTGTATCGCAGGTAATTTCATAACCCGCCACTTTTAACTCGGCTATATCCCGCAAAAATGTTCTGTTTGACGGCGGGTCGATGTCTTCTTGACGAAATCTGTCAAAAATTTCGCATTTAGTCAGCCCAAAGCGGTTTCTTGTCAGGGCTTTAATGAGAATTAAAAGCCGCCGAAGTTGCTTGTTAGGTGTGAAGTTTTGGTTTTTGTTGTTCATTTTATTATTCCTTTAATTTTCTTCTTGAGAACACCTTGAAAATACTATTTGCCGAGATAAAACGGCAAAAAGCCGTTGGGTGTTGGAATGGACTCTATCGTTCTGCTTCAAACGCTATGCGTGATTCTTTGTGACTATGTATTAAATTCAAATAATACATTGCTTTTTCGCCCCCTTTTTCTGCCGCCGTTTCCCAACATTTTTTGGCTGCTTTGAAATCAATTTTATTACCTCCTTTGCCGGTGTATCTCCTGCCTAATTCCGTCAGAGCGGAAACATCTCCGTTTTCTGCTTCTTTAATGAGTGTTTGAGTATCCTTCATTTGAAAAGCCCTTTTGTTAAGATTTTTCCAAATAAATAACGGCACCGACAACAATAGCAACGCCGGCAACATAAACTACTCCTGCAGTTTTCACGGCGGTTGAAATAAGATTAAGTGCGGCAACACCAAAACTTTGCGGATTTTTTGCATTTTCGCAAACTCTCTTTTCACAATTTGTGCATTTCATAATGACACTCCTTTGTAACGTAATTTTTATTTTTGGGATTTTTTTATCCCTTTACTAAAGAATATATTTTACAGGTGCGACATCTCACGGCGGCAGCGTTCGCTTTTTATTTTCCTTTTTGTTTTTAGCACAAAAATACTATTGCCGAGAAAAAATTATAAAAGCACAACATCGCTACCGTTTTTTGAAAAGCCGCCGAAGTCGCTTGTTAGGTGTGAAGTTTTGGAGTTTATTCATTTTTTCTCTTCCTACTACAAATACGAATTGCAGAACACTATCTATCTTCTTTACACAGTGTCAAATTTATACATTCGCTCTAATTCATCAACAATTCCGTTGAAATGTATATCAAGTGCAGATTGTATAAAATCTTGTTTTACCCTACAAATAAATCTAACATCACTAAACAATCGCATTATTGTAACAAGTAATCCGCCGACATCAAGAATTTCAGGTTTTTTTGTAATATAAGCAGCAATAACATTGCTTGTTGTGGCTATAGTGTTTGAATATAGCAAAATCTTTCGCGTGCGAACTTCATATAATTTTGTATCATCAATGCTCTTATCGTAAAATAATCGGTGCACCATTGATATAAATGTATTTATCAATAAGGATAATCCCATTTCCGTTCCTACGCTTGCAGTATCAATGCCGTATTTTGCGAGTTCTTTTGCAAATTCGGGGTTTGTTGATGAAATTACAGGAATAGGCAAACTGCGCTTTGTATAAATGTCTGAGCTTAAATGTATTCCTTCTCGAATTATCGCGCTACCGACAGCAAGTTTGCCGTCCAAACCTTCTTCAAACAATCTTTCTTTACAGGCAGTTAATATTTTTAATGTGTCTGCCAAAGAATGGATTACATTTTCTCCGCTTATAGGTGCTCTTTTGGTTAATTTATGTTTTATATGCGCTGAAACAAAATCTTTGCGTGTCATTGTGTTTGTAAGAATGTTTGCCGTTCCAAAAAACCAACCTAAAAGCGGGTCGTGTCCGAGTGTCATCATACGATGGTCGCCGCCTTTAAGGAAACCTTGAATAGTAGCGTTATCACTATTGTAAGCAGTCGTGTCAAAAGGTGCTTTGTTGGTTAATATTTTTTCCGTTTCAACATAATACCACCCCGGCTCAGAATTACCTTTTCTGCCGTTTTCGTCATTTTGACTCGCTTTGGCGCGATGTTTCTTTATAAAAGGGTTAATAACATATTGACGAGTACATTGTAGAGCAATAGCGGTGACCAAGAAAAGCCAATCGACTTTTTTTAGCCCTGTTTTCTTTTCAAATAATGCGTCTATTTCATTAAGATGACGATATGCGTTTGCAAATTCTTCTGTCGTCAACAAATCTTCGTAATCAACATCTCCAATAATATTAGATTTTGCATCATTTCGTAATTGCTCCCAATCAGGGATTGTTGATTTTGAAAGAATAATTGCCGGTAATTTATATTCAATATTTTGCGATTGAATACCGAGTTTTTTTTCAATATTTTGCAAAAACTCTTCATTTTTATCATTATTAGCAGACAATTCATTTTTGAGTTGTTTAGTTTCTTCAAGCAAATTATTGCTTAAATCTTGGTTATATTTAGCCACCTTTAGAATATCTTGCTCTGTTTCGTCAAATTTATATTTACTCATTAAACATCCCGCCTATTCCGCACTAAGATTTTTAATATCTTGATATGCCATTAATTGTGCTATTATATATTCATATCTCTCGTTTTGCTTTTGAGTTTTATGGTTTTCTTTGGCAAGTTCTTCCATCTCTTTTTTCAGTTGATTAATAATTCCGTTTTGTTTAGCCATAACAGCTTGATTTAGTCGTTGCTTCTCGTTTTTTTCTTTGTTTGATATTTTCCAAGTTATAAAGGCACCGATTCCCAACCCAACAGCAGCACCTATTATTGTTCCGACAACAGGAACACCAGAGCCGACTTTAGCACCGACAATTGCCGATTTTACACCTATCCCGCCTCCTGCAATTGCACCTATTCCAGTTGCACCTATTCCAGTTGCGCCTATACCTGCCGCGCTTATACCTGCTGATAAACCTGCTCCTGTCGCAAACCCTGAGTTAAGCGCAAGTTTAGCACTATTATTAAAAATTTCTTTGACTTTTTCGTCTTTAATGTCATTTATTACACGAGATTTATCTTTCGCTCCTTTGTCAATTTCATCTAATATGCTCCACAATGTTTTAATTGTTACTTTTTTTGACATTACAGCACCCCTTTGTTTTGTTTTCCATTGTTGTACTCCTCAGACATTTTATCTATTCCGCTTTTTTCCAAAAAGTAATACAACAATGCTCTAAAATCTTTTACATTGAAATATTCCGAATAATATTTGTATGGTTGCCGTTCATTCGTTTTTTGATGAATAAGTAAAATTTGATTAGGAGTTAATTGAAATTCGGACTCAACAAACATCTCCCATTTTATATTCCACCTTAAATCTATTCCATTTTGAGTATCAAAACACAAATATCGAATTCCATAATCCGTAAATACAATAATTTCTTGAATTAAACCGAAAGGCTTATTTTCAAATTTTTTTGAGTTCTGAAAATCTTTATTAAGATTATAATGAAAGAAAATTTTTTCCGATTTCTCAATTTTTAACTTTGCTTTTACGAATTCTATATCACCATCAGAGATGTTAGGGCAAAATTCTGCGTTTATCAATCGTGTTTTCAATAATTTTTTATCACTAAGGTCTTTCCAAAAATTTTCTTTGTCGATGTTCAGTTTCATTTACTTCTCCTTTTGTTTACCAGCAAAATACTATTTGCCTAAAATCCACAACATAAAAATCAAACCAAAGGGCAGACAAATCTGCCCCGATAAAACACTACTAAGAAACACGACCGCCATTCTTAACTAATTTGACAAAAATTACCACTAACCCAAACAATACTATCAATATTGATACAATCACATGCCACTCCAAATATGCCGAAAAATTCATTTGAAAACCTCTCTTTCTTTAACTAAGCACACTTTTTTCTACGAAACATATTTTTAACATCTTTCTTGACTTCGCCGACAAGGTCAACAAAAGATTCTTTAACTTCTACCCACGATTCTTTTATTCCGCTTTCTTTGAAAGATTCCACCCAATCTTCTTTTGCGTCGGTTAAAAAATCTTTGAAAGTATAAGTTCCCAATCCCATTAGGCGAAGGTATCGCTCCATTGCTTTGATTTTGCGCTCAGTTTGCTCCAAAGCTTCTGTTGCCGTTTTTACAAAATCTTCATCATTCTCTTCGACAAGATTTTCACAAACATCCGGCTCGTCAATAATTTTTTGAAGCCGCTCTTTTTCTTTTGCTCGCCAGACATCATTTTTTTCTCCGCAATTTGAGCAAAAGTTTACCTTTTCTTCAATTTCGCTTTCGCAGTAAAAACATTTCATAATGACACTCCTTTGTTATATTTTTTTTATGAGAAATCTCTCGTTCTCACAAAGAATATACCTCAAAGGTGTGTCGTTTCACGGCGCATGTTGAGTTGGTGTAAAATTCACAAACTTTCTTCAAAATTCAGCAAATTTCACATAAGCGGTATTTTTCCCGCTATTTACTTTTTTAATCAGACCTGTTTTCGTTAAATCGTTTAATGTTTTTTCTATCATCGGCTCCGAAATGCCCGGAAGAAGTTTTTTAATGTCGGATTTTGACAATTTTCCGAGATGATTATCAAATAATTCTTTTATTTGTTGCGCTTTCGTCAGTTTTTTGTCGGACATAACAAGCACCCGTTCTTCAAATTCTCGATATGCGGACAAAATTATTTGAAGCATATATTTCACAAAAAAAAGCACATCATTTCTGTTTTCGTGCCATTCAAGAGAAGATGCCCGAAGTGTAAAATAATAACTATCTTTATTTTTTTCTATCAAACTTTCCAAACTTATATATTTGCCGACTTCAAAGCCGTTTTGATACAATAACAATAAAGTCAGCAGCCTGCTTATTCTGCCGTTGCCGTCGGAAAACGGGTGTATGCACAAAAAATCCAAAATAAATACAGGTATTGCAATTAACGGCTCAACAAAATAAAGTTTAGTTGCTTTTTCGTATTCAGCGCATAAATTTTCCATCGCATCATTTGTCAAAAATGCCTCTAATGGTTTGAAACGGACAAATTTCTTGCCTTTTTCGTCTGTTTCTTGAATTATATTGTCAATCATTTTGAATTTTCCGCCTTGCGGCTCGGCAGAATATTTGTATAAATTCTTGTGAATTTGCAGAATGAAATTAGATTTCAGCGGTATATGCTCATAATTTTCGTGAATAGTATTCAAAACATCTCTGTATCCGATTATTTCCTGTTCGTCTCTGTTTTTGGGAGTTGTTTTTTCTTCAAACAATTCTTTCAATCGTTTTTCGGTGGTAATAATTCCTTCAATTCTGTTTGACGCTTCGGTGCTTTGAATTTTAGCAATTTGCACTAATTTATCTAATTTTGCCGTTTTTTGATTTATAAAATAATTTTGCTTGCCCTTATATTCCTTAATTTCAGAAACAAGCGACAAAATTTCTGCGTCTATTTTTAATTCTTTTAATGCCTGATAATCAAATATGTGCATAAAACGCCTCTCTTTCTGCATAATTTACTGCCGACATTATGCAGAATATAATATTTGCATTATGCAGAAAGCGGTATTTTTAGTTGAATAATTTATTTGTCGTTATAAATTTATTTTTTGTTTGTTTTAGTGCGAAATAAATAGTATTTTCCACACAAAATTAGTGCGCAAATTAAAATTTACCATTGAAAGAAATAAGTGTATGATTATAAGCGAGTTAGCAAAAATATTCAGGAGAGCTAATTCGTATTACTCTGCTTGCTAATGATATTTTGAAACATCGGCAACGGAAGAATTGAGCGCAGGAAAATTGCCATTTTTGTTGTGAAATCAGTTGTGTATCTCAGTTTTGATGAGTTTTCGCTTACTGCTTTGTAAATTGTTTTAGCGTCCAGTTCGGGCAAATATCCGTTTTTGAAGTTTTGCATAAGATAATTATGCCAATTCTTGAATTTCCCTCGATATTCAACAGGATACTGCTCAAAAGAAAAATCCATTACCGAATTGTAAATGTTTGTTTTAACCATACCCGGCTCGACAACTTTTACTTTTATGTTTAATGGTTTTAATTCGTAGTAAAGGCTTTCGCTAAATCCTTCAATTGCCCATTTAGATGTATGATATATCGACTGAAACGGAAATGTCGCACGCCCCGCAATAGAAGAAACATTTACAATTACTCCCGATTTGTTTTCTCTGAAATGCTCTAAAATTGTTTTGGTCGTATATAAAAAACCCTTGATATTTGTTTCTACAACATCGTCGATTGTTTCGTCTGGGGTAAATTCCAACGGATTTGTGGCGTAAATTCCTGCGTTATTTACAATTACATCAATTTTTCCAAAATCCTGAATTACTTGTTTTATGCAGGATTTTATTGAATTTTTGTCTTTTACATCTAAGACATAAGTTGTAATGTTTTTTATGTCGGCAAATAACGGGAGTTGTTCGGAATTTCTCATTGTTGCCGCTACTTTCCAGCCGTTTTTCGCAAATAAAACAGCGGTCTCTTTACCTATTCCGCTTGCTGCTCCCGTAATTATTACGCTTTTCATTTGTTCGCTCCCTTTTTTAGGATTAAAATACTATTTATTTCATAAGCAGCGGCGGAAAAAGTATTTTTATCCCGAAATTCACTTACGAAAGGGATAAAATGAAAATTCTCAACACAAATTGCCTGCAAACTCAAATTAAATTTTTGAGCGAACACGATGAAAAACCTGCCGATTTTGATGCGAAATGCGGCGAAACTACTACT
>Ga0209737_10003702_pt1 | contig 10674 bp, 6 predicted proteins | sample TergutCu122P3_FD_187284 | JGI IMG/M metagenome (GOLD analysis project Ga0209737, IMG submission 187284) | Cubitermes ugandensis P3 segment gut microbial communities from Kakamega Forest, Kenya - Cu122 P3 (SPAdes) (version 2) | ecosystem: Host-associated > Arthropoda: Insects > Digestive system >...
GGGCGATCACGCACAATACGGTACTCAAGTGCGGTCTGCGCGAGCTTGACTTGGTGCAGCGGTACACCAACCACGACTACGACGCGGTGCTTGGGGTGTACTACGCCAAGGCCAGGCTGTATGACGCGCAGGACAAGCGCTTCTTGGCCATGGATTGGGTCAAGGGCACGATCCGCAATCCCCAGACGCTCAATCTGTATGTGTATGTCGTAAACAATCCGCTTAAATGGGTTGATCCGCTCGGGCTTATGCCTGTTCAAGAACCGACTCCATTCGTATTCATTCGCGAAGAGCATAAAGTTGATTCACCCACCTATTCCATAATCAGTTATATTGTTGATAAAAACAAAGGAACATCAAAATATTATTTTACAGGCGGTGGTTGTTCTCCGAAAGAAGAATACATAATAATCACAATGAATAATATTACAAAAGAATATAAAATTGATAAAAATAACCTTGCCATAAAAAAGATAAATAGCCATTGGGTTATTGATCAATATGTGTTGGTAAAAGACTTCGGCATTAGAGTGGGACAATCTATTCATCGACCTGGAGATTCATTTAAAACAGTTGATGATGCAGCTCTTGCGTGGGCATTGTATTACAATAGATGGTCAATTGAACATAATCGTGAATATGCTTCAGCCATTTACGGTAGCGATGAAAATTATAAATTTACTACTCCGATTAGTGGTGATGAAAGTGCTGTTGACATCCCTTCCAAGCCAAAAGGAGAAACGCTGGTAGCAATAATTCATTCACATGGTGCGTGGAATTCTGACTACTATGATGTAAATAATAATTTTGATGGTAATGAAAATTTTTCAACCGGAGATAAGAATAATCCGGGAGATACATATTTTGCAGAAAGGGATGAAATAATTTGGTATTTATCTACGCCTGGAGGTTTATTAAAAAAATATGATCCCAGCCAATGGGCGTTATGGAAAGAAAAAACAATAACGAGAGATTTGCCACGAGATCCATATTTAAATTATGTTGATTAAAGCACTTCGGCGCAGAGCGGAAGATTATTGCATAGGGACGAAAGTTATTTCACCCCAATGGAGTGGGGTATCGGATTCATTGGAATTTTTCAAAATCAGAATTATCCAAAAACCAAACATAAAAATGCGAATCACGAATTGGAATTTAGGAATGTAGAATTGTACATGCTGGGCGAACCGGGTTTACTGGTTCAAGCCGATTTTATCCCCCGGTCGCCCGGGTACAAATTCTATACGAACAACCCCTAACACCGTAAATCAATTCTTTGCGTTCTTCGTTAGGATTTTACGAAATTCAAAATGAATTCAAATTTTCGGAAATGTTTGAATATGAAGGTGTTGCCCGCACCGTATTCAATAATTCGTCAAATATCCCAAATTAATTGTCCACTGCGCAGAAGGTGGCTACCGTTCCGTTTCTCCGCTTATTACCTCGGATTTTGCGTTTGCCATTCCTCCGCTTTTTACCACCCATTTTTGAGATTTTTATTTTTTTTATTGCGAAACTGTGTACCTTCGCCTAATTTTCGTTGGTATTTTTCGCAGAAGGGATTTGTTAAAAACATGAAAAAAAAAGTTATTTTTATGATAATTATTTTATTTTTGTTGTTAAGTTTGGTTATCGTATTTGTTATTTTTAGAATGACTTCTTCGAAAAATTATATTCTTCCCGTCGATCAAAATTCGTTTGTTAAAAACGGAGCCGTTCCAAACGAAGAAACCGCAATAAAAATAGCAGAAGCCATATGGTTGCCAATATATGGTGAAAAAATATATAATAGACAACCGTTCAAGGCGGAGTATATCGAAAAAGAAGATTGTTGGTATGTCAGAGGCACCTTGCCTGAAAATTGGACAGGAGGTGTTCCTGAAATAAAAATCAATAAAAGCGATTGTAAAATAGTATATGTATTTCACGGAAAATAAAATTTGAAATGACAAAATGGGGTGAGTACTGAAAACCAAAAAAACAAATCACCCCCGCCAAAACCAAAACAAAGAAAGGTAACACATATGACCAAAAGAGCAATCGCCATAGCACTAACGTTGGCAACAATCGCAGCCGTATGCGCCGCGCCCGCAATGGCGGCGGACACGGCACAATGCTACGCCGCATGCTGGAGCACCGACGCATCGGGCAAGGCAAAAGTGGCACCACTGGGCGCCACGGGCGAATACGCCGGGTGGGACGAGGCGCTGGCCGCCATCAGAGGCCACAATGTGTCGGGCTACGCGGACTACCGTTTCGGGGTGATCGTCGGCATAGACGCGGAGCGGCCATACGAAATCGGCGGTGACATAGCGTTGCCGGCCAACACATACCTGGTGCTGGGCCACACGGCGGTCGCGGGTACAATCGCAATCGTTGGCGGCACGAACTGTCGGCTGCTGGTGACGGAGTGGTGCTACCTGGGCGGTGGCAGGTTGGCGAACATAGGCGAATTGGCCGTCGAAGTGCAGTACGCATGGGATGGTGCGGGATGGGTACCGGGCGGCGGCGACCGCGACGACCCGTTCCGGTGGGACTTCTACTACCCCCGTAACCCCGACCAAACCTACGACGCGCCCAAGGAGGCCGCTGACGACGGCGGGGCGAAACCGCCGAAGGAAAAGCCGGCCGCCGGGGGCGGCGACGATGCGCCCGAGGAGCCCGCGCCCGCGCACAACCCGTTCGCCGACATCGGCGAGGGCGACTGGTTCTACGACGATGTCATGTACGCCTACGCGCACCGCCTGATGGTGGGCACCAGCGCGGACCCCATGCTGTTCTCCCCCAACGCCACGCTGACTCGCGCCATGGTGGTCACGGTGCTCCACCGGCTGCACAACGCCAAAATCGGAATGGGGGAAGACGAGGGGAATGGGGCGGAGGCAAATCCCACGGAAACGGGGGTTTCGGAAAACGCAGGACTGTCAGGCAAACCCACGGACGAATCCAACTTTCCACTTTCCACTTTCAACTTTCCACTTTTCTCGGACGTGGCAAGTGGCACATGGTATGCGGAGGCGGTGGGGTGGGCGGCGGCTAACGGCATAGTTTTGGGTTACGGGGACGGGAGGTTCGGTCCGGGGGACAGGATCAGCCGGCAGGACATGGCTGCGATCATGCACCGTTACGGGCAGCAATTTTGCGGCATGCCAGCCGTAGCGACGGCGGAGCGGGATTTCGGTGACCGGGGCGAGATCAGCGAATACGCGAGGGGCGCGGTGGATGTATTGGTGGAACACGGCATCATTTACGGCAAGCCGGGGAACGTATTCGACCCGAGGGGCAACGCGACGCGGGCCGAATTCGCCGCCATACTGCACCGTTTCATCACGGGCTTGGCAGCCGAGGCAGAATAATAGGCCAAATCAACAAAACCACAATCAATCGAACAAACGTACGAGGTTGGGGGTCAATTTGACCCCTAACCTCTTTTTGGCGGTATGTGTCAGTTCGTAAGCGTAAAATCGAAAATTCTTAAAAATTCGATAAAAAAATGGCTTTGGTTAAAAAAGTTATTAATCATTAATATATTTTTCGATAATTTGTGCTACAATTTGTATATATGTCAATATTCAAAATAAAAGTTTTCGAGCTGTAAAATAACTGTGAAAAGCCCTCTCTTTGCCAAACAATGTCAACAACATAAGGGAAAGTGGCCGTAATCAAGGAAAACAGGAATGCGAAAAAACGTCGCTATGTAGGGTACGCCGCCCTGTCTGCCGACAGGCAGGCTACGGCGTACCGCCAAACCGTTCGATGCGCCATGCCCGGTACGCCCAGGGGGGCGTACCCTACACCAACGATGGCTCATGCATCGAAATGCCCCAAATCCCCCACGTGTATTTGCTGGGCACAGTTTCGATGCGTGGTTCGCGTCCTTATGTCGTGACGTTGCTCTATTGAAGGAGCAGGCGAATGCGAAACGGCAAGGGAAAAATGTAGGGACGCACAGTGTGCGTCCGCCGAAACCGTATGCCCGCACGTCCGCGATATACCGCCAACACAGGGTACAAATCCACGGACGCACACTGTGCGTCCCTACGACAAAACCGTTCACGCAGCAAAATTGTTTTGCATACCAAATCCCCACGGGAAATCGGTTTTTACTGACTTTCGCAACCGCCCAATCAAAAGGGGGCAAGGAGCAGGGATTTACGTTTTAGGCAAATCCTTTTTTACAGCTCGAAATTTTTTTGCCAATTTGAAGAAGCGGAAGGGGTAAACCATGAAAAAAATTAAAATGCTTTTTTGTCTTTCTACGGCTGTTTTTATGTTATTTACACCGGCGGTATCAGTCATTTCGGAATTTAGCTATGATACACCTATTCCGTTGGGCGCAGAGATTGATTTGGTGATGGGTATGTCGGATGAAGACACGAAAATGGCTATTGAAAACTACCACAACGTAGGTGAGACTGCGTATGGCCAGCTCGAAGCCATACGGTACAATTTTATGGAATCATCGGAGACCGAACTGTTACAATTTATACGGAGTATGTGGAATAAATTCGAAAACAGGGGTCTTGTGTATTCAGTGTTGGAAACAAAAGTGAATAAAATATATATACTCTTGGTTGAAGGTTTCGATGTGGAGCAACTTTTCAAGATAGTTCCAGAAGATGTATGTCGCATTGAGTTCGTTGAAAATGGAGATGTATTTGAATATTGGGCCACTCCGGTTTACAACGGTTGACTATGGTTGACCTTTGGTTTCTATTCGGATTTCCCTCGCCTTGCCGTCCCATGTGACCGTGCCGTATCTTGACAGCAAATCGAAGCTGACAAACGTCCGCCCGTTTATGTTGTAGCTCTCGACTTCCACGCCCGACAGATATGTCTTTATATCGGTGTAGACATATTTGCACCTGAATGCGCCGGGTTTGTTTACGGTATCTTTTTCTGCCGGCAACGGCGTGAATTTTTTGTTTTTGTCCCATTCGATTTTCAATGTTCGGTCGTTGTTATTCCATTTCACGTCAAAGCCGTAGTTTGCCAAATCTTCGGCGATTATCATCGTATTGCCTTTTATGTTGCTTGACGGGATAGGGTAGCCGTTGATGTATGCCGTTATGTCGGAATACAACACATCGCCTATCGGGTCGCCTGTTCCGAAGATTTTCAATATCCCCCATTTGCCCGTGCTGCTCTGGTAACCGGATTTGGTGGTCACCCCGCCCGTGTTGATCCAGGCAAGCCCTTCGCTGAAATCGTATGCGCATGGATACCGAACAGGCGTAACTTTGTTTCCCTCTTTGTCTATATACTCATACACCGAAAAAATGCCTTGAAAGTCGGAGCGTTCGACCAACGCGATTCCGCCCCTAAAAGTACGGCCGTTTGCGTATCCGCCCAAGTCTATGGCGATTTTTCCCGCTGTGTCTATGTAGAAGTATTTGCCTTCTCCATCAACGGCTTTGCCGACAAACGCGAGCCCCTCGCTGAAATCCCCCGCCGACATATATTCCAAAGGTATGGCGACCTTGCCTGTTTTGTCTATATAGCCGCATTTGCCGCCGTAAATATCGCCTTTTCTCACCGCCGCGAGACCATCCCCGAAAAGACCTATATAATCATATTCCCCTGCCGCCACAACGGTTTTGCCCGTCGCGATGTCTATACAGCCGTATTTGTATTTGCCGTTTGTCCCTGTCGTCACTACAGCCATACCGTCGTAAATGCTGACCCCCGCATAATCAAAGGGTACGACAGCTTTGCCCGATGTATCTATAGCCCCATATTTTTCATCCGGATAATTCCCTTTGCTGACTATCGCAATCCCGTTGTCAAAACCGGGGTGTACCACCGATGTATATTCAAAAGGCGCGACGGTTTTGCCGGATGTGTCTATAATCCCCCTTTTGTCTTTGTTTTTCACCAATGCAAAACCGCCCTCGAACCTGCTTGCCCCGTAATATTCAAGCGGCAGCACAATTTTGTTTGTTTTGTCTATATATCCCATCTTTTCGCCGTCGATCGCTATTGCAAGTCCCTCGTGGAAACATTCTGCCAAAATGTCGTATTCAAACGGTATGACAGTTTTGCCGGATGTGTCTATAATCCCGCACTTCTCGCCTTTCCAAACCGCCGCAAACCCCTCGTTGAAATCACACGCGCCGTCATACTGAAGCGGTATGGCGAGTTTCCCCGTTTTGTCGACGTAGCCGTATTTGTAATTTTTATGCACCACGGCAAAACCGTCCTTGAAATTACGCACCTCGTCAAAACCAAACGATGGCTCGACAAGAACCCACACTGAGGCTAAAACGGAATCCGCCGCTTGAATCGAAACAAACATGAGTGCCAATGCGAGCATTGCAAAAACTATTTTTTTTGTTTTCATAAAATTTTCCTAATCTATACCTTCTTCTCCAGTTCGGCCGCCTCTTTTGCCATTCTGGCGTCCATCGCCTTCATCTCCGCCATGTTGTCGTGCCAGATTTTGCTTTCTTCCTCTGTGAACGCGGCCACCCCGCCGGTGCAGTCGTTGATTTTGGGTTCGCCGCACTCGATATGGCGCAGAAGCCCGGCGCTGCCGATTGCCTTCGTGCCATTTATTTTTAGCCCCGGCGTGTTTTCCGCGCACACGGCGTACCGCCCGTCGGGGTTGGCGCAGGCGAGGGTGCAGTCGGCTATGTGCACGTTCGCGGCGTTTTTTATATACAGATTTGCCGCGGGCAGTACGCCCTTGTATGCCGGCGCTTCCGGGTAAAAGCTGAGGTATTCCAGCAGTTCCGGCACGTCGGAGCGCCGCCCCTGTGCCGCCGTACCCGTCCCGTGGGCGACGATGTGCACGTCGCGCAGCGTTATGTCCTCTATCGGCGCGTTGAAGAGCCCCGTTATGGCGTTGTACCCCTCAAACAGCGCGTCGCCCTCGCGTTTTGTCATCACCGCATTGATCCCCGAAAACAGCACGCGGCGCAGCCTCCCCGAGGCGGGGCGCACGGTTTTCACGTCGCAGCTCATGTTGAAGTGGTTGTTTGTCATGAAGATGGGCCGCACGACGTTTCTCATGGACAGGTTTGTGAATTGCAGGTCCTCAAAAGTGATGTCGTTGCAGACCTGTATCTTGAGGCCGTCGTTGCAGCCGTCGAAAACGCAGTTCGACACGGCAATATTGCGCATGTCGCCCGCCGTCTCGGGCCCCAGGCGTATGCCCGCCCACACAGAGCGGAAAATGCAGTTGGTTATAGCGAAGTTTTCGCACGGTTCGCTCGCCGTGAGCGTTTTGAGCCCTATGCTGTCGTCGCCCGTCTCGAGGATGCAGTTGGATATGACCACATCCCGCCCCCCGTCGAAATCCAGCCCGTCGCCGTTTGGGCAGCGCGTGGTCAAAATCGTGACGCGGTCTATCATGACGCGCTTGCTGTTCAGGCCGTAAAAGGCGAACAGCCCCGAATTTTTGAGGGTGACGCCCGTCATTTTGACATGCTCGCACTCGGAAAAAACCACCAGAAACGGCCGCCCCGCCTCATCGCTCGCGGGGAAGTCCGCCCCGCGCCTGCCGTCGATCGTGCCCTCGCCGACAATGCCCGTGTTTGTCGCGCGGTCGGCATATACAAGCGCAAAGCACCTGCAGCCGGGCGTGTCGTCCTTGCCGTAGCCGTTTATGCTCTCGATTATCCCCTTGGGATGCCATTTGCATAGCCTTTTTGGGGCGGTGTAGTCCGATATACGCTCGCTGCCCAGTATCTCCGCGCCCGGGCACAGCCGCAGATAGACGTTGCTAAAAAGCCGTATGGAGCCGGAAACGTATCTGCCGGGGGGAACCTCGACGTACCCGCCGCCCGAAGCGTAAACCGCCTCGACTGCTTTTTTGAAGGCCTCCGTACACAGGGTCACGCCGTCCCCGACGGCGCCGAAATCCGTGATTGTATAGTTCATCTGTCACACCCCCAAAGCTTCGAATTTGAACACCCTGGAGAACGGCACTTTGTCTATGCCCACCGAAAACCCGGATGCTTTTATCTCGGTCACCTCGCCGCTCGCCAGATCCGTGAGCGCATAGCGCAAGCCGCCGTCTATCCCCTTCAATGCCAGTATCAGGCTGCTTTTTTCGCATTTTTCCCGGGCGAATATAAACACAACGCCGGAATTGCCGTCGCAAAACTCAAAGGCGATTGCAGCATCGTCTTTCGCGCTCGGGGGCGTGAGCGGGTAAAACGAGCGATTCAGGTAGCGCCTTGTGGTTTTGTACCTCTCCATCAGCTCGTCTGCGCGTGTGGCCTCGAATTTGCCGTTTTGGTTGTACTGCTCGTCGCTGTCCGCAATCCAGCCAAGGCACAGCGTCGCCGCGGAGACCGAGTCGAAGGCGTAGTCGTCGTATCTGTTTATATGGGCGGTGAACGATACGTTCGGGAGGTAGTGCGACAGCGAGAAAAGCGAGTTCTGGTCCACCGTGGGGTTGAACCACAGGTCTGTCTTCTGGTGGGTGTGGAAGCGTTTGACCATCTCGATGTCTATCCTCCTGCCCCCCGAGGAACAGCCGTCCATGAACACCTCGGGGTAATTGGCCCTTATTTTATCCAAATACCCGTACAGCCCGTTTATGTATTTGATCTCGGTGACCCCGACGCGGTCGGGCGCGTCGTTTTTTTGCCAGTAGACCAACGGATCGACGTTGAAATCCTGCCTGTAGCACTCGATGCGATCGTTTTTGAACTTGTTTTCGACAATTGCATAGATGTAGTCCACGGCCTCGGGGATGCCGAGGTTAAGCAACATATGCTCGTTTTCCAGGGGTATGCCGGAGTTTCCGCCGCTTCTTAGCAGCCAGTCGGTGTGCCTATTTGCCAGCTCGGTGCCCGACACCACCCTCTCGAGTTCAAACCAAAGGCCGTACTTCATGCCATGCCTGATCGCCGCCTCCGAAACGGGTTTTAGCCCGCCCGGGTATTTTTCGGGGTCGGGGTCCCAGTTGCCCGCGCCCATGGGCCAGCCACCGACAAACCAGCCCGCATCGGTGATCACGCTTTCGCAGGAGAGCGGCTTTAGGGCGTTGATGAGGCTGATCTGGTTTTGCTCGTCGCACTCGTTGAGCCAGCCGCCCCCCCGCGTGAAGCAGGTGTTGCAGAAGATATACGGGGACAATCCGCCGCGCCCCTTCACCTCCGGGACATATTCCTCCAGGACAAGCTGCCTGAAGGCGTTGTTGGACTCATAGGGGTCCCCCTCCCAGAACAGCGCGACCATCGAGCCGAGCCCGAATTTTTCCCCCGGATGCATGACAAAATGCGAATCCGCCATCCCCGCGGACACGGAAAGCACCCCGTCCGCATTTTCAAGCTCGCACTTCCACTGGCCCGTCCAGCCCACGGCGACTATGATATTGCCCCTGCCCGTGTCTATCCTGAAAAAGGGCAGATCCTTGTTTGAGCTCCTGCCCCCCGCCGTCTCGAGCGTAAATTTGCCCCCGGCACCTATCACGGCGTCGCCCTGCACAAAATCCTCGGGGGTGGATAGCCCCCCCATCGCCTTGTGCACCACATACGCGCCGCCCTCCGGCGGCGAGGCGACCTCAAAGCAGAGCGTCGAGAACCCCTCGATGGTCTTTGTGTCTGCTGTCCCGGTGTTTTCCAGGGTTATCTGCAAATCGAAGGCGGGCCATTTCTCGTATGCCTTCAGTTTCGCGGTCACGACCAACCCCCCGTTTTTTTTGTCCTCGAAGTATTTGACCGTATCCCCCGAGATTTGCCTGTCCCAGCCGCTGAGAAAGCCGCAGGAGCACTCCCCGCCGTAATTGAACCCGAAAGGCAGCTTGCCGGAGCCTATATCGATGATTTCGCCGAGCCACATAAATTTTACCCCCATTTTGTTGTTTAATTATATTTTTAGTTGTTTTCCAGAATCGCATCGACGGATTTCTGGATTGCCTTGTTGTACTTTGCTTCGTTTTTTTCGGTGAGCGAGGCAAAAGTGTTGTCCCCTTTGGCAAACAGGGCGCCGTAGTCCTGCCTTATCGGGTAGCACCAGATGGTGTCGCCCAGGTCATACACCCTCGTGTTGAATATGAGGTCGAGCATCTCGGCGGTGTCGGCGTCGCGGGAATATTTGTTTTTGAGCGCCGACTCGTAGTATGCCTGGATGATTTTGTTTCTCGCCTCGCAGGCCATGGCCTCCATGACCGCGCCGGATATTTCGGGGTTTGTTATTGTGGTGGGCACCGCAAAGGGGAAGCCCACGCAGACGCGTGTGTGATACTCGGGCTGGTCGGCGGTGTATTTCGGGAATGGCAAAATGCCGAAATCGTCGGGCATATCCCTGAGCTTCACCATCTCCGAGATCTCGCCAACGGAGAATAGGCAGTGCCCGCTCCTGAAAAACCCTATCCTCGCGCTCACGAAATCGTCCCCATAGCCCGCGAGCAGGGTCTGGTTCTGCTGCGAGTTGGCGAGCATGCCCTCTTTTTTGAACTCCGTGACCACCCTGTCGGCGATGTCGAAAAACTTCAGGTTTCCCGGGACCGAAAAATACGGGATGTCGTTTGCGTCCTTGTCCACCAGGTTCGCCCCCGCCGAAATCCAGAAACACGGGAACAGGTAGTCGGTTTCGCTCGCCACCCCCCAGTTGTCCTCGCCGGTCATCTTCCCGTTGCCGTCGAGGTCTTTCACGGCCGACCTCGCATATTCGAAAAACCTCTCGTGGGTCCAGTTGCCCGTCCGCACCAGGCCGTACAAA